>OOAT01000217.1_pt1 | contig 54978 bp, 35 predicted proteins | sample 1671441 | NCBI WGS metagenome assembly OOAT01 (sample SAMN06348157, study PRJEB24527) | human gut metagenome | biome: human gut; feature: ankylosing spondylitis patient; material: feces | host: Homo sapiens | place: China | collected 2015-10 | reverse complement strand
CAAACATCATCAGTACAAATGGAACTGCACGCATGGTGTCCGCAGTTGCAACACCTGTATCCTCTGTCTGTGCATCAGAAGTTGTTGCTGCAGAACCTTCCGTAGACGGCTGTACCGTTTGTGTCGGCTGTACTGTTGTCGGCTCTGAAACAGTCGGCTGTTCCGGTTCTGACGGTGTGGTCGGCTGTTCATTTACTGTCTGATAAACTACCGCAAACGGGCTGAATGAGGAAACTTCAACATAAAGTCCATTGTCTGTCAGCTGCGGCATCAGTGTTTCCAGACCATTTTCTGTCAAATGAAGCACTGCAAATGAGTACCCGCTCTTTCCTGTTCCTGCCGGATATTCTAATGTAATACCCAGCTTGCCGTTCTTAAATGTTACAGTCTGACCTGCTTCATCTGTCAGATTCATTTCCAGATAAGAAACACTGCTGTTTTTTAAAGTTTCCGGCATTTCTTTTTCGATTGCCGCTTTCATCTGCTGTACGGCTGTATCATATGCCTGTCCTTCTTTTACAATATTCAGGATTAACTTTGTATTCTTTAATACACTGCCGTCTGCACCCACAAATTCAACTGTTTCAGGAACAGTTACTGTACCGCTTCCGTTGACTGTAACCGTTGTCTTTGTTTCTGTCGGTGTTGTCGGCTCACTCGGCGTCGTTGGCTGTTCCGGTGTCGTCGGCTCACTCGGCGTCGTTGGCTGTTCTGGTGTCGTCGGTTCACTCGGGGTTGTCGGTTCACTCGGCGTCGTTGGCTGTTCCGGTGTCGTCGGCTGCTCCGGTGTCGTCGGTTCACTCGGCGTCGTTGGCTGTTCCGGTGTTGTTGGTTCACTCGGTGTCGTCGGCTGTTCCGGTTTCGTTGGCTCACTCGGGGTTGTCGGCTGCTCTGGCGTTGTCGGCCGCTCCGGTGTTGTTGGCTGCTCCGGTTCACTTGGCTGTTCCGGTTCTGCCGTAACTTCCTTACCGTCTACGATAAGCTTTACATCAGAGAAGGTTACATCGGCATTTCTTGCCACGTACATGCCCACATAGACATAATCGGAATCAATAGATGTCAATTTAAAGTCAAATCCACCGGTAATTGTTTCTTCTTTCCCGAATGTGCAGGCATATCCGTCTGTACTGCTTTCAATTTTAACATCAATCACATCACCTGCTGCAATTTCATTTACACAGATTCCTCCCCGTGTTAAAGCACCACTCTTTCTCGCAAAACAGTTCCATACATTTCCCTGTTTTGATAATTTTAGTGGTCCTGCTGCCACATAATCTCCCATCATATCTTTCGTATTCATATCCAGCCATACAGCATCTCTTACCATCAGTCCAAATGAAGCCTGATCATGTACATCGTAAGATAACACTCTCATTTTAGCTGACAGTGTAAATACACTTTTTGCCGGGACTTTATAATAATACATCGCTATACCGTCAGAAGTATCCGTTATTTTTCCCTTTGTACTCTTAATATGGACTGTGTTATTTTCCAGTCCTTCAAGCACATGCGTTGCCTTTGACGGCTTACCGCCAAGGTCGCCAAATACCGAACCGCTCCAGATACCAATCTGTTTCCAAAGCTGACTGACATCTGTAACCGGAGTATATTCTGCTTCCTTATAATCCGGATTTGGCTGCAATACTTCGCTCTTTAACGGTTTTTGGGCCTCCTTAATGTGTTCTGAAAGTCCCGGAATATTCTGTTCTTTCAATATTCTTGTCATCATGTATGCATTATAACGTGCACCATAAATATTCGTATGCGTATTATCTACGCTGGTACCAGAAGACGAGGTCCATGCATGTAAATTCAATGTTTCATCTGCTCCCAGCTCATCATAAAGATTCTTTGTAAGCGTTGTCATATCCACAACGGTTATATCTAAATCTTCACCCATTTTACGAATTGCCTCGGCATAATTTCCTCCTTCAAATTTACCTGAATCCGATGTGATATGCAGATTTGAATCTTCCCATATTCCTGTTGCTGTTCTTCTGACAATCGGTGTACAAAGAACAACTGTAACGCCTTTTTCCTGCGCCGGTTTTACATAATTTACATACAGCGAATTGGCAAATGAACCTTCTGTCAAATAATTGCCATTTGGATTCGTATACCGTCCTTCATCCGCTTTTTCATCATTATGTCCAAAGCCAACAAACAGGTAATCTCCTGCTTTCATTCCCTGCATTAATGTCTGATACTGTTCTTCCTGCACATAGCTTTTTGAGCTTCTTCCTGACAATGCAAGATTTTTCACTGTGAGACTGCTATCAAAATAATGTTCTAACTGTGTTCCCCATCCATACCTTGGATAATAATAGGTGTCATTAAAACTGCATACCGTTGAATCTCCTACGGTCCATACCGTTGCCGCATTGAATGATGGAACATCCGGCTGTTCAGGTTTTGACGGCTGCTCCGGTTTCGTTGGCTGTTTTGGCACCTGTGCCGATACAAAGCTCTTACTGTCACCTGTTGTTCCACTGATTGTTTCCGGCTTTATAACCAGTTTGATAGAACATCCTGCATCCTCCTGCGTAATTGTATAGCTTTTATCCGCATAAGAAGGTACTGCCTTTACCAGTGTTTCTTCTCCTGATGGTGTTATACGATACCATTCCAATACAGATGCATCTGCTTTTTCATTACCTCTTAACGTATACAATGCCTTTAAAACAGAACCCGTTTTAAGCTCGCCTTCGATGGCAATATCTTTCACTGTCACTGCCGTGTCTGTTTCCTGTACAAAATAAAACGGCTGCCAGCCCTTAAATGTCTGCACAATATCTGCATATGGATTTTCATTCTTTACTGTGCCTGCCGTTCTAGCTGAAACATCTGCCGCACCGCTTCCTAAAACCGTCGTATTGTATTCCTGATAATTTGCATCTTCCGGTCTGGCACCACTCATTGAATTCCAGCCTACCGCTGTTACTGTATCCTTTGTCTGAAGCTTTGTATTTAAAAATGCAACCGTTGCACTGCTTCTCCATGGTCTTCCAAAATATCCTGCCGCTACATCCCATGCATCATTGGCTGACACATAACAATTTCTGAAAATGTAACCGGTCGTACTTCCATCTGCCGCAGCCGTAATATAAGCGCCCTTTTGTGTATTGCTGTATCCATAATAACTCAGTTCACAGGCATCAAATAAAACATCACCGCCGCCAAAGATATAATCGGTATTGCCATCTATGAAACAGTTCTTGAAATATGCCTGAATATTATTACCTGTATACAGTGTATCCTGACTACTGACAATTCTACACTCATAAAACTCCGACTGTGAACCTTCAACTGCAAGCGCACTTGCACGTTCTGTAGCCTCACCGCTTGCCGCATCAGAATCTTTGGTTCTTTCAAAATTCTTAATATCCGGTCCACCCGGTGTCACACCGTCTGCCAATTCTTCATCTGTAATGTATTTATTAAATGACGATTCAAATGTAATATTCTGTGCGCGAAATGCTGTTGCCGTATTTTTTATATAAACAGCCGCACCCCATTTTTGTGCAGTATTTTTTTCAAATTTGTCATACGCTGCTGCTTCTGAATAATACCCGTCAGCACCAATACTGTAGTATTCGTATCCAATACCATAATACCACGTTAACAGCACTTCTTTTTCCGGTTCATCATTAATAAATGTTACATATGGTGTATCTACAAGAACCTGCTCACGATACACCCCCGGCGCGATATGAACAGTAATACGCTCAGATTCATTAGAAGGATTCATCGCTTTACATGCTTTTACTGCTTCCCGCACTGTCTGATAATTATGCTCTTTCTGGTCATATCCGACATAAATATCCGGTACCCATTCAAGTTTTTCTTTTTTTGTCGTTAAAAATAGCAAATCTCTTGCGACTGCCTGATTTTCAACGACAATATGTGAAACAGTCTGATAGTCCCCTGCCTCTGCTTTTACTTCATATGTACCGTTACGCAGTTTAAGCTGATAACTATTTGCAGAAATCGCTGCATCATATATATACCGGTCTTCCATATTCACAAACTGTAACGCTGTCACTGTATCCGGCACATCCAAACCTGTAAATGCACCTGACACTGTGTAAGTTTCTTTTTTTACGACATGAATATTCTCTTGTGCTGATTGTGTCAGACGGATTTGCGCTGTTCCGTCCGGCTCATAATCGTTAACGCCGTTTAATGTAATCGTATATGTTACATCCGGTTCAATACTTACACTGTAAGCTCCCTGTTCATCCGGTATAAAAACAACATCTTCTTTTTCTGAATTTTGAGGTGCTTTTAAAATAACCCTTAATGCACTGGTATCATAATCTGTATCAAAGCCTGATATGTTTCCTTTTAATTCACACACATTTTTACTTTCCACAAAAAGATTCTGCTGTTTTCCGTTTATTACATCTGTATCCTGCACTGTAATATTTTTACACGCATCTGTGAAACCAAATCCCACATTTTCTGTAAGAACTGCCGTATATGTATATCCCGGTGTCAGGGAAACTTTATACATTCCATTTTTAACCTTTGCCTGCACTTCTTCCAGTGTTTCCGTATTTATAAATTTTACGCCATATTCTGCAATATCCGTACCTGCTATATCTACAGTTCCTGTTACCTCAACCGGAGGAATCTGTAAAATTCTGTGGTATACCGGTTTTACATTTGTCGTACTTCCAACATAAATCTGATACTGTCCACTGTACTGTGCAATAAATTCATACCGTTTACAGGCTGCATTTCCAATATCTGCTGTATCGTCCTGTGTTCCCTGTGTCCCTTTATAAAGGAAATGAACTTTGTCGGTTTCTTTTGTATAAGACCCCATATATGCCACAATTTTATCTCCGGCACTTACATCATTTAATGTAACACAGCGTCTTGTATTTCCACCTTTTCCATTGCATTTCCATACACCATCAGAACAATATCCGTCCTCATATGAAAATGTCGTATAATTCACACCGCCTGTGACAAATTTCAACGCATTGACACCGCCCTGTATGCTATCTCCACTTTCGTATTTTACTGCAAGTGTACCAAAATTCACTATCTTATCTGTATTAACCGTCCCATCCAGTGTACCATTTTCACCTATAAGACCATTGGCATCCCATGCTGCCTGTGTGATATTGTTATGATATATTTGTGTATCCTCTTCCTGCTTCGCTCCAAAATCCCACACTTCAATCTGTCTTGTAACTTCCGGTCTCTGAAGTTCGGATGGAGTCACAAGAATATACGGAATATATGTATTTGCTGTCAGCGTAACTGTTCCGGCATTTCCCGTATACTCAAAAACAATTCGATCCGAACCGTCGGTCTGGGATTCACTATAACAATTCTGTGTCTTCGAAGACTGAACCGTCTGGTCAAGTGTTCCGGATTCAGTATTAAGTTTAATATCACCACCCCACCGGCAGCCTCCAATCATAATGCTGCAGTCTCCCGGTACCTGAATCGTAAATTCCGTTTTCCCCTGCATTCCATGTGTTGAATCCTTATACCGTCCGGGTGTCCGAACCTCCATCAATCCTATAACACCTGTATTCAAAACAGGTTCTGACGCACTGCTGTCTAAATTGTAAAGCACACTATCTTTTATCCTGAAATCATAATAATAGCTGGTATTCACTGCCATCTGTGCTGCTGTCATTCCATCAGCCACCATTATAGACTGTGGTATATAATCATCTGCAAGCGGTGTAATCAGAATTTCCGGTATATACGATCCCGGTGAACTCACGGTAACTGTTCCCGCATCTCCCACATAACAAAAGCTTACTCTGTCCTGACCACTTGTATCAGCCCGATTATAACATTTTGCTGTTTTTGCTGCTTTAGACACGGCATCCAATGCTCCCGTTGTTGTTTTTAATACAAACTGGTCATTCTGTCCTGTAAACTGACATCCTCCAATTGTAATCATACAATTTCCAGCGACCTTAAACGTCATCTGTGCCTGTCCGTTCATGCCATGATCTGTACTATGGAATTTTCCCGCCTTCTCCACGGTCATCAATCCAAATGCGCCACATTTCATTTCCGGATTAGCACTTTCTTTTGATGTATCATAAATTTCACTGTCTTTGTTTTGAAAATTAAATGCATATGCAGTTCCTTTTACTGGTTCTGTTACCAGAAATCCGTCTGCGTATGTATATTCTTCAGAATCCGCAGCAAAAATGGCATAATCGCCTGTAAATACTGATGTTATCATCATCAGAAGCGTTAATGCCATGCTGATCCATCTTTTGGTTGTTTTTCGCAACTTCATTTGTAAAACCTCCTATTATTTATTTGGAATTTATACTGCGGATTATAATTACATTGCATTCATTTTGCAATATATTTTATAAATCTATTTTTCTTTTCTCTGTTTTAAACGTTTTTTTACGCATTTAATTGTTAATATTTCACAATTCTTTTGTAAATTTTAATATTTTTTTATTACTTTTGTTGTTCCGCTTGTACAAAATATGTATTTTCATTTTAATAAAACAAAATTTTTTATCTGTATATCTAATTTTGTAACAAAAAATGACCCCCGGTCGTCAGATTTTTGCTTTACTTCTAACAACCGGAGGTTTCCTCCATATATTTACTATATGTTTTTTATTTTATTATCTTACTTCTTTTTTCTTTCTGCCTGCCAGCACGACGAATGCTGTCATTGCCACAAACATCATCAGTACAAATGGAACTGCACGCATGGTGTCCGCAGTTGCAACACCTGTATCCTCTGTCTGTGCATCAGAAGTTGTTGCTGCAGAACCTTCCGTAGACGGCTGTACCGTTTGTGTCGGCTGTACTGTTGTCGGCTCTGAAACAGTCGGCTGTTCCGGTTCTGACGGTGTGGTCGGCTGTTCATTTACTGTCTGATAAACTACCGCAAACGGGCTGAATGAGGAAACTTCAACATAAAGTCCATTGTCTGTCAGCTGCGGCATCAGTGTTTCCAGACCATTTTCTGTCAAATGAAGCACTGCAAATGAGTACCCGCTCTTTCCTGTTCCTGCCGGATATTCTAATGTAATACCCAGCTTGCCGTTCTTAAATGTTACAGTCTGACCTGCTTCATCTGTCAGATTCATTTCCAGATAAGAAACACTGCTGTTTTTTAAAGTTTCCGGCATTTCTTTTTCGATTGCCGCTTTCATCTGCTGTACGGCTGTATCATATGCCTGTCCTTCTTTTACAATATTCAGGATTAACTTTGTATTCTTTAATACACTGCCGTCTGCACCCACAAATTCAACTGTTTCAGGAACAGTTACTGTACCGCTTCCGTTGACTGTAACCGTTGTCTTTGTTTCTGTCGGTGTTGTCGGCTGTTCAGGTGTTGTTGGTTCACTCGGTGTCGTCGGCTGCTCCGGGGTTATCGGCTCACTCGGGGTGGTCGGCTCAGTCGGTTCAGTCGGGGTGGTCGGCTCAGTCGGTGTCGTCGGTTCAGTCGGGGTGGTCGGCTGTTCAGGTGTCGTCGGCTGTTCCGGTTCACTTGGCTGCTCCGGTTCACTTGGCTGTTCCGGTTCTGCTGTAACTTCCTTACCATCTACGATAAGTTTTACATCAGAGAATGTTACATCTGCTTTTCTTGCCACATACATACCAACATAAACATAATCTGAATCAATCGTTGTCAGCTTGAAATCGAATCCACCGGTAACAGTTTCTTCCTGTCCAAATGTGCAGGCATATCCGTCTGAATTGCTTTCAATCTTTAAGTCTATCGTATCTCCTGCCGCTATTGCTTTTGTGCAGGTTCCGCCCTGTGTCAGCACGCCGCTCTTTCTTGCAAAGCAGTTCCATGCACCGGTCTTTAACTTTAACGGGCCTGCCGCTACGTAATCGCCCAGTGCATCAGTTGTATTTTTGTCAAGATACATATCATCTCTTGCCATCAGACCAAAGGATACCTGGTCATTGCTGTCAAATGAATTGATGGTTGCTTTGGCTGTCAGCGTAAAACTGCTTGATGCCGGTACCTTATAGTAATACATTGCAATACCATCGGCTGTGCCTGCAATCTTTCCCTTGTTGTTTCTGACTGCAATATGGATATTTCCATCAGCATCTGTTTCCAGTGTCTGATTAACTGTTGATGGATTACCGCCAACATTTCCAAATACAGAGCCGCTCCAGATGCCTGCTTTCTTCCAGAGTGTACTCTCACCCGTTACCGGTTTGTAATCCGCTTCCTTATAATCCGGGTTCGGCTTTAAGACTTCGCTCTTTACCGGTGCTTCTGCGGATAAAATGTGGTCTGCAATGCCTGCCACATTTAACTTCTTGATTTCCTGTGTCAGCATATACGCGTTGTAACGCGCACCATAAATATTGGTATGTGTATTATCCACACTGCCTGCATTCGATGATGTCCATGAATGTAAATTCAACGTTTCATCTGCGCCCAGTGAATCATACAGGTTCTTTGTCAGTGTTGTCATATCCACTACTGCGACACCCGTATCTTTTCCCAGCTTTCTGACGGCTTCTGCATAATCGCCGCCTGCATACGTCTTTCCGTCACTGACAGCATCACTTGTAATGTGCAGGTTGGAGCTGCTCCACTCTCCTGTTGCTGTTCTTCTGACAATCGGCGTACATAAAATCACCGTTACGCCTTTTTCCTGCGCCGGTTTTACATAATTTTCATATAAAGAATTGGCAAATGAACCTTCTGTTGTATAAGCTCCATTCGGGTCTGTATATCTGCCGTCTTCCGCCTTTTCATCATTGTGTCCGAAACCAACGAGCAGATAATCTCCGCTTGTCATTGAATCCATTAATGTCTTGTAATTGTCTTCTGTTGTAAAACTCTTTGAACTTCTGCCTGAAAGTGCAAGGTTTTCAACTTTCAATGAGCTGTCAAAGTAATTAGATAACTGTGTACCCCAGCCGTATCTTGGATAGTAATAGGCATCTGCAAAGCTGCATACCGTTGAATCGCCGACTACCCATACGGTTGATTCTTTTGTTGGTTCTTCCGGTTCTGACGGTGTCTTACCTGAAAAATCCGCACCGATTCCTGCCGGTGCTTTATCTGTCATTTCAAATAAGCCGTTCATATTGATACTGCCGTCTTCATTTCTTGCCGGTGTAATTGTCTTATAATCCACCGATGTAAACCAGTCTGCTTCCACTGCTTTATTTTCCGTATTTACGCAAAGCTTGGTTGAAATGTCATTGCATAAATAATTGGTTGTCTTATAAATCACAGAAGAATCCTGATTCTTTAACGTAAATTTATCTGCCGCCATTGTACCGTAATTTTCAATTGCATCTGTATAGAAGCTGATTGAATTTTCCAGTACATAGCCTGTATCTCCTGTAAATTTGTCACCGTTTTTTGGTGTCAGCTGATAATTGTTTCTGTCTGCTGTACCGCCAACTCTTGAAAACAGTCCGTTATCTACGGAAATACACTGATATACCTGGCAGTCCGGTCCATTGTTGCTCATGATACCGCTTCCGCCATTGTTCCATGAAATACAGTTCTTTAAAACGTGTTTTCCTGTAAGGCCTTCTCCGCCTAACTTAAATCCATTTGCACTTGCCGCAGAATAAGAAGTTGTTCCATCTTCTGCAACTAAAAGTCCATTGCTGTACGCAACAGAATTCTGAATGGTTACTGCACCAATCGGGCCGTATTTTTCTGTACTCTTTGCATATAAATCGTATCCGTCATCGGCGTTGTTGTATGCCATACAGCCGTCAAATACATTGCCCTCACCAACTGAAAGCTTTGCTGCAAATCCATCTGCATCGTTTTGTTTACTGTCACAATTTGAATAAGATGTACAATTTAAAATTGTATTGTCTGACGGCCACCAGCATTTTGGTTCTCCGCCTGAGTAACTAATCTGAAGACCTGTTGAACCATTTCTATACATTTCACATTGTTCAACAATATTGTGATTACCGGATACATGAACACCCTTTGTTCCGTCTGATGCGTATGCAACCGCAATATCCTGTATTTTCCAGTAATTACCCTTTACAGATAAAACAGCATCTGAAGAAGCCGGAAGCTTTGCACCATTTAACACCGCTTTTCCTGCATTTTCTGCCTTCATTGTAATGACAGCATCTTGATTTCCCGAAACGCTATAAGGAATCGAAACAACCTGTGATACATTGTATGTACCGTCCTGTAACAAGATGGTCTGTCCTGCTTTTGCATAAGATACTGCTGTATAAATATCCGTCGGATTTTCTTTTGTTCCTGCTGCTTTGCTGTTTCCTCCAGCTGAAACATAAATGGTATCTCCACTGAATTTTGCTGCATCTTTTGTAACCGTATCCGTTACTGTAACCGGACTGTAATCTTTTAATAACAGTCTGTCATCGTATTTTCTGCTTCCATCTGCATTTACAGCATTTTCATAAGGTGTAACAACTGCTGTAAATGTTGTATCGCCGTCCGACAGTTTAACCTGAAAATCAGAAAGCTTAAATTCAACTGTATCAGCCTTCTTGATTTCCTTATCGGTATAGTACTGATTTCCGTGATTATCGGAAATGCTGACCGTACCCGTTACATTACTTGTAAAACGGTAAGTATAATCTTCATCAGCAGTCGTTGTTCCGTTAAATGTATGAACTTCTGCCTCATCATACTCCACCCACAAATCCGGATTGACCGCATCTAATTCATCCTGTGTCGGTGTATGCTGTTCATAGCTTAAATCCGTAACTTCTACTGTTCCGATACGGCTCGCATAAAAACCGACATACACATAGTCCGAATCCTGCTGTAAAAATTTATTCGGGTTATACACGGTAATCGTTTTTTCTACATTGCTCCAGTCATCGTTATACCAGTTACATACATAACCGTTACCGTCTTTAACAAGTTCAAAATTATAATACAATTGTGTTGCATTACTTTGTGTGAAAACCGTTGCATTTTGGTCAAAATACTGTGTTACATCACAGCTTCCACCTGCATTGCTCTTTCCTGTCGCATCGGAATTGCCCGTATAAAGACGCACACCCGGAATCGTTGTTCCTGTTGCTTCACTCTTTGTTGCTGCATAAACATCCAGCTGATTAATGTAATCTGCTGTTGTATCGGCTGCGCCAAGTGTATCTAATACAGCCAGTCCAAAAGAGGACTGGTTATCCTGTTTTGCTACCGATGTCGTGTGAAATCTGCCACGGATTGTAAAGTTATAATCCTTAGATTTCACCTTCGTGTAATAGATTTCAAATCCACTCTGACCGGTATTTGCCATCTTTCCTTTCGCTTTTGTATTCAGCGTTAATTTGTTTGTGGCACTGTCGTAAACCGGTGTCACCATACCGTCTGACTGCGTTCCCAGCTTTGCTGTCTTCCAGTCAGCAGAACCTATGCCTGTCGCTGCTCTTGCATTTTCACCTGCAAAAGACGACCACGGCATCAGTAACACAACCATTACTGCCGCAAGCAAAACTGCAATGCTTTTCTTGCATTTTGCTCTTTTGTTTTTCATCATAATCCTCCATTCTTGCCTTTATGGCAATTTTACTCCAATGAGTATCATATCATATATAATAAAATACAAAAAATATTAATTCCGTATATATACCATATTATTTTTAAATACTAAACCTCATTCTGCAATCACAACTATTTACCTTCTCTCAGAAACAGGATATCACAATACAAAAACACCCGGAGAAAATCGTTTTACCGACTCTCTCCGGGTGCTTCTATTTTAGATTCTGTCTGTTAAGACGAATCTTTTTTACTTATAAAGTTCTACTAACTTCAGTAAGTGCTGGTAACGTGCATTTGCAGTCTTTTCAGATTCAGCAAAGAGTTTTTCAGCTCTTTCTGGGAATGGCTTAATCAGTCTTGTGTAACGAGCTTCGTTATTTAAGAATTCCTGATATGAACCATCACCTTCCTTAGAAGTTAATGTGAATGGATTCTTTCCTTCAGCCTTTAATGCAGGGTTGAATGAGAACAGATTCCAGTATCCGGCCTTAACAGCCTTCTTCATTTCATCCTGGCAGTGGTTCATACCACCCTTAGCGATACCGTGAAGTTCGCAAGGAGCGTAACCAATGATTAATGAAGGACCGTTGTAGCTTTCAGCTTCAGCAATTGCCTTAACAGCCTGTGCAGGATTAGCACCAAGAGCAATCTGTGCTACGTATACGTAACCATAGCTCATAGCGATTTCTGCAAGACTCTTCTTGCTGATTTCCTTACCTGCTGCTGCGAACTGGCAGACTTCACCGATGTTAGAAGCCTTTGAAGCCTGTCCACCTGTATTAGAATACATTTCTGTATCGAATACCATAACGTTTACATTCTCACCTGATGCAAGTACATGGTCAAGACCGCCGAAACCGATATCGTAAGCCCAACCATCACCACCGAAGATCCATACAGACTTCTTAGCGAGGTAATCTTTCTTTGCAAGAACTTCCGGTGCAAGCGGACAACCTTCTTTTGCTGCCTTTTCTACTTCCGGAATCAGTGCTGCAACATCTGCTGCATTCTTCTTTGTATCATCCTTAGATGCAAGGAAGTTTGCTACAGCTGTCTTTAATTCAGCAGATGCCTTTTCAGAAGCTGCCATTTCTTCAAGTTTAGCAATAGCCTGATCTCTTAAAGTCTTCTGTCCAAGATACATACCGAAACCGTGTTCTGCATTATCTTCAAACAGTGAGTTTGCCCAAGCCGGACCCTTTAAGGAATCTTTATTTACTGTATATGGTGATGTAGCTGCCGGGCCACCCCAGATTGAAGAACAACCTGTAGCGTTGGAAATGTACATCTGCTCACCAAATAACTGTGTAATTAATCTTGCGTAAGATGTTTCTGCACAGCCTGCACAGCTTCCTGAGAACTCAAGGAGTGGCTGGTTGTACTGAGAACCGATAGGAGTAGCATCTGTAAATACAGGCTTAATCTCCTTCTTGCCAACATTTGCTACTAAGTAGTCAAATACCGGCTGTTCTTCTGCCTGTGATTCCTGTGGAACCATCTTTAATGCGCCCTTAGCGGCTGCCGGACATACAGTTACACATTCGCCGCATCCCATACAGTCTAATGGAGATACAGACATTGTAAACTTCATGCCTTCAGCTACTGCATGCTTAGAATCAGCAAGCTTAATCTGTGAAGGTGCTGCACTTACTTCACCTGCATCCAGAATAAACGGACGGATTGTTGCATGAGAACATACGAATGCACAGCTGTTACACTGAACACAGCTTGTAGGATCCCATTCAGGAACCATAACGGCTGTTCCTCTCTTTTCGTATGCAGATGCACCTGTTTCAAACTGACCATCAGCAATATCCTTAAATGCAGATACAGGAAGGCTGTCACCATCCATTAATCCGATAGGATCTAACAGTTCGTTGACCATCTTTACAGTAGCCGGACGACCTGTACGGTTGATTGTCTTCTTTTCTTCTGTTGCATTTGCCCAGTCAGCAGGTACTTCTACCTTATGTACAGCATCTACACCGGCATCAATTGCCTTGTAGTTCATTTCTACAACAGCGTCACCCTTCTTGCTGTATGACTTCTTAGCTGCTGCTTTCATGAATTCAACTGCCTGATCGATAGGCATTACGTTTGCAAGCTTAAAGAATGCAGACTGTAAAATTGTATTTGTTCTCTTACCCATACCAATTTCAATTGCTTTGTCAATTGCATTGATTGTGTAGAGCTGGATATTGTTCTTTGCAATATACTGCTTTGCTTCTGCATTCAGATGTTCAGCGAGTTCTTCGTCTGACCACTGGCAGTTAATCATAAAGATTCCGCCCGGCTTAACATCCTGAACCATCTTGTATCCCTTTGTGATGTAAGATGGGTTATGACATGCAACAAAGTCAGCCTGATTGATATAGTATGGACTTCTGATTGGGTTATCACCAAATCTTAAGTGGCTGATTGTAATACCGCCAGTCTTCTTAGAGTCATACTGGAAATATGCCTGAATGTACTTATCTGTATGGTCACCGATAATCTTTGTAGAGTTCTTATTCGCACCTACAGTACCATCACCGCCAAGACCCCAGAATTTACATTCAACAGTACCCTTAGCAGATGTAATAGGAGCCGGCTTAACTTCCGGTAAGCTTAAGTTTGTTACATCATCTACGATACCGATTGTAAATCTTGCCTTTGGAGCATCTTTTTCAAGTTCTTTGTATACAGCGAATACTGATGAAGGTGGTGTATCCTTAGAACCAAGACCGTAACGGCCGCCTGTTAAGATAACATCATTCATACCGGCTTCACGAAGTGTTGCTGCTACATCAAGATAAAGAGGTTCACCTAATGAACCAGGTTCCTTTGTTCTGTCGAGTACCGCAATCTTCTTAGCAGTCTTAGGAAGAACCTTTAAGAGGGAAGCTGATACCCATGGACGATACAGTCTTACTTTTACAAGACCTACTTTTTCGCCCTTTGCTGTTAAGTAGTCAATTACTTCTTCAGCTACATCGTTGATAGAACCCATTGCAATGATGACTCTGTCTGCATCCGGTGCACCATAGTAGTTGAATAAATCATAATCTGTACCTAACTTTTCGTTAATCTTCTTCATGTACTTCTCAACAACTGCTGGAAGTGCATCATATGCTGAGTTACATGCTTCACGATGCTGGAAGAAAACATCACCGTTTTCATGTGAACCACGCATAGCCGGATGTTCCGGATTCAAGGCATGTGCACGGAATTCTTCTACTGCTTCCATATTGCACATTTCCTTTAAGTCTTCATAGTCCCACTTTTCAATCTTCTGAATCTCGTGAGATGTACGGAAACCGTCGAAGAAGTTAATGAATGGAACTTTACCTTCAATTGTTGCAAGGTGTGCAACCGGGCTTAAATCCATAACTTCCTGAGGGTTTGTTTCAGCAAGCATTGCGAAACCAGTCTGACGACAGGCGTAAACGTCACTATGGTCACCGAAGATATTCAGGGACTGTGTAGCAACTGTACGTGCTGATACATCAAATACACAAGGAAGCTGTTCACCGGCAATCTTGTACATATTTGGAATCATCAGAAGAAGACCCTGTGATGCAGTAAATGTTGTTGTTAATGCACCTGCTGCAAGTGAACCGTGTACTGTACCTGCGGCACCTGCCTCTGACTGCATTTCTACTACCTTTACTGTATTACCAAAAATGTTTTTCTGTCCTGCTGCTGACCACTGGTCAACAACATCTGCCATTGGACTAGAAGGTGTGATAGGATAGATACCTGCAACTTCTGTAAACGCATAAGCAACGTGTGCAGCAGCTGTATTACCATCCATAGATTGTTTTGCTCTAGCCATTTCTTTGTAATCCTCCTTAAAAATATTGTGGAATTGTATCATTCCGATTATCTATATTTTAGTATTTCTTCGACAAAAAGTAAAGGCATTCTTCTAAATTATCTATTAAAATACATAATTTCTTTTTAATGCCTTTACAATTTTTGTTTATTTTTACTATCGTTTGTGTATACAATTACAGTATCAGCTTCTTTTTATAACCTTTTCTGCCAGTTTTTCCAATGCCTGTCCATCTGCCTTTTTCATGACTGACCGGATCGTTACCATGTCCTCACAAATAGTTATATTCTTCATATTCTCCAGATATGACTTCATCAGCCTGCCGGATACCGGACCCCACGAACCGTTTTCAATCACTGCCGCATACCGGTTCTGGAAATTTTTCATTTTTAAATGGTATAAAAAGTCTTCCATGCACGGCATCAGTCCGCCATCATACGTAATTCCAGCAAGCACCAGTGCATCATACCGGAAACTGTCTGCAACAGCTTGGGCCATATCTGCTCTTGCAAGGTCAAAAACAGCAACATTTTCTTCACCCTGCTCTTTTAATATAGAAGCAAAATGTTCAGCCGCGTGCTTTGTATTGCCATGAATGGAGGAATATGCCACTACAACGCCCTTTTCTTCCGGCTGATAACTGCTCCATTTTGCGTATTTATCCAAAAAGTATTCCAGACCACCTGTAAGCACCGGTCCATGCAGCGGTGCAATTTTTTCAATATCAAGTACCGCTGCTTTCTTTAAAAGCCCCTGGACATTAGCACCGTACTTGCCGACAATATTAATAAAATACCTTCGGGCTTCCCCTGTCCACTCCTGCTCCAATACGTCCTGTGCTTTTCCTGCTGCATCATAGGTGCAGCCCTGCGACAATGCACCAAATCTGCCAAATCCGTCCGCTGAAAATAAAATCTTATCGGCTTCATCATATTCAACCATGACTTCCGGCCAGTGTACCATTGGTGCCATCACAAAATGCAGCGTATGTCTGCCAAGCTTTAAAGTATCGCCTTCCTTGACTTCTAATATAGAAAGTTCTTCCGTATCCAGCTCAAAAAACTGTGGCAGCATAGCTACTGTTTTTGCATTTGCCACAACAACCGTTTCCGGATACTTTACCAGAAATTTCCGGATATTTCCGGCATGATCCGGCTCTAAATGCGAAACAACCAGATAATCCGGCACTTTTCCACCAAATGCTTCTTCCAGATTATCAAACCACGCATCTGTCGCCCGGTTATCCACCGTATCCATTACTGCAATTTTGCTGTCCTTAATCACATAGGAATTGTATGTCACCCCGCCCGGTATCCGGTACTGGCTCTCAAACAAATCCAATGTCGTATCGTTTACACCTACATAAAAAACATCTTCTGAAATCTTCCAAACTGCCATGCCAATCCTCCTTGTTTTTACTTTTTTACTTTTTTTGTCATTATAAATCTTTTTTGTGTTAAAAACAAGAACGTTTCCTATTTTTATTAAATTTAAAAGAAAAACTTTACAGATATTTTATACATGAAGCCGTCATCTGATTCAAAAAACACCGCAGAAAAGTTTATCCTCTTCTGCGGTGTCACTCAATTTATTCTTTATATTATAGTAGTTTTACAGCTTAGTCATCTGCGCCCTGTAAAGCATCATAGCCTGTTTCTCCGGTACGAACCTTTACGACATCTTCCACATCGTATACGAAAATCTTACCGTCACCGATATGTCCGGTGTAGAGTGCCTTCCTTGCTGCATCAATAACATCTGCAACAGGAACTTTTGAAACAACCATTTCGACCTGAATCTTAGGAAGAAGCTGCATATCAACTTCAACACCTCTGTAGTATTCCGGTGCGCCTTTCTGTGTACCACAGCCGAGTACCTGTGTCACTGTCATACCTGTTACGCCGATGTCGTTCATTGCCTTCTTCAACTTTTCAAACTTAGACTGCTTTGCAAGGATTTCAACCTTTGTAATCTTATTTTCCTTTTCAGGAGAAGTCTTTACAACTGCCGGTACGGCATTTTCCATCTTTTCAGAACCGAAAACTTCGATTTCATCATCAGATGCAATTGTTAAATCATTTGCTGCAAATTCAAATCCTGAGTAAGCACTTGCAAGACCATGTTCTGCGTAATCCAGACCCTTGATTTCAATATCTGCCGGTACTCTTAAACCGATTGTGTGCTTTAATACTTCAAATACGATAATCATTGTTACGCCAACCCATGCGCAGACTGTAACAACGCCTAAAAGCTGGATACCGAGCTGCTTAAAGCCGCCGCCGTAGAAAAGACCTGCTCCAACACCGTTCTGACCTGTTGAGAAAAGTCCGACACAGATCGTTCCGAGTAAACCATTTGCAAAATGAACACCGACTGCACCAACCGGGTCATCAACCTTACATACTTTATCAATAAATTCGATTACCAATACAACTGCGATACCTGCGATGATACCTTCAATGGCTGCACCGTACATATCAATACAGTCTGTACTTGCTGTTACCATTACAAGACCTGCTAATGTACCGTTTAATGACATAGATACATCAGGCTTCTTATAACGAATCCATGTAAATAACATTGTTGTTACGGTTGCTACGGCTGCTGCCATATTTGTTGTAGAGAATACTGAACCTGCAAGCGCACCCATTGTCATTTCTGAACCATCCGCTGCATTTGTCAGACCTTCCATTGCTACGGTTGAACCACCGTTAAATCCAAACCAGCAGAACCACAGGATAAACACACCAAGTGCTGCCATTGTCAGATTGTGTCCAAGAATTGCTCTTGGCTTTCCGTTCTTATCGTACTTACCGATACGAGGTCCTAATACTGCGGCACCAATCAGAGCTGCCATACCGCCTACCATATGTACTGCACAGGAACCTGCGAAATCGTGGAAGCCTAATTCTGATAACCAGCCGCCGCCCCATATCCAGTGACCGGATACCGGATAAACAATCAGTGAAATAATTGCACTGTAAATGCAGTATGCTTTGAAATCTGTTCTTTCTGCCATTGCTCCGGATACGATTGTTGCTGATGTTGCACAGAACACTGTCTGGAAAATGAAGAATGCGTAAAATGGAACACCGTCCGGTGTTACTGCTGAGTAATCACCTCGTGTAAATAAATCAATTCCACCAAATATTGCGCTGGATGATCCAAACATAATACCAAAACCGATAATCCAGAAAATCGGAGTACCGATACAAAAGTCCATTAAGTTCTTCATAATAATGTTACCGGCATTTTTTGCTCTTGTAAGACCGGATTCAAGTATGCAGAAACCTGCCTGCATAAAGAATACCAGTGCGGCGCCTACCAGCACCCATACTGTATTAACTGCTGAAAAGTCCATAACCATTTCCTCCCTTAATTTCATCTTCTTTATCATGTCTTCTGGTCAGGTGGATCCGAGCCTGTCCGGATTATTGAAGCTGCAATCCTTTTTCCGTACCGAAAATTTCTGTTTTTTGAAATTTTACCCATATACGAAAAAAAGACGTGTAACCGATTATTCCTAATCTGTTACACGCCTTTGTGCATCGCTGTTCAATTTATGTTGCTTATTATACCGCCTTTATTTTATAATTATTGAAAAAATCGGACATTTTCTCTTGATTTTTTTAATTTTTGTTTTATTATTTTTTTATACACCACCTATTTTTAAGTTTTTGCGGATATTTACTTGCTTTCCGTACTGCGGGACAGGATTCCCCACTACGGCGGCAAAGCAAATTTTATAAATCCGTTTTTACAAATTAATTTTACAGATTGGAGTTTTTCACATGCACACCGGATACACACTCATTCAGCCTTACGTATTTTTAACCTTAAACAGCCTGCTTACCAACGAGCATCTGCTTTCTTCTCCGGCGGATTTATTCTGCTATGAATTCAGCGGCGATGTTTCTTTAAAATTTGTTGCATCACCATATACAGAATTGATTATCGGACAGCGCCCTGACGGCAGCTGCCGCATTTTTTGTATCCGCACCGCTGATGAACCGTTGATACTAAAACTCTCCGGATTTTCATACTGCTTTGGTGTGCGGTTTGATGAAAGTCTGTATTACCGGCTTCCGGGACATCCGTTTCCTTTTCCGGCTGACCTGCTCCAGACCATTTCCATGTCTGATTCTGATATCTTTTCAGGTACGGTTTCTTTTTCCGAGCGGATACAGCGTTTTCTTTCCGCATTAAACAAAACCGGAAAAACACCAGCCTGCCCGCCCGCCGCCACACTCATCCATCAGAGCATCAAAAAAGCTGACGGCGATATCACCGTCAGCGAACTGGCTGCGCGTACCGGCTATTCCTGTCGCCATATCAGCCGCATTTTTACGGAATATTTCGGATACAGCCCGAAAACCTTTTGCCGGCTGTTACGCTTTCACCATACTCTTTATGAAATTTTTCAGGACCCGCATCGCAATAACTCCGAATTTATCACGCAAATCGGCTATTCCGACCAGGCACATTTTCAGCGGGAATTCAAAACATTTATGGGCGAAACACCGCGCCGGTTCGGCCGCCGGTTAATCCAGCAGAAATTCTGACATTACAACGTTGCTGACTTCCCTGCCCCGCTTTGTAAGAAAAATTCTGCCGTTTTCACGCACCAGCAGACCGAATTTCTGATTTTTTTCAAGCACCTGTGCATAAATATCATCTACTGTTTTTCCGAATTTTCCCAAAAAATCCACCTCGGAAATGCCGCTGTTTTTGCGCAGTCCCAAAAAGAACATTTCTTCCATCTGCTCCGGTACGGAAAGTGTATGCTGTTCGGCGCGTACCGCCGCCAGTGCCTTACTTATGACTTCTTTCTTTTCTTCCAGCTCCGCCATAGTGTCTATATAAAGTACAAGGCTGTCCGTATTGGTGTAGCGCTGTTCGCAAAGCAGGGATGCCGCGCCTGTCCCGAAGCCGAGATAATTTTTGCGTTCCCAGTAGGAAAGATTATGGCGGCATGCCTTTCCTTTTTTTGCAAAATTAGAGATTTCATACTGGTGATAACCGTTATCCGCAAGCCGCAGACACGCCGTATCGTACATCTCCCGTTCTGTATCTTCATCGGGCAGTGCCGGATACCGGTCTAAATGTTCGTAAAGTGCCGTGCCTTCTTCCAGTATCAGACTGTACATGCTGATATGCTCCGGCTTTAATGCAAGAACCGTATCCAGCGTGTGCAGAAAACTTTCAAATGTCTGACCAGGCAGTGCCGACATTAAATCAATATTGATATTGTCAAAGCCCGCCGCCCTTGCCGTTTCATAGCTTTTCACAAATTCTTCCATGGTATGAATCCGTCCCAGCATTTTTAATTCACGGTTATTGGCGGACTGTAACCCGAAACTGATCCGGTTTATGCCTGCCTGTCTGTACACTGCCGCTTTTTCTTCATCGAGCGTGCCAGGATTACATTCTATCGTAATTTCCGCATTTTCCGCAAACGGAAAGCTTTCCCGCAGGGTATCTGCCAGTGCTTTGACATGTCCCGGTGCGAGGATACTCGGCGTTCCACCGCCAAAAAACACGGTATCTACCGTATACGGATTTTCCGAAAACAGCTTTGCCGTCTGATAAATCTCTGTCTGCAAAGCCTTTACATATCCCGCCTGTGTCTTTTCATCTGCCGGTGCGGACAAAAAATCGCAGTACGCACACTTGCGCACACAAAATGGAATATGGATATAAATGCCGCCCCTTTTTTCGTTACTGTCTGTCTTCTTCATGCAATTATCTTCTATTCTTCGTCTAATTTCAAAACGCTCATAAACGCCTTCTGCGGAATTTCTACGTTTCCGACCTGACGCATACGTTTCTTTCCTTCCTTCTGCTTTTCAAGCAGCTTCTTCTTACGTGAAATATCACCGCCATAGCATTTTGCAAGGACATCTTTTCTCATTGCCTTTACGGTTTCTCTTGCGATAACACGGCTTCCGATAGCCGCCTGAATCGGAATTTCAAAGAGCTGTCTCGGAATTTCCTGCTTTAACTTTTCGCACATCTTTCTACCACGTTCTTCGGCATTGCCGGAAAAGACGATAAATGAAAGCGCATCGACTTCTTCTTTGTTAATCAGGATATCCAGCTTCACAAGAGAAGAACGCTCATAGCCTTTCATCTCGTAATCAAAGGAAGCATATCCTCTGGAACGGGACTTTAAGGCATCAAAGAAATCATAAATAATTTCATTTAACGGCAGATCATACTTTAACAAGGCTCTGGTCTGCTCAATGTATTCCATGCCATTGTAAATGCCGCGGCGCTCCTGACACAGTTTCATAATCGGTCCGACAAATTCTGTCGTTACCATGATTTCCGCAGAAACCATCGGTTCTTCCATATATTCAATTTCAGACGGATCCGGCATATTGGACGGATTCGTCAAATCAATAACCTCTCCGTTGGTCTTATGCACCTTATAGATAACACCCGGTGCCGTTGTTACTAAATCCAGATTGTATTCACGCTCCAGACGTTCCTGAATAATCTCTAAATGCAGTAATCCTAAAAATCCACAGCGGAAACCGAATCCCAGTGCAATCGAGGTTTCCGGCTCAAACTGTAAGGACGCATCATTTAACTGCAATTTTTCAAGTGCCTCTCTTAAATCCTGATACTTGGCGCCATCTGCCGGATACAATCCGCAGTACACCATTGGATTGACCTTTTTATACCCCGGAAGCGGCTCGGCACACGGATTGTCATTGTCCGTTACCGTATCACCGACGCGGGTATCCTTAACATTTTTAATGCTTGCCGTAATATAGCCTACCATACCGGCGGAGAGTTCTTCACATGGAATAAACTGACCCGCACCGAAATAACCGACCTCTACGACTTCTTCCACAGCGCCTGTCGCCATCATGCGGATTTTCGTTCCACGCTTTACCTTTCCTTCTTTAATCCGGCAGAAAATAATAACACCTTTATAAGAATCATACAAAGAGTCAAAAATCAATGCCTGTAACGGCGCATTTTCATCGCCTGTCGGCGCCGGAATCTTTGTAACAATCTGCTCTAACACTTCTTCAATATTAATACCGTTTTTCGCTGAAATCAGCGGTGCATCCTGTGCTTCAATACCGATAACGTCTTCAATTTCATCAATAACACGCTGCGGCTCTGCACTCGGCAGGTCAATTTTATTAATAACCGGAAAAACGTCCAAATCGTGATCTAATGCCAGATAGACATTTGCAAGGGTCTGCGCCTCAATCCCCTGTGCCGCATCTACGACAAGAATCGCTCCGTCACAGGCAGCAAGCGCTCTGGACACCTCGTAATTAAAATCCACATGTCCCGGTGTGTCAATAAGGTTGAAAATGTATTCTTCCCCATCATTTGCCTTGTATACAATACGCACGGTCTGCGCTTTAATCGTAATACCGCGTTCTCTTTCCAAATCCATGTTATCGAGTACCTGCTCCTGCATTTCCCTGCTGGTGAGCAGTCCCGTCTTTTCGATAATACGGTCTGCCAATGTTGACTTACCGTGGTCAATATGTGCTATAATACAAAAATTTCTAATATTTTTCTGATTGATTTTCGCCATTTTCACTCTCACTTATCATTTTATTTCCGGCTGTTTAAATACTCCATAATCCCGTCTGAAATCGCAGACGCCGTTTCTTCCCGCTTCTCGGTAATCAGCCGGTTGTCATTTGCATTGGACATAAAGCCCAGTTCCACAAGGCAGCTTACACAGCGGGTGTTGCGGTTGAGCCTGTAATCTTCCTCTGAATCCGTCATCGAACCGCCCTTGACACCGCGGCTTTTAATACCTGCTATGGCATCTAAACGCGTTGTAATCGCCTCTGCCAGAAATATATCATCTTCCGGCATATCATGATGAATCCACGTTTCAACTCCGTTTATGGATGGATCATCCTCATAAAGATTTCTATGGATAGATACTAAAACATCACACGAAGCATTATTACATATTTCGACCCTTTCATCAAGTCCCAGATAGGTATCAGCATCTCTTGTCATCAAAACTTTCACACCCACACTCTCTAAATGTCTTTTTACCAGTCTGGCAATAAGCAGTGTTTCATCTTTTTCATAAGCGCCTGCATAATCTGCTCCACAGTCACTGCCGCCGTGGCCGGCATCAATGCACACCAGCGGACGGTCATCGGCTTCTTCCTCGTAATACGCTTCATAATATGCCGCCTGTGCCTGCTTTTTTTGTTCTGCCACACCGCTGACCGCTTTTCCGGCAAAAGCCACTGCACAGACTGCACAAATCACACCGGACACCACTACAGCCGGTCTTTTCAGCCTGTACCTTTTTCTTTTTTTTATTTTTTTCATCCCAATACCCCTTTTTCCTCTGTTTTTATTTTCCATGGATTTACGGCAAAAGTCAATCACTTTCTGATAGTTTCATTATCTTCAGAATGCACATGGATAAAAAGCCTGCCATAACCTTCTGATTTTAAAAAATCATTCTGCATGACAGGCTCTCTATATTTATTTACGAATTTTTTACCAGTTCTTTCTTCAGTCTTTTCATTATTTTTTTCTCAAGCCGGGAAATGTAAGACTGCGAAATTCCCAAAAGGTCAGCGACCTCTTTCTGTGTCTTTTCCTCCCCGTCCATGGAACTGAGTCCATACCGCAAATCGACAATAATCCGCTCCCTCTCGGATAATTTACCGATTGCTTTATTTAACATGCTTTTTTCCACTTCTTCTTCTAAATCACGGTAAATAATGTCTTCTTCCGTACCTAAAATATCCGATAACAGCAGTTCATTGCCGTCCCAGTCTACGTTGAGCGGTTCGTCAATGGATACTTCCGCCTTGGTCTTGCTGTTTCTGCGCAGATACATCAGAATTTCATTTTCAATGCACCGTGAAGCATATGTTGCCAGTTTGATATTTTTTTCAGGATTGTAAGAGTTGATTGCCTTAATCAATCCGATTGTTCCAATCGAAATTAAATCCTCCACGCCTACACCCGTATTATCAAATTTTTTCGCAATGTATACCACCAGTCTTAAATTGTGTTCAATCAGCTGCGACTTTGCAAACTGGTCATTCCCCGTTCCCAGTCCCGCAATTGCCCTTGCTTCTTCTTCTGCTCCCAGCGGCGCAGGCAGCACATCACTTCCCCCGATATAATGTACGTCTCCCTGCTTTAACATCATCATGTTTTTAAATGTCGGAACCATTTTAAACTGAAAACGATCCGGAACAGATACTTTGATTACCATAAAAACCTCCTCATTTACTTTCCTGTTTTACCCCTTTAAAAGCTGTGCATTCACAAGAAATTCATATTCTCCGTCTGATGAAAGTGTCTGCGCCGTCAATCCAATCAGCGCATCTTCCACCTGTATTTCTTTTTTGCCGTAGCATATGTACATGGTATCTGCCGTAATTACCTCAAGCATTCCGCTGTCACACCCCAGTGACCGGAACGGAATTACATGATACTTTACTTTCGTGCAATCATTTATTTCATGAAGAACTTCCAAAAAGCTGTCTTTCTGCGCGATACACACCGGTCTGTGAAACAGCGGATCCTGTAAAACATTTCCCGTATCCACAAACCCTTTTATATAAATCTTTCTCCCCCTTAAAACACAACATACACGACACAGTTTGTCGGAATACACTTTAATTCTTACCAGCTGCCTGTATAAAAGCAGCAAAAAGCCAAAGGATACTCCGAGAAATACCATCAGTTCCCTGTCACGCACAATTACCTGTCTGATAATATATCCTGCATATGTATAATAGTACAAAACGTGCATTACACCCCCCAGCATAAATGCAGCAGCATATAGCGCAAAAAATCCTTTTATCAGTTCCGCGAATGCAACATTCCCTGCACAGATTCTTACCATACCCATGCCAATACAAATATAGGTCACTATATTTGCGGCGAATTTGTATTCCTGCGGTACCAGACATACAATAACGGCTCCCATTGCTCCAAAAGTGGCGGAAAGTATCATCCGCAGATATGTGGCAGCATATCTGCACAGGCTGTTTACTACAGCAATCACAATGAAATCCATTATAAAGTTGATACAGAAGAATACATCCAGATAAATAACGATTGAATTATCACCTCCCAAAACGTATTATAGATTGTTCGCCCTGCGAATTTTGTCGTTTTTGCGTTAAAAGGAAAATATTTCAAAAAAATAAGAGATACCTTCAATTTTCATGAAAGTATCTCTCTGATTCACCAAATTTTATTATCGGTCTTTTTTCTGTAAAAATGTCGGGATATTAATACCCTTTTCCTTTACACTGCTTGTTACCGGTGCCGCAGGCTTTAAGCCCGGAAGCGGAGCAACCGGTGCTGCCGGTTTAACCGCAGATGCAGGCTTGTCCACTGACGCAGCCGGTGCACCTGAATATGTATAAGCCGGTTTTACTGCCGGTCTTGGAGCCTGTGCCGCCTTTGCACCGAAGCCTGCCAGCGCATTGTTTACATTCGTATCTTCCAGACCTGTTGCAATAACGGTAATTGTTGCCGTATCCGTACAGCTTTCATCATACATTGCACCAAAGATAATATTGGCATTCTCACCCGCGAGTTCCTGAACATAGCTTGCAGCTTCATTGGCTTCAATTAAGCTGATATCGCCTGAAATATTGATAATAACGTGTGAAGCACCTTCGATGGTTGTTTCAAGAAGCGGACTTGTAACTGCCTGCTTTACAGCTTCTACTGCCTTGTCATCACCTGTTGCCGTACCGATACCGATATGGGCTACACCCTTGTTAATCATAACAGTCTTGACATCGGCAAAATCCAGATTGATAAGACCCGGTACATTAATCAGGTCTGTAATACCCTGTACTGCCTGCTGTAAGACTTCATCAGCCTTCTTTAATGCGTCCGGCATCGTTGTTCTTCTGTCTACAATTTCAAGAAGCTTGTCATTCGGAATGACAATCAATGTATCTACGTTATCTTTTAATTTTTCAATTCCTGACAGCGCATTGGTCATACGTGTTCTGGCTTCAAACTTAAACGGCTTTGTAACAACACCGACCGTAAGGATTCCCAGTTCCTTGGAAATCTTTGCAACAACCGGAGCTGCACCGGTTCCTGTTCCGCCGCCCATACCACAGGTAACAAATACCATATCGGCACCTTTAATGGCCTGTGTCAGTTCTTCTACATTTTCCTCTGCTGCCTTTTCACCAATCTCAGGCTGGGCACCTGCACCCAGTCCCTTTGTCAGCTTTTCACCGATCTGAATGGCTGTCGGCGCTTTGCATAACTGCAATGCCTGACTATCTGTATTAATTCCAATAAATTCTACACCACTGATATTTTCATCTATCATTCTGTTGACCGCATTATTACCGGCGCCGCCAACACCGACAACGATAATCTTCGCTGCCGAATCTGCTTCGTTTGTCATAATCTCTAACAAGGGTACCTGCCTCCTAACATACTTTCGCATTTCTGCACTATGACTTATTCTATAATTTTTGTTGCAAAATAGCAATAGCTTTTTCTAATTTTCTTTCTTAAAAATAATAGAAGCAGTTGTTCCGTCATAATTTTCAAGATGAAGCGTTCCTTTCATTCCGGTAAGCTTTTCTGACACCTGTTTTAATGCATACAGCTTATCATTGCAGTCTGCGGCACTGCCAAGCATAACCTTTACATTCCCCATATAAAGACTGACATTATACGAAGAATCAAAATACACCTTTTTTACGCCCAGCTGGTATTTATCAAATGCCTGTGTCAGTTCCAGAATCTGTGAAAAGACCGCATCGTTACCGACCTCGAGTTTGGCATCCAGTACAATCGACTTAAAATCCAGTCCCGTAATCTGCGGTACATCTTCATAATTTTCCGAAGAACTCTCCACCACAATCCCGTCTTTATCAAAATACATATTACAGCCCATGTAGCTGATATAACCGACAATCGCTTTTTCATAAACTGCAACGTTCATTTTATTGGGCCATGTCACTTCCACATCATATTTCTGTATAAACGGAATATTTTTATTCTTTTTGCCAAACAGCGTATAAATCAGCGCATTGGGATGTTCTGTTCCAAAAATGCACTCTGTCATCTGCTGCTGCGTATAATGCTTATTGCCGGTATAAGTAATATCCGTGACCATAAAACCCGCATAAATGCCGCCTCCTGCCAGCAGCAGCGCAATGACAATCCCCGCCAGTATCCATTTTAATTTTCTTTTATTGTTTTTTCTGCCTAACTGTTTTCCCATTCAATCTCTGCTCCAAGTCCTTTTAAATTTTCACATAAATCCATATACCCGCGCAAAATATAGTCTGCATCATGAATAACCGTTGTTTCCTGTGCTGCCAGTCCAGCTATGATAAGTGCCGCCGTTCCTCTTAAATCTTCTCCGTATACTTCGCTTCCCTTCAGCGTTTCTACACCTTTTACAAGCACGCTGTCCCCGGACAGTGTAATATCCGCACCCATTTTTTTGAGCCATGGCACAGTCTTAAAACGGTTTTCAAAAATCTGTTCTTTTAAAATCAAAGTGCCCTCGCCCACACTTGCCACAGAAAGTACCATGGACTGCATATCCGTCGGAAAATCCGGGTAAGCACCGGTACATATCTTATGAATATTCACCGGACGGTGATACATCTGCACCAGCATGGCTTCTCCCTCCATACGGATATCCATGCCCATTCCGGTAAATACATCCAAAAATCCGCGGCACAGTGACGGTGTCACACCCTGTAAGTAAACACTACCACCACAGGCAGCTACCGCCGCCATATAGGTTCCGGCGACAATACGATCCGGCTTTGCAAAAAATTCTGCGGACTGTAAAACGCCTTTTCCACGTACCCGGATGCACTCTGTCCCTGCACCGGTAATCACTGCACCACACTTTTCAAGATAGGCGCACAGGCTTTCAATTTCCGGTTCCTTTGCCGCATTGTAAAGCACAGTCGTTCCACACTGTGCCGCTGCTGCCATCAGGGCATTCTCTGTTGCACCCACACTTGGAAAGCGCAGGGTGATTTCTGACGGGTGAAGTCCCGTTGTTTCCATTTCAATAAAATCTTCTGACACGCTCCATGATGCCCCAAGGCATTTGAGGGCATGCAGATGAATGTCTAACGGACGGCTTCCGATGCTGCACCCGCCCGGATAAGCAAGCCTTACTTTCCCGAAACGTGTCAGCACCGGTCCCATTAACACGGAAGATGCCCTGAGCTGCTTTGTGTCCTCTGCTTTAATTTCCTCGTACTCTGCCATGCTTGTATCAATGACAAGGCACCCTTTTTTGAAATCCGTCTTACAGTGCAGATGGTTTAAAATCCCACACATTGCACGTACATCGGCAATATCGGGACAGCCCCGTATTACCGTAACACCCTCATTCATCAGGGATGCTGCCATCACCGGAAGCACTGCATTTTTCGCACCGTGGATACATACACTGCCAAACAGCCGTTTTCCGCCATTTATTACGATTTTTCCCAAAATAAAAACCCCCGGAGAAGCTATATTTTATTATATTCGCCAGACTCCGGGAGGTTGCTATCTTTCTAACCGTATTTTACTTGAAATATTTAAGACAATCCCCATTTCCAGCAGCAAGAAGAAACTTGCCGTACCGCCGTAGCTGATAAACGGCAGTGAAACACCGGTATTCGGGATAAAGTTGGTTACAACGGCAATATTTAATACCACCTGTACCGCTACATGGGCAAATACCCCTGCTGCCAGCATTGTACCGAATAAGTCAGGTGCATTCTGCGCAATGTGAATAATCCGCCACAGCATCAGTGCAAATACTAAAATAATGCACATTGCCCCGAATAGTCCGAGTTCTTCACAGATAATGGAAAAAATCATATCGTTTTGGGATTCCGGGATAAAACCCAGCTTTTGCAGGCTCTTTCCGAGTCCTTTCCCAAACAGTCCGCCCGAACCGATTGCATAAAGTCCCTGCACGGTCTGATAACCGATTCCACTGGAGTAATTTTCCGGCTGAATCCACATGAGCAGACGGTTCATACGAAAGTTTTCTGTCATGCCCTGATGCGCAATGCCGAGCAGCCAGTTATATAACGCTGCCACACCGCCCGCGCCAAGTCCTGCGAGTACCACGAAAAATTTGTATTTCGGATACGCCACAAAAATCATGACAAAAGCGATTGCCAGAATAATCAACGCACTACTCATATTGCTGGAAATAACCATAATCAGGATTGCTTCAAGTCCTGCAATCAGTACAAATAAAAAGAAATTATACCACAGGCTTTTAATCTTTGACCCTGCCGCACATACTGCCGCAGACAGCATAATAATCACGGCCGTCTTTGACACATCCGCAGGCTGCACGCCAATCGGACCGAAACGAATCCAGCGCGTTGCACCGTTGGCAGTTTTACCAAACGGAATCAGCGCCAAAATCAATAACAGCGACAGTACAAAAAACGCCGGTGCGATTTTCCTTAAAACATGGTAGTCTAACCGGTACATAATATACATCATAATAAAGCCCAGCACATCAAAAATCAGCTGTTTTTTAAAATAGTACTCCGAACTGCCGTATTCCATCTGTGCCGTGTAAGAACTGGTACTGTAAATCATCACCAGTCCGAATCCAACAATAAATATAATGACAAATAAAAGGCTATAATCAAAATACCTTTTATTGGACATCTTTTTTACCTTTCTTGCCATACCTCACCTCATTTCTGCAGGCATTTTAATGCCGGAAGAACCGCGAGCCAAATTCTATTTGGCTCTGCGATAAAAAATTACTTTGTGACGCCTGCGGCACAAAGTGATATGCGAAAATCTTTGATTTATGGATTTTCGCATTCTCCTCATTTCCGCAGGCATTTTACCTTTAAAGGGCATTTACATATTCTTTAAACAGTCTGCCGCGCTGTTCATAGTTATCAAACATTCCCCAGCTTGCACATGCCGGTGAAAGCAGTACGGCATCGCCGTCTTTGGCATTTTCCGCACAGATATCCACAACTTCTTTTAAGGACTCTGCCTTAATGATATTGGTAAAGCCGTACTTTTTAGCCGTTGCTTCAATTTTGTCACTGGTCTGTCCGATTAATACCAGAAGCTTGACACGATCTTTAAATGCTTTGACATATAAATCAAATTCTGAGCCTTTATCATATCCGCCGCCGATTAAAACCGTCGGTCTTGTCATCGCTTCAATCGCCTTGACTGCCGCCTCCGGGTTGGTTCCCTTGGAATCATTGTAATAGCGCACGCCGTTTTTTTCTGTTACAAATTCAATCCGGTGTTCCACTGCCTTAAACTGCTTAATCTGTTCTACAATAATTTCATCCGGGATACCGGCTGCCTTTGTAATGCAGACTGCCGCCATGACATTTTCATAATTGTGTGCGCCAATCAGATTCATGTCGTGGACATTCAGCAGTTCCTGCGACCGGATGCCGTCTGTATAGCAGATCATATCACCTTCCATATAAGCGCCTCTGTCCGGCTTTGTAAATCTTGAAAACCACACAACCTTTGCTGTTGTATGCTCCCCGAACTCCCGCAGGTAATCATCGTCAAAATTCAGTACGCACACCTCTGCCCCCTTCTGGTTCATCGCAATCTTTTCCTTTGTCTGCACATAGCAGTCCATCGTATAATGGCGGTTTAAATGATCCGGCGTAATATTTAAAATGGCACTCACAAGCGGGTGGAATTCATGCACGGTTTCCAGCTGGAAGCTGCTGATTTCCGCCACGGTATAAGAATCTTTGTTACTTTTTAAAACCTCTGTTGTATAGGGATTGCCGATATTACCGACTACGAAAGTATCCTTATGATATGCTCCTACAATCTGTCCTACAAGGGCTGTTGTCGTTGTCTTCCCATTTGTTCCGGTGATTGCAAGGACTTTTCCTTTATCGAATGCATAAGCCAGCTCTACTTCGCCCCATACCGGCACGCCTGCCGCTTCAAATGCTTTTACAACCGGGCTGTCAATCGGCACACCCGGACTGATAACCAGTAAATCCGAACTGTCCGTTAATTCTTTTGTCAGCTCTCCCAGAACAATCTCTGCTTTGTATGTACCTAATTTTTTTTCAATATCTTCTATCTTTAACTTTTCGTTTCCATCATACAGCACAACTTCTGCACCGACTGCATTCAGCAGTCCCACTGCACCGATTCCACTGATTCCGGTTCCTACTACTGTCACTTTTTTACCCGAAAATTCCATCTTTTTCTCCTTTTTCCCTGCATTTTGCAATTAAATTTTATTTTACTATCAATTCGGGTATATTTCAAGGTATGGAAGGATATTTTCAAAAAGTTCCCGGATCACGGGTGCTGCGATTGTACCACCGTAATATACGCCCTGCGGTTCATCAATCAGGCACATGGCAATCACCCGCGGATTGTCAACACTTGAAAACCCGACAAAGGAAGCGATGTATTTTCCCGAACCACGCGGCAGTTTTTGGGAGGTTGCCGTTTTCCCGCCAATGGAAAAGCCTTCAATGTACGCATTTTTTCCGCCGCCGTCCTCAACAACCTGACGTAAAATGTCTTTCATGGTATTGCTCGTTTCCTCTGTAATGGCATCGGTTACGGTTTCATAACAGAATTCCTGTACGGTTTCTCCGTCTGCGCCCGCCGCCTTTACCGCAAAATGTGGTGTCACCAGTTTGCCGCCGTTGACAATTGCCGCCGCCGCACGCAGCATGATAACCGGTGTAATCTGAAACGACTGCCCGAAAGACATTGTTGCCAGCTCTACTTCTCCCACATTTTCAATTTTATGGATAATTGTCGAAGCTTCGCCCGGCAGATCAATTCCTGTCTTTCCCAGAATACCCAGCTTGCTTAAATACTCATAAAACCGTTCATTGCCAACGCGCCGTCCCCACTCAATAAATGCAGGATTACAGCTGTTTATGTATGATTCCTTCCGTCTGTTATATACTTGTCTTTATACGTTTCTCTATATCTGCCCGTCTGTTTTCTTTGTCTGTTTATCCTGATGTATTCCTGTACTTACATCCTCCCAACAGCCTCCATTTTTGCCCATGCTGACATACCGGATTCTGCCCTGCTGTTTTAATTCTTTTAACTTTTGCAGGATATTTCCCCGGGAATACCCTGTATATTCTGCAATTTCCGCTGTGGTCAGCCGATTTTGGCTTAAAAAAAGCTGTTCTATCTTTTGAATACTCTCCTGCCTTTTTTTCATTTTGGCATGGATATGACGGTAAGGCATCATCCGGCACGCTCCTGTCCGGTAGCAGACACACAGGCGGTTATCGGGATAAACGGTTATTTCAGACAGCGTGTTTTGTACCACCGCCTGACGGACGGCTTCCTGACCTTCTTCTGAATACAGATACTGACGGATAGCAAAAAGCCGCTGCCCGAGCTTTGCCGTATCGTTTCGTTTTTCCTGCTCTGTCATCTGATTTATCTGCTGTGCCAGCATTTCCGATGCCAGTTTATAATCACTGTCACTCACAATCCCGTCCATATACTTTTGAAGCAGGTTCTTTTTCTTTTCCCGTAACCGCCCATATTCCATGCAAAAGTCTTTACTGCACGGGTTCTTTTTTAAAACTTTTTCCAGCAATAAAAGGCCGTTTTCCGTCTGCGTTTTTATGCTTTCCATATCTTCTTTTTGAAACTGCTCCCACAAAAGCGGTTCCAGTTCTTTCTCATAAACTGTGATATTTTTACAGACTGTGCCATCCGGATTTTTCTCAAGCTGTCTGCCGCACATCCAATACACATTTCCTGCACTTCCTGTTCTTTTGCAGTACGCACATCCGCATTTTCCGCAGACGATTTTAAGGCAGTGCTGCGGCAGCGGGCTTCTTTCTTTTTGTTCTTTTGCCTGACTTTTGCTTTTCCGGGCATTTAACGCATCATTTGCCGCCTGCCACAGCTTTTCGCTCACGATTGCAGGGATTCTGTTTTCATGATAAATCCACTGCTCCTTTGGCAGGCAGCACTGTTTTTTTAATTCAAAATCATAATGCGTTTTATGCATTACAGCTGTTCCCTTATACAGTGGATTCTGAATCAGACGTCTTACGGTCACATCACTGACCGCACCGTTTTTGCGGTTTCTCATGCCCATCGCATACAATTCCTTTGCAATTTTCCTGCCGCCTGCACCGCCTGCGGACATCGCATAGATTCTGCGGATATAGACGGCTTCCGTTTCTTCTATTCTATAACCGTCTTTTTCTTTTCTGTAGCCGTAAACATTATTGTTGACGGTTAGTTTCCCGTCTATTTTCTTTTGCCGCCTTTTATGGGCATTATTAACCTTCTGGCTTAATTCTCTGGAATACTGCTCTGCAATGAGCGCTTTGATACCGGAAAGAAACGCATCCTGCGGCTCATAAAACTTTCTTTCCAGATACAGATACAGTCTGACATGATGTGCTGTAATGTGCTGAATAAATTCATGCCAGTCCCCGGCGTTGCGCATCAGACGGTCAATTGACTTAATTACAATGCAGTCAATCCGCTCCTGCTGCACATCCGCCATAAGACTGGCATATTGCGTTCTTTTTTTCGTTGTTGTTCCGCTTTCCTGTTCAATGTACTGACAGCAGATTACTCCGCCTAATGCCTGTACGATTTCCACAGACTCTGCCGCCTGTGTTTCAATGGCACGGTTTTGTGCCTCCTCTGTTGTAGAACACCGGTTGTAAATGGCACAACGCATTCCAGACAATACTTTTTCCTCACTCATTGTCTGCACCGCTTTCGATGTACTGCACTGCCATAAACCACTCCTCATACGTAATATACTGCTTTTCTAAGAGCAGCTGCATAATGGCTTTTTCATTTTCCTGATTCATCCGGATTTCCATGCCTGTATAGACTTACTATATTCTACGCAGGCAGAATCCCGATTATGAATGACGGTGCTGAACCGGCTTTGTATTTGCCGTTATCGGAAGAATCATATAGTCATTTGCCTGTAAATACTCGATAATTTCCGGCAATGCTTCCACCGTTGTTGTCTTTGCACCGGCATCGTGCATCAGTACCACATATTCTTCACGGCTTCCGATTTCAGACAGGACATTCTGTACAATGGTATCCTTATCCACACATTTTGCACTGGCATCCCCTGAACTGACATTCCAGTCAAAGTATACAAATCCCTGTTCATTCAAAAAATTGATACAGTCTGAAATATCGCAGTTGGCTACTTTATTGCTTGAACCGCCCGGAAATCTGTAAAACCACGTTGTCACACCGGTCTGCTCATATAACCACTGCTGCATGTCTAAAACATCTTCTTTAAAGCTGTCAATAGATGCATACACCTGTGAATACTCATGAGAAACAGAGTGAATTGCCAGCGTATTGCCGCTTGAAACAATCCGTTTTAAGCTTTCTTCATTTTCTTCTCCCGGACTGCAGATTGTAAAAAATGTTGCTTTGACACCATACTGGTCCAGAATATCTAAAATTCTGGTTGTATTCGGACTTGGACCGTCATCAAATGTCAGATACACTTTTTTGCATCCCGGATATTCTCCTTCACCGTCTGTCTGCGGTGCTGCCGCCGTTGTCGTCTGCACTTCGGGCAGTGTTGCCTCCTGTGTTGTTTCTTCCTCAGCTGTCGTTGTTTCTTCTTCGCTTAACTTCTCTTCGGCAGCCGTTTCCTCTGCCACTCCCGCAGATACTTTCTGGGTATGTTTTTTAGAAGCTGCATGAACGGATACGGACACCAGCAGTACAAGCAATACTATCACTGATACTGCAAAAATTGCCGGTTTCTTTTTCAATCTCACTTTCTGTCCATGCAGACGGAGTTCTGGTCTTTTCACTCTTTTCATTTTTAAGTTCCCTCTTTCATTTTCTGGCTATAGACAGTATAATACGAAATTTTAAAAATACAAGACACAATTTCACTTTTTTCGACAAATTTCTTCCCCCGGACTTTATTTTATTTTTTCAGACAGAAACGCTCCTGTTCATGACAGTTTCCGTAAAGGTCTGTGTACCATGCCCCGTTGTCTTATGACAGCGGATTGTTCTGTCCCCGACCTTTGTATTGCCGCCGCACGTATAGGAATCACTTAAATGTGCCACACCGGTTTCAAGCGCCGCCGTTGCCGTTACCATTTTAAAGACCGAACCAGGTTCATAAGTATCATTAATGCAGAAATTACGCCACATATTATTGAGTAAATCCATTTTTGATTTGCTGCTGTCTTCTTCCGTTATCTCTATATTTAATTCATACGGTGTATTTAAATTATATTCCGGTGCATTAACCATCGCCAGCAGTTCACCATTCTGCGGATTCATCACGATAATTGATACACGCTTTGCCCCTTTTGCTTCTAATGTGCGGTCTGCAAGCTGCTCAGCATAAGCCTGGATATTGTAATCCAGACTGGTGTATAAATCACTGCCTGCAACCGGTTCTTTTCTGCTTTCTTCCGCCCCTTCCAGTTCAATGCCCCACGCATCCGTCAGTGTCAGAATCTGACCGCTGTTACCGGAAAGCAGGGCATCATATTTTGCTTCCAGTCCTAAAATGCCCTGATTGTCACTGCCTGTAAAGCCAAGTACTCTTGATGCCAGCGTTTCATACGGATAGTAGCGCTTATAATCTTCATCGACCTTGACACCCGCCATATTGTATTCCCGGATTTTATCCCCGGTTTCTTTGGAAACATTGGTCTGAATCCGCTCAATAGACGATACTTTTTCCACGCGCTTACGCACCTGTGCTTCATCCAGTCCCAATTCAGATGTCAGCATATGAATTACCGCTTCGGCATCCTGTATCTGGCTGTGAATAACGGAAATCGTACAGACTGTTTTATTATCGGCCAGCACAATGCCATTGGTATCTAATATTCTTCCGCGGGATGCCTTAATCACACGTTCCCGCTCATGCAGTTCTTCAGCTCTTGAAAGATAATACTGTGCCTGAAAAATCATGACATAGCCCAGTCTGCCAATCAGCAGCAGCATTGCCAGAAACACACAGGCTCCACAAATCATCAGTTTTTTCCGGTGTCTTGTATGCAGCCTGCCCATTGGGTCGTTTTTGCGCTCATCAATAATCTGCCAGCGCTTATCGTCCCTGTAACGTTCCTTCTGTCTGCGTATTCTTTGGGTTTCGCTTTCATTTTCCCACGGTTTCCACATAAAAATAACTCCGGATAAACGTTATTACATCTTATTAACGTCTGCCCGGAGTTATACTTTTTTATGGTGTTGCTGATGTACTATCCTGCACATTGGTATTCGGAACGGTAATGCTGACTGTATTTTCGTCTTCACTGTCTGCTGCATCCACCGGCTCTGCCTCTGCATCTTTGAAAATATTCATGTACGGAAGCAGTTCCTCTAAAATATCATGGCTTAAAATCAGCGTATCTGAAGTAGTTCCACTCGTTCCCGTTGTTCCGTCCGGTTCATCAATCAATACATAAACCATCACCTGCGGATTATCCACCGGTGCGAAGCCGATGAAAGATACAATCCATTTTAAATCCTCTCGTTTGCCCTTCTGCGCCGTACCGGTCTTACCACCTATTGAATAACCGGTAACACCTGCTTTTTTTGCAAGTCCGTCATCAACCGTGGATTTTAAATACTTACGCAGCAGCTGCGATGTTGAAGCCGTTACTGTCTGACGCACCAGTGTTGGTTCAAAGGTCTTTACAACTTCACCCGTATCTTTTTCAATACGCTTTACAATATGCGGCTGGTAGTAATTTCCACCATTAATTAAAGAAGAAAATGCTGCCCCCATCTGAATCATGGTTACATTGATATTCTGTCCGAATGCATTGGTTGCAACGTCTGTTTCTGACATATCGCTCTTTTTTATGATACCGTTTTCCTCTGACGGAAGATCGATTCCTGTCTTACTGCCAAAACCAAACAATCTCTGGTACTGGGCAAATTTCACACCGCCAAGACGTGCGGCAATATCCATCATTGCCGGGTTACAGGACTGCATGAGTGCCTGCTCCAGTGTAATATCTCCATGTTTGCCCGTTTTATTGTATACATGACAGCGAATGGTATAACCGCCGATTTCTTCATAACCGTTACAGTAAAAGACATCCCCGTCATATGTTACACCTTCTTCCAGTCCCGAAGCGACGGTGAACGGCTTAAAGGTCGAACCCGGTTCAAAGGTTTCTGAAATACAGTAATTTCTCCAGATTTTATACAGCGAATTTGTCATATCTTCATCAGACATCGTTGCCAGCTGTTCCTGAGAATACGAACTTTCAAGGCTTCTCGGATTGTTCAGATCAAAATACGGATAACTTGCCATGCCAAGCACTTCTCCGTTATTCGGATTCATTACCAGTACCGCTGTTGCACTGGACGGCTTTTCTTCATTATATGCCGCAATGTGTTTTTCAATAATTCGCTGTACATTATAATCAATGGTTGTCACAATATTGTTGCCGTCTACGGCATCTTTGGTTGTTTCCTGCACATCAAGATTATCATTGACATAACTGTAGGATACGCCGTCTGTTCCTGAAAGTTCATCATCATAATAGCTTTCCAGTCCCAGTTCACCGCCGTTTGCCGCACTTGCAAAACCAACAACATCACATGCCATAGTTGAAAATGGATATTTTCTGACATAGGAATTTTCAAACCACACACCCTTGATATTCGGATTGTTTTTTGTATCTGCAACAAGTGCCTTAAAATCAGCAATCTCATCCGAAGTCAGTCCCATCGCCAGACGCTCGTACTGGGAATCTTTCTTCACTGCCAATGTCTGTTCCAATTCCTGACGGTTTAATCCAAAACACTGTACCAGCGCATTTAAGGTCGGTTCTTTATACTTCTCATCGGAAAGCACCAGCTTCGGATCTAATATAAGGTTGTACACTCTTTCGCTGTACGCAAGAATATTTCCATTCGAGGTCAGAATCTGTCCCCGCTTATACGGAATTGTTGTTGACGTATACGTCTGATGGTCTAACACAGCTTTGGAATATGCATCACCGTGATTATAATTAATCCATGCGATTCTTCCTGCTAAAACTGCCAGTGCTGCCATAACACACAAAAAAGCAATGCCGGCTTTTTTGTGTACTTTTTTGAGCATTGCTTTTTTTCTTCTGTATTTATTTCGTTTTGCACGTTCCTGACTACTTTCTACCATTTATGTATCTCCAATGTATCTTTTTAGTCTGCATTCGGAATATTCTGATACTGCTTTACATATTCACTCTCGCCTGCTGCGTAACGGATAACCTGTCCTTTTGCCGGATAAACCATTCCCAGTTCATTGACAGCTGTATCATAAATTGCATCATAGTCGATATCGGCTTCTGCCTGTGCTTCACGTTCATCATTCTGTGACGTCAGGGTATTTAACTGCATTTCCAGATCAGATACTGCGGCTGCATTGGTCTTTACCTCAGACTGTAAATTCAGATACTGGTAGCACAGTCCGAACATCACAGCTACCACTGCCGTTACTGCCACTGTATAAAGAAAGTTCATCTTATTGGCACGTCGTATCTTTCTTTGCTGTTCCCGTTTTCTTTTTCGTTCTTCCTCAAGCTGTTCAATACTTGTCGGATCATTGGAATAAGGTTCTGCTACCTGCAGTTTTCTTACCGTATTTCCCTGAACATAACCGGTTCTTTTTTCATACTTTATGGTGTTTCCATAACTTTTGCGCGCCATTTACTTTCCTCCCTGCTGACTTTTTTTTACGTTTGTAAAACATTACACACTTTTAAGCTTATCTCCTGCGTTCAAACACACGCAGCTTTGCGCTTTTTGCTCTTTTATTTTCTTCAAGTTCTTCTTCTGACGGAAGAATTGGCTTTCTTGTAATTACTTTTCCCTTAGATTTTTTCCCACATACGCACACCGGGAAATCCGGTGGGCAGGTACATGGATTTTCATTATTTTTAAACTGCACCTTTACAATCCGGTCTTCTAACGAATGGAATGTAATAATGCAGAAACGTCCTTTGTCATTTAAATGTTCAATCATGCTGTCAATTGAATTATTCAATACGTCCAGTTCATGATTCAGTTCAATCCGTATCGCCTGAAATGTCTTCTTAGACGGATGTCCTCCAACAGCCCTGCATTTCATTGGAATCGCCGCCTTGATAATTTCATTTAACTCAAATGTAGTTTCTATCGGCTTTTCGCTTCTTGCTGCCACAATATGCTTTGCGATATTCTTTGCAAATTTATCTTCACCATAATCCCGGATAATGCGGTAAAGTTCCATTTCGCTGTATTCATTCAAAATATCTTTTGCCGTCATCTGCTGCCGTCTGTCCATACGCATGTCAAGCGGTGCATCCGTCTTATAGGTAAATCCTCTTTCTGCGGTATCTAACTGGTAAGAAGACACGCCTAAATCCAAAAGAATCCCATCGACTCTTTCAATTCCTAAGTCCTTCAATACCATATCCATATTACAATAATTATTCCGTACAATGGTGACTCTGTCTGCAAACGGCTTTAACCGTTCACCGGCTGCTGCAATTGCCGCCTCATCCTGATCAATGCCGATGAGTCTTCCTTTGGATGAAAGCCTGCTGGCAATTTCATAAGAATGTCCGCCACCGCCCAGCGTTCCGTCCACGTAGATTCCATCCGGTCTGATATTTAAATTGTCAATCGTTTCCTGCAATAATACAGACTTGTGTTTAAATTCCATGTTTTTCTCCATTTTCAAAACGCATCTTTTTACGGGCAGTCTAAATAGAAAATCCTAAACTCTCCATATTCTCTGCCACTTCATCCATATCGTCATCATAGCTGTCAATACATTCCTGCCAGCGTTCTTTACTCCAGATTTCCACGCGGTTGGCAACCCCGACCATCACAACTTCTTTTTCAAGTCCCGCAAATTCACGAAGAACCTGCGGCAGAAGAATTCTTCCCTGTTTATCAACTTCACAGGATGCCGCTCCTGCAAGGAAAAAACGTGCAAACTGTCTGGAGTTTTTATTGGTCAGCGGCAGCGACTGAAGCTTTTCTTCAAATGCCTGCCATGCATCCGGCGGATAAACAAAAAGGCAGCCGTCTAATCCCTTGGTTACGACAAAACCGTCCCCTAAGGCATCGCGGAACTTTGCAGGAACAATGACTCGTCCCTTACCATCAATTGTATGGTTGTATTCACCCATAAACATGATTGCTGTTCCTCCGTCTACCACTTTTTACCATTTGCCACCACTTTCCACCACTTTAGAGTCAATTCTATACTTATTTGTGGAAAAATACAAGTGTTTTTTTAGAATTTAACGCATTAAATTCACAGTTTTTCCGCCTGTCTGAAAGTTATCCACCGGATTTGACATCTTCCGCGTATTCTGCACCCTGATGACTGCTTTTTTGTTGTACCTGCCTATCGGAAAGATTTCATTTTTTTCTAAAGTTGGCACTACCATGTTGAATTCAATGCTTTTTTATAGTAAAATATACGGTTGTATCTGACATTTTTAAAAATCAGGGGAAATCCCCATAAAAACAAAGGAGATAGAGATTTTATGAAACTCGGTATTGTAGGTTTGCCAAATGTCGGCAAAAGTACGCTTTTTAACTCATTAACAAAAGCTGGCGCTGAATCTGCCAACTACCCGTTCTGCACCATTGACCCGAATGTAGGTGTCGTTGCCGTTCCGGATGAACGTTTAAACAAGCTTGCAGCATTATACAATTCTGCAAAGATTACCCCTGCCGTCATCGAATTCGTTGATATCGCAGGACTTGTAAAGGGGGCTTCTAAGGGTGAAGGTCTTGGAAACCAGTTTCTTGCCAATATCCGTGAAGTTGATGCCATTGTTCACGTTGTCAGATGTTTTGAAGATTCCAATATTGTCCATGTAGACGGTTCTATCGACCCGCTCCGTGATATTGAAACGATTAATCTGGAGTTAATCTTTTCAGATATTGAAATTCTGGAAAGACGTCTTGCAAAACAGAAAAAAGCAGCTTACAACAATAAAGAAATTTTAAAAGAATGTGATTTAATTGAACGTCTGATTGCTTTCCTTGAAGCCGGAAATCTGGCTAAGAATTTTGAACTGGAAGACGATGATGAAGCAGCACTCATGAAAGAATATAACTTATTAACAGCAAAACCGGTCATCTTTGCTGCCAATGTTACAGAAGATGATTTACCGGATGACGGTGCTTCCAACAAATATGTAGCTTCTGTACGTGAATTTGCAGCAAAGGAAAACTGCGAAGTTTTCGTTATCTGCGCGCAGATTGAACAGGAAATCTCCGAACTGGATGATGACGAAAAGAAAATGTTCTTAGAAGACTTAGGCATCAGTTCTTCCGGTCTTGATAAGCTGATTGCCGCAAGTTACCGTATCCTCGGTCTGATCAGTTACTTAACTGCCGGTGAAACCGAAACCCGTGCATGGACAATCGTTAAAGGTACGAAAGCGCCGCAGGCTGCCGGAAAAATCCACAGCGATTTTGAACGCGGCTTCATCCGTGCCGAAGTTGTCAACTATCAGGATTTATTGGACTGTGGTTCTTATACAGCCGCCAAGGAAAAAGGACTTGTCGGTCTGGAAGGAAAAGAATATGTTGTAAAAGACGGCGATGTCATTTTGTTCCGCTTCAACGTATAAGCAAAAAAATATGCCTGCCAGATACCCGTGTTACTTGACGCATCTGACAGGCATATTTTTTTCATGGGAGGAAGTGACTATTCCGCTTTGACAGCAGACTTGCTTTTTTACAGTGCATATATTCTTATGCATTGTATTATTTTTTTGTTTTTACATCAGTTCCTTGAATTTTTTTACGTTTTCGGCAGCATCGCCTTTAAAGACGGCTGAACCGGCTACGATGATGTTGGCACCGGCATCAAGGGCGGCTCTGACGTTGTCGGTGTTGATTCCACCGTCTACTTCGATGTCTGCATGAAGCTGGTTTTCATCGAGCAGTTTTTTGATGCGGCGTATTTTATCAAGGGATTCCGGGATGAATTTCTGTCCGCCCGCGCCCGGTACGACACTCATCACCAGTACCATATCAACCTGATTCAGATACGGTTCTATGGCTGATACCGGAGTATCTGGATTTAAGGTGATTGCAGGCTTTACGCCGAGCTGGCGAATTGCCTCTAAGGTTGCTGCAACGTCTTTGCAGGCTTCGACATGTACAGTGATGATATCTGCTCCGCAGTCTGCAAAGTCTTTGACATAACGGATGGGTTCATCTATCATTAAATGCACATCAAACACCCTTTTGGTGCAGGAACGGATGGATTTGATGACCGGCATGCCGTATGAGATGTTTGGTACGAACTGTCCGTCCATGACATCTATATGCACGTACTCCGCGCCTGCCTTGTCGATAGCTGTAATTTCCTCTCCCAGTTTTTTAAAGTCCGCCGATAAGAGCGATGGTGATAAAATATTCATGTTTCTTTTGATTCCTTTTTTAATACTTTTTTTGTTCTTTTAATTCCTGATACATTGTAGTATAACTCTCATAGCGCATTTTATGAATTTTCCCATCAGAAACTGCCGCTTTTACGGCACAGTCCGGCTCATTCATATGCACACAGCCGTTAAACCGGCAGCTGCCCTCAAGCGGTTCAAATTCCGGAAAATAAAAACGCAGATCTTCTTTTTCCAGCTCCGGCAGATTCATTGAAGTAAATCCCGGTGTGTCCATCAGATACGACCGTCCGCTGATATGAAATATCTCAGAATGTCTTGTCGTATGGCGTCCTCTGCCGATTTTGCTGATGCCGCCTGTTTCCATTCTGGCATCAGAAAGTAAAAGATTCGTCATAGAGGACTTTCCCACACCGGAAGGTCCTGCAAGTACCGTTGTTTTACCTTCAAGAATCGCACATACTTTATCAATTCCTGTTTTTTCATAGGTACTGGTAAAAACAATCTGGCAGTCCGCGCCTGCGTAAATCTCCCGCAGACGCTCTTTTTCTTCTGCTCCGATTAAATCTTCCTTATTAAAACAAATGACGGTCGGTACGTTCTGATAATCCATCATCACCAGAAAGCGGTCCAATAAATGAAAATTTGGCTCAGGATTTGTTGCCGCAAATATAACCATTGCCTGGTCTACGTTTGCTGATGCCGGACGGATTAATTCATTTTTTCTTGGCAGAATCTCCGTGATACTTCCCGTCGCCTGTGCGGCATCGAGCACTTCAATCGCAACCATATCCCCGACCAGCGGCTTTACTTTGCGGTTTCTGAAAATGCCCTTTGCCTTACATTCATAAATGGTATCCGTTTCTTCCGCATAAACATAATAAAATCCTGCAATGCCTTTAATAATCTTTCCCTGCATACACGCTCCTGTTACTGTGCCGTATTACTGCCGGAAGCTGCCGTTGTCTTGACGGCTGCGGTTGTAGACTGGCTTGCTGCCGTTGTTGCAGGTTCTGTTGCCTTCTGATAGTGGCTGACTACGATTGTTACGGTTGTACCGCTCTCTAAAGATTCGCCTGAATTGTAACCCTGTGCCGTTACCAGTCCGTAGGTACCGGAGGTGGACTGATATGTTACAGACGGAACGAGTCCCTGGTCTTTGATTGCCTGCTTTGCAGCATCTTCTGTCAGACCGAGAACATTTGGCATCTTTGCATAGCTGACCTTTTTACCCTGACTGACTGTAATTGTTACGGTATCTCCTTCTGATGCCGATGCATTTGCAGAAGGCGACTGGCTGATAACATTCCCCTGTTCTACAGAATCGCTGTAATCATATTCCACATCTACCGAAAATCCTGCACTCTTTAATGTTGATGTTGCCTTTGACTCAGACATACCGACAACATTATTGACCTTTACGCTGTCAGGTCCTGAACTGATGGTTAATGTAATCGTTGTATTTTTTGCAACGGATGTACCCTGCTTTGTACCCTGGGAAATGACATTGCCTTTTTCAACGGTTGAGGAAGCCTGATAACTTGCCTTATAGCCGAGTCCGACCTTATTTAATTCTTCCTTGGCTTCGTCTTCTGTCTTGCCGACTACGTTTGGAACAGAAACCTTTTCGGAAGAGGCTGTTGTAGCATTTGCCTGTGTCGTCTGCGCTGTTGTTTTTTCACTCTTTCCGCCAAATGAAACACCGCCTACCAGCTTTACAATCACAAATACAGCAATAATTAAAATAACCGCAATGATACCGACACCAATCCACTTTGTCATCTTATCGAGTTTATCGTTATTCTCATCGTCAATATCCAGTGTTTCATCATCATCGTCGTCATCATCTTCATCATCTGTAAGTCCGTCTGATAAATCATCGTCATCATCATTAAGATAATCATCTTCAATGTCGTCTTCCTCATCGGAAGAATTCTGTGGCTGCTCTGTCTGCTGTGCATACATCGGTGCAATTTTAACAAAGTCTTCTTCCGGCATGACAAGGGACTTTTTCAAATCCGCAATCAGATCAGACACCGTCTGGTATCTTCTCTCTGTTTTTTTCTGTGTACATTTTAAAACAATCTTATCCACGCTTAACGGTACATCTTCCGCAATCTCCGACGGCGCAGGAATTGCATCCTGAATGTGCTGTACGGCTACCGCGACGGTTGTATCACCGTCAAACGGCACTTTTCCGGTAAGCATTTCATACAGTGTGATACCAAATGAATAAATGTCGCTGCGCTCATCCGAATATCCGCCTCTTGCCTGTTCCGGTGACATATAATGCACAGAGCCCATGGCTGCTGATGAATTAATTGTACTTGAAGTTGCTGCTTTGGCAATGCCAAAATCCGTTACCTTAACCTTGCCTTCTTTGGAAATAATAATATTCTGTGGCTTAATATCACGGTGTACAATATGGTGCTTATGTGCTGCTTCCATACCGTTAGCAACCTGAATGGCAATGCTGACTGCCTCTTTATAAGGAAGCTTTCCTCTTTTTTCAATATATTTTTTCAGGGTAATTCCCTCAACCAGCTCCATGACAATGTAGTGAATTCCGTTTTCTTCGCCTACATCATAAACATTGACAACATTCGGGTGTGAAAGCCCTGCTGCCGACTGTGCTTCGACCCGGAACTTGGATACAAAACTGGTATCCTGGCTAAATTCCGGCTTTAAGACTTTGATTGCAACATAACGGTTCAACTTATGGCATTTTGCCTTATAAACATCAGACATGCCGCCGTTTCCGATTTGCTCCAGAATCTCATATCTGTCCGCTAAAAACATTCCTTTTCTTAACATCCTACCATTTACCTTTCCTGTTACGGTTCTATAATCATTACAGTAATATTATCTTTTCCGCCGTTTGCATTGGCTGCTGCGACCAGATTTTTCGCAGCGGTTTCAATATCTGGGGCAGACTTTACAATCTTTAAAATATCCGCATCCTCAACCATATTGCTCAGTCCGTCCGTACACATAAGAATACAGTCATTTGGCTTTAAATCAACGGAAAACATTTCGGCCTCCACGGTATCATACCCGCCAATTGCCCTTGTAATAATATTTTTCTTTTCATGATTACGTGCCTGTTCCCTGTTAATCTCACCCATGCTGACCATTTCTTCCACTAGAGAATGATCCCTTGTAATCTGTGTAATTTCATTTCCTAAAATATATAACCGGCTGTCTCCGACATTGGCAACCCGTAAAATATTATCATACACGGTTGCCGCTACCAATGTCGTTCCCATTCCTTCATAATTCTCTGATTCCGCTGCCTTTTGTAATAACCTGCGGTTGACCTGTGTTACGGCATTGTTAATAATCGAAACCGGGTCTTTTAGCGTTGAATCCTGCACAAGCGATACAAATGTTTCTACTGTATATCTTGATGCCATGTCCCCCGCCTTATGTCCTCCCATTCCGTCTGCTACTAGAAACAGATTCGGCAGACTGCCGGTTTCAGTCAGCGAATAATAAACGTAGTCCTGATTGACACTTCTCTCCCGTCCTACATCCGTAACTGCCTGAACCTTCATCATTTCCTCCATTCCGCTGTAATTCATTATTGTTGTGATTCCATATAGCTCTTTCTTAATTGTCCACAGGCACCATCAATATCTCTGCCCATTTCCCTTCTTATTGTAACATTTATTCCGTTTCTTTCAAGCTTATTTTTAAAAGCCGCTATTGCCTGCTTTTCGGACTGCCTGTAATCGCGTTCCTTAATCGGATTGACCGGAATCAGATTCACATGGCAGTTCATGCCATGTAAAAGTCCGGACAACTGTTCTGCGCACTCCTGTGTGTCGTTGACACCTTTGACAAGACTGTACTCAAAAGAAATGCGTCTTCCAGTCTGTTTTAAATAATACCGGCAAGCTTCCATAATCTGCTCAATTGAATATTTATTGGCAATCGGCATCATGGTCTTTCTTAATTCATCATTCGGTGCATGAAGGGAGATTGCCAGCGTAATCTGTAACTGCAGGTCTGCAAGTTCCCGTATCTTATCCACCAGTCCACAGGTCGATACCGTTATATTTCTTGCGCTGATATGTAGCCCCTTGTCTGAATTGATTAATTTTAAAAACTGTACCACATTTTGAAAATTATCCATCGGTTCTCCCGAACCCATAATGACAATGTTGTCAACCCGCTCCCCGGAAATCGTCTGGATCCGGTATATCTGGTCTAACATTTCCGACGGTGCCAGATTACGCACCATGCCGTCCAGTGTCGATGCACAGAAGCGGCAGCCCATGCGGCAGCCCACCTGCGAAGAAATACACACGGAATTGCCGTGGTGATATTTCATCAGGACACTCTCAATTAAATTGCCGTCATACAGCTTGAATAAATATTTCGATGTGCCGTCAATCTGTGATACCTGCACCCGCTCTGCGGTCAGTGCCGTCAGACGACAGTTTTCTTTTAATGTTTTTCTTAAACTTTCAGGCAGGTTTGTCATCTGCTCAAAATCCGTTACCAGTTTCTGATGCAGCCACTGATACACCTGTGATGCCCGGAATTTTTTCTCGCCCAGCTGCTCAAAATATGCCTGCAGCTGTGCTTCATCCATTGATTTAATATCTATTAATTCTAAAGAATCGTTATTCACACTTCTTCTCCGTTCCGCAGGTATTTTAAAGTTTCTTTCGGAATTTCACCATAAAAAATCCGTCTGTTCCGTCTATGCCCGGCAGAAGCTGTTTCGCACTGCTTTCACGTACAAATGGAAAGTTCTTTTCAAACCATGCGGCATTCTCTTCATTTTCCGGCCGGCTGATGGTACATGTACTGTACACCAGTGTACCGCCCGGTTTTACATACTCCTGCACAACCGTTAAGATTTCACGCTGTAATGATGCAAGCTGTTCAATCTTTTCAATATCCGTATGATACTTGATATCCGGCTTTCTGCCGATAATGCCAAGACCCGAACACGGCAGATCCGCAAGCACAATATCGGCACTTTCCTTTGATGCCGTATCGGAAACTCTTGCATCCCACTCTTTTACAGAAATGTTATCCAGTCCGAGCCGCGCTATATTTTCACGGATAAGCTGTGTCTTTAACGGTGTTAAATCTCTCGCCTCAACACTACCGTCTGTAAGTTTTAATGCTACATTCATGCTCTTTCCGCCCGGTGCCGCACATACATCAATAATACGGTCATGTGGTGCAGGAGATGCCAGTTCTCCCGCAAGCATGGAACTGATGTCCTGTACAAAAAATTCACCCCGCTGAAAGCTTTCACAGGCAAGCAGATAATCATATCCTGTAATTTTTAACGCATACGGAAGTCCTTCCACTGCCTCAGCCTGAATATTTTCACTGAGCAGATGTGCCTTTAATTCCTCTACCGTAAGCTTTTTCGTATTACACCGGATATACGTTGTCTTTTCCTTATAAAAGCCCGCAAGTATGGATTCTACTGTTGTATCATCAGCCTGTTTCTTAAAAAATGCCACCAGTTCTTCCGGCATGGAATAACGCACGGATAAATATTTTACCGGTTCTTTTTTCTGGTCCGGATATTCGCAGGTGCAGTCATTTCTTGCAATATTTCTTAAAACACCGTTTACAAAGCCTTTTAAATTCACAAAATGGCGTTTCCCTGCCAGCTTTACCGCTTCGTTGCAGACTGCTGATACCGGCACATTATCCATATATTTCAGCTGATACACCGACATCTCCAAAAGACTGCGGATCAGCGGTTTCATCTTCCTTACCGGTGTTTTGGAATACTGATTAATGATATAATCCAATTCAATCCGCCGTTCCAGCGTTCCCTGTGCCAGCCTTGTAATAAAGCTGCGCTGGTGCTTTAACAGATACTGGTATTTTTTGAGTGCCGCACCAATCACCAGATGGCTCATGGCTTCGGGGCGGTTTAATTCCAGCAGAATATCCAGTACAATTTCGCGTTCATTAACGCTGTCTGCCATATCCTTTGTTGTCTTGTCTTTAGTCACGGTCATTTCCTCCAAACAGGCGAAGCAGTCTTAATAACTGCAATACTGCGGTTGCCGCAGCCGCAACATAAGTGAGTGCCGCCGCAGATAAAACCTTTCTTGTATCCGATACTTCATCTTTTTGTAAAATTCCGGTTTCGGACAACAGCTTTAATGCCCTGCCGGATGCGTTAAATTCGACCGGAAGCGTCACAAGCTGAAACAATACCGCCGCCGAAAACATCAGAATACCAATCATAATCAGTGTATGACTGCCGCCAAAGAAAATGCCAAGAATAATAAAAAGCCACGATAACTGTGAGCCTATATTGGCAACCGGCACAAGTGCGCTTCGAAATGACAGCGGTGCATAGCCTCTTGCATGCTGGATCGCGTGTCCGCACTCATGTGCCGCAACACCGACTGCTGCTACTGATGTACTCGCATAGACGGCATCAGAAAGATTTAATGTCTTGTTTCTTGGGTCATAATGGTCTGTCAATTTTCCCGATACCCGCTGGATTGCCACATCATAAATGCCCTGTGACTGCAAAATGCGTTCTGCCGCCTGCGCTCCGGTCATGCCTGAGCGGCTGCGTACCCTAGAGTATTTTGAGAATCTGGAATTGACCAGAAACTGTGCAAACAGTGAAATCAGTGCTGATATGATAATCAGCATATACGTTGGGTCATAATAATAGTAACCATAATATCTTCCCGGCATAATATCCTCCAATCCGCAGGCATTCCAATGTCGGAGGATACGCGAACTGAATGAATTCAGTTCTGCGATAAGGGCAGATTGATAATGCCTGCTTTATCAATCTGCCATATGAACAGGCTTAAATATAAGACCTGTTCATACTTTCCTCCAATCCGCAATCTAAATTATTTTCCGAGTTCCATTCCTTTTTCCAGACGGCTTCCACGTAAGAAAGCATCCGATGTCATGCGCTTTTTACCTTCTGCCTGGACTTCATTGACTTTTAACAAATCCTTTCCGCACCCGATAAAAAAGGTGTGTGGCAGCACTGCTGCAATCTGTCCCGGCTCTGCACCTTTAAAATCTGTGCTGTATTCCGGAAATTCCGCTTCTGCCTGCTCTTTTGTATACACATCCGCATCCCAGATTTTGAGCATTTTCCCGTTTAAATGAGTAAATGCGCTCGGCCACGGATTCAGTCCGCGAATCAGCCGCTCTAATGCATCCGCTTCCTTTGAAAAGTCCAGCTCACCGAATGATTTTTTTATCATCTTTACATAAGAAGCTTCTTCTTCGTTCTGCTTCTGCGGCTTTAAGGTTCCGGCTTTCGCCTCCTCTAAGGTCTTTACAAGAAGCTGTGCGCCTACATCGCTTAAACGGTCAAACAGACTGCCGCCGGTTTCCTTCGGGTCAAGTTTTACTTTTTCTGTCAAAAGAATATCTCCGGTATCCAGTCCTTCATTCATCTGCATGGTTGTTACACCGGAATATTCACAGCCGTCAATGACTGCCCACTGAATCGGCGCCGCACCGCGGTATTTCGGAAGCAGGGAAGCATGGACATTGATACAGCCGTATTTCGGCATATGAATAATTTCTGCCGGAAGCAGTTGTCCGAATGCCACAACTACAATCACATCTGCTTCATATCCTCTTAATTCTTCAATAAATGCTTCTTCTCTGGCACGCTGTGGCTGTAATACCGTCAGATTGTGCTTTAACGCCGCTTCCTTGACCGGTGACATGCTCATTGCACCGCCTCTGCCCTTTGGCTTATCCGGCTGTGTCACAACCGCAGCCACTTCATGTCCTGCGGCAAGCACAGCCTCTAGTGTCCCCACCGAAAAATCCGGTGTACCCATAAAAATAACTCTCATATACTCTCCATTTCCGGACGACTTTACTGCAAAACAGCGATTTTCCGTCTGCCTTTTAAAATACCTGCCTTATCGGAAAGCAGCATCTGCGTAAATAAACTTCAATTTATGGTTTATTTACGCTTCATCGTCCTCTTTATCAATCTGCATCATTTCAGTTGCTTTATCAACATACATCACACCGTCAAGGTGGTCGATTTCATGGCACAGACATCTTGCAAGCAGTTCTGTTCCTTCGATAATGTACTCCTGCATATTTTCATCATATGCCTTAACCTTTGCATAGTTTGGACGGGTTACGATACCGACTTTATTCGGTACGCTCAAACACCCTTCCTGACCGGTCTGCTCGCCGCTTGTTTCCAGAATAACCGGATTAATCAGCACTAACGGTTCTTCACCGCAGTCAATAACTACAAGGCGTTTTCTGATACCGACCTGTGGTGCGGCAAGTCCGACACCGTCCGCATCATACATCGTTTCAAACATATCATCAATTAATTCCTGAATTCTCGGTGTAACCTCTGTAATTTCTTTTGCTTTTTTTCTTAAAATTTCATCGCCTAAAACCCTGATATTTCTAATCGCCATTTTTATCCTCTTTCTATATTTTATATTTTCTATCAATTAAAATCAAACTGCAGTCCAATGCTGCGGAACAACGTATTTTCCCTGCAAAGCGTTTCCAGCCTGTCCTTGCACGCTGTCAGCTTCTCATAAGCCGTAGCTTTTAAATACACAACCTGATTATAATAATCATTTCTTTTATAAACACCTGCCGCAACCGGACCTGTAATGCGTACCTGTTCTTTTTTCCATTCGGGAATTACTTCCTTTAAAAAGGTACATGCGGCAAGCAGCTGTTCTTCATTTTTTGAAGAAAGGGTCACCATCAGCATATTGCAGACCGGCGGATACTCCATAATCGAGCGGAAAGCAATTTCTTCCTCATAAAATTGCTCATAATTCTGCGCCGCGGCGGCGGCAATGCTGTAGTGCTGCGGTGTATATGTCTGAATCACGACTTCTCCTGCCCGCTTTCCGCGTCCCGCTCTGCCTGCCGCCTGTGTCAGCAGTTCAAAGGTCCGCTCTGCCGCCCGGTAATCTCCGGCATACAGCGACATATCTGCCGCCAGTACACCTACCAGCGTTACATTGGGAAAATCATGCCCCTTTACAATCATTTGCGTTCCTACTAATATATCGGCTTCCTGCGCCGAAAATGCAGCCAGTATCTTTTCATGGCCTTCCTTGCCTGCCGTGGTATCCATATCCATGCGCAAAACCCGCGCCTGCGGATACATTTTTTTCACAGCTTCCTCTATCTGCTGTGTACCGGCACGGAATCCTGAAATATACTTTGAGCCGCATACCGGACACCGTGTAACCCGCGGCTGTTCGTACCCGCAGTAATGGCAGACCATTTTCCCGTTTTTATGCTCGGTAAGGGAAATATCGCAGTGCGGGCATTTTAAAACATGTCCGCACATACGGCAGGACACAAATCCCGCATAGCCTCTTTTATTTAAAAAAAGTATAATCTGTTCCTTTGCCGCCAGCCTCCGCTGTATCAGCTCCTGCAAACGGCGTGAAAAAACAGAGCGGTTGCCGCACTTTAATTCTTCCCGCAAATCCACCGTATATACGACAGGCAGTGTGCCGCTTGCACGCCGGGGCAGTTCTAACAGGGTATATTCGTTTTTCTTTGCCCGGTAAAATGCCTCTACGGACGGTGTCGCCGAGCCGAATACCACACCTGCGCCGCACATTTTGGCAATGTGGACTGCCGTTTCCCGCGCATGGTAACGCGGCGCCTGTTCACTTTTATAAGCCCCTTCGTGTTCTTCATCCATGATGATAAGCCCAAGATTTGTAAAAGGTGTGAACAAAGCGGAACGCGGTCCGATCATAATGCTGATTTCTCCGCGCATGGCACGTAAAAACTGGTCATACCGCTCTCCCTTGGACATTCTCGAATGTAAAACCGACACCTGACTGCCAAACCGCCTGTAAAAACGCTGTACCGTCTGAAAGGTCAGGGCGATTTCAGGAATCAGGACGATTGCCTGTTTTCCCTTCGCCGTCACGTGCTGTATCATTTCAATATAACAGAGTGTCTTTCCGCTTCCTGTTACACCGTACAGCAGCCACGGTTTCCGCTCCCCCGCATCATACTGTGTACAAAACTGCGTGACCGCCTTCTGCTGGGCTTCATTTAAAATGAGCCGTTCCTGTCCGGGGGCTGTTTCCCGCACCGGATTACGATACAGCTCCTGTGTTTCCACCGTAATGACATTTTGCTTTTCCAATGCCTGAATTGTCTGTGTCGTTATCTGATACTGCTCCTTTAAAACTGCCGTGTCCAGTCCGTTCTCATCTGTTTTACAGAGTGCTTTTAACAGCCGCACCCTTGCCACGGCATTTTTCTTTTCATACAGTGCCAGATATTCTGCCGCTTTTTCCTTTGATACGGCAAGGCGCACTGTCCTTTTTTCTTTCTGGCGCACCTTTTCCTTTACCGGAAGCACCGTTTTTAATGCCTGATTCATCGTTGAGCCATACTGTTTTTTGAGCCATGCCGCAAGCTGTATCATACGTCCGACTGCCTGTATCCCGCTTTGGGATACGCTGTCAATGTCTTTTATTTTCTCCGCCGGAATCTTCGGTGTACTGCCGATACCGATGACATATCCTGTCAGCAGACGGTTTCCCCTGCCAAACGGAATCTGCACCATAACCCCAATCTGCACTTCATTTTCCAATTCGGGAGGAATCCTGTACTGAAAGGTTTTATCCAGTTGTTCCTGTGAAATATCCACAATAATATCTGCGTACATGGTGCCTCCTTTTTGATTGGACGGACATTATCCGTATATTAATCCCGGCATTTTAAACATTTTTTTCCGCCAGTTCTTTTAAAACTTCGGCAATCAGCACTCTTTCATCCATCGGATGCTTCACACCCTTGATTTCCTGATAGTCTTCGTGGCCTTTTCCGGCAAGGACAATAATATCGCCCGGTTCGCCGTGTTCAATCGCATAGCGGATTGCTTCTTTTCTGTCTGTAATGCTGATATATTTTCCGTCTGTCTTTGAAATGCCGGTTTTAATATCTTCAATAATGGCTTCCGGGTCTTCAAATCTCGGATTATCCGATGTAATAATCGTAAAATCAGCCAGTTTTCCCGAAACCTCACCCATTTCAAAACGTCTTTCCTTAGAGCGGTTGCCGCCACAGCCGAATACGCACACCAGACGGTGCGGGTTATATTCTTTTAATGTTTCAAGTATACTTTTTAAAGACATAGCATTATGGGCATAATCAATCATCAGTGAAAATTCATCAGATACCTTTACCAGCTCGATCCTGCCCTTGACTTTGACTTCTGCCAGTGTCTTTTTTAACGTTTCCTGCGGCACCTGAAAATGTCTTGTAACCGCAATCGCACACAGTGAATTATAAACCGAGAACTTTCCCGGAAGATTGAGTGCCACGTCCATGTCCAGCGCACCGGTACAACGGTATGTAAGTCCCACCGTGCCTCTTTCATGCTTTAAGCAGATGTCGCAGGCTCTAAGCTGTGCTTTTTCCGATAAACCGTAAGTTTCTATTTCACAGGTCGCATTTTTAATGACTTCTGCCGTATGCTTGTCGTCTGCATTGACAATGCCTGTTTTACACTGGCTGAAAAGCTTTGCCTTGCATGCCAGATATTCTTCAAAAGAAGCGTGTTCATTCGGTCCGATATGATCCGGTTCAAGATTGGTAAATACACCGATGTCAAATAAAATACCGGCGGTTCTGTCAAGCTTTAAGCCCTGTGAGGAAACCTCCATGACAACTGCCTTACAGCCTGCCTTTACCATTTTGGCAAACGATTCATGAATCTGATAAGACTCCGGTGTTGTATTGCAGGATGCCCAGCTTTCATCACCGATAATCGTTTCGATTGTACCGATTAAACCGGTTTTAATACCGCAGGCTTCCAGCACGTTGCGGATCATATAGGTTGTCGTTGTCTTTCCCTTTGTCCCCGTAATGCCGATTGTAAACAGCTTTTCTGCCGGATCGTCAAAATATGCGGCTGACATGAATGCCAGTGCATATCTTGTATTTTCAACCGAAACCACCGTTACCGTATCTGGAATCTGCGCCAGATATTCTTCCTTACAGCCCTGCTGTACCACAATCACGGAAGCCTTCTGTTCTACTGCTGCCTGAATATATGTGTGTCCGTCACTGACCGCACCCACGATGCAGACAAATGCCGTATTTTCACTGACTTTTCTGGAATCTGAAGTCAGACTTTCCACCTGCGTTTCCACACTCCCCGAAACCAGTGTATAAGAAAGCTTCTCCAGCAACTTTGATAAATTCATACTAATCCTCGTTTCTGAGCAACTTGTTGCGAAGAGGCGATGAGAAATTCGCACAAGCGATTTCTCATCTGCCATCATAGCTATTTGTTT
>OOAT01000171.1_pt1 | contig 63647 bp, 56 predicted proteins | sample 1671441 | NCBI WGS metagenome assembly OOAT01 (sample SAMN06348157, study PRJEB24527) | human gut metagenome | biome: human gut; feature: ankylosing spondylitis patient; material: feces | host: Homo sapiens | place: China | collected 2015-10 | reverse complement strand
TAAACTCGTCGCCGGACTCCCGCAGGCTGGGGATCATCATAAACACCACAGCAAACAGAATCCCAAGAACGAGCACGGTGCTTGCGCTCAGGCACACAGGGCGGGTCAGCTTTTCAGGAGCCCTTCGGCACACCTTGTTCCAGCAGCATTCCAATGGTCGAAGGACTATGTTAATCAAAAACGCAATTGCGCCGCCGATCAGAAATGGCGTGAACAGCGCAAGCACCTTGCCGAGAAAACGCAAAACAGCGTCAAGGTTTACCAGTGCCCACGCAAATACAATCAGCAGCACCAATGCGCGGATAATGTAACGAATAATCGCCTTGTCCGGCCATTTGCGTTCCTGCGGCGCGGAATCCTCATTTCTGTTACCGGCTGTGTTTTGCGGTTTCTTCGCCATGTTTCTTCCTTTCCACTATTGTGCACAGGCCCATTCAAATCCGAAAGCACTTTTGCAGCGCTTTATACTCACCCATTGTCAGAATCGTTATGTCATCGGACAATACAGTGTCCGGCGTAACGGAAACATCCGTTTTTCCTGCACGCTTGATGCCGAGGATATTGATGCCGAACTTTCGGCGAACATCCAGTTCTCCAACGCTTTTCCCGACCCACGCCTCTGGCACCTGAACTTCAAAGATGGCGTGCTGCTCGTCGATCTCTATATAGTCAAAAATATGGTCGGCAGTGAATCGAATCGCTGCCCATTTTGCCATCTGCTTTTCGGGATAGACCACGTTATCTGCGCCGTTGCGGAGCAGAAACTTCGCCTGCACGTCGCGTTCGGCGCGGGATACCACGCATTTTGCGCCCAGCTCTTTCAGCAGCGAGGTGGTTTCCAGCGAGTTCTGGAAGTTGCCGCTGATGGTCATAAAGCAAACATCAAAATTCCCGATGCCGAGCGAACGCAGGAACTCCGCATTGGTGCTGTCGCCGATCTGTGCGTTGGTGACAAACGGAAGCACATCGTTGATTCGCTCCTCGTTGGTATCAACTGCCATGACCTGATGCCCCAGTTGAGAAAGCTGCATGGCGATATGCCGCCCAAAGCGGCCTGCTCCAATCAATAAAACATTTTTCATGGGATAGACAACTCCTTTACTTATCCAATCGTAATTCTTTCCTGCGGCAGCTTTGCATTGCCGCTTTTTTTGCTGGACACCGCCGCATAAATGAGCGTCAGTCCGCCGACCCTGCCCAGATACATCAGCGCGATCAATACCGCCTGCGAGGGAATGTGCAGCTGCGGCGTAATACCCAGAGTCAGTCCCACGGTGCCCACCGCCGACGCGGTTTCATATAGGCAGGGGGACAGCGGAAGATTCTCATACACGCTGATAAAGACGGCTCCCCCAAAGAACAGCGCAAGGTACATCGTCAGAATGGTCGCAGCGGTTTTGACGGCACCGCAATCGACTCTGCGCCCAAAGAATTGGGCGCTGTCCCGCTGACGGAAGGTTGCGGCAGCATTGGCAAGCAGAACTGCCAGCGTGGTGGTTTTCATGCCGCCTGCCGTGGAGCCGGGAGAACCGCCAATGAGCATCAGAAGAATCATCATGCCCTGCGACGCACCGGACATCGCGGATAGATTTACCGTGTTGAAGCCCGCCGTTCTCGGCGTGACCGATTGGAACAAGGCTGCCTGAACCCGCTCTCCGAGGGGAAGGGCATCAAAGTCCACAAAGAAGAAAAACAGTGCCGGAAGGACGATCAGCACGAGTGTCGTAACGAGAATGACCTTGCTCTGCATTCGATAACGGTGGATGTGCAGCTTGTTTTCGCAAATGTCATCCCACGTTAAGAATCCGATGCCGCCGGTTATGATCAGCAGCATGATCGTGATATTGATCACCGGATTTTGGACGTAACCGGTAAGGGATGGATACAAGTTGTTGTTTGTTCCCAGAATGTCAAACCCTGCGTTGCAAAAGGCGGAGATGGAGTGAAATACCGCCAACCAGATCCCGTGCCATCCATAGTCGAGGCAAAACACCGGCAGCATGGCAAGCGCACCGATCAGTTCGATCAAAAATGTTCCCCGCAGGATGAACCGTGTCAGCCGGACGATCCCTCCTACCTTCGGCGCTGAGATGGCGTCCTGCATGGTGCTGCGCTGCATCAGAGAGATCCTTCGCCCGGACAGCAGTGCAAACGATGCCGCCACGGTGACAACACCAAGCCCGCCTATCTGAATCAGCGTCAGGATCACCGCTTGACCAAAGGCCGACCAATAGCTGCCGGTATCCTGCACCACAAGACCCGTTACACAAACAGCGGAGGTCGCGGTAAACAGCGCTTCATTGAACGGCGTTACACACCGAGCTGTCGCAGAAATTGGCAGCATCAGCAGCAGCGCGCCCAGCAGGATCACCCCTGCAAAGCCCAATATGATGATCTGAAAAGACGAAAGACGACGCTTTCTGCAAACCATTTCTTCTGACATCTTCCTCACTCCTTGTGAATCGTGCGATGGATTTATTGTGCGCAGGCCAAACATACGCCGCATCGCCTGACTGTGACAGAGGATACCCGATATGCGCTCAGCTCGGAGACTGTGATCTCCAAATTTTGTGCGGTGATGGAGTCTCCCTTGATGGGGGCTCTATTGAGCTGCTCCATGACCCATCCGCCAACGGAAACGCTGTCCGATTCCAGCTTGACATCAAAGAATTCCATAAAATCCTCCAAGCTGACGGAGCAGTCCACGCGGTAGGTATTCTCGTCCAGCTTTTCAAAATCTTCTTCCACCTCGTCATGTTCGTCCCAAATTTCACCGACCAGTTCTTCAATCAAATCATGCATTGTAACAATGCCGGTCAGACCGCCATATTCGTCCAAAACAAAAGCAAATGTAGTATGCGTCTGCTTCATGTTCCGAAATAGAACATCGGCTTTCACCGTTTCCGGTACAAAGTAAGCCAGTTCCAGCGCTGAACGCATAACCTTCTCCCGACTTCTGTCCTTTTCTCTCAGATAAACCTTTGCATTCAGCACGCCCACAACTTTGTCAGGGGAGCCGTCACAAACGGGATACCGTGAAAAGTTGCTGCTGCATATGATTTTCTCCCATGTGTCGTCTGTATCCTCCAACCAAAGCATGATCAGGTCTGTGCGATGCGTAAGGATTTCTCTGGCCGACAGGTCGTCAAACTTGAACACGTTTTGTATAAAATTCTGCTCATCTTTATCTATCGCCCCGGTTTCACCACCTGTTTCAACCATCATACGTATATCTTCTTCGCAAATATGTGTCTCTGATTCATCAGGATCGACACCAAGCATTTTCAGCACGGCATTTGTTGAAACGGATAGCAGCCACACAATCGGCTTAAACAGGATCGAGATTCCGCTGACAATACCCGACACCTTAAGCGACAATGCCTCCGCTTTTTTCATGGCAATTCGCTTGGGAACCAATTCTCCAAAAATCAGCGTGAAGTAAGAAAGAACAAGCGTAATAAAAATTACGGACAAAGTATCCAGCGTGTTTCGGGGCAGTGTCACGCCGAGACCGATAAGCCAATCAACAAGCGGGTCTGAAAAGCCATCGGCTGCAAATGCACTGCCAAGAAAACCGGACAATGTAATAGCAATTTGAATTGTAGACAGAAATTTCGCCGGTTCTTTTGTGAGCTTTCTCAATCGCCTTGCTTTTTTGCTTCCCTGTTCGGCAAGGCGATTGATTCTCGATTCGTTTACAGACAATACAGCCAGCTCTGCACTGGCGAACACGGCATTTAATGCAATCAAAATAATCTGTATCAGCAGCAAAGATGCAATAGAATAACTCATATAAAACTCCTTTATGTTCTGTTCGTATTATCGTACCAAGCAAAAAAGACACGCCTATACCCGATACCGCAGCAAAGGGCATAGATATGCCACATACGAACAGACCATATAAGAGCGGTTACCGTTGTTGTCGCTACTGTCGTTTTCCACGGTTTTCTTCCTCCTTTTTGCTATGTGCTTACATCATAGCATTTCTCCGGTGTAGATTCGGTAAAGAAACAAGTGCGGCGCAATATCCCCCTGTGAGAAATCTTGAAGCGTTTCCGTTTCTGCGGTATAATAATGTCGCAGTATCGTACAGGAGAAACATGATGAAGAACCGTCAACGACAAAAGGATATTTTATTTTCAATCATTATTTTTGGCAGCGCCTTTGCCGTCAATTTGCTGATTCAGAAGCTCTTTACCACGCAGACGCTGGTGCCCATGATCTTTGTGTTCGGCGTGTTTCTGATCTCGCTGAAAACGCATGGGTATTGCTATGGCATCACTTCGGCTATCGTCAGTGTGTTTGCGGTGAATTTCGCCTTCACCTATCCCTATTATGCCTTCGACTTTTTTGTGGAGGAAAGTATCCTGTCCGCCGTCATCATGCTCATCGTCGCCGTTTCCACCAGTACTCTGAACATTCGCATCCGCGATCAGGAGAAGCTGCGCTCAGAAAATGAAAAGGAGAGAATGCGGGGCAATCTGCTGCGGGCAATCTCCCATGATCTGCGCACGCCCCTCACCTCCATATACGGGTCATCCTCCACGCTGATCTCCAAGTATGACGCGCTGCCAAAGGAGCAGCAGCTCAAGCTGTTGGGAGAAATTCAGGAGGACAGCGAGTGGCTCATCCGCATGGTCGAAAATCTCCTGTCCGTCACAAGGATCGACGGTGCAAAGGTCGAGGTTGTGAAGACGCCGACTGTTCTGGATGAGCTGATCGACTCGGTTCTCATGAAGTTTTCCAAAAAGCATCCGAACCAGAAGGTCATCACGCAGATACCGGACGAGTTTGTGGATATTCCCATGGACTCGCTTCTCATCGAGCAAGTGCTGCTGAATCTTCTGGAAAACGCTGTATTCCATGCAAAAGGCATGACGGAGCTGATGCTTTCCGTTTCTCTCGTGGGAGACAAGGCGGTATTTGAGGTCGCCGACAACGGCTGCGGCATTCCGGAGGATGCGCTCCAAAAGATTTTCAGCGGGAGCTATGAAAAGTCCGCCGCGCCGGTGGACGGGACACGCAGCAATATGGGGATCGGGCTATCTGTGTGCGTTGCCATTGTCAAAGCGCACGGCAGTGACATTACCGCAGAAAACAGAAAGGGCGGCGGTGCGGTATTCCGCTTTGCGCTGGAAAGAGGGGGTGAGGACGATGGGCAATAACAAGTACAAGATCCTGATCGTAGAGGACGAGGCCAACATCCGAAGCTTTATCAAAGCCAATCTGGAAACCAGCGACTATCAGGTGCTCTGCGCGGAGACCTGTGCGCTCGGCATAATGATGTACGCCTCCCATCGTCCGGATCTCATCGTTCTGGATCTCGGCCTGCCGGATCGGGATGGTTTGGACTTGATTCAGAAAGTCCGGGAATCGGACACCGTGCCCATCATTGTGCTCTCCGCCCGTTCCAACGAGCGGGATAAGGTGGAAGCCCTGGATCTGGGGGCGAATGATTATATCACCAAGCCCTTTGGCACGGAGGAATTGCTGGCCCGTATCCGCGCCGTTCTCCGCAGTCATCGGCACAGTGAAGAGGCAGAAAGCTCCCCCGGCGGAAAATTCCACCTTCAGGATCTGCTGATCGACTATGATACGCGGCAGGTCTTTGTTGGCAAAGAGGAGATTGACCTGACTCAGACGGAGTACAACATCATGGCGTTTCTCTCCGTCCATGCGGGAAAGGTGCTGACGTATGCCGCCATCATCCGCTCGGTCTGGGGGTATTCAGACTATGGCAGCGTCAAGAAGCTGCAAGTCAACATGAAGAACATCCGCAAGAAAATGGGCGTGACGCCCGGTGAAAAGCGCTACATCATCAATGAGCTTGGCGTCGGATACCGGATGCTGGCGGAGGATGAGGCATAGCGCTGCCAAAGTTCTGCGCCGCTTGACAGGCGTGGTACAATATAAATGAGCTTTTTCCGTTTCTATACCAAACGGAGAAGGCTCATTTTTTGTTTGGAGGATCAAAAATGAAGAGAACATTCAGCACGGAGCTTGCCTATGTATTCGGCATCGTATTTGTCGCGCGGGGCGTTGTCCTGATGGAAAAGGCCGACTTCGGCGTTTCCATGGTGGTCGCGCCTGCATACCTTCTTTACCGTTGGCTGTCTCCCGTGTGGAGCTTCGTCACCTTCGGCATGGCGGAATACTGCTTGCAGGCTGTGCGCGCTGATCAACGGCTATGTCATCGGGCGATTCTCCGCGTTCTATGAAGAGCACTGGACATTTTGCGACCGCTTCCCATGGCGGAAATATTTCACACCGGACACTGCGACGCAAACGAACGCAGAGTGAAACGCCTTGTATCTCTCCACGCCGGTGCGCAGATAAAAAAGCTGCCCTGCTTGTGCGCAGGGCAGCTTGAATATTCTTAGTAATGTTGCAGCAGGTGATTTTCGCAACTGCGTATCGCCGGTTCCTCTACGCCATTTTTACGCCATTTCTGCGTTTGCGGAGACTTACAGAAACAGGCTCGCTTTCGACGAAGTTATGCTTCGTAATCAGATGCTCGGTAATTCAATTGCCGATGTAGTTCACAAACAGATATTTATCGTGTTTCGAGAGAAGTAAAAAAGATGCAAAGTATAAACGACAACATATTGACAGCATGGTATGAAGTGGATTCTGGTAGATACATTGACACGAAATATAATATCTGATATATTTTACATTATAAATAATGTTATATTTTGGAGAAGCGACATGAAAAATTTGATTAAAAAAATCAGGTTTTATTTGAACATGAGTCAGACCGAGTTCGCAGAGCATATGAATGTGTCTTTTGCAACCGTGAACCGCTGGGAAAACGGCCGGGCTGTTCCTAATAAACTGGCGCAGATGAGATTGCATGAGCTGTGTAAGGCACGGGCAGTTCCGGTTTATGATATGACGTTGGAGAAAATTGCGGAAGCGGCAAAAAAAATAGAAGCTGTTCACGGAAAGGTGCTGCTTTATCATGGATCGAAATCCGGCATAGAAGGAGTTATTGAGCCGAAGAGCCGGAAACAGTGTGATTTTGGCAGAGGCTTTTATATGGGAACAGATCCAGGTCAGGCGTTGACACTGATTTGTGACTATGAAAAATCAAAATTTTATATCGTTTCTGTCGATGTGAATGAGCTTAAATTGCTGAATGTACCAGCAGATATTGAGTGGGCAATGCTTGTAGCATATAACAGGGGAAGAATGGAGAGCATAAAGGATACTGAATTTTATAACAAGTATCGGAATATGGCAGCCGGAAAAGATCTGCTTATTGGAAGCATTGCAAATGACAGGATGTTTTATGTGATTGATAATTTCTTTATTGGAAATATCACAGATGCAGCATTGGTGCACAGTCTTTCTGCATTGCAATTGGGAAGTCAGTACGTTGCGGTGTCACAAAGAGGATGTGATGCAATCCATATTGAATCGGAAATAGAGCTTTCCTATTTGGAGAGAGCATTTATTAAGGAGGTTGCAGAGGAAAATCGTGCACGGGGAGTTTCTCTTGCAAACGATATCTGTAAGAATTATCGCCGTGAGGGACTATTTTTTGATGAAATCCTGGATAACGCCAAAGCCGGAGGAAAACAATGAATGAGATAGCTTTAAAACTCTGTGACATACAGGGAAGACTTTTTGAACTGTCAGCTGATCATAATTACAGTAGTATGGAATTTATTAAATTGTTCATGAATTCTGAAACGGCAAAAGCATTGGATTCTGAGTATAATCGTATGCAATGGGCAGGAGAAGAGTATCTTTTAGATGAGGTCATTGGAAATTCCAAGATAGAAAGTTTAGTCGGCGGAGAAGTATATTCAAAAGATGTTCTGTATTGGATCGGTTATATTTACCGTTATTGGCATTATTACAGCGGTGAGGACAGCAGAAAGATATATAAACAAGCGCCGGTCGAAGTTATGAAACGAAATTACATGATGTTTCATACGATGGATCCGGTTCTTGCGATCGAGAATCTGAAGGAAATTTATAATCAGAAAAGATAAAAGAAACACGTACTGGTTTAAGTCGGATAAAATCAACTTTAGACAGTACGTGTTTTATTAGCAAAACTTATTTCTGACACCCCAGAATCTCCTCCGCCCGCTTCACCGATTCCGCCGTTGGTGGATCCACATCTCTCAAGGTATACGGGATGCCGAGTGACTCCCATTTGTAGATCCCGAGCGTATGGTACGGGAGAACTTCCACCTTTTTCACGTTGGACAGTGTGTCTAAAAACGCGCGGATACCGCGAAGGTTTTCTTCATCGTCGGTCACGCCTGGGACGAGGACGTGGCGGACCCACATGGGTTTGCCGATCTCGTTTAAGTATCTGGCGAAGTCCAGGATGTTCTCGTTGGTGTGACCGGTGAGCGCGCGGTGTTTTTCTGGATCGATGTGTTTTAAGTCGAGCATTACAAGGTCCGTGTTCTCCATGAGAGATGAAAGTTTTGAGAAAAATGGTTCTGTTCTTGTAAACGGCTGTCCCGCGGTGTCAAGCACCGTGCCGACGCCGTTTTCTTTTGCAAGACGGAAAAGCTCCGTCATGAAATCGAGCTGTAAGAGCGGTTCACCGCCGCTGACAGTAATCCCGCCTTCTTTTCCCCAGTAGCGTTTATAGCGAAGTGCCTGCTTTAAGAGGGCGGACGGGGTCATTTCTTTATAATTGCAGCCGGAAGCGGCAGAGGCAGGATCGCCGGACTGAGGACAGGCATCCGCGCGGTTTCCGGCCAATTTCCAGGTGTCCGGGTTATGGCAGTACCGGCACCGCATATGGCAGCCCTGAAGAAATGTCACAAAGCGGACGCCGGGACCGTCTACGGAGCCAAAACTGTCGATGGAGTGAATGTAGCCTGTTGTTTCCATATCAGATTCCTTTCTCGATGATTCGATCGATCGGTGTATTCAAAAAGTGCGGTGCGGGTATATCATTCATAATCTAAGATCAGCCAGGAACATCAGGTTCCCGGCTGATTTTTGTTATGTGAGTCGAAGTCCATGTTCACAGAGACTGATGTGGTAACATTCAGACCTGCGAGGTATATCCTGACTCATTTTAAGAAGAAATATATTTTTTTACATCGCCTCATGGCAGGTTCTTGCAATGACATCCAGCTGCTGCTCTCTTGTCAGATCAATAAATTTAACAGCATAACCGGAAACGCGGATCGTGAAGTTTGCATACTCCGGTTTCTCCGGATGTTCCATCGCGTCTTTTAACTTATCAAGACCGAAGACATTCACGTTGAGGTGATGAGCGCCCTGGTCAAAGTATCCGTCGAGAACATGAACGAGGTTGTTCTTTCTCTCGTCCTCAGAATGTCCGAGAGCACCCGGAGCGATCGTCTCAGTGTTGGAGATTCCGTCGAGAGCGTACTCATACGGAAGCTTTGCAACGGAGTTCAAGGAAGCAAGAAGACCATTCTGCTCAGCGCCGTAGGATGGAGTTGCGCCCGGTGCGAACGGTGTGAACGCTGCACGGCCATCCGGGAGAGCGCCTGTTGCCTTACCGTAAACCACATTGGATGTGATCGTAAGGATCGAAGTAGTCGGCTCGGAATTTCTGTAGGTGTGGTACTTCTTAACCTTCTTTAAGAATGTCTTTAACAGCCAAACCGCGATATCATCCGCACGGTCATCATCGTTTCCGTAACGCGGGAAATCCCCCTCTGTTACGAAGCTTGTCGCCATACCGTTCTCGTCGCGGACAACCTTTACCTTTGCGTACTTGATCGCAGAGAGGGAGTCTACCACGTGGGAGAAGCCTGCGATACCGGTTGCGAAGGTACGCCGTACATCGGTATCGATGAGAGCCATCTCGGCTGCCTCATAGTAATATTTATCGTGCATATACTGGATCAGGTTCAGGATGTTTACATAGATTCCTGCCAGCCAGTCCATCATCAGGTCATACTTATGCATCACCTCGTCATAATCAAGATACTCGGAGGTGATCGGTGCGTACTCCGGACCAGCCTGCATCGGCTTTCCGTCCTTTGTCTTGTACTTCTCACTTCGCAAGGTTTGCACGTGCTCCGAAGAACTGCATCTCCTTACCTGTCTGGGTAGCGGATACGCAGCAGCAGATGCTGTAGTCATCGCCCCATACCGGACGCATCACATCATCATTCTCATACTGGATCGAGGATGTATCAACGGAGATCTTTGCCGCGTACTTTTTGAAATTCTCCGGGAGACGGGAGGAGTAAAGTACAGTCAGGTTCGGCTCCGGGGACGGGCCCATGTTCTCTAAAGTATGGAGGAAACGGAAGTCTGTCTTTGTTACCATGTGACGTCCGTCCTGTCCGAGACCTGCAACTTCCAGTGTCGCCCAAACCGGATCACCGGAGAAGAGCTGGTTGTAGGACGGGATTCTTGCGAACTTCACCATACGGAACTTCATGGTCATATGGTCGATCAGCTCCTGTGCCTGGGACTCGGTAAGTGTCCCTTCCTCGAGGTCACGGTTTACGTAGATATCGATAAAGGTAGAGATACGTCCGACACTCATAGCTGCGCCGTTCTGAGTCTTAACAGCGGCAAGATAGCCGAAATAAAGCCACTGGATCGCCTCTTTTGCGTTTGTTGCCGGAGCGGAAATGTCATAGCCGTAGATCTTTGCCATCTCTTTCATGCCCTTTAAGGCACGGATCTGCTCTGCGATCTCCTCTCTCTGGCGGATGATCTCATCGTACATTGCGCCGTTTCCGCAGAGATCCAGGTCTTTTTTCTTCTCCTCGATCAGGAAATCGATTCCATAGAGAGCCACACGGCGGTAGTCACCGACAATTCTTCCGCGGCCGTAGGTGTCCGGAAGACCGGTTACGATATGGCAGTGGCGGGCAGCTTTCATCTCAGGTGTGTAAGCGTCAAAGACTGCCTGATTGTGTGTCTTGTGGTACTCTGTGAAGATCTTGTGGAACTTCTCATTTACCTTGTAGCCGTAGGTCTCGGCTGCTTCCTCAGCCATTTTGATTCCGCCGTAAGGCATGAAGGCACGCTTTAACGGCTTGTCTGTCTGGAGTCCGACGATGGTCTCGAGATCCTTTAAGCTTTCGTCGATGTAGCCCGGGCCGTAGGAGGTCAGGCTGGACACGATCTCAGTCTCGCACTCTAAGACACCGCCTTTTTTGCGTTCCTCTTTCTGGAGTTCCTGAAGACGTCCCCAGAGTTTATCGGTAGCTTCGGTCGGAGCTGCAAGGAAATCCTCGGTTCCGTCGTACTGGGTATAGTTATTCTGGATGAATTCGCGGACATTGACCTCGTCGGTCCATTTTGCGCCCTGGAATCCTCTCCAGGCTTTTTTGAAAACATCAGCGCTTCCGTTTCTGGTATTCTGTTCAGACATGGTGGTTCCTCCTTGTTTCCATTACTATTACATATTGTTAAAAAGGGATCATTCTGAAATCTTCGGTTGTGAAGAAATGCTTCGCCATTATAACAGATCGTGACAGGAAAAAACAATACTTTAAATGAGAACCATTATCAAAATCCGTCATATGGGAAATTTTCTCTTTAGGGAGATCTCAGCTGTTACAGAATCACAGCGCGGCGCAGAATGCGCCATCAGACAAAAGGGCAAAAAAACAGCCCACGGTCTGCGCTATGATTGCCCAGACGGTCGGCTTTCTTCGATCATACTTCACGTGGTTTATCCACTTATCCGTCAGTCATATGATCGGTATAAGCTATATATACCAGATGTTGTGGGGGAAGTCAAGTGGAAATAAAAGGTCTGACCAAAAACGCAAAGGGCAGTAATTCATATGGGTTGACGGAAATGTCCCATGCGGGGTACAATGAAATTATATTACTTTCGGGGGAAACAGGGGGGAATTGCGGATGCTGAGAGTACTGATCGCCGACGACGAGAGCAAGGTGTGCCAGCTGATCGAGAAGCTTGTGGACTGGGATGCGCTTGGGATGGAGGTTGTCGCAGTTGCCGAGAACGGGATCGAGGCGTTGGAAAAAATAAAAGAATTTCACCCGGATATCGTGATCACGGATATCCGGATGCCGGGATATGACGGGCTGGACCTGATCCGGTTGGGAAAAGAGGAAGCTCCAAAGGCAGAGTTTGTGATCATCAGCGGTTACCGCCATTTTGAATACGCGCAGATGGCGATCCGGTACGGGGTGAATGCGTATCTCTTAAAACCGATAAAAAAGGACGAGCTGACGGAGACATTAAAACGCCTCAGCACCCGTTTCCGGGCACAGACGGAACAGCTGAGCCAGGAGGAGAAGACCAGACTGGCGATCAGAAGCGATGAGAAGAACCTGAGACAGGCCTTTTTACAGGATCTTGTGGGGAGAAGAAATAAGGAGACCCTGTCGCAGCCGCTTTTGGAGATCAACCGGGAATTTCACTATCGTTTTGAGCCGGGGGAATTCTGCATCGCCATCTTAAAACTGGATGGGCGTGTCTGCGACGAGGAGCAGAATGTCCAGTTTATGGCGGAGAAAGTCCAGTCTGCGGCGGAAAGATTTTTAAAAGACTATGTTATGGAGACAGAGAATACGGAGCTCAACGGATTCCATTTCTTTCTGTTAAATTATGACGCAGAGGACCGGATGCAGATCCGGAGACAGATGAAAGGCCTGCTCTCGGAAATCCGGGTCCAGGGGGATATTTTAAAGAACCTGTCGGTGACGCTGGCACTCGGAGAGGGCGTGGAAAGTCTCCCGGAGATCGGCAGTTCCTTGAAAAATGCCAGACTCCTCATCGAGGAGCGGCTGCTCGCAGGAACGGGAAAGCTGATGGAAGGAAAGATCGAAAGCGGGGAGTCCTTCGCGGACAGTGAGATCTTCGCGAAATTTAATGACCGGATCGCCCACACGCTCGAGAGTCTGGATTCCTTTGCAGTGCGGGAAGAACTGATCTATCTGAAAACGAAAATGCTGGCTGAAAAGGAGATCAGCGGTCATGAGATCCTTCAGATGACGAAGGAGATCTGCAACCAGTACCTGTTTTTTATGAAAAAGTACCGCCTTCCGGTGGAAGAGAACTTTATGGAGAACTTCAGCGTCAGTGCCGACAACTGTGCAGATGCGGCGGAGCTTTTCGATTATCTGACGAGACGGATCACGACCTCCTACGAGAAGGCGGCGAGATTAAAGAGACAGGACGAAAACCGGCCGATCCGCGTGGTGAAAAAGTATGTGGAAGAACATTTTGAAGAGCCGCTGACGCTGGAAGAACTCAGTCAGGTTGTGGATCTCTCCCCGACGTACCTTAGCACGATCTTTAAAAAGGATACGGGGATGACGTTTCTGGAATACCTCTCGAAGGTTCGCATGGACATGGCAAAAAAGCTCTTAAAGGAGACAAATGACACGGTGGCCGATATCTGCGGGAAGGTCGGCTACAGTGATGTGCGGTATTTCACGAAGACCTTTACAAAATATGCGGGCTTAAAGCCCAAGGAATACAGAAAGCTGTACTCATGATGGAGAAGAAACATACCGATGAGAAAAATTACCTGTCCGTCCGGATCAAATGGTGCGCACTTCTCGCGGCCGGGCTGATCGGGGCATTCCTCGTGAGAATGTGGGTGGTGTGCATCCGGGAAATGCAGTCCCTGATGGTCCCGGCTGTATTTACGGCGCTTTCCGCTGCTCTGGCGGTGATCGTTTACCGGACGGTGCTGATCCCATACCGGGAGACTCGGAAGATCTATGAGCAGTTTGTCATGGGCTATGTCATGGAGGACCTTTTTAAGGTCCGCTATCCGTTTTCACCGGAGAGTGAGCAGGCAGTCCTGCGCCTGAACGAGATCATCGACCGGAACAACCTGATCGCGATCTCGAAGAAACAGGCGGAGTATCTGGCGCTTCAGAACCAGATCAATCCCCATTTCCTCTACAACACGCTGGAGGGGATCCGGAGTGAGGCGCTGATCGCGGGGCTGGACAGCATCGCGGAGATGACGGAGGCGCTGGCGACCTTCTTCCGCTACACGATATCAAACCTGGAAAATCTCGTGACGCTGGAGGACGAACTTGCCAATATCGAGAATTATTACTATATTCAACAGTTCCGATTCGGTTCTAAACTGGACCTGAAGATCCAGTATGACCGGGATCCGGACGACGATTTCACGGAGATGGATTTTCTGCAGTGCAAACTTCCGAAGCTGACACTGCAGCCGATCATGGAAAATTCCATCTACCACGGGATCGAGCGAAAGATCGGAAAAGGTCATCTTGTGATCCGGATCAGTGCGAGTGAGGAACGGCTCTACATCAGGATTTCCGATGATGGGCGCGGAATGACGGACGAAAAACTGAAGGAACTGAATGAAAAACTGCGCCGTCTTGATGTGGAGACAGATGTCCCGGAAAAAGAGGAGGAGAAGAAGCCGGCCCGTGGCGGGATCGCGGTGGTGAACGTGAACAGGCGGATCAGGCTCCTCTTCGGCGAGGAGTACGGAATCCATGTCTACAGCAAAGAGGGGATCGGAACTGATGTCATAGTGGAGCTTCCGCTGGTGTGCGACGGGGATCGTCAGGGAGGATGGCGATGAGAAAAGAACTTCTTCGGATATCGCATGTCGATCTTGAACGGGACGGAGAGCTGCTCCTGGATGATCTGGAATTCCGGATGTTTGCCGGGGAGATCGTTGGCCTAGTGGCTCGGAACCGGAAAGGCCAGAAAGAGATGGTGGATCTGATCTGCCGGAACGATCCGATCAGCCTGGGATCCGTGTGGTATGACGGAAACGTTGTAAATAGCTACGCCTACAGCAGCGGGGCGTCCAATAAGGTGGCGCTCATCGAACAGAAGAGCCATCTCGTGCAGGGCTTAAGCGTTGTGGACAACCTTTTTATCCTGCGGGAAGGTTTCCGGAAATATTTTATCAATGAGCAGGTGATCTTCAGCCAGGCGGTCCGCTTTTTTGAGGAAAAAGGGCTGAAAGTGGACCTGGAAAAGAGAGTGGAGAACCTGACAGAGCTTGAGAGATGCTTTGTGGAGCTCGGAAAGGCGCTGCTTTCGGGCTGTCATCTCATTATCGTGGACAACCCGGCGAACTATCTGAGCCAATATGAGCTCTTCGAGTTCCAGCAGATGTTAAAGAAGATCCGGAAAGAGGGGGTCTCCGTGCTCTATGTGGGAAACCACCACCAGGAGCTCTTTAAGATCGCGGACCGGACCGCACTTTTTTCGGACGGTCACATCTACAAGGTCTTTGAGCGGGATGAGATGACGGACGAAAAGATGGCACCGTACATCTCAGAATGGAAGATCATGTCCACGGAGAATGATCAGGATGCCGAGGATGACGGGATCCTGCACTTTCACACCGTGGGAGTCGGAAATTTAAATGGTCTTCGCTTCATCCTGCACCGCGGTGAGTGTATGACGATCCTCGACAAGGAGAATAAGATCGCAGGGGACATGATGGATCTGATGACCGGGAAGAAGCGGTGCAGATCAGGATGGATCACAGTGGAACATGTGACCTACACGCAGAAAAAAGCGGCGGATTATCTCGATGAGGGGATCGCCGTGATCCCGGCGGACGGGGTAAACCGGCTGCTGTTTCTGGATGGGAGCTACATGGAGAACCTGACATTTCTCCTGGACCGGAAACTCAAAAAAAGCCTGATTCCGGGGAAGATCTATAGGAGCATCCATTCAGAATATCTGCCGCTCGTGGGGCCGGTGATCGACGCGCCCTGTGTGCGCGATATTCCGCAGGAAGACCAGTTTGCCCTGCTCTATCATAAGATGAATCTTCTGCGTCCGCGGATCATGGTCTGCATCCAGCCGCTCGCAAAGGGCGACATGTTCTGCCGCATGAGAATTTTAAATGTGCTGCGCCAGATCCAGAAACAGGGGACGGCGATACTCATGATCACCGCGAGTATCTCCGATACGCTTGATATCTCGGACCGACTGCTCGTCGTGGAGCAGGGGAAGGTGGCGGCAGTGTATGAGAAGAGTGAGTTTAAGAGAATTGTGAGGTAGGATTGGAGCTTCCCCGTTCTGTTGTATACATCAAAATATTGTCCCCCATAACCGTAGGATTGTCCTCTGTTATGGGGGACATTTTTCATGTAAGATGGAACTAACAGGGGAGGTCTATATGAACGAGTACATAGGAATCGATATCGGCGGGACGAAAACAGCCATCGTTCGTGGAGACGAGAACGGAACGATCCTTGAAAAGAAGCGATTCGCGACGACAACGAAGGAAGAAACTCTGGAAATGATCTTTCAGAGCGTTGCGGATCTGAAAACAGATCAGACGAAAGCGATCGGCGTCAGCTGCGGCGGACCGTTAAACAGCAGGACGGGTGTGATCCTGGGACCTCCGAATCTTCCGGGATGGGACGAAGTTCCGATCACGGATATGCTGACGGAACGGTTCGGACTTCCGGCATATTTAAGAAATGATGCGGATGCCTGTGCCGTGGCGGAATGGCAGTTCGGAGCCGGAAAAGGCGCGGAGAACATGATCTTTCTTACCTTCGGGACCGGGATCGGCGCGGGGCTGATCTTAAACGGAAAGCTCTACGAAGGAACATGCGGGCTGGCCGGGGAGATCGGTCATGTACGGCTTTTTGAGGATGGACACGTTGGCTACGGAAAGTCCGGCTCGTACGAAGGATATGTGAGCGGCGGCGGGATCGCCCAGTACGGAAAAGGAACCGCGGCGGAGCTAGGAAAACGGGCGGAAGAAGGAGATCCGGAGACGTTGCAGATCTGGGCGCAGACAGGAGAACATCTTGGAAGCATGCTGGCGATCCTGATCGACCTTTTAAATCCGGAGGTGATCGTCATTGGAAGTATTTTCGTCCGGGCGGAGAAGTATCTGAGAGCTTCCATGGAAGAAAAGATCAGGAAAGAAGCACTGAAACCGGGCGTAGAGATCTGCCGGATCGTTCCGGCGGGACTCGGGGAATCGATCGGAGATATCGCGGCACTCTGTGTTGCCATGAACCTGTAAAAAATGAAAATGCCGGGATTTGCGGAGAAACCACAAAAAGAATGTAACTGTCCGGAATCCCTGCAGTTACAGGAAAAACATTAGAAATATAGCCACAAAAGGATGTGCATGGCACATTTTCGCATACATAAAACGACCCGGGAGACCGGATCAAACGAGAAACAAAAACTGGAAAGTGGGGGAGAAGATGGGCGAAGTAATTGTTTCAATGAAAGACATCGTCAAGACATTCCCGGGCGTCAAAGCCCTGGATCATGTAAATTTCGAACTCCGGTCGGGAGAGGTCATGGCGCTTCTCGGGGAGAACGGAGCAGGAAAATCTACACTGATGAAGATCTTAAGCGGTGTTTATACAAAAGACAGCGGAACGATGACCATATTCGGAACGGAATATGACAATCTGACGCCGAAGCAGGCACAGGACGTCGGCGTTGCGATCATCCACCAGGAGTTAAACATGTGCCGCCACTTATCGGTTGCGGAAAACATGTTCCTCGGAAGAGAGAAGGTCAACGGGATCGTCTTAAATGACCGGGAGATGGAGGCAGAGGCGGCAAAGATCCTCGGAGATCTGAAGATCGACATCGACCCGAGACAGACCGTCGGAGATCTTCCGGTATCCAAACAGCAGATGGTCGAAATCGCGAAGGCACTTTCGATCCACGCGAAGATCCTGATCATGGATGAGCCGACTTCTTCCCTGACAGCAAAAGAGATCGAGGAGCTCTTCCGGATCATCCGCCAGTTAAAGGCAGACGGCTGCGGAATCGTCTATATTTCCCATCGTCTGGAGGAGCTGAAGGCCATCGTGGACCGGGTGACGATTATGCGTGACGGTCAGTATATCACAGACGGAAATTTCGCAGATATGACGATGGAACAGATCATCGCAAACATGGTCGGCCGTGAGATCAAGGAACAGTTCCCGAGAGTCTCCTGCCCGAAAGGAAAGAAGATCTTCGAGGTGAAAAACTTAAATGCCGGACATCTCGTCCGCGACATCAATTTCTCCCTCTATGAGGGCGAGATCGTCGGATTTGCAGGACTGATGGGAGCGGGACGTACCGAGACAACGAGAGCGATCTTCGGAGTTGACCCGAAGACCAGCGGGGAGATCTGGCTGGACGGAAAAGAAGTGAAGATCACCTGTCCGATGGACGCGATCAAAGCCGGGATCGTACTGGCGCCGGAGGACCGGAAAAAAGACGGTCTCTGCACGAAACTCAGCATCCGTCATAACCTGGCACTCCCGAACCTGGACCTCATCTGCAGCAAGCTCGGCGTGATCAGCAGTAAAAAGGAGGACGACCTCTGCGAGAAGGCGGTGAAGGACCTCCTGATCAAGACCCCGACGGTGGAGGTCAACGCGGGCAATCTTTCCGGAGGAAACCAGCAGAAAGTGGTTGTCGGAAAGTGGCTGGCGAGAAATTCCAGAGTCGTGATCTTCGATGAGCCGACACGAGGCATCGATGTAGGCGCGAAGGTCGAGATCTACAACCTGATGAACCAGTTAAAGAAACAGGGCATTGCCGTTATGTTCGTCTCCTCGGAGATGCCGGAAGTCCTGGGAATCGCGGACCGCGTCATCGTCATGTGCGACGGAAAGATCACCGGCGAAGTCATGGCGAAGGAGACAAGCCAGAATGAGGTTCTGAAGTTCGCTACCGAATTTGAGAAGAAACAACAGGTTAGCTGAGGGAGGACAGGAGAATGAATGAAAAGAAGCAGAGTACAGTAAAGCGGATCCTGGGGACACGCGGAATGGGCGCGGTCATCACGGCATTCGCGGGACTGATCATCATCTATGTAGCATTCGGTCTCATCGACCGTAAAGTATTTGCAGGACAGAACGTCATGAACCTTCTGCGTTCCATGTCAAAGTACCTTCTGATCGGCGTCGGACAGAGCTATCTTCTGATCACTGGAAACATCGATCTCTCGATCGGTTCCATGGTCGGAATGAGCGCCATGATCTCGGCAACCCTGATGGCGATGGGCGTCAATCCGTTCGTTGCGATGGCGGTTGCGATGGCGTGCTGCCTGGTTACTGGAGTGATCAACGGAATGTTAGTCGGAAAGTTCAAGCTTCCGCCGTTCATCGCTACCCTGGGTACCATGTTCGTGACACGAGGCGTTGCCTACATGGTCAACAACAACCGAAACACGGATGCCATCGCCACAGGTATCGGAAAGGAAGCAGGGGATAAGTTCCAGAACGTCTTCTATTATGGAAAGACACTTGGTGTTTACAACACCTTCTGGATCGCTCTCGTGATCTTTCTGATCTTCTTCTTCCTGCTCTCAAAGACCCGCACAGGAAGACATATTTACGCGATCGGCTCCAACGTGGATGCTGCGAAACTGTCCGGTGTGAATGTTGTAAATACAACAATTAAGGCATATCTGGTAAGTGCTGTCTGCGCGTGTGTCGTTGGTTATATCCTCTGCGCACAGGCAGGAATGGGCAACATGGAAGCAGGAAACATGTACGAGATGTACGGCGTTGCAGCCGGCGTTATCGGCGGCATCTCCCCGCTCGGCGGAACAGGACTTCTGCTCGGTACATTCGCAGGCGCGGCTGTATGGCAGACACTTGAGAACGGACTGAACATGATCGGTGCACAGGTCGGCATCCAGAGACTTGTCATCGGTATCATCGTTGTATTCTCTGTACTCTTAGACGTAGTTGTCCGCTCTGGTAATTTCGGGAAGAAAGCCACTAAGTAAAAACGCAGCTGCTCCGTGCCTGCGGCACTTCCGCATCTGCAGCCGGTATTCGTAATCCGGGATATCGCCCTGCTTACTCATAACGACTTAGTTGTCAGATATCTATCTGTCCTTGCGTGCGGACACGCAGTCCGTCCGGCTGCCTGACAATGTTTTATCAAGTATATTTAACCCAGATAACTTTATGGGGTTACATATAAGAAATCTTAAGGAGGATTTTTATGAAAAAGAAAGTATTGGCACTGTTAAGCTGTGCAGCCCTTGCGGCAGCCAGCATCACCGGCTGTTCCAGCCAGAAACCCGCAGAATCCGCAGCTGCGTCCGCAGAGGCAGAGTCCACAACGGGTGCACCGTCCAAAGAAGTCGGCGATTATAAGATCGCGCTGATCACCATGGACTCTATCGACCAGCACTGGGTAACCTTAAATGAGGGCGCTCAGGAAGAGGCGAAAGAGCTCGGCGTGACTGTAAGCTTTATGTCCCCGAACACGAAGGATGATGCCCAGCAGATCGAGTGCGTAAACAACGCAGTCGCAGGCGGTTATCAGGCGATCATCGTAGCGGCAAACGGCCCGGACGCGATCTCTTCTGCACTGAAGGAAGCAAAGGACGCAGGCATTAAGATCGTATACGTTGACTCCCCGGCAAACGTGGAGGCAGAGGCAACCTTCTCCACAGACAACGAGGCTGCCGGTACAACAGCAGGAAATGAGATGTTAAAAGCACTCAAGGACGCAGGCGTTACATCCGGTAAGATCGGTATTGTAAACGTAAATGCGGCAACTGATTCCACCGTTAAGAGAGAAGCCGGATTCCGCAAGGCATTCGAAGGAACCGATTTTGAACTTATGGAGACACAGTATGGAGAAGGTGACGCGGCGAAGTCCCAGACCATCGCTGAGAACTACATCACACAGGGCGTTGTCGGTATCTTCGGCTGCAACGAAGGTTCCACGACCGGTACCGGTAATGCCATCAAGGCATCCGGCAATACAGGCATCATCGGCGTTGGCTTCGATAAATCTGACGCGATCATGAACCTTATCAACGACGGATATCTTCTCTGCACAATGGCTCAGAACCCGGATCTCATGGGTAGAGACGGTGTTGAGGCAGCTGTCCGTGCGCTTCAGGGTGAGACATTTGGCGGTCTTGTAACGGATACAGGCGTTTCTGTCATCAAGGCAGGCAACACTGAGGATGCAGCAGGAACAACTGACGTGACAGCAACAAAGGACTGGAAAATCGCGCTGATCACCATGGACTCCATCGACCAGCACTGGGTAACCTTAAATGAGGGCGCTCAGGCAGAGGCAAAGGCACTTGGCGTAACCGTAAGCTTCATGTCCCCGAACACAAAGGATGATGCTCAGCAGATCGAGTGCGTGAACAACGCAGTCGCAGGCGGCTATGAGGCGATCATCGTAGCGGCAAACGGCCCGGACGCGATCTCTTCCGCATTAAAGGAAGCCGCTTCCACAGGCGTGAAGATCGTGTATGTTGACTCTCCGGCAAACGTAGAGGCAGAGGCAACCTTCTCCACAGACAACGAGGCAGCTGGTAAGACAGCAGGCGATGAGATGATCAAGGCTCTCGAGGCAGCAGGCATCACATCCGGTAAGATCGGTATCGTAAACGTAAACGCAGCAACAGACTCCACAGTCAAGAGAGAAGCTGGTTTCCGTTCCGCATTTGAAGGAAAAGGCTACGAGCTTATGGAGACCCAGTACGGCGAAGGCGATGCAGCGAAGTCCCAGACCATCGCTGAAAACTACATCACACAGGGAGTTGTAGGTATCTTCGGATGTAACGAGGGATCCACGACCGGTACCGGTAATGCGATCAAGGCATCCGGAAAGACAGACATCGTAGGCGTAGGCTTCGATAAATCTGATGCGATCATGAACCTCATCAATGACGGATATCTCCTCTGCACAATGGCTCAGAACCCTGATGTTATGGGTAAAGAGGGCGTAAAGGCAGCAGTCAGAGCGTTAGAGGGCGAAGAGCTCGGCGGCGCTGTCAGCGATACAGGTGTATCCGTTCTGAAAAAGAACTGATGTAACTGTGTACGGAACAGTTACGAACTGATAAAGAATTTCAATGGTTACAGTTCGTGCAGCGCATGAATGATGGCCCTGAATGAAAGAAAAGGTGCCGGGCAGGAAAATAAACTGGAAACCGGCACGAAAATGAATTAAAATAACGGTAGCTTCCGCGCGACGGACAGTTACTGAAACATGTAACGCAATGGAACGCCGGGCCGAAAGGATCGGCGTTCCTGCATATAAGGGACAGGAGGACATTTGTATGAAACGCAGTGAGATCAACGCGGCTTTAAAAGAGATGGAACAGATGATCAGGGAGTATCGTTTTGCGATCCCGCCGTTCTGTAATTTCACACCGGAAGAGTGGAAGGAAAAAGGCCATGATTACGATGAGATCCGCGACAACATGTTAGGATGGGATATCACAGACTACGGTCTCGGGGATTTTGATAAAGTCGGGTTCTCCCTGATCACGATCCGGAACGGAAACCTGAAAATGAAGGACAAATATACAAAATCCTATGCGGAAAAACTCCTGTATATCAAAGAAGGACAGTATTCCCCAATGCACTTCCACTGGTCCAAGATGGAGGACATCATCAACCGCGGCGGCGGAAATGTTCTGATCCGTGTATACAATTCCACAAAGGATGAGGACCTTGATAAGGTAAATGACGTTCATGTCCATGTGGACGGCAGAGAGATGGTCGTTCCGGCCGGCACCCAGGTGCGCCTGACTCCCGGTGAGAGCATTTCCATCTACCCGTACATGTACCATGATTTCGAGGTGGAAGAGGGAACCGGTCCGGTCCTTTTAGGAGAAGTCAGCCAGTGCAACGACGATAACGTGGATAACCGTTTCTATGAGAAGATGGGAAGATTCCCGGAGATCGAGGAGGATGAAGCACCGTATCGTCTGCTGTGCAACGAGTATCCGGAGGCAAAATAGATGGTAGATCAGAGAACACTGATGGCGGTCTGCGGTCATATGGATCAGGTCGCCGGAGTCCGTCATATGGAATTTCAGGATGGGCGGGCAGCGGGACTTCGCTGTGCGATGATCCATAATGGACCGCTGGAGCTTCCGCTGATGCTCGATAAATGCCTGGACCCGGCCTGGATCCGGTATAAGGGGATCAACTTAAGTCTCCTCACAAAACCGGGACTTCAGGGGAGAAATCCCTATGATACTGCGGGAGACGAGGCGGTGCGCTCCATTATGGGCGGCAGGTATCATGCGCGATGTTCACCTGCGGCCTTGGAAATGTCCACGGAAACCGGGTGGTGGACGGTGTGGAATATCCGGTTCACGGACGGATGAGAACAACCCCGGCGGAAAAGATCTCCATGGACGCGTTCTGGGAGAACGGGGAGTATAAGATTTTGGTGTCCGGGGAGATGCGGGAGGCACAGATCTTTGGTGAAAACCTGGTGCTCAGACGAACGATTGAGACGACTTACGGCAGCCGGGAGATCGTATTCACGGACGAGATCGAAAATCAGGGCTTTGAGAATCAGCCGCTCTGCTTTCTCTATCACTGCAATGCCGGATATCCGTTTCTGGTGCCGGGGCTGCGGGTCGTGATGCCATCGATCTTCTGCGGTCCGAGAGATGCGGACGCAAAGGCAGGCGCGGCGGCCTGGAACATCATGGAGGAGCCGGAAGAGCATGCGCCGGAGCAGGTATTCCAGCATGAGCTGGCAGCGGATCGTAATGGAAATACGTTTGCGGCATTTGTCAATGACGAGCTGCAGATCGGGCTCTGCATTCGTTTTGAAAAATCTGTGATTCCCTACCTGACCCAGTGGAAGAGTCTGGCAGCCGGCGATTTTGCGATGGCGCTGGAGCCGACAAACTGTGGGTTTGATGGCCGCGCCGGGGCGACGGAAATTCTAAAGCCATTTGAAAAACATGTAAACCGGATCCGATTCCAGATCCTGGACGGAGAAGACGAAATTGAATTACTTGAACGTGAGTGCAGGGAGGTATTGGAATGTACGATGTGATCGCTCTTGGTGAGCTTCTGATCGATTTTGCGGCGAAGGAGACGGATGCGGACGGATATCCGACGATGAAGGCGAATCCGGGCGGAGCGCCGGGAAATTTCCTTGCAGCATTGAATAAATATGGGGCAAAGACTGCATTCCTCGGAAAAGTCGGGGATGATGCGTTCGGAAAGCTCCTCTTAAAGACATTTGAGAAAGCCGGGATCGAGACAAAGGGGATCGTGACGGATCCGTCAGTGTTTACGACGCTGGCGTTCGTGACCTTCTCGCCGGAGGGAGACCGTTCCTTCAGCTTTGCGAGAAAACCGGGAGCGGATACGAGACTGAGCTTTGAGGAGATCGATCTTACCATGATCGATGAGGCATCGGTGTTTCACTTCGGAACCCTGAGTCTTACCGATGATCCGGTCCGCACGGCGACGAAAAAGTGTGTGGAATATGCGAAAGAGCATGGAAAACTCATCACTTTTGATCCAAACTTAAGACTTCCGCTCTGGGAGACAACGGACGCGGCGAAAGAGCAGATCTTATGGGGACTGGCTCATGCGGATGTTGTGAAGATCAGCGATGAGGAGGTGGAATTCCTCTGGGGGATCACGGATGAGAAAGAGGCGGCGAAGAAGCTCCTCGATGAGTTCGGAATCCGCCTCGCGATGATCACGATGGGACCGAAGGGGGCGTATCTGGCGAACCAGAACGGCGCTGTATACGCAAAGTGCCCGGAGGTAAAACCGATCGATACGACAGGAGCTGGGGATATCTTCGGCGGGAGTGCGGTTTCAAGACTCTTAAAAACCGGGAAAGCGCCGGAAGAGCTCAGCACGGAAGAACTTGGATTTATCGGTCAGTTCGCCTGCACGGCGGCAAGCATCTCCACGACACAGTCGGGCGGGATTCCGAGTATTCCGGAGGAAGCGGCGGTTCTGGACCGGATGTAAAGAAAGACAAATTCGGCTTTTTATTGAAATTCTGCTGTACACATCTTCGAAATCCCGATATAATTCAAATGTCAGGGCAGCAGGTCTAGACGGGTAGGCTGCAATGACGGTATTATGAAGATCGATCGATTATCTGGAGGGTGTTATGACAGACACAAAGGACAAGAAGAGAGAAAAACTTGGAATTCTCTGCTGCACGGCGGGGGCGACGAGTTGGGGACTTTCAGGAACCTGCAGTGAGGCGCTGTTTTCCCAGTACCCGGTAGATACGACATGGGTGACGGCGGTGAGAATGACATCAGCGGGGATCATATTGCTGTTTCTTGCGTTTGCGAAGCACAGTCTGAATCTGAAGGAACTTGGAAAAGACAAAAAAGGGCTTATAGAGATCGTTCTGTTTGCCATTGCGGGTCTGGCGCTCTGCCAGTACGCGTACCTCAGCGCCATCAAATGGACGAATTCCGGAACCGCGACGGTGATCCAGAATCTATCCATTGTATTTATCGCAGTCTATGTCTGCCTGACCACAAGGACAGCACCGGATAAACGGACCGTAATCTGTATTTTTCTGGCGCTGTTTGGTGTCTGGCTTCTCGCCACTGGCGGAAAGCCCGGAAACATGGAGCTCACACCGAGGGGGCTCTTCTGGGGACTCATGGCTGGAATCGGCGCGGCAAGCTATTCCCTGCTTTCCAGAGCACCGGTAAAACACCGCGGAAGTATCCCTGTGTCCGGAATGGGAATGTTCATCGGCGGGCTCGCCCTGTCCCTGATCGCCCAGAGCTGGAAGATCCCGGCGGGCCTGGACGGACGGGCGATCCTCTATATGGCGGTGATCGTCCTGCTTGGGACTGTCGGTGCGTTTACGCTGTTTCTTCAGGGGATCGCTCTGGTAGGACCTGTAAAAGCGGCACTCCTGTCCTGTCTGGAACCTTTGACCGCGGCAACTTTGTCCGTCGTCTGGCTGCACTCCAGCTTTTCTCCGACGGATCTGATCGGGTTTGCGTGTATTCTTGCAACGGTAGTGCTGATGAGATAGAAAAAAATTACGGGCTTTTCCCGGATAGCTGTGTAGTCCTGTTATCGCGGACGTTGAGGATCAGGACAGCAGACAGCCGGAACATTTTACATGTTTTAACCGTATTTCCCACCTTTATTTTGCCAGATTTTTACTTTACAATTCCTATAAAAAAATGTTATACTGCTGTGTGCGGAAAAAGATATCTGTGCGCAGCAGTTTCCTTTTTTCGCAGAGAATATTTTTAAAACCAAGAAATTTTACGGAGGTGAATTGCATGGATAGTTGCGATAGTACAGGGCGAAGTACGAAATGCGGTGTGAAAAACAGACAGGCGCAGAATGCGGCTATCGGTGCGATGATGTAATCCTCTGATAGCTGGATTCCATATTGAGATGTCTCGAGAACACCGCAAGGGAACGGCCTGTCCATCACAGCGATGTATGGTTGGACCCCGCCAGGAATTATCCTGGGCGGTGTTCTTTTTGTTGCCGAAATTAGGCAATTCGATCAGGAGGCGCGAAGATACGCACAGTCCTGATGATAAAAAGTAACTGGACGGATAAAGGACAGTTACAACGGAAAAGGAGGCAGAAATGGAAACAGAAGTTTTAAAAGAACAACATTATGTGGAAGAACTGGTCGAGATCATCCGCAGCGGACTTCCGAAAGAGGAGCTGATCGACCGGTTATCCGATTATCATGATAACGATATCGCGGATGCGCTCACAAAGCTGATGCCGGATGAGAGACGGGAACTCTATCCGCTGATCGGCGTGGAGCGGGTTGCGGAGATCTTCGCGTACCTAGATGACGCGGAGCCGTACCTGAAGGAGCTTCCGATCGAGAGCGCCGCAAAGATCGTCTCCGAGATGGACTCCGACGATGCGGTGGATGTCCTGGAAGAGATGGATGCGACGACGAAGCATAAGATCGTCGGCATGCTGGATAAGGAAGCCAGCGAGGATGTAAGACTCCTGTTCTCATACGATGAGGATGAGATCGGAAGCCGTATGACCACCAACTTTATCATGATCCACAATAACCTGACGATCCGCCAGGCGATGCGGGAACTGATCGAGCAGGCAGGAGAGAACGACAATATTTCTACGATCTATGTGATCGATGACGAGGATAAATTTTACGGAGCGATCGATCTGAAGGACCTGATCATCGCAAGAGAGTATACAGACCTTGAGGACCTGATCAGCCACTCGTATCCGTATGTCAAGGATCATGAAAAGGTTGCGGACTGTATCGAGCAGATCAAGGATTACGCCGAGGATTCCATCCCGGTACTGCAGGAAGACGGAACGATCGCTGGTATCATCACATCTCAGGATATCGTTGAGGCCGTGGATGATGAGATGGGCGAAGATTACGCGAAATTAGCCGGTTTGACTGCGGAGGAGGATCTGAACGAGAAGCTGACGGAGAGCGTGAAAAAGAGACTTCCGTGGCTGGTCATTCTGTTATTCCTGGGCATGGTAGTATCTTCTGTTGTGGGCGCTTTTGAGGCTGTCGTTGCGGTGATCCCGATCGTCATGTGCTTCCAGTCCCTGATCCTCGACATGGCAGGAAACGTCGGAACACAGTCTCTGGCTGTTACGATCCGTGTGCTTATGGATGAGGAACTGACCGCAAAGCAGAAGCTTATGCTTGTTGTGAAAGAGATGAAGATCGGCTTCGTGAACGGACTGTTTCTTGGAGTTATGGCGTGGCTTTTCCTCGGAATCTATATCTGCGTGATCAAGGGATATCCGATCCACCATGCGCTGCTTGTCTCCGGCTGTGTCGGAATCGCGCTTGTGACAGCGATGGTGATCTCCAGTATGGTCGGCACACTGATCCCGATGTTCTTTAAGAAGATCAACGTAGACCCGGCAGTTGCGTCCGGCCCGCTGATCACGACGGTGAACGACCTTGTCGCAATTGTGGTTTATTATGGACTGGCGATGTTATTCCTGGTCGATCTGCTGATATCAGGATGGTCCATTTTTTATGCAGCAGGAAATTTCGAGGAATTCTCTGTTACATAAAAAGACACACTCTTTTTTATTCCGGGAATTGCCGATAAATTTATGGTAACGACAACTTTTTTCAATTGAATGTTTTGGCATACGATCCTCTTGAACTGAAAATGATGCTATGATAAAATCATGATGGTTAGAAAAAACTAACCGAAATACTGGCTGGCATTTCCTAAACATGTGCAGGTGGTTGATTTCGCAGGTGGACAGATCAATCGATCACGTCGTTTTTCCGGTTTGATCCGGGTGGGAGAGTAATTGGCGTTGATACTCGAAAGGAGCTTATGATGATGAATTATCTGGAAATTGAGAAAGTCATTGGAAGAGAGATCTTAGATTCCCGTGGAAATCCCACGGTTGAGGCGGAAGTATATCTGGCAGACGGAACCATCGGGAGAGGAACTGCGCCGAGCGGTGCATCTACCGGCGAGTTCGAGGCGCTGGAATTAAGAGACGGAGATCAGGCACGTTATGGCGGAAAAGGTGTGACAAAGGCTGTTGAAAATATCAATACAATTATCAACGAGACCCTGACAGGCCTGGACGCGTCCGATATTTATGCAGTTGACCGCGCGATGATCAAGGCTGACGGAACAAAGGACAAGTCAAAACTTGGAGCGAATGCGATCCTTGCGGTATCCATCGCCTGCGCGCGTGCCGCAGCCATCTCCTTAGATATTCCGTTATACAGATTCCTCGGTGGAATAGGCGGAAACCGTCTTCCGGTTCCGATGATGAACATTATCAACGGCGGCTGCCATGCACTTTCCTCCGGTCTTGATGTTCAGGAATTTATGATCATGCCGGTCGGTGCTCCGTCCTTCAAGGAGTGCTTAAGATGGTGTGCAGAGGTCTTCCATGCACTGGCTGCGATCTTAAAAGAACGCGGACTTGCAACCTCCGTTGGAGATGAGGGTGGCTTTGCTCCGGCATTGAAGTCTGATGAGGAAGCGATCGAGACGATCCTCGAGGCAGTAAAGAAAGCCGGATATGAGCCGGGCCGTGACTTCAGGATCGCTATGGACGCGGCGTCCTCCGAGTGGAAGACAGGAAAAACCGGAGAGTACAAGCTCCCCAAGGCAGGAACTGTCTATACTTCCGAGCAGCTCATCGAGCACTGGAAAAAGCTTGTTGAGAAATATCCGATTATTTCCATCGAGGATGCCCTTGATGAGGAAGACTGGGAAGGATGGAAAAAGCTGACCGCAGAGCTTGGAACGAAGGTGCAGCTAGTCGGAGATGACCTTTTTGTAACAAACACAGAGAGACTTTCCAAAGGGATCAAGCTCGGCTGCGCAAACTCCATCCTGATCAAGTTAAATCAGATCGGTTCCGTATCTGAGACATTGGAGGCGATCAAGATGGCGCACCGTGCCGGCTACACAGCAATCTCCTCCCATCGCTCCGGTGAGACCGCAGATACGACTATTGCAGACCTCGCCGTAGCTCTCAACACCTGCCAGATCAAGACGGGTGCCCCGTCCAGATCCGAGCGTGTCGCGAAGTATAACCAGCTTCTCAGAATCGAGGAAGAACTCGGAGAGAATGGGGTATATCCGGGAATGGATGCGTTTCATGTAGAATAAAAATATATGAAGAGATCCCTGATGGCTGATGAGGCTGTTGGGGATCTTTTTTTAGTGACAATAGTTTACAGGATTTTAATCTTATTTTATCGTTTCGTTCATTGTTTTCCTGAGAGGAATCTGTTATCTTAGAGTCAGATATAAAGAGTGATATCTTTATTATCTCAGGCAAAGTTTCTATACATCTAAAATTCTAAATTTCTTAGCTGGAAACAGCATCGGATGACTCTTTGCTAAATACCCAATGAAAACTGGCAGGGAGAAATCGGAAGAGTGGGAGGATGTCAGGATGAGCATTTATTCGGTTGGAGTAGAAGATGGAATAGAACGAGGGGAACATCAGGCAACACTTGAAATGATTTTACGTTTGCTAAAAGAAAAAGGAAGAGTATCAGCGACTCTTGAAAAGAAAATCCGTGACGAGGCGGATAAGGAACACTTGTATTGTCTGGTGAAGTTAGCTGCGAAAGCGGGTTCTGTTAAAGAATTTGAAAAGCGGATGAATGAATAGTCTTACTTTGGGACGTATTTCAAATGAATCATCTTCGTTCGACTGTGATGGTTTTATTATACTATAAATACCCAAAGATAAGAAGCAACTGGTCAGTAAAAAAGCAGATATATCCATACCTGCTTTTTTACTAATATCCAAAGATCATAAAGAACCAAAGAATGGAATGGCAGATCGGTCTTTTATTTATGCGAGGAACGTTTAGACAAGCCGTGATGAGATTCTATGCATTAGAAATCCGCCCACTATCATTGAAAGAACATACAGCAGATTTCCACAGAAGATACCGAGCGCACAGGCAATCTGGTGGAAAACCGGCTGCGAGGATGGGTGGAATGGGGATATGTAGAACATGTCGGCATCAGCGGTGGGACCTGCGGCGATGTTGATCACGCAGGCGATCAGGCAGCAGAGGAGAAAGAACGGGAGAATTTCCAGATAGTCCCGCCGTGTATGTCCGGCACTGCCTGACATGCAGGATAAAAGCCCCAAAAGGAGCAGGATAAAATGCCAGATAAACCCGTGCAGCGTCATCGTCCAGTACGGATGCATGAGCCCCGGCGGAACGGCCAGAGCCATGATTCCACCAAGCAGACCGAAGTCCTGGAGAAAAGTTGCGGCGCGGCGGAGTGTCTGTTCGGAGCGCAGGAGCGGTGCTGCCAGGCAGATGTACATGGGGACGCTGCAGAGCTGGAATGGAAAGTACCACCAGTCGAAGTGGCTGTCAAACTCGATGACATATAAAAATGCCTGCTTATAGAGCTCCATGAGCGAGAGGAGCACCCCGCAGGAAAAGAGAATACGGCGAAAATACGGTTCGGGAGCTGATGTGGACCGTATTTTTTTGCTGAAGATCCGGGCAAAAAAGACCGCAAGTCCTGCGCCGAACAGTGTCAGAAGAATATGAAAGGCGGAATAGGGCGCCGGGGGCGTCATCGGCCATGCGGTCACGCGCAGGATGGATTCGAAAAAAGCGTACATAAATAAAGAAACCTTCTTTCAAAGTTAAAATTCGCAGGTAAAGAAAAATATTGTATGCCGGAGTGTATACAAAGGTGACATACTCCCACCACTTAGCTCACGCTTGAAGTGGGGGCTTCTCGTTCGATTGCCCCATTGGGCAAAGCATTCACGAGCGATCCCCGTGTGTCCCACGGTTCTTTTTGGCTGATATTTTTTTATGATGCTTTTTCGCTTTTTTCTAATATGATCCCGGATATTCTCAGGCCTTCCCGGCAGATATTGACCGCCGCATTTTCATCACGGTCCATCCGGTTTCCGCAGTTACAAAGATATACCCGCTCTTCCAGTTTCAGATCATGTTTTATTTTTCCACAACAACTGCATGTTCTGGAACTGGGATACCAGCGGTCGATGCGGACAAGTTTCTTCCCTTCCCGTTCCAGTTTATACTGCAAAAAATCTGTGAACATTCTCCAGCCGTTATCATGCATGAACACTTTTTCCAAAATGATGTTCTCCGCTCATCGTCTTCAGATCCAGATCTTCGATGCATACGATATCATAGAAATTGGTTATCTTTCTTGATTCTTTATGCAGATAATCTTTTCTCTGGTGAGTGATATGCGTATGGATCCGCGCCACTTTTTTCTGCTGTTTTTTATAACGATTGCTTTCTTTCCGGCAATGACTCAGTTTTCTCTGCGCTTTCGCCAGTCTTTCCTCGCTGTTTCTGAAATAGTGCGGATAACCTGCATGTTTTCCATTGGAATCTACATATAGTTCTTTCATGGAAAAATCGAGTCCGACGGCCTGCCTTATGTTCCTTGTTTCCACCGGCTTTTCTTCACAAAAATACAGAAGAGAAACATAATACCGCCCATCAGCTTCCAGACAGACGGATGCACCTTTCAAGCAGGCATCTTCCCGGATCTTACGATGCTGCCGGATCCGGATCCAGCCTGCCTTTGGGAGCTTCAGCTTCCCATCTTTTAACAGGATATTTCCATTGACACTGTTTGTGGTATAGCTTTTAACAGGATTCTTTTTTGACTTGAATCTCGGAAAACCAAACGATGGATCCCTGAAAAAGTTTTTATATGCAATCTGTAGGTGCAGCTGGGCATTGCACAGAGCAAGGCTGTCCACTTCTTTTAGCCATGGAAACTCTGCCTTATATTTTGCCGGAGTGACCTTCAGGTTTTTTCCGGTCTTTTCATAGCATTCCTTCTTTTCTGCCAGCATCCGGTTATATACAAACCTGACACATCCAAATGTTTTTGCAAACAGTTCCTGTTGTATTTTATTGGGATAGATCCGAAACCGGTATACTACGTTCATGTTTTTTCTCCCCCTGCGTCTCGATGTACTGACGGATCACTTCGATCGGAGCTCCGCCGGCACTCAGGAGACAGAAGCTCTGACTCCAGAACATTTCCTTCCAGAGCTTCTGCCGGATCTCCGGATACTCCTTTTTGATCAGACGGCTGCTAGCACTTTTATAGGCATTGATAAATTTACTGAGTTCCGACTTCGGATGTGCACGGAACATGATATGGACATGGTCCTCATCGTGATTCCACTCTTCCAGGGTGATATGATATTTGGGCGCGATATATTCAAAGATTTCTCGTGCGCGATCCGAGATCGGATCATTCAGGACCTTTTTCCGGTACTTTACGACCAGAATCAGATGATAATAGAGTAAAAATACTGAATGTGCATTATTGTCAAGTTCTCTCATATTTATCAGCCTTTCTTTCTGTTTCGACTGATTTAATTATATCACAAATGAAATCATTTGTCTATTACATTTCAGAACATTTGTTCTGCTTAATCTGCAATCTATTTTCCCTTCAGGCTTCAGGCTTATTCATTGTATGCAGAATTGATGATATAGCACGACTGCAAAAATCAATATATGAGAAGTTTACAATACACAGCACAGCTATGTGCAATAATCTGATATCTACATACCAACTATCGCACTATGCAAGAGATAGCAATTCATCTCACCACCTATAGAGGTGGGAGAATTCTTGCTGATTCTTGTTAAAATACGCTGTAAGATGGAAAGCGCAGTGTTGTGTTTTAAAGCACCTGTACTGAGCTAAATATTAGTGCGGATTTCTGGTTATGTCAAATGGAATACTGCCATGCACAGGACATTGTCAAAACGGTCAGCCGGTCATTATGTATTTTCCTCCGGTCTGCGGGGCAAATACATGGAATGACTGAACACTTACTGGAAATGTCATATTTTATATGATAAGATAAAAGAAAACTGCGGGGAGTGCGTATGGTGACAGACGGCGGAGAAAAACGATTTCATGACCAAATATCATGGCTGATGTTTCTATTCAGCATATTTGTGATATGGGTCCACTCTTATAATGTGGATCTGTTTTCCGGTGGGGCGCGGGATGGGATATGGAGTCTTGCGGACCGGATCGAAAATTTCGTGTCGGTGGGACTGGGACAGATCGCCGTTCCGGGCTTTTTCCTGCTGTCCTCCTACCTGTTTTTCCGGAATTTTTCCTGGGACAAGCTAGTCGGAAAATGGAAGAGCCGGGTATTCAGCGTCCTGATCCCTTATGTAGTCTGGAATCTCATCTACTATCTGGGTTATATGGCAGCATCCCGGTTTCTCGCCATACGATCCGTGGTCGGACGTGACATCATTCCATTTTCCGTGCAGGAGATCTGGCGGGCGGTCTCACAGTATGCGTATGCGCCAATCTTCTGGTATCTTTATCAGCTGATCTTCCTGATCATCGTGTCACCGATGATCTACGCACTTGTTAAGAATCGGGCGGTCGGTCTTTTCTGGATCGTGGGACTTGTGTTTGCGGTGCATCTCCATCTGGATATGCGCCATCCGAATACGGACGCCCTGCTTTACTATTCGGTTGCTGCATACTTTGCAGTCCATCGGCGCGGGCTGGTGGAGAGAAGTATGGAGGAAGAAGCAGCCGGGTGGAAGGAAGATCATGGAACGAAAGAAAAGAAAGCTGCTCCAGAGGACAAAGATGGAAATACAGCCAGTGGCATTCCGGACCATGTGAGAAGGCGCTGTTTTGCAGAAGGTCTGGCAGGAGTCGTGATCTCTGTATTCTGTTACCGGAGGATGATGGCACCTGAAGCAGCCGTCCTCTGGACCTGCTTTTACCGTATGGCTGTGCCGATGACGTGCTGGGCTTTTGCCTGCGGAGTGCGTCTTCCGAAGATCCGTCCATGGATGCGCCAGAGCATGTTCCTTTATGCGATCCATTTTATCGTCGTACGATTCGTAAACAAAGGAATAGCTGTTGCGGCAAGACAGCTTGCCGGATCTGTATCCGCTGCAGGAATCGCATTGATTGTTTATTTCCTGCTTCCTGCAATTGCCGTGATGGTTTCTTACATCCTCGCCAAATTCCTTGTCCACTTCCTGCCGGGAGTGTGGAGAGTGCTGTCGGGAGGGCGGAAGTTGGAAGGATAGGGGGAATAAGAACTGCAGAAAATCCGTTACTGTCGGCGTACCGCATGGACAGCAGCATGTAAAATTCAAGTGTTCTTTTTTGTAAAAAATGCTAATAGTATTTCGATAAGAAATCCATTATACTATCAGTGAAAGAGCTAATCTTTCCTTCGCGGATGAGACGAGTGACGGTTCCGACTCGTCGGTAAAATAAAAAGTGACCGAACAATGAGACGAGTGACGGTTCTGACTCGTCGGTAAAATAAAAAATGACCGAGCGAAGAATCTTTGAGGGAGGAGAAATCCTCCCTTTTCTATACCAGTCTATTTTTCTTAGGGGATTCTTACCATGAGTACATCAACTAAATTTTATATAAAGAAATTAAGCAAAAAATTCTATCAGAGGTATTCACCTAAAATATATGAGGAAATTTTAAGCAAAGAGGATATACCATATTCATGTCTTCTTGTTAAACAATATGGATATTTTATATGTGTACCATTTCGGACTGAAATACGTCATAAATATGCGTATCATTTCCAAGCATCGCAAAGATCGAGAAAGCACCATTCTGGGCTGGATTTTACAAAGGCGGTAATTGTCGCCAATCAAGAATTTATAAACGAGGATATCGCTATTGTTGATCAGGACGAATACAAAGAAGTTATATATAATATTGAAAAGATAGTAGAATCTGTGATAAAATTTGTTGATGATTATGTCGAACATATAAAAGGAATAAAAAAGCTTCATGAAAGAGAATTTGAGCGTCGATATCATTTTTCATCATTAAAGTACTTTGAGAGAGAATTGGGACTCGGTCAGAAAAAAGAATCGGAGGAAGAGAGTATGCTGAGAGATAACGTAAAAAAATACTATCTGGAACAGGATTACAATTGTGCGGAGACGATCTTAAGATGTATTGACGAGGAATACGGGATCGGTCTTACGGAAGATGATTTCAAGCTGGTCAGTGCGTTTGGCGGCGGCATGGGATGCGGCTCCTCTTGCGGTGCATTATGCGGCGCAATGGCAGCGCTGGGACGGCTGACGGTAAAGACCCGTGCCCATGCAACCGATGGTTTTAAGGATACATGCGCGGACCTTGTAGATGAATTCCGAAAGAAGCTTGGAAACACAGACTGCTCAGAGCTGGTAAAGATCTATAAGAAAGACGATGTGCGCTGTCTGGAAACCGTCTGTCTTGCAGCAGATGTGTTTGAAGAGTTTTATAATACATTGATTGCAGAAAAGTGAAAATAACCTGGAAAATCAAGAAAAAAGCCCCAAAGCCTTGTAAACTGTTGATATAAACAGCTTACAGGGCTTTTTCTTATGTAACAGGAAATTCTGATGGGACGTCCTGTTGGACAAAAAGGTATTAACATACCACCAAAGATGCATCTTCTTTTTTTAATTTTAAATGTTATTAAAAAAAGAAAAAAGAAATATTGACCTTTTTTTCAGATTCCTCTATACTGGTCATATAAAATAATGATGTTATATAACGTATTTAACGAAAGGAGAAATTAAATGATTAAACACACGGTGATCAATGCGGAGCTTGGATATGCGCTGGCGACAGCGAGACATAAGGATGCGATCGTGATCTGTGACGCGAATATGCCAATTCCGGATGGATGTAATGTGATCGATGTCTCTCTCGTGCGGGGAGTTCCGACGCTGGTGCAGACGATGTGCGCGATCCTGAATGATCTGGTTGCGGAGCGCTATGAAGTATTTGAGCTGATGCTGCAGTACAATGATGCGATGTATCAGAAGATCCAGTCTCTCGTGCCTCAGCTTCCGGGCGGAACGATCAGCCAGGAGCGCCTGATGGAGACAATGAAAAATGCTAAGGCAGTAGTGCGGACTGGAGATTTTGGCAGCTGCTGTACAATGGTTTTATATTCCACGTCCGGAAGGGACAAGTATGTAACACAGTTTAACTGTGATTTTCCAATGCAGGAGTAAAGTGGGGAGGAAAAATGATGGCGGAGAAGACTTGTGTTAAGGTTTTGGTGGAGGAAAATGGGGAACATGGCTTTGACTCTTACCGTGTCCCGGGAATCGTTACGGCTTCCAACGGGGATCTGCTTCTGGCATATGAGGGCAGGGAAGCCGGAGGAAACCGCAGAACTTTATTCTTCAGGAGATATCAGATAAAGGACGGACAGCCGCAGCCCGCAGGAGAGCGGATCACAATGGTATCACCGAAAGGAGAAGAACTTCTTCATAATCCTTTACTGATCGCAGCACCGGAGGGAAGAGTATATTTCTTCTGGTGTCAGGACTATCAAAGATTGTTTCTCAGGGAAAGCCGTGATAATGGAGAAACCTTTGGAGAGGAGCGTGAGCTGACATCTCTGATCGACGGTTTCCGAAAGGAATGGCCGGTGACGCTGTGGGCCATTGCTCCGGGCCATGGAATCTGCAAAAAAGATGGAACACTGATACTGCCGCTGTGGCTGAGCCGTGGAGAGAATGCGCACCTCCCGGCCTGTTTTGCCTGCCTTTCCAGCGATGACTGGGGTGGGACGTGGCACTGCAGCAATACGGTTCCAGCGGAGAATGGAATCGGTGATCCAACCGAGAGCTCCGTGGCGGAGCGGAGCGACGGAACTCTGCTTGCCACCATGCGCCATGAGATCCCGGGAGTGCGGAGAAGAGCGTTCTGTGAGAGCAGAAAAACGGAGAAAGGACAGGATGCGGTCCGGTGGGGAGCACCATGGCTGAACGAAAAACTTCCGGATCCGATCTGCGGTGGAGCGCTGCTTACACTTCCAGACGGACAGATGGCTTTTGTCAACTGCGCTTACGGAGATGAACCGGCACTGGAGCGCCAGAAAAACGGCGATGCGGTCCGGTGGAGTCTTGACGCCCGTCAGAAACTGACAATCCGCATCAGTGCAGATGATGGAAAAAACTGGGACGATGGTTTCCTTCTGGCAGAAGAGGGCGGGGCGTCTGACCTGGCGGGAACAGGTCCGGTATACTGCTTCTATGAGGAAGGATGGCAGGACGGTAACTGTATTTTTAACAGGAGGTTACTGTTGGCATCTGTTCCATTGGAGGTTTTATGATGAGACGCGAGAGGGCCGCTGGAATAAACAGCGGCTCTCACTATACGGTTCTGTTTTTTTCTGCATACTTTATTTACTATGCCGCATACTGCATATTTTCCAGCTATACGGTCCTGTTTTTGACGGAACGCGCCTACAGCGCCACGGTCTGCGGAATCATCACCAGCCTGACATTTCTGGCAAATCTTCTGATGGAGCCGGTGGGCGGTTATATCACGGACACATTTCTTCCAACAAGGCGGTATCTTCTTCTGCTTATCGGAATGATCTCAGCACTGTGTATCTTCTGTACAAAATATATGGACCAGCCCTGGATCATGCTTCCTGGGATGGTCCTGTCTGCCGGGATCGTTTACCCGTTCAGTCAGCTGATGGATGCCTGGGTCGATATCAGCCGGGAAAAACAGCCGGATCTGATCTACAGCCGGGTTCGTGCCGGCGGGTCCATCGGGTATGCGGTGATGTCGGTGATTGGTGGATATTATTTTAAACACAGAGGCTGGGATGGCTATTTTCTCGTACAAATGGTGATATTTCTCTTCATGATCCCATGTCTCCTTCTTCTTCCGGATACTAGTCTCGGGAATCGCCGGAAACAGGAGGAGAAAGAGAAAAGTCTCTCCTTTTTCCAGGCATTTCATACTTTGGTGCAGAACCGTCGTTTCCTGTTCTGGCTGGGAATCATCACATTTTACTGGTTCAGCCACCGTCTGGTGGGAAGCTTTCTCTCCCTGATCATCGTGGAACTGGGCGGAGATGCGGAGACATATGGAAATGTCTGTGGGGCAGGAGCGGCAGTGGAGTTTGCAGGTCTTATGCTGCTGGCTTTTGCATGGAAAAAGAAGAATTCCCATGCTCTTTTGGGAATGGCGATCGCCCTGATCACAAATCTCCTCAGACCGCTCTGCTTTCTGCTGTTTTCCGGTACATGGGCCCTTTATCTGGGACAGATGCTGCAGTGTGCTAGTTTTGCGTTCTACATGAGTGTCAGCGTGGAGTGCTTTGCGGAGGCGGCGGATGAGCGCTTGCGCAGCTTCAGTATTTCAATGGGACTGACCGTCAGCAGTGTGGTGGGAACAGTCCTTGCAAACCTGGTGGGAGGCAGACTGTGCGATATGTTCCATCCGGGGATCCTGATTCTGGTTAGCTTTGCTCTGGGATTCCTGAATTCAGCTGTATTTTTTGCAGAACGGTTATACCACAGTATGGAAAAACATGGCTGAAGAATTGTAAAAATTACATTACTGTACACGTGGTATGCATTTTCTGAACTAAAAATAAAAAAGAATAGAAAAATGTTGATTGTTCACAATTTATTTATACTGAATCATATAAAGTCATGATGTTACATGATGTATTGTATAAACATGAAATCAAATGGTCAGCCATGCGGTGATCCGTGCGGAATCCGGATATGTATTTTCAATGGTGCGGCATAAAGATATGATCGTTCTCTGGTACACTTTGTGAAAAAAATTCCGGATAATAGAACTTGACTAAAAGAATATGTCAGAGTACAAAATTATTTGACAAATCAGCGCCTGAATGATAATATAGATGTATCTAAATATTATATAATGTTATATAGCATATGTAAATGTTTACTCAATCAATGGAAGGGAGAAATAGAATGAAAAAGTATGTATTACGGCGTGCTTTGATAGCAATACCAACTTTCTTTGGAATTACAGTTCTGGTTTTTTTAATTTCTTCTATGGCGTCCGGAAGCCCATTAGAGTTGTTGCTCAACAACCAGAATATTTCAGCGGCAGAAGTTGAACGACAGCGGATAAAGCTTGGTCTGGATCAACCGTTGTATATCCAGTATTTCACCTGGATCAAAAACTTTTTCCAGGGAAATCTGGGAGATTCATACAGAACAGGACAGCCGGTAATGCAAATGATTTTGGAAGGTCTTGGTCCGACAATTCTGTTGACCTTTGCGGCAGTGATCATTGCCTGTCTGATCTCAATCCCATTAGGAGTTCAGTCAGCAAGATATCAGAATAAAGGCTGGGACAATGGTTCGTCGGTATTTTCATTCCTGGCGACTTCAACTCCGAGCTTCTTCCTGGCATTGATTTTTTTATATGTTTTTTCAGTGAAATTAAAAGTCCTTCCTATTGGCGGCATGTACGATGTTGGAAAAAAGGAGACCATAGGTTCATTATTGTGCCATTTATTTATGCCGTCGGTTGTCCTGGCAATGCAGCTAGTGGGAAGCCTGATCCAGTATACAAGAAGCAGCATGCTGGAGGTTATGAGGGAGGATTTCGTCAGAACAGCACGATCAAAAGGAATCAAAGAAAAGAAAGTTATAATAAAACATGTGCTGCGAAATTCTTTGATACCGGTGGTTACATATCTTGGTATGGAAATACCGCTGCTGATTGGCGGAGCAGTTGTCACGGAGCAGGTTTTTTCCTGGCCGGGAATCGGAAGCCTGATGATCAAGTCCATAGATGCCAGAGATTATCCGGTTGTTATGGGGATTACAGTGTTGGTCGCAATTGCGGTGCTGGTATTTAATATTTTAACAGATCTTGTTTACGGAATTCTTGATCCACGGATCCGGTATAATTAAGGGAGGTGAGAAAGGTGGAAGACAGTAAAAAAGAGTCGAAAGCGAAAAACTTTATCAAGAGGTATTGTAACAACAAATTGGCGGTAATCGGTTTTTTCACACTGGTGCTTATCACACTGATCGTTATCATAGCTCCTCCGTTCCTTCCGTTTTCGGAAGCTGAGATCGATCCGTTGGCATTCAATATGCCGCCTAGCGCGAAACATCTGTTGGGAGGAGACGATGTCGGCAGAGATGTATTAAGCCGATTACTTTACGGTGGCCGGGTGTCTTTGGCAGTTGGAATTTTTTCCACGGCGGTCAGCGTGATCGTGGGAATTCCTCTGGGTATGCTGGCAGCATTTTATCGTGGGGCATTTGAAGTTGTGGTAATGCGTCTGTCAGATATTTTCATGTCATTTCCATCCACGATTCTGATTTTGTTTCTGGTATCCATGTTTGGTCCGTCAATTATCACCGTCACGGTTGTGATAGGTGTGCTCGGATGGCCGAAATTCGCAAGACAGATTTATGGAAGTGTTTTGAGCATAAGAGAAAAGGATTACATTGAAGGTGCTGTGGCGATTGGAGCAAAAGACAAGTTGATCATTACCAGATATATCCTTCCGAACGCGGTCGCTCCGATTTTTATTTCCATTACATTTCGGATCGCTTCCGCGATTATTTTGGAATCTTCGTTAAGCTTCCTTGGAATGGGTGTTCAGCCGCCGGCTGCTTCCTGGGGAAATATGCTTTATAATGCACAGTCCATCACGATCTTGACTAGCCGTCCATGGATGTGGGTTCCGCCGGGACTGGCACTGGTAATCACAATTCTTTCGATTAACTTTATTGGAAACGGTTTGCGGGATGCGTTAGATCCGAAAACAGCAAAAAAATAATTATAGGAGGAGAAAAGAAAATGAAGAAGACGACAAAAATGCTGGCAATTTTATTAGCGGCAATGACAGCGCTGTCCGGATGCGGAGGAAGTGGTACAACGACCACACAGACAGAAGGGAAAACGGAAACAACTGCTGCAGCGGAAAAAACGGGAACAGAAACAGCGCAGAAAGGTCCTAAAGATGAAGTAGTAACTATGGCAGTTATTTCTTCCTGGGACACATTGAATATTTACAATACGTCAGGAAATTACGGAAACGCGGTAGCAGATCAATTATTTGAACGTCTGGTTACAAGAACACATGATGGAGTTATCGAACCCCGCCTTGCGACTGAGTGGCAAATAGCAGATGATAACAAGTCGATGACTTTCAAATTAGCTGAAAATGCATTGTGGCATGACGGAGAAAAACTGACGGCAAATGACATTGTATTTACCTGTAAGGCAATGACGAATCCAGATGTGGATAACTATTATCGTTCCGCGTTTAATGTGTTAGCGGGAACCGATGATGACGGCATTGCAGCAGACACAGATCAGTTAGGTGTAGAAGCTGTCGATGATTACACGGTAAAATTTTCATTTAAAGAGCCGAAGGATCAGGATACTATTTTAAACGCATTCTTAAGCTTCCTTTATGTTCTTCCGGAACATATTTTAGATACTGGAAATTATGCGGATATCAATAACTCTTCTTTCTGGACAAGTCCAGTTGGTGCCGGACCATTTAAATATGTGAAAGATACTGCAGGTGAGACTTTAGAGATGGAAGCATTTGAAGACTATTATCAGGGATGCCCTGATTTTAAGACATTAGTCGTTCGTGTTGTGCCGGCAGCAAACCTGACAGCAGGACTCTTAAATGGAGATATTGATGTGGTTGGCATGGGAAGTATCCCGTTATCCGACTGGGCAACTGTCAAGGGCTCAGACTCTCTTGTGGCTGCTTCTGTAGAAGATTATTCTTATCAGTATATGTTATTTAATCTGTCTGACGAGGATCCTGATTTCCAGGACGCGAAGGTGAGAAATGCATTTGATAAAGCGATCAACAAACAGGTGATGGTTGATCAGCTGATGCTGGGAGAAGGTCAGGTTGCTGTCGGACCGATGCCAAAATATCATCCGTATTATGATGAGAACCTGAAACCTAATACATATGACCCGGAAGCAGCAGAGACAATGCTGAAAGAAGCAGGATTTAATTTTGACAAAGAGTATCTGATGATCGTTCCGAAAGGAAATCAGGTAAGAGAGCAGTCTGCGCTCCTAATCCAACAGGACCTTGAAAAAATCGGTGTGAAAGTAAAAATTGAGACATATGATTTCACTACATTACTTCAGATGCTCCGCGAAGGAAAAGCTGATTTAGGTCTTCTCGGAGGCGGAAGTAATATCGATCCGAACGAAAGCAGCGTAATTTTAAAACCGAATGACGCAAGAAACTATGCACTTGTAAAAGATCCAAAGTGGTTTGATCTGGCTAACGAAGGCGCTTCTAAAGTAACAAAGGAAGAGCGGAAAAAGTGCTATGACGCATATCAGGAAGCATTAGTAGAAGATCAGCCGTATATCTGGTTATACCATCAGAATGATTTATGGGCATATTCAAAACGTTTAGCAGAAGTTCCGATCGAGAATTTTGTATGGTTTAATTTCGAAGTATGGAAATGGAAACTTGCAGATTGATCCGTGGACGGAAAGGAGATAGCATAGCGATGGAAGGACTTAAAGGCTGTCCAGGATTTTATGCGTATGAAATCCATTTCAGCGACAGGGGAAGGTATCCGGGAAACAGCGGAACGCGTGAAGGAAATGATCGAAGAGTGCGGCGGCACCTCTGAGCTGATTGAGACACCTGGTAATCCCATTGTTTACGGCCGCATTGATGAAAAAGCAGAGCACACGCTTCTTATCTACAGCATGTACGATGTGCTTCCGGCTGAGGAGCCTGACTGGATTTCAGATCCGTGGGCAGCAGAAATCCATCCGTTCAGAGATTACGGAGACTGTATTATCGGTCGTGGTGCAGTAAATACAAAGGGACCGACAGTCGCTTTCTTCAGAGCGATAAAGGCATATAAAAAAATTGCCGGAAAACTTCCGGTAAACCTTGTATTCCTGATAGAGGGGGAGGAGGAACTTTCCTCCAAATCCCTCCAGGAGTTCCTGGAAGTCAACAAGGATAAATTTAAAGACTGCGATGCAATGTTTTTCCCATCATTTGGAGAGGAAAACAGAATTGCTTCCATCTTTATGGGTGTGAAGGGAATTGTAAGCTTTGAACTGAAGTCAAAAGGCGGAGACTGGGGCGGTCCGACAGACCGAGGGATCCATGGCGCTTTTGCAGCCTGGGTTGCGAACCCTGTGTGGAGAATGACAAAAGCGCTCTCATCGATGATCGGCGAGAATGAAAATGAAATTTTGATCGATGGTTTTTATGATGGAATCTTACCATTGGAAAAGGAAAAAGACGAGGCTTTGGCTGCTTCCGCGGACCTTTTGGATGAAGAAGAGTGGAAAACAGCGTATGACGTCAAAAAATTCAAGTGGGACTTAACCGGTCTGGATCTGTGGAAAAAGATGCTGACGGTTCCGACTCTGAATATTGATGGTATCAAAGGCGGCTATATCGGTGAAGGTTCAAAGACACTTTTACCGCACGAAGTAACGGTTAAGATGGATATCCGCCTTGTTCCGGGAATGAAGCCGGACGAAATGCTGAAGAAAGTACGGAAACATCTGGATTCCAGAGGCTTCCAAGATATCGAGATTGAGGAGTATGGAAAGCCATATGATCCGTCCAGCGTACCTTATCATTCTTCTTCTGTTCAGACCTTGAAGAAAACATATGAGCTGATGGGAACAAGACCGCAGATCTGGCCCTGGAACCCGGGTTCCGCACCATATTTCCTGTTCGAGAAGATATTGGGGATCCCATACGTCACAGGCGGTATGGGACATGGATCCAGGCAGCATTCCAGCAATGAATACTGCACAGTCAAAGGAGTACTGGATTTCGAAAAATCCATGATATATTATCTGAAACTATTCCCTGAATACGCGGACAGCAAGAAAAAGTAGATGCGGGGAGGAATGTGTAATGAAGGATGATGTAATATTACAGGTAAAAGATCTGAAAACATATTTCTTTGATCGAACTGGAAAAGTTCCTGCTGTCGATGGAGTTGATTTCACCATACGAAAAGGCGAAACCCTTGGTATCGTAGGCGAGTCGGGATGCGGAAAGAGCGTTACGTCGATGTCAATATTAAAGCTATTGCCTCCGGAAGGAAAGGTTGTAGATGGGGAGATTATCTTTAAAGGGGAAAATATTGTGAATTATTCTGCGGAGCAGATGGAAAAAATCCGTGGAAAAGAAATCGCGATGATTTTTCAGGAGCCGATGACATCGTTGAACCCGGTCTATACAGTTGGAACCCAGATTTCAGAAATGATAACTGCCCATGAGAAAGTCTCAAAAAAGGAAGTAAGAGAGCGCGCCATCGAAATGCTCAGGCTTGTAGGTATTCCGTCTCCCGAGAAAAGAGTGGACGAATATCCACATGAACTGAGCGGAGGAATGCGCCAGAGGGTTATGATTGCCATGGCGCTGTCGTGCAATCCGGAACTTTTGATCGCAGATGAACCGACAACGGCTCTTGATGTGACGATCCAGGCGCAGATCTTAGATTTAATGCGTAAACTACAGAAAAAGCTGAATACATCTATTATGATGATCACGCATGATTTGGGTGTTATTGCGGAAATGGCTGATTATGTGCTTGTGATGTACGCGGGGAGGGTAATGGAATATTGTGATGTCCATTCCTTGTTTAAAGATCCACTGCATCCATATACGCAGGGTCTGATCAGCGCACTTCCTAATATTAACGATCAGAAGGACAGATTATATGTGATAAAAGGAAATGTTCCAAGCCTGTATGACATGCCTGCCGGATGTGGATTCTGGCCTCGTTGTCCTTATGCGACGGAGAGATGCAAAACAGAAGTTCCCGATTTATATCAGATAGGTGATCGCAAGGTACGATGCTTTTTACATGAAAATCGAAAGCAGGTGGTATAGGTGGCAGGGAATTTATTAGAAGTACGAAATTTAAAGAAATATTATTCAGTTAAGTCCGGTTTTCTGAATAAGGACCGTCGCAGTGTAAAAGCCGTGGACGGCATTAACTTATCGGTAAAGCAGGGAGAAATTCTTGGAATTGTCGGAGAAAGCGGCTGTGGAAAGTCGACACTCGGAAGAAGTATTTTACGATTGATAGAGCCAACAAGCGGGGAAGTCATTTTTCATCAATTTCAAGACCCGCAAGCACTTTAAGGACAAGAAAAGGCACTAATATCTGCGGATTAAAGAAAGAAGAAATGCGTCTGAAACGCAGGGAAATGCAGATCGTGTTTCAGGATCCGGGCGCCTCGTTAAATCCAAGATTGACGGTTGGCGAAATTATCGGAGAACCGCTCGAAGTGTTTCATATCTGCGAGGGCAAGGAAAAAGAAGAGAGAATTTATAAGCTCATGGATTTGGTTGGGATTAACCGTGCGTATATTAATCGCTTCCCGCATGAATTTTCCGGTGGACAAAGACAGCGTCTTGGGATCGCAAGAGCACTGGCGGTGAATCCTAAATTGATCATTTGTGATGAGCCAGTATCAGCACTGGATGTCTCCATACGAGCGCAGGTGTTGAATCTGATAAAGGAATTGAAAGACAAACTGAATTTGACTTATATCTTTATTTCTCATGACCTCAGTGTTGTACATCACATCTGCGATCGCGTGGCTGTTATGTACCTGGGACGGGTTGTAGAGATAGCAGATAAAAAACAGATATATGAGAATCCGGTCCATCCATATACAAAGGCTCTGTTGTCGGCAATTCCAATGCCTGATCCGGAGGTAAAGCGGGAACGGATCATTCTTCAGGGAGATGTCCCAAATCCGGCCGATCCCCCATCAGGATGCCATTTTCATAAGCGTTGTCCTTATGCAAAAAAAGAATGTTCAGAAACAGTACCGCCGTTTGTAACAGTTGAACCGGGACATCAGGTATTATGTTGGCTGGCAGAAGAGCAGCAGTCAGAAACAAAGCATGAAGAAAAATGACGTGATGTGACCAAACAGGGATATTTGCATGGATGGAGGAATGGAAACGATGAACACACAGGAAAGTATTCTGAAGACAATTGAAGATAAAAGGGAGCAGTATATTCATGCTGCTCTTGATATCTGGGATTATGCGGAACCAATTTTTGAAGAATATAAATCTTCTGCTCGCCTTTCAGCACTTCTTGAACAGGAAGGCTTTTCCGTGACAAAAGGGGTTGCCGGTCTGCCGACCGCATTTATTGCCTCTTGGGGTGAGGGAAAGCCCGTAATCGGGTTCATGGGAGAATTTGACGCGCTTCCAAATCTGAGCCAGAAAGCAGATTCCGTTGAAAGAGAACCGATCATCGAGGGTGGACACGGTCACGGGTGTGGTCATCATACTTTGGGAACAGCGGCTGTCGCTGCTGCGATCGCGGTGAAAGACTATTTAAAGGAAAACGGAATAAAAGGAACCGTCCGTTTTTATGGATGCCCGGCCGAGGAAGGCGGTGCCGGAAAAGTGCTGATGAAACAGGCTGGAGTGTTTGATGATTGCGCCGCAGCGATCAGTTGGCATCCGACAGACGATAACGGTATATGGTCGATCAACTTTCACGCGCAGCAAAAAGTAATTTACAGCTTTAAGGGAAAACGCGCTGCTGATGCGCTGCAGATCTTTTTGATGGGCGCGACAAATGTCAGACATTATCTCGATCCATGCTTTGTCGTACGTTCTACAATTCTTTCACCGGGCGATGATGCAAACGATGGAGAAGTGCCTGAAGCCCGGATTCTATATGCATATCGCGCTCATGTGAGCAGCCAGGTCAAAGAAGGATTTCAGCTATTACATATGGCAGCATACGGCGCGGCTGTCATGACCGGATGCGTATTGACGGCGGATTATAAGACAGGAACAACCGAGCTGCTTCCGAACCGGACGCTGGAACGCACTATGTATAAAAAATACCAGATAGTGGGCACTGTTCCAATGACGGAAGCAGACTGGAAATATGCAGAACATATGCATCAGGCTCTTCCGGAAAACGGAGAACAGGCAACCTTCGATTTAATGCGACTGTTGTATGAGGAACAGGCAGAAGATATTATCAGGCAGGTGAAAGGAAAGCCGTATAATGATGTATTGTATCCTTTCCGCGAAATTAATATCCATAAGCCTGGTTCAACAGATATTTGCGATGTAAGCTTTGCAACGCCTACTGTACAGTGTGTGGCAGCGTGCTATATAAAGGATACGTTGGGACATTCCTGGCAGGAGGTTGCCCAAGGGCGCAGTGATATCTGCATGAAGGGAATGCTGGTAGCGGCAAAGGTAATGGCACTGACGGGAGCTGAGTTATTTGAACAGCCGCTTCTTTTGGAGCAGGTGCGGAAAGAGTTTGAGGAAAAGAGAAAAGCATATTCATATCTGCCGCTCCTTGCAAGGAAAACTGTAGAGAACGGGGAAATGTCTGCACAAAAAATGGATATGGAGAGTAAGCTGTCTGATTTTAACAAGTCCCGGAAAGTGCAGGTTGAGTTTACCGGTCTGTGTGACGATGGATTAGCACAAAGACAGACAGGTAAAGCCCTGTCCAAAAATGGAAATGCATTAGAGGCGCTGGAATTTTTCACTCTGGGTCTGGCATATGGGAACAAAGATATATTCGATAAGGTTGGCTATGAGACGAGAATCATGGAAACAGGCGATGAGGATATGGTTAAGGTTCCGGAACTGACGAAGATCCTGGTGACTGTAAAGCAGCAGGAAGACATTCGCAGTGATGATCTCAGAGAATTTTTTACAGGTGTGGACATGGTAGCCACAGGGGCGGCAGAAGTGACTGGCTGCCAGGTAAAATTTTTGTTTGAGTAAAAAATAAGAGGATACAAAAATGGTTAAGGTTTTGGGTTTGGGTGACAATGTGTGTGATATCTACCTGAATGAGAGGACGATGTATCCAGGTGGGCAGGCAGTTAATTTTGCGGTATACGCAGGTATGCTTGGCGTAAAATCAGATTTTATGGGCGTTTTTGGAAATGACGCGATTGCCGGTCATGTGAAGGCATCACTCGACGCCCATAGCGTTGGATACAGCCATTGTCGCAGCTATGCCGGAGAAAATGGTTTTGCGAGAGTGATGATCGTCGATGGGGACCGTGTGTTTAAGGGAAGCAATAAAGGCGGAGTAATCCAGAAACATCCGATCCGTCTTGAGAAAGAGGATCTTGAGTATGCGGACGGCTTTGATCTGATCCACACGACAAATAATGGATTTACGGATGATCTGCTTCCTGATCTGCAAGTGCTTTCACCATTTGTAAGCTACGACTTTTCTTACCGCTGGAATGAGGAGGACCGTGTGGACCGTGTCTGCCCGTATATTGATTTTGCGTTCCTTTCTTGCAGCGATTTAAGCGATGAAGCAACGGAAAGGCTGTGCGGAAAACTGCATGAAAAAGGCTGTGGGGTTGTGACAGCTACCCGCGGAAGCAAAGGTGCGACAGTTTATGATGGACACCATTTTTACCGTCAACTGCCGGACTATGTGATCCCTGTGGACACAATGGGGGCGGGAGACAGCTTTGCGACGGCCATGTTAGTGACAATTTTGAAAAAATTAGAAGAGGAGTCAGAAGCAAATTGGGAAGATCCGGAAATAAGAATGAAGATTTTGCCAGTAGCATTAAAGACTGCCGCAGCTTTTTCAGCAAAAACATGTCTGATCAAAGGCGCTTTTGGTGGAGGCGTTCAAGTGCCGGATTCTGTATATGAGCAGGTGTATAAAGATTTATAGAATCGGAGCAGCTTGTTATGAGAAAGAAATGAAGAATAGTATTGACAAATGGTCAAAAATAAAGTATTTTATCATTAAAGAATATATGACGATATATAACAATACAAGCTGTATGAAGTCAATATGAAGCAGCGGACATGCAAATAGTCATGCCCGGACAGAGCAGCTTACAAACAACCAATACATGGGAGGAAATAATATGTCTTATATGATTGGCGTAGACGTTGGAGGAACGTTTACAGATTTCTCTGTTTTTGATCAGGAAACCGGCGAATTGTTCAATTATAAGGACAGTTCTACACCGGCAGACCCGTCCAAGGCAATTGTAAAAGGTGTGCAGGATGTATTAGAGATAAAGAAGGCAAAATCGGAGACAGTCAGCTATCTGGCACATGGTACTACAGTAGGAACCAATGCGCTGATCGAAAAGAAAGGCTGCCGCCTTGGTCTTATCACCACAAAGGGATTTAAAGACCTGATGGAGATCGGAACACAGCGCCGTCCGTCTCTTTACAACCTCCAGGCACAGAAGCCGTATCCGTTAGTTCCGTCTGGCTTAAACTGCACCGTTACAGAGCGTATCCGCTATGACGGCAGCATTGAGACACCGCTTGATGAGGAAGAGACCAGAGAAGTGGTCCGCTACTTAAAAGCACAGGGAGTTGCTGCTATCGCAGTGTGCACCCTCTTCTCCTTCATCAATCCGGTTCATGAGGAAAGAATCGAAGAGATCATTCATGAGGAGTTCCCGGAAGCTTACGTAACGATTTCCAGCAAGCTGGCACCGGAGTTCCGTGAGTTCAGCCGTATGAGTACAACGGTCATGAACAGCTACTTAGGACCGGTTATGAAAAAGTATGTAAACAACTTCCGCGAGTCTATCGCACAGCTCGGCATCAAGGTTGAGCCGTATGTAACACAGTCCAACGGTTCCATCATTTCCATTAAAGAGACGATCGACTGCCCGATCAAGACCGCGTTATCCGGACCGAGTGCCGGCGTTATCGCAGCGGCTTATATCGGCAAACAGTGCGAAGCAGACAAGATCATTACATTCGATATGGGCGGTACCAGCGCAGATATTTCCCTGATCGAGAACTATACACCGCAGGTATCCAACGAGCGTTACGTTGAGGGATATCCGGCAAGAATCCCGATGATCAACATCATCACCATCGGTGCCGGCGGCGGCTCCATCGCAAAGATCGATGACGGCGGCGCGTTAAAGGTAGGACCGAAGAGTGCCGGCGCAACTCCTGGACCTGCATGCTACATGCGCGGCGGCGAGAATCCGTGCGTAACAGATGCAAACATCGTCTTAGGAAAACTGAACCAGAAGAAGATCCTCGGTGGCAGAATGGACGTAGATATTGAGCTGGCAAAGAATGCGATCAAGACAAAAATCTGTGATAAATCTAATCTTGATATGAAACGTGCAGCAAACGGAATCATCACCGTAGTTAACTCCAACATGGTCCGTGCGATCCGAAGCGTATCCGTAGAGAAAGGCTACGATGTCCGCGAATTCAGCCTGATGGCATTCGGCGGCGCAGGTCCGCTCCATGCGTGCGAAGTAGCAAAAGAACTGGGAATGAAGGAAGTTCTTATTCCGCCGCATCCGGGCACACTCTGCAGCTTAGGTTTACTCTTAGCTGATACAAAGTTTGACTTATCCAGAACAAAAGTTATGAACGGTGAGGCCGGCAACTTAGACAGCATCAACGAGCAGTTTGACAATATGGTAGAACAGGGAACCGGTCTTTTAGACAAAGAAGGTGTTCCGGCAGACCGCCGCTACTTTGAGTTTGCTATTGATATGCGTTATCAGCGTCAGAACTTCGAGATCAGCATTCCGGTACCGGCTGGAAAGATGACAGAGGAGACATTAAAGAAAGCACTGGCTGATTTCCATGCAGAGCACAAGAGAAGCTACGGTTACTGCAAGGAAGACGCAATCGTTCAGTTTGTAAGCTACCGTGTTTCCGCGATCGGCGTGATCGACAAACCGGATCTTAAGGCATCAGAGCTTCATCCGGAAGCACCGATCCCGGCACCGATCGAAGTTCGTCAGGTCCTCTTCCAGAACAGCGACGAGTATATTGAGACTCCGGTATACTTAAGAGAAGAATTCGTTCCGGGTCAGGCGATTCCGGGTCCGTGTATCTGCGAACAGATGGATACCACACTTGTAGTGCCGAAGGGTTGGACGATCCATGTAGATGGATATCATAACTTAAAGATTCGTGATGAGGAGGAGAAGTAAGATGGCAAAGCAGATCGATACCGTAACTGTTGAGGTTGTCCGCAATCTCCTGATGTCCATTGCTGAGGAGACTTACGGAATCATTGTCCGCAGTGCATACTCCACCAATATGAAGGAACGCCGTGACGTTTGTACGGCTGTGATCGATCCGGATGGAAACAGCGTTGCGCAGGTAGAAAGTTTAGCTGCACTGTTAGGCTCCATGCTGAGTGTAGTTCCCAATATTTATGAGAAATTCGGAAAAGAAAATGTCCGTCCGGGTGATATGTTTATCGCTAACGATCCGTATCACGGCGGTGGCAACCACCTGCCGGATATCGTAATCGCGGCTCCGGCCTTTGCAGGCGATAAGCTGGTGGGCTGGATCGCAAACATTGCCCATCATTCCGATATCGGCGGTAAAGTACCGGGTTCCACATCTGGTGACGCTGACAGCTTATTCCAGGAAGGTATCCGTATTCCGGTGATCCGTATCCGCGAGAATAACGAGACGATCAGCAGCGTTCTTGATCTCCTTCTTGATAATACCCGTGTTCCACAGGAACGTGAGGGAGACCTGACTGCACAGATGTCTGCAAACCTGATCGGTGTGCAGAGGATCCAGGAAGCATATGCCCGCTACCAGGATGACCTGATCGCGTGCATGAAGGAACTGGTAGGCTACTCCGAGCGCCGTGTCCGCGCCGTCGTTGCAGAGCTTCCGGACGGCGAGTATAACTACACGGACTATGTAGACGGCTGCGGAGACAAATATCCGGATCCGCTTCCGATCAAGGTGAAAGTAACCATCAAGGGCGACGATTTAACGATCGATTTTACAGGAACTGCAGATCAGATCAAAGCTCCGATCAACGTACCGTATCCGTGTACAAAAGCGGCAGTATTCTTCGCAGTAAAAGCCCTGATGGGCGACGATATCCCAGCCAATGAGGGAATCAACCGTGCGATCAAGATCATTGCTCCGAAGGGCTGCATTGTAAATCCGACAGAGCCGAGCCCGATCGGAGCACAGATCGACTGCCAGCAGAGAATTCCGGACGCGATCTTCGGTGCCCTCGCTCCGATCTTCCCGGATACCGTGGTTACCGCAGGAAATGGCGCGTGCACCACGACGATCTTAGCTGGTGAAGGTGCGATCGGTACGGACAGCGTATTTATTTTCCATGAGGTTATCGCCGGAGGCGGCGGAGCTTCCAAGGGCTTAGATGGCCTGTCCGGTGTTCAGGTAAATATGACAAATACATCCAACATGCCGATCGAGGCAACAGAGATGGAGTTCACAAAGATCCTTGCCAGAAAATATGAACTGAAGGAAGATACCGGCGGAGCAGGTCAGTTCCGCGGCGGTCTTGGAATTGAGCGTGAGCTTGAAGTGCTGCAGGATGATGTGGCATACACAGGACTTGGGGATCGTCATAAATTCCATCCGTGGGGACTTGCAGGCGGCAAAGAGGGCGCAGCAGGCGCATTCTACCGCGTTGCGACAGACGGCACCGTCACAAAGATGGGCCATAAGACGACAAGCTTACCGTTAAAGAAGGGCGATGTGATCCGTGTTACAACACCTGGTGCCGGCGGTTACGGTGATCCGATGAAACGTGATCCGGAAAAGGTATTGAAGGACGTTAGAGAGAAAAAAGTATCTGCAGAGGCAGCAAAGAAGGAATACGGCGTGGTTGTTGTATCTGATGGAGTTAATTACCATGTAGATGAGCAGGCAACCAAAGCGCTCCGTGGATAAACATCAATTGTAAGAAAGAGAGGATATTTCTATGATCAAAGGTATGCAGGAAGTCATCGATGTGATGACAAAGGCAAAAGCAGATCTGGATAAAAACGGCGGCTTAAAGCAGGTGATCTTCGTAGCCTGCGGAGGCTCTTTCGCATCTTCCTATCCGGCACGCTTTTTATTAAATCAGGAGAGTTCCATTCGTGTTCAGGGTTACAACAGCAGCGAGTTCGTCAATGCGACCCCGAAGAATGTAGATAAAAATACTCTTGTGATCGGCACATCCACAAAGGCGACGGCAGAGACCGTAGAAGCGCTGAAAGTGGCTAAGGCAAAGGGCGCAGTCACCATCGGATTATCCGGCTATGCGGATTCCCTGACAGCCCAGACAGCTGATTATTATGTAACATATTATCACGCAGATGAGTGGTATAAGGACCCGACACTTGTTCATTACAACAGCCAGGGTACAGCATTAAAGATCGCGTTTTGGCTCTTAAAAGAGTATGATAATTATGAGGCATATGATCAGGCTCTGGATGCTTTCGAGAAGTTAGAGACCATCTACGGTAAGGCATACAAGGATGTGCGCGCGGAAGCGGCAAAATTCGCCATGACATATAAGGATGATACCGTATGGAACGTAATGTCCAGCGGAGCTGCGTGGGAAGTTTCTTATTCAGACGCATTCTGCTTCTTCCAGGAGATGCAGACCGTCCACTGTGTTCCGATCCATTCCGGTGAGTATTTCCACGGAGCATTTGAAACCTGCGACAAGGATCTGGCAATTCTGTTATTTAAGAGCGTAGGACGCACACGTCCGGTGGATGAGAGAGCAGAGCGCTTCTTAAATCAGTTCGGCGGACATCACTGGATCATTGATGCCGAGGAGCTGGGCTTAGGCGAATTGGATGAGAGAGTTGCAGAGTACTTTAACGCCCTTCTGTTCCACCCGATCTCCAAACAGTTCATCTCCGCGATGGCAGATGTGAGAATGCATCCAATGACCTATCGTCGTTATATGTGGAAATTTGATTATTAATTGCTCATTATTTTATCTCAGTCAGATAAGACGCCCACCTCTTTCAAGTGGTGAGTAATGGTAAATGCGTCTCCGTGGGAGCATAGTCTCACAGCTGTTTGACTTGAATTGCAAATGAGATATAAGACAGGTTGATGCCTACGGAATGTGGATATCAGCCTGTTTTGTATTTGAGAAAAAATTAGAAAAACAAGGAGAAGAGTAAAAAATATCTTGCTATCTAATAGTACAAATAGTATTATAGTGTATATAACATTATATATCTAATTAGTATAATTAACTGCTCTGAAAAAGAATTGGGGCAGAAGGAGGGATGTATGAAAACAAATATGAACCCAAACAGTATTGTTCCATTATATGAGCAGGTTGCAGAATTCTTAAAACGTGATATTGAAAATGGGGTGTATAATGCAACTGGAAAAATTCCGACGGAGGCAGAGCTGGCAGAGCAGTATAAGGTGAGTCGGATTACGATCCGCAAGGCGATGGACAATCTGGTTGGAGACGGGCTGGTCGAGAAAAAACAGGGAAAAGGAACGTTTATTCGCCGTCAAAAATTTGCAAAAGATATTAAGAACCTTCAGAGCTTTTCGGAAATGTGTCGTCATATGAATATGAAACCCGGTGGACAGATGCTGGAAAACAAACTGATTCCTGCGGATGATAAGATACAGAAACAACTAAACCTTGAACCGGGAGCATATGTGGTTTACATTTCACGCCTGCGAACAGCAGATGGAGAGCCGGTGACGATAGAGAGAAACTACTTCCCAGTGAAATATTCGTTTCTTCTGGAAAAAAAATTTGATGATAATTCATTGTTTGAATGTTTACAGGAGGAGGCGAAGGTGCGTGTTATCTCGTCAGAAAAGCAGATCGAGTTATGTCGGGCCACGGCAGCAGAGGCAAAGCTGATGAAAGTAAAGAAAGGAGCTCCGCTTCTGTATATTAAGAGTGTTGCCTATACGTACGACAGGGAGCCTCTCTACGCGGGTGCCCAGGTCTTTAACGGTGAGGTATGTTCCCTCTATGTCTGTGAATCTGTGGAACAGTAGCAGCGGGAAGTGGAAAAACGACGGGCTGCCTGCGGTCATTGTGGATAACCTGCAAAAATCATGAAAAACCGCGGAAAATATACTTGCATTAGCAATATGTATATGCTATAATTATGAAGCTGTTCTGGCGGAACAGGACATATGGCTGAAAACGCCGTATTATATTATTAACGTAACGTGACTGTCAGTCATGTACCAAAAATTTTAAAGAGGTGAAAATCATGAAACAGGGAATCCACCCAAATTACTATCAGGCCAAGGTCGTTTGCAACTGCGGTAATGAATTTGTAACTGGTTCTACCAAGAAAGACATTCACGTAGAAATCTGTTCCAAATGCCATTCATTCTATACTGGTCAGCAGAAGGCTGCTTCCGCTCGCGGACGTATCGAGATGTTCAACCGTAAGTATGGTATGAAAACAGACAAATAAGGTTTGATTAGTGAAAGGTTGAGCTTTTGGATAACTCTGAAAACTCAGCCTTTTTTGTCATACCAGGGAATCCAGGAGAAAAATTTCACGCAAGCTTGCTTGCAGGGAAATTTTTTCTTTGATTCCCGCACAAACATGAACAAGCAGCCATTTTTCGTAAGAAAAATGAGCGGATTGTGAATGTTTGTGGAGAATCGCGGGAGCACAAAGTGCGGAGCGATTCGTGTATGACACTATGAGACATATATGGAGGTAAAATCTTGAAATATTCCGGTATCGGGGGACAGGCAGTATTAGAGGGTATCATGATGAAGAACAAGGACAATTACGCCACGGCTGTCAGAAAGCCGGACGGCGAGATCGTTGTCAAGAAAGATACCTATGTAAGCATGACAGAAAAAGTAAAGTTTTTCTCCCTGCCGTTTGTGAGAGGAATCTTTAGTTTCGCGGACTCCATGATCCTGGGAATGCGTTCCCTGACATGGTCGGCAAGCTTCTTTGAGGACGATGAGGAGGACGAGGAGCCGGGAAAGTTCGAGAAATTTTTGATCGATACATTTGGTGAAAAAGTAGATAATGTCGTTATGTCGGCGGTGATGGTATTCTCCATCTTTATGGCGATTGCGATCTTTATGGTACTCCCGCTTTTGATCGCGGGAATCTTCCGGAAATTTATCCACTCTGAGACTGTGATGGCGATTCTTGAAGGCTGTATCCGAATTGCGATTTTCATCACCTACATTAAGGTGATCTCACAGATGGAGGACATCAAGCGGACGTTCATGTACCACGGATCGGAACATAAATGCATCAATTGCTTAGAGCATGGCCTTGTGCTCAACGTGGAGAATGTAAGAAAAAGCTCCAAAGAGCATAAGCGCTGCGGAACGAGCTTTCTTCTGATCGTTATGGTGATCAGCATCCTGTTCTTCATGGTGGTCCGTGTAGATACGATCTGGCTTCGGATCGTCAGCCGGATCGTCCTGATCCCGGTGATCGCGGGTGTCTCCTATGAGGTGCTCCGCCTTGCAGGAACCAGCAATTCGAAGATCATGGACATCGTCAGCCGTCCGGGCATGTGGATGCAGGGACTTACGACAAAGGAGCCGGATGACTCGATGATCGAGGTAGCGATCGTCGCGGTCGAGGCTGTGTTTGACTGGAAGAAATATCTGGAAGAAAATTTCCCGGAGCAGTATCCGGCAGGATATTTTGAGAGAGAAGATCAGACAGGGAAGAACGCGCAGGAGATAACGGCATGAGCGAAATGAAGAGTGCTGTCGGGGCTGGAACGGGCCGGTCCGGAGATGATCTGTGTGTGGGAAATAGCGTGCGTGAATTTAAAATCTGGGCAGATGTCCTGAACTACGGAAAAAAGATCTTAAAGAATGCGGGGATCGCAGAGGTAGATCTTGACGCCTGGTACCTGTTTGAGGAGATCTTCGGGATCTCCAGGGCGCAGTATTTTCTTTGCGCAAGGGAGAACATTGTCGGAAGCACGGCACAGAAGATCGCTGTGCAGGAGCAGCACGGAGATCTTTTAGAGAGCGGTAACGCGCTGGAATGTGCAGAACTGTGGCTGAAAGAGAAACTGTCAGTGTATGAGAGCGCACTGAAAAAACGCGCAGCCCGCATTCCTCTGCAGCAGATCATAGGGCGGCAGGAGTTCATGGGACTCACATTTTTCGTGAATGAGCATGTTCTGATCCCGAGACAGGACACAGAGACACTTGTGGAGCTTGTGTTAAATGAGCAGAAAGATAAGAATGTTTCGATTCTTGACATGTGCACTGGATCCGGATGTATTGCCGTGAGTTTAAAGAAGCTTGGCGGATATGCCAGTGTGGAAGGCGCGGATATCTCGGAAGAGGCGTTAAAAGTTGCGAAAAGAAATTCAGAAGAGATTCTTGAAAACAGCGATGTAAACAACGATGCAGTCAGCAGCAGGACAGAACAAATACAGAATTGCACGAATCTGACAAATAATCAGAATAAACAGGATAATTCTGAAGAACGCATGGTTTCTGAAGTCCGCACGGTGCCGCAGACAGGTGTAATATTCCGCCTCAGCGACATGTTCAGCGCTTTTTCGGAGACAGAACGATTCAATGTGATCGTCTCCAACCCACCCTACATCCCCAGCGCTGTTATCGAGGAGCTGGAACCGGAAGTACGGGACCATGAGCCCCGGGGAGCCCTTGACGGGACCGCGGACGGGCTTTATTTTTACAGAATTCTGGCAGAAGAATGTGCCAAACATCTGACGCCGGGAGGACATGTGTATTTTGAGATCGGATATGACCAGGGAGCAGCGGTGAAGGAACTGTTGGATATCCATGGTTTTAAGGATACAAGAGTGATTCAGGATCTGACAGGAAAGGACCGCGTCGTGTGCGGAACCTGGCAGACCGCAGGCGTATGAGGAGGTTTTATAGATGTTTGACCGTTTGGATGATATGCTTCGGCATTACGAAGAGTTAATGCTGGAATTAAATAACCCGTCGGTAGCGGAAGATCAGAGAAAGTTCCGCAAGCTGATGAAGGAGCAGGCAGACCTGACGCCGATCGTTGACGCATATAAGCAGTATAAACAGGCGAAACAGGATGTGGATGACAGCCTTGCACTTCTCGATGAGGAGAGCGACGAGGAGATGAAGGAACTCGCGAAGGAAGAACTTGCTGACGCGAAGAAGAGGATCGAGGAGCTGGAACAGGAGTTAAAGATCCTGCTTCTTCCGAAAGACCCGAACGATGAGAAGAACGTTATCGTTGAGATCCGTGCCGGTGCAGGCGGAGACGAGGCGGCGTTATTCGCTTCCGAGTTATACCGCATGTACGTGCACTATGCGGAGAGCCAGCACTGGAAGACAGAGATGATCAACGTCAGTGAGAGTGGAATCGGTGGAATGAAGGAAGTGGAGTTCATGATCACGGGACATGGCGCTTACTCCAAGTTAAAATATGAGAGCGGCGTTCACCGTGTACAGCGTGTCCCGGAGACAGAGTCCGGCGGAAGGATCCACACCTCCACAGCGACCGTTGCCATCATGCCGGAAGCTGAGGAATTCGACGTTGTGATCGATGATAAGGATATCCGTATTGATGTTATGCGTGCGTCCGGTAACGGCGGACAGTGTGTCAACACCACAGACTCCGCGGTGCGTTTAACGCATATCCCGACAGGAATCGTGATCTACAGCCAGACTGAGAAGTCCCAGCTGCAGAACAAGGAGAAAGCGTTCCGTTTACTGCGTTCCAAGTTATATGATATGGAGCTGGAGAGACGACAGAATGAGGAGGCGGCAGAGCGCCGCAGCCAGATCGGTACCGGCGACCGCTCCGAGAAGATCCGTACCTACAACTTCCCGCAGGGACGTGTGACAGACCACAGGATCAAGCTGACACTCTATAAGATCGATGCCATCATGGACGGCGATATTCAGGAACTGATCGATAGCCTGATCGCAGCAGACCAGGCAGCAAAACTTGCTAAAATGAATGAGAACTAATTAAAAAATACCTTCGAGGATCAGAAATGATCTTCGAAGGTATTTTTTTATGAGAAAATGATCTTCTGCCACCGCCCGCTCTTATACCTGCAGACGAAGAAGGTTCCGCGGACCAACCAGTCGATCGTCATGGCGACCCAGACACCGAAGATCCCCATATGAAACTCCATAGTCAGCAGATAGCTGAATCCGAACCGGAACACCCACATGGAGATGATGGAGAGGACCATGGTGACCTTTACGTCAGCCGCGGCGCGCAGCGTATTTGGAAGTGTGAAGGACAGCGGCCAGATCGTCACAACGCAGGCGGCATGATACAGGATAATATCGTTTGCGTATCGGGCGGCTTCGTCGGAAAGATTGTAGACCGACAGGATAAACGGCAGTGCCAGGATCACGATCAGGTTTGATGCGATCAGGCAGAGATACTCCACGCGCATCATGTGCTTTGTGTAATATTTTACCTGCTCGAAATCTCCTGCGCCGACGCACTGGGCGCAGACCGTGAGAAGTGCAAAGCCGAAGGACATGCCGGGCAGGATCGCAAAGTTCGCGATATTATTGCCGACCGCGTTCGCTGCCAGGGATGCGGTTCCGAGACCGGAGACAAGACTTAAAACGGCGATCTTTCCAAGCTGGAACATACTGTTCTCCAAGCCGTTCGGAATTCCGATATAGAGGATCTTTTTCAGCACATTCCACTTGATCTTAAACGGGTATGGGTGCAAAATGTGAAGTTCATGTTTCTGGTTGTTTAACAAAATAAGAATCACCACGCAGGCAACACCTCGGGACACGACCGTCGGGATCGCAACGCCCTCGACACCGCGGTGGAATCCGAAGATTAAAAGTGCGTTTCCGAATACATTGATGGAGTTCATGAGTAGTGAGGTCTTCATGGCGATATTGGAATTTCCCATAGCACGGAAGATCGCGGCTCCCGCGTTGTACATGGCGATCATCGGGATGGAAGACAGAACGATCAGCAGGTAGGTACGACTGTCCTTCATGACTTCCGGCTCGATCTTTCCGAATACATGGTACAGGATTACGTTCTGTCCGAGGTAGCCGAGGATCATAATAAAGATCGAGAACAGGAATGTGAAGTTAAAAAGCTGGGCGGTCGCCTCGCAGCCGGTTTTCGGATCTTTTCTTCCAAGATACTGCCCGGCGATCACCGCGCCGCCGGTGGCGAGAGCCGTGAAAATATTGATGATGAGAAGCATGACCGTGTCGACCAGGGAAACACCGGAGACGGCGGCTTCCCCGACCCGCGCGACCATGATAGAGTCGGAAAGACCGACGGCGACCTGTAAAAACTGATCCACGATCAGGGGGATGATCAGGCGCACCAGGTCGTTCCGGCTGAAAAGACGATTATTCATATGTAGATACATCCTCCAGAAAAAAATATAATATAGGTTCTAACATATTTTTATAAGATTTGCAATTGGGAAAAGTTCCGGTTTTTAAGTATGGTCCTGTGGTATGATTTCAGCGAATTTTCTTAAATAAAGGGATAATCTATAAGAATATTTAAGAATAGAACTGCAAAGGGAAATGAATGTCGAAGAAGGTGCAGAGCAGTTAAGAAAAGAGTCAGAAGGAAAAACAGATGTCTGCAGAGGAAAACGGACAGCGAACATCATAGGTATGATGTGAAATATGGGGAAATTATAAAAAATCCACAAAAATCTTCATGTTTTTTAAGAGAATTATAAGAGGAAGTACCTTTAAAAGAAAAGGCATTTATGCTATAATGACCCCAGTATAGGGCGTAGTGTGCCCAAAAACAGATGAGAAAAGGAGAGCATATGAAAGGAATCATACTTGCCGGCGGAAGCGGCACAAGACTGTATCCGCTCACTAAGGTAACTTCCAAACAGCTTTTACCAATTTATGATAAACCAATGATCTATTATCCGTTATCCGTGCTGATGAACGCAGGAATCAGAGATATCCTCATCATCTCCACACCGGACGATACCCCGAGATTCGAGGCACTGTTAGGTGACGGAAAGCAGTTCGGCGTGAACTTATCCTACGCCGTACAGCCGAGCCCGGATGGACTTGCCCAGGCGTTCATCATCGGTGAAAAATTCATCAATGGTGACTCTGTTGCGATGATCTTAGGAGATAATATCTTCCACGGACAGGGCTTAAAGAAGCGTCTCCGCGCAGCAGCAGAGAAGGAGAAAGGCGCCACTGTATTCGGCTACTATGTAGATGATCCGGAGCGTTTCGGTATCGTTGAGTTCGACGAGACAGGAAAGGCGATCTCTATCGAGGAGAAGCCGGAGAAGCCGAAGTCCAACTACTGCGTAACCGGTCTTTATTTCTACGACAACCGCGTTGTGGAGTACGCAAAGAACTTAAAACCATCCGCAAGAGGCGAGCTTGAGATCACAGACCTTAACCGGATCTATCTTGAGAACGGTGAGCTTGATGTAACACTCTTAGGTCAGGGCTTCACATGGCTGGATACCGGTACCCACGAGTCCTTAGTTGAGGCCACAAACTTCGTTAAGACCATCGAGACCCACCAGCACAGAAAGATCGCGTGCCTGGAAGAGATCGCCTACACAAACGGCTGGATCTCCAAGGAAGAGGTTATGGCCGCATATGAGATCTACAAGAAGAACCAGTATGGCCAGTACTTAAAGGATGTTATCGACGGAAAATATATCGACAAACTGCCGGGACACGCAGATAAGTAAAACGAAAAGAAACAGCAGGATTTCAGCGCACTCACGCCCAAACACAAAGCGTTTAAGTGAAAGCTTCTGAATTGATACAGGAAAGGATGGAACATGAGCTGAGTGTATTTTTGTATGAAAATTTTGCAGTCAGGATCATGTTCATGAAGGAGAAATAAACACATGAAAATCATCGTAACAGGCGGCGCCGGATTTATCGGCGGCAACTTCATCCACCATATGGTAAACAAATACCCGGAGTACCAGATCGTAAACCTCGATCTCTTAACATACGCCGGAAACCTTGAGACATTAAAACCGGTCGAGAACAAGCCGAACTACAAGTTCGTAAAGGGCGATATCGCAGACCGCAAATTCGTATTCGATCTCTTCGAAAAAGAGAAACCAGATATCGTTGTAAACTTCGCGGCTGAGAGCCATGTTGACCGTTCCGTTGTCGATCCGGAGAGCTTTGTCCGCACAAACGTAATGGGAACAACGACACTGCTCGATGCATGCCGTACCTATGGAATCAAGCGTTACCACCAGGTTTCCACCGATGAGGTTTACGGAGACCTTCCGCTTGACCGCCCGGATCTCTTCTTCACAGAGGAGACACCGCTCCACACCTCCAGCCCGTACTCTTCCTCCAAGGCAAGCGCTGACCTCTTCGTTCTCGCCTACCACAGAACCTATGGACTTCCGGTGACAATCTCCCGCTGCTCTAACAACTACGGTCCGTACCACTTCCCGGAGAAGCTGATCCCGTTAATGATCAGCCGTGCCCTCGCTGATGAGGCACTTCCGGTATACGGAACAGGTGAGAATGTCCGTGACTGGCTCCACGTTTCCGACCACTGTGAGGCGATCGACCTGATCATCCACAAGGGCCGTGTCGGTGAAGTATATAACGTCGGCGGACACAACGAGCGCACAAACCTTGAGGTTGTCAAGACGATCTTAAAGGCATTAAATAAGCCGGAGAGCCTGATCAAGTTCGTAACAGACCGTCCGGGTCATGACAGACGTTATGCGATCGATCCGACAAAGCTTGAGACAGAGCTTGGCTGGAAGCCGAAGTACAACTTTGATACCGGTATCCAGCAGACGATCCAGTGGTATCTGGATAACGAGGACTGGTGGAAGCACATCTTAAGCGGAGAGTACAGCAACTACTTCGACAACATGTACGGCGACCGTCTTGGAAAAGATTTAAAATAAGTAAGATCATAAATCAGCCCTGCACCGAGGATTCTGGGGCAGGGCTGATTTTTTACGAAAGGAACAGGCAGATATGAGAGTTTTAGTGACAGGCGTAAAAGGCCAGCTTGGTCATGACGTAGTAAACGAGATGGAAAAACGCGGGATCACTCCGATCGGAGTGGACCTCGCTGAGATGGATATCACCGATAAAGAGGCATGTGACCGCGTGATCACGGAGGCCAATGTCGATGCAGTGATCCACTGCGCAGCTTACACTGCTGTCGATGCGGCTGAGGACAATGTGGACGTGTGCATGAAAGTCAACGCAGGCGGAACGAGAAACATCGCGGAAGTCTGCAAAAAACTCGGCATCAAGATGATGTACATCAGCACGGACTATGTATTCGACGGACAGGGAACCCGCCCGTGGGAGCCGGATGACGAGAGACATCCGTTAAATGTCTACGGACAGTCCAAATATGAGGGCGAGCTCGCAGTCGAGGAGCTGGTCGAGAAATTCTTTACCGTCCGTATCGCCTGGGTATTCGGCGTAAACGGAAAGAACTTCATCAAGACCATGCTCCGGATCGGAAAAGAGCGCGGAGCTGCTTCGGTCGTTGACGATCAGATCGGTTCCCCGACCTACACTTACGACCTCGCAAGACTTCTCGTGGATATGATCCAGACGGACAAATACGGCAGATACCATGCGACAAACGAAGGACTCTGCTCCTGGTATGAGTTCGCCTGCGAGATCTTCCGTGCAGCAGGAATGGATGTCAAGGTGACACCGGTCCACTCCGATGAGTACCCGGCTGCAAAGGCAAAACGCCCGATGAACAGCCGTATGAGCAAGGAAAAACTCACAGAGAACGGCTTTGAGCGGCTTCCGGAGTGGAAGGATGCCGTTGCAAGATATCTGAAGGAAATTACCTGGTAGGAGGGATTAAATCCTCAAAAATATTCATAATTCGCTCATTTTTTTGCGGAAAATGGCTGCTTATTCATGTTTTTGGCGGGTCCCAAG
>OOAT01000159.1_pt1 | contig 67472 bp, 50 predicted proteins | sample 1671441 | NCBI WGS metagenome assembly OOAT01 (sample SAMN06348157, study PRJEB24527) | human gut metagenome | biome: human gut; feature: ankylosing spondylitis patient; material: feces | host: Homo sapiens | place: China | collected 2015-10 | reverse complement strand
GTAATTACAAAAATTGTTATATATTTGTATCGAAAATATTAAGATTATTATTGTGTGCGAGCACATAAACCTATATAAATAAGGTGATCGTATGAATAAATTGCCCGAAAGAATCAGAATCAAAGACATCGCCCGTTTAGCAGACGTGTCTGTAGGAACAGTAGACCGCGTCATTCACGGACGCAGCGGAGTATCAGAAGCAAGCAAAAAACGGGTGGAAGAAATTCTGAAGCAGCTTGACTATCAACCTAACATGTATGCCAGTGCCCTGGCTTCCAACAAGAAGTACACATTCATCTGTCTTCTGCCTCAACACCTGGAAGGCGAATACTGGACAGCAGTAGAACTGGGTATCCACGAAGCTATCGCGACCTACTCGGACTTCAATACCTCGGTAAAGATCAACTATTACGATCCATACGACTATCATTCGTTTGTAGACGCCAGCGAAGCTATCCTGACTCAGCAACCGGACGGAGTGATGGTGGCCCCTACGGCTCCGCAATATACGAAAGGCTTTACTGATCAGTTGCAAACGTTGGATATACCTTATATATATATAGACTCAAATATCAAAGACGTGCCTCCCCTCGCCTTCTTCGGTCAGAACTCACGCCAAAGCGGATACTTTGCCGCCCGTATGCTAATGCTGCTTGCCAGAGACGAAAAGGAAATCGTTATTTTCCGTAAGATACATGAAGGAATTGTCGGTTCTAACCAGCAAGAGAACAGGGAAATCGGATTCAGGCAGTACATGGAGGAACATCATCCGTCTTGTACTATACTGGAGCTTGACTTGCATGCCGAACGCAATGATGAAGATAACGAAATGCTGGATGAATTCTTCCGTTCTCACCCGAACGTAAAGAATGGAATCACTTTCAATTCAAAAGTCTACATTATCGGCGAATACCTGCAAAGTCGCGGAAAGAAAAATTTCAATCTGATAGGCTACGACCTTCTGGAACGGAATGTCACTTGCCTGAAAGAAGGAAGCGTTTCCTTCCTCATCGCCCAGCAACCGGAACTGCAAGGCCTCAACGGCATCAAGGCGCTCTGCGATCACCTCATTTTCAAGAAAGACGTGACTTGCATCAACTATATGCCGATTGACTTGTTGACTGTAGAAACAATAGACTATTACCATAGCAAATAACAACAAAATCCAACTAAACAAGTACATGGAAACAAAGTATTTAAGAATTAATCCTGCCGACAACGTTGCCGTTGCCATTGTTAACCTCCCGGCAGGAGAGCATCTATCCGTAGATGGAATAGAGATTACACTAAACGAAGACATTCCTGCTGGACATAAGTTTGCATTAAAAGATTTTGCAGAAGGCGAGAACGTAATCAAGTACGGCTACCCTATCGGTCATGCCCGTATGGCAAAAAAACAGGGAGACTGGATGAATGAAACGAATATCAAGACTAATCTCGCCGGACTGTTGGAGTATACCTACCATCCGACTCAGGTTACTCTGGATATCCCTCATAAAAACCTCACTTTTAAAGGCTACCGCCGTAAAAATGGTGATGTCGGCGTAAGAAATGAAATCTGGATTATCCCGACTGTAGGTTGCGTTAACGGTATCATCGGACAACTGGCCGAAGGCCTGCGCCGTGAAACGGAAGGAAAAGGGGTAGATGCCATCGTGGCTTTCCCGCACAACTACGGTTGCTCACAGCTTGGAGACGATCACGAAAACACGAAAAAGATTCTTCGCGATATGGTACTTCACCCGAATGCAGGCGCAGTACTGATAGTAGGCTTGGGCTGCGAAAACAACCAGCCGGACGTATTCCGTGAATTCTTAGGAGACTATGACCAGGACCGTGTGAAATTCATGGTAACCCAGAAAGTTGGTGACGAATACGAAGAAGGAATGGATATTCTGCGCGATTTATATGCCAAAGCATCCAAAGATGAACGTACGGAAGTACCTTTGTCAGAACTTCGTGTCGGACTGAAATGTGGTGGTTCCGACGGTTTCTCAGGTATCACTGCCAATCCGTTGCTGGGCATGTTCTCAGACTTCCTGATTGCACAAGGCGGTACAAGCGTGCTGACTGAAGTTCCGGAAATGTTTGGTGCGGAAACAATTCTGATGAACCGTTGCGAGAACAAAGACCTGTTCGAACAGACCGTACACTTGATCAATGACTTCAAAGAATATTTCCTGTCCCATGGCGAGCCTGTGGGTGAAAATCCATCTCCGGGAAATAAAGCCGGCGGCATCTCCACTCTGGAAGAAAAAGCACTGGGATGTACACAGAAATGTGGTAAAAGCTATGTATCCGGCGTGATGCCTTACGGAGAACGTCTGCAAAAGAAAGGACTGAACCTGCTTTCCGCCCCGGGCAATGACCTAGTAGCTGCTACTACCCTTGCCGCAAGCGGATGCCATATGGTACTCTTTACCACCGGACGTGGTACTCCTTTCGGCACTTTCGTTCCGACGATGAAGATTTCCACCAATTCTACTTTGGCTAAAAACAAACCGGGATGGATTGATTTCAATGCCGGAGTCATCGTTGAGAACGAACCGATGGAAAAGACTTGCGAACGCTTTATCGAGTATGTGATTAAAGTAGCAAGCGGTGAGTTCGTTAATAACGAGAAGAAAGGTTATCGTGAAATTGCCATCTTTAAAACAGGAGTTACATTATAAGCGTTTCACCATCAAAGGAAATATTACAGTTATGGGGAGGGTGTATCAAAACACCCTCTTTTTTTATATCACTCGTTAAACATGCCAATAGCCCCATCCGCAGAAATCATTTCAGCCGTTATTTTTAACCTGCGGCAACGACTGTTGTTATAGAACCTCACCTGAGCATTCCCTGCTTCATCCGGCATCACTTCCGGGTTCCAGTATAATGTGCGGCGATAGTCCTCTTCTTTGGGAAGAACAGAATAATCGGGATGATAAAACTCTACAGGTTCGCTATAGCCATCCAACCAAGTTTTTCTGACTCCCCTGCCTCCTTTTACGGGAATCTCTCCTTCCGGATAGGTTTCAATAAAAACAGCACAACCATATATTTCATCTACATCCATCGGAGACATACGGATGTCAGCATAACGACATCTTGCCGATAACTCCTCGTTGATATAAATAGACTTGATAGCCACCAGGCGAAGTGTCCGGTATCGGGTCTGATCTATTTCAGTAGCCTCCGTTCGTTTATAGTTTATCACATACAAGGGAGAGCGACCTTTGTACTGCAACCATTCCTCACCACCACTATACCTGCGTATGAAATTGGGATTCATACGGACAAGTAGCTCGTGGATATCTTCACCGATATAACCTCCCTTATCCAAAATATCATCCATCTCCGAAGGTACATCGTAGTAAGCAACCGACTTCGAACGATTTTCATAAATATCCTTCTCACGACTCCATTTCTTAGCCTTCACCACCACTTCACCCAAACGGTGATTTTTCTCTCTCATACCCCGTTTTGACAGAGAATCTTCATAAGCATCCATAAAACGATTATAATCGATATCATCACCAATCACAGTATCTGTCTGTAGTTCCTGTTCTGCTCCCGGTTTATCTCTGCCGGACAGGCTTATCTGCATTTCTCCCAGCGGATATTGTGTAGGTTGAGGGCTGAAGACTCTGTCTAATACAATCCGGTGGTCTTTCCGCTTACCTTTCTCCATCACAGAAAGAATCAGATTCCACTTGCCAATAATATCGGTAATAAAAGCAAAACGTCCCACACTGTCTGTTTCAAACAGGTTAAGAGAAAGCGCTCCCGGCGAAGTTTCCTCATCTCCCCGCTTCGCCAGAAAAGAAGAGACTTGTATATTTGGTTTAGGCTTACCTCTAACAAATGAAACAACTTGTCCATGCACTTCAATCCCTTGTTCGGGCATGTACTTCAATTCAAACGGTTCCACCCCCGACTCGTATTTCCATGCATAACGCCGCCATCCCTGCACCAACAACAAGTGATCCAAAGCTGTTCTGTGCTCTTTATCATCCGCTTCGAAATAATAGAGCGGACGATGAACGTAGCCTTTAATCTCAGACATTAACAATAAGTCCGCTAACATAGAATGCCGGCTTTCCACTTCTTCCCATCCGTCACGCACAGATACTGATATCGGAGCGGACACAGGCTTACCCGCCGTGTCACGTACTGAAAAGTCCAATAAGACACGATCAAACGGCTGATAATCCTCTTTGTTTTTCCGGACACTGATTGTCAATGGCTCCGGTTTTCTCATAAAGATAAGGCGGTCGGCAATAATCTGTCCTGCTGTATCAAACAATACGATCTGTGCCACCCCTGCCTTCCATTCCGTCTTGTCAAGTTTGAAAGAGACAGGTGTATTTTTCCGGATGTTCAACAGACAATAATTAAGCAGTTTCCCATGACCAAGCACAGCTAAGCCTAAGACAGACTCCGGTGTATGCGGATTCTTTTGTACACTGACTGCTATACTGTCTTCCGAAGAAAGATTATCAACTTGCAAGACATATCCCTGCAACCGGGCTTCCGGCAAATCAAAACGGTACTTTTTGCCATTCAACTCCACCTCAGCCTTATGATTCTCTCCGTTCGTAGGAGTATACACAAAGGTGCCACGTCCTTCGTGTACAGTGGCAAAGGAGGCGATTTCTTTCTTTTCCCGGTTGATAACCGTTCCGGACAGTGCGATCGGATTTCCATAGGCATCCGTTGCCTCAAAAGCAACGCGGGAAGGAATGCCTTCGACCAAATTTCCTCCTTCAGGAAAAAACTTCAGATTGACTTTTTTCTCCTTAGCCGTTTTTTTCCGTACCTGCGGATATTTATAAACAGCATATCTCTGTATGTTCTTTTCTTTAAAATCACCAGCTGCCCGTGGCTTATCAAATACCGGAAGAACCCGGGAGAAAATAACCTCCTCTCCAAAGTTCAACATATATTTCGTGTAAGCACGAACCTCATAAAAACCGGAATAAAAAGGTAATTGTGTTAATTCGAAACTACCGTGGCAACGGCCGTTCCTAACAGGCAATACACGTTTCGCTATGACTTCCCCACCCGGATTCAACAATTCGACATAAAGGGTTTTACTCAAATCCGACGGGCGGTTCAGTTCAGATGTCACAACATAACACTGAAACCAAACAGGGTCTCCCTGATAATAACTGGTATTGTCGAAATGTAAATAGACTTTTTCCTGTGGCAGCATTTCTCCAAAATTCTGCACTGCTTCAATATAGCCCGATAATTTACGAACGATACTGTCCGGCATCTGGGCTTGCAAAGAAAATGGCAGTGCCGACAAGAGGAATAGTAAGACGAGGATAGCCCTGTTCATCATAATTCATCTATTTCAAATTCGTGTTTAAGATTAGATCTGTCCTACTCCGGAGAGAATCTGTTCTCCAGTGATTACCAGCCAAATATAGGAAAAAGAATTGAAAAATTGGGATGATTTACTCATTTTTATATGCTATACCATATCATCTCCCGTCTTGGCAAATGTAACACGAATCGTCTTATGAAACGGAATGAAACGCGAGATAACAGCTATTATGACCGATATCACCAACAGATAACCTAATATTTCTTTCAGTGCAAGCAACAGACTCTGCTCCTGCAAAGTTCCATAAAGAGAATGGGTAGCTATCTGTACCGCTTCATCATATCTATGTCCTTGTGCAAGCGCATTATTCAGAGATTGAGTATAACGGGACGCAGCCAGCGGGTCGGCAGTCGTGATAGTCTCCGACAAAGAATATATATATTTCTGTTGCAGACGATACAGCATATTGCTGTAAAAAGAAGTAGCCATGATAGGTGCCAGTACCGAACGGAAGATTATCAGAAAGAAAGCATTCGACAACAAAAACTTCGGGTTCAAATCTTCTACGGCAAACAAGGCAAAGGCTATAATCAAAGTCAACATACCCAATCCGCGAAAAAAGATGGGCAGATATAACATTTCATACGTACTGTTCGGCGCAATGCCAAAATAAAGAACACCAAAGAAAATAACAAAACAACTCATTCCGCCCGCTATCAGAAACCGGAAACGCCAACGCTGCCAACGAAACCACCAGAAACAGATAAAAGCTCCGATTACATACCCCGGGAGCAAAAAGATATAAAGAGAATAGGTATGCGTGCTGTCTACTTTCAGGATGATGCTCAGGTAATTGGTCAATAATGTGGTGGATGTACTGAAAAACATAACAAGCATCATATAGAAATATCCGATGATTGCTTTAGGCTGAAACAGAGGGGCAAGACTTACATAGGGATTCTTCGAATGGTGCTGAATCCAGATAAATAATGCGATCAGTATAGGAGAAATTACAATATAAGCACAAAGTTTGGCAGAAGCCATCCAATCCAGAACTTTCCCATAATTGATGACGTAAATCAGCATCAGCAGCCCTACCGAAATGATAAACATCTCCCGAATATGCAAATCGGATAACGGCACCGATTTAATCGGGCGGTTATGCCGGAAACAGATGATAACAAACAGAACAGAAACCAGAATCAAAAGCATCATGAAGTAATACATATACTTCCAGTTATAGTGATATGCCAATTGCGCAGTGACCAACATGGAAGCCTGTCCGCCCCCGTACACTAATGGATAAAAATAAGAATAGAACTCGCTGCGGATATTCTTCGCACTGAAAATCTTCTGTGCATAACGAATAAACCATAACATCAGAAAACCTTTCAGAAAGCCGATAGCAAAACTGCAGGCAATCAGAATATCGGCATTCTGCGAACGGGCGCAAATCCAACTCAAAAAGAACTGCAGGAGCAAGTCTATCAGCAAGAGAAACTTGACCGAAACGGCTGCCAGCACTTTAGGAATAATAGGATAAGCAATGGCCATGCCTGCCGAAGCCGCATAATATCCCATCGTTATATCTTCCGAATTGGTTCCAAGCGTATTCGATACTTCGAGCATGCTTCCGGTATACGAACCATTCAGCATGGTAACCGGAAGAATAACAATGAAAATGCAACAGAACCCCAACCAATCGGGCACCCAGGAACGAACGGGTACTCCCAACTCTTTCATTGTTATCATTTGCGCAAAGCTTCTGTTTCAACCATCATACCCGCTCTTAATTGTGCCATTTCTTCTGAAGAGATATTCTCCAGTTCTATCCGTACCGGGATACGCTGTTGTACTTTTACAAAGTTTCCCGCGGAATTGTCTGTGGGAACCAGAGAATATTTCGACCCGGTTGCCTCCGAGATAGCAGTGACTTCCCCGTTAAAAATCTTCCCGGGCAACGCATCTACTTTAACACGTACCTGCTGACCAATATAGATATTGGCAATCTGTGTTTCCTTATAATTAGCAGTAATCCATTTATCCTTGTTGCGTACCAGATAAGAGATGGTTTGCCCCGTCTGGACATACTGTCCGGGTTCTAAGGTGCGCCTGCCCATATATCCATCGTATGGAGCAGTGAGTACCGTATAAGACAAGTTCAATTTAGCCAAATCCAAATCCGCTTCTTTACGCAAGATACCGGCTTGAACTCCGGTTGTCTTTTTACTCGTTTCCGCATATTGCGACAAAGCAGCCTGTTTTTGTGCGACTAATGCCTGATAGCGTGCCTCAGCTGCTTCATACGCGGCTTTGGTCTGCTCGTACTGTTGTTCCGGCACCGATTCTTCTTTCAGCAAACGTTCAAAGCGATGATAGTCCTGTTCCAATTGCCAGAGCTTCGCCTTCGCTTCGGCTATATTGGCATCCTGCACGGCTATATTAGTATGGGAAGTTTCGATACCTGAGTGAAGAACATCCTGCAAACCGTGCGCATCCAGCAGAGCTGCTTCGGCTTCCTTCACTTTAATTTGATATTCACGGTTATCGAGCACTAACAAGGTATCTCCCTGACGCACATATTGATGTTCCTTGAAACGGATATCCTTGATATATCCCGAAGCACGTATATTTAACGGAGCAACGTATTGGTCTACAAAAGCATCATTGGTCACTTCGTAGTTAATGTAACGCCAAAAATAAGTAATAGTCCACCAGAGCCCGGAGACAGCCAAACATACACACACCATATTTAATATGATGTTGCGAGCTCTCATTTTTTTAAGTTTCCGTTTTTTTTCCTTTAATGTTGCCATAACCCTAATATATTATAGACGACCACAAGCCTTCTGAAGTTGATAATAAGTATAAATCACACGAGTGCGGGCAGTGACCAGCTGCAACTCTACATTCAAACGGACAGAGTTGGCATCCAGCAAGTCAGTCAGAATAGCCAACTGATTCAGATAACGGTTCTGCATAATACGATAGTTCTCCTGCGCCTGCCGGACAGACAACTGTAAGGCTTCTACCCGTTGCAAAGCTTCCTGATGCCGCAGAAAAGCAGTGCGCACATCCATACGGATTCTCTGCATCTTCTGCTCTTCATCATTCTTACGCAAAGACACCATCAGTTTGCTTTCCTTTATTTTATGACTGTTTTTGTAGATTGAGGATAAAGGATAAGAAACCGACAGTCCTACATTCCAGTTATTGTTGTACATATCCGTCAATGTACGCGAAACAGGGCGTGCCAGTGTATTTGAGGCATACAGCGATATGCTGGGAAGAGACAACGACTGAGCCAACCGGATCTCGTTCCGGGCAAGTTCCGTTTGTTTTCTGAGCAATTTCATTGCCGGATCATTTGTGTAAGCAAGGGTGATATAGTCGTCATACGCTTCCAGAGCAACTGCCTGATGCAGTAGGGTCGTATCCGGTTTCAGTAACAGGTTCTCATCCTGTCCCAATAAAATATCCAGCTGCTGCGACACGAGTACGATGCTATTTTCCGTTTCCTGCAAAGACAAACGGTCGTTCGTCAACTGCATCTCGCTGCGCAATACATCATTATTCGTTATCACCCCCTCCTTTTTCATCCGGCGAATATCCCGCAGGCGTAATTCGGATTCCTCAATGTTCCGCATCAATATCTCATGCTGCTTGAAAAGGCTGAACAGATTCATGTATTGGTTCAGCAAACCAAGTTTGATTTCCGCCTGGTCTGTTAATGTCTGCAACTCGGCAACTTGTTTTTCCATCTCTGCCTTATGGATAGTCCTCCGAATCTTGCCACCTTGATACAGTGGTTGGGAAAAGTCGATGGCGTAATTCTGTGACCAGTCCGGAATATCCGGATATGTCGGGCCGGACAATCCCCGTTCCCAAACGACCGGCTGTCCCACAAAACCTCCTTTCAATCCCACTTGCAGATCGGGCAGTGATGATGTGCGTGCCGTCCGTGTCCGTTCTTGCGCCATGGCTTCTTTGAGCGCATCCGCCTGAAGCTGCAAACTATGCTGCACCCCCCGTTCGAAAAGCTGGTCTACGGAAAGAAATAAAGAATCCGTCTGCGCCTTTGCCGGCTGACCGGCGAACATCAGGCAGAGCGGCCCCATCAGATATACCCTATACGTTTTCAAGAACATCGTATACTCCCTTTAATTCCGATAACATGAGTTCAATGCTTTCTATGCCAATCACCTGTTCTGCGTATACATAAACCTGATCCAGTATGGGACGAATCTGTTCCTTAAACTCCTCTCCTTCCGGAGTCAGATAAACCTGTTTGTTGCGGCGGTCTGCCGGATCTTCCTTCCGGTGGACATACCCTTTCTTCTCCAGATTGTTCATCAGATTGGTCAGACATGCTTTGTCTTTTGCGATACGTTCAGCCAATATTTGCTGGCTAATGCCTTGTTCATGCCATAAACAGCTCAGTACCTGAAGCATTTCGAATGTGATACCTGCGTTGTTCTTTCTCAGTGTCCGCTGCATCGACCTACGAAAAGCCATGCGGGTACGGAAAACCTGTAGCATGAGTTCTCTAAACTCTGCTCCTTCTCTTATCATAAAAGTACTTTTTACCTTTTTCGGGCGCAAAGGTATGTATTTCTACCGAATTAGTCAAATGTTTGACTAATTTCATATAAAACGACTCTATAAATTGTTCCATTCACCCACACTAATCTCTAATTTTCAAAATAAATGAGCAGAATCTTTGTTCATCTGAAATCTTTTATTTTACTTTGCATCACAAAGTACTTTTTATATGAATAAAGATAAAGCATTAGAATCAGTAAATGAGATAAAAGAGTTGATGGAAAAGTCCTCCAAGTTTATCTCGATCAGTGGATTAGCGGCTATTATGGCCGGAGTTTACGCACTAGCGGGTACATACATCGCCACTTGCCTTGTTACCCCGGACACAACATTAATCGTAGCCTTGAAGCTGATGATTATGGTAGCCATCCTTGTATTGGCAGCTGCCGCCGTCACTGCCGGCATACTGTCTTACAACAAGTCCAAAAAGCTGCGACAAAAATTTTTCAGCAAGCTGACCTATCGGGCATTATGGAATTTTTCACTTCCGATGCTGACCGGAGGTGCTTTATGTATTTCTCTGCTGCTGCATGGATATTATGACATTTTATCCTCGGTCATGCTTTTATTCTATGGACTGACTTTGGTCAATGTTTCTAAATTTACCTATGCCAATATAGCTTGGTTGGGATACGCTTTTATCTGTCTGGGAGTCATAGATAGTTTTTGGGAAGGCCACGCCTTACTGTTCTGGACGATAGGTTTCGGTGGATTTCATATCCTCTATGGAATACTGTTCTATTTACATTACGAAAGAAAGCAGTCATAAATGATAGAAGCATTTCAAAATATAAATAAGGCATTCGAGAGTAAGGTCCGGCTAGGAATTATGGCTGTTCTGATGGTCAATGAGGAAGCTGATTTCAATTTTCTGAAAGAACAACTCTCACTGACAGACGGCAATCTGGCCAGCCACACCCGTGCGCTGGAAGAACTCGGCTACATCGAATGCAGCAAAGGCTTTGTAGGACGAAAACCGCGAACTGTTTTCCGGGCCACAAAGCAAGGCAGAGAAGCCTTCAAATCTCATATTGAAGCCCTGGAGAATTTTCTAAAGTCAACATAATAATTCACTAAACACTATTATCTTATGGACGGTTTCAATGAAAAATCAACTGAGCAAGTGCAGGAACAACAACCGCTGGGATGCCTCCGCCGCTTCTCTAAAACAATCAAGGTCATCATTATCGGAGGATTAATCATTCTTCTGATGATACCGATGTTCATGATCGAAGATCTTATTTCCGAGCGGGGACGTACGCAGGAAGAAGCTATTAATGAAGTAAGCGAGAAATGGAGCCTTGCCCAAACCATTACCGGTCCCTATCTGAATATCCAGTATCCGGTAACGACAGAGAACAACGGGGAAAAGAAGGTATCAATCAAGGACCTTTTCTTGTTTCCGGACGAACTTCTGGTCAATGGACAATTGAAAACCGAAATACTCAAAAGAAGTATTTATGAAGTGAACGTGTATCAGTCGGAACTGACTTTGAAAGGTTTATTCAGTCCCGAAGAGCTGATAAAAAGCAGGGTGGATATGGAACAACTACAATTTGACAGAGCTGCCATCTGCCTGAACCTGACGGATATGCGGGGCATCAGCGAGCAGATCAGTATCACGCTGGGAGATTCTGTTTACGTCTTTGAACCGGGAATGGATAACAGAGGGATAGGCGCTACGGGAGTACACGCCATTACCGACTTATCCGATCTGAAGAAGAACAAGAAACTGCCTTATGAGATTAAAATCAAGCTGAAAGGTTCGCAGTCCATCAACTTTATCCCATTGGGTAAAACGACCCGTGTTGATTTGAAAGCCAACTGGAATACTCCAAGTTTTACAGGAAACTACTTGCCCAACAACCGCGAGATTACAGAAAAAGAATTCTCGGCACAATGGCAGGTACTGAATCTGAACCGCAACTATTCGCAGGTTCTGGTGAATTACAACAATACCAATATCAAGGATATTGAGAACTCCAGTTTCGGCGTCAACTTCAAAATACCGGTAGAGCAGTATCAACAGTCCATGCGTTCAGCCAAATATGCTATTCTGATTATTCTGCTGACGTTCGGTGTCATTTTCTTCACTGAAATCATGAATAAAACCCGTATTCATGCGTTACAGTATTTATTGGTAGGTTTAGCACTCTGCCTGTTCTATAGTCTGCTGCTCTCCTTCTCCGAACATATCGGCTTTAATCCTGCTTATTTGTTATCTGCGGCACTGACTATTATATTAGTTGGCGGATATATGTTGGGAATCACCAAAAAGAAGAAACCGTCATTGATCATGTCCGGACTATTAAGTGTACTCTACCTTTATATCTTCGTTTTGATTCAACTGGAAACCTTTGCATTATTAGCAGGCAGTCTGGGACTATTTATCATTTTGGCAATGGTAATGTATTTCTCCAAGAAGATAGACTGGTTCAATGAGTAAAATTAATTATGGTGTAATAATTACCATGATTGAAAATAGTGTCACTATCCGCTCGTTATAGTGACACTATCACAGAGACATAGTGACACTATCGTGACGGGATAGTGTCACTATATTTAAGCCGTTAATACAACCATCCTATCAGGAACCGGCACAAGACGTCACCACCAATAATTCCTATAAGTGCGACTGTCCATAACTTCCATTGTTTCAAGTTACAAGACACTTTCAAGGCATTAAACATCCAAATCAAAGTAAGTATCAGAAACGGCAATCCCAACAGTGTAAGAATCATTGCCAGGATAAAATAAGGCTGTGCCAGCATTTCTTCGGGAGACATATTCATGTTCATTTGTGACATCATCCGCATGGCCGGCAACAGGCTGATCAGATTCATTCCAAGCAACGGCAGCTGAGCAAACAAAACAGTACCCAGTACATCTATCACACGAATGCGGGAATGAGACAGAAAAAGACCTCCCAGATAAAAGAGCAGTGCAGGAATCAGCCACACAATCAGATGTTCCGCCAGATAACACCACCAAGCCGGATTGGGGGCCGGTCCAAAATGAAGCAAACCATGATAATGATAACCCGATATCCAACACAATAAGGTAGATACTATTAAGCCCAGAAAGCCCCATATCAACGCTTGACCACCTGCAATCCGAATAAACGGATTCACTATTAATTTTACTTTGTTTTTCATCACATATCCATTTTAGTTAGTTTATCTATTATATCGTCCAACATATTTCGAACTGTAGGGTAGCTGACTCCTATGTTCTTCGCCATATCTTTCAAACTGCCGCTTGACTTTACAAAATCAAGAACAAATTGCTGCTCTTTCTCCGACAGGCGCGCCAGTAAAGGCAATTCAAAATTGCCACAAACTTCCGTATTGCATTCTTCACAAAACAACCGTCCTACTTTCAATGGAGCATCACAGGATGGACATTGCAATGGTAACCGTTTCTTTACTTCATTCATATCATCTTCATTTATGATGCAAAAGTAGAGATAAATTCGAATAAAACAAACGATCACATCAATAATATTAATATAGAATTTAATTTTATTCATTATTGATTTAATTATAATCATTTTTATATTCATTCAAAGAAGAACTTTCCATTATTATTCACCATATCTCTGTTTTTTTCTATCTTTGCTTTGATTAAAAAGATAAAACGATGGAAATACTATATATAAAAGGAGATGCCACAGCACCGATTGGTTCAGGTGTCAAAGTGATTACTCATATTTGCAACGATATCGGAGGATGGGGAAAAGGGTTTGTACTGGCACTTTCTAAAAAATGGAAAATGCCGGAAGAAGCCTATCGCCAGTGGTACAAATCACAGGAAGAATTTACTTTGGGAGCTGTACAGTTTGTAAATGTTGAAAATGAGTTATATGTCGCCAATATGATAGGACAACATGGCATTTATAAAGACAGTAAAGGACTCCCTCCCATCCGTTATGACGCTGTTCGGCAATGTTTGAAGGAGGTAGCCCTGTTTGCAATTGACCACAAGGCAAGTGTACATATGCCCCGTATTGGCTGTGGACTGGCAGGTGGCAAGTGGGAACTTATGGAGCAAATCATAAAAGAAGAGCTTATCACCAAAGAAATAGCTGTAACCGTATATGATTTATAAATAAAATCAGAGCTATTTGGTGAATAACCCGCTTTTCTTATGAAACACTTGACAAACGGCTTTTAATGTTGTATCTTTGAGGAAAGAAAACTAAAAAAGAATGAGTTTTATTAAAAAAATAGATACATAACACACACATAAACTGATATCTCTTTATATCAGAGCAACCATGATATGGGGCAATAGTCGGATGATTATTGCCCCATTTTGTTTATATTTTCGCTTAATTCATTTTATATTTTCTTCCAAAACTCAAAAAATAGTTTTTAATAAACTCGAATACCGTTTCTAATAAACGTGCAAAAAGTTTATTAGAAACTGAAACTGCGTTTATTAACAACGGAAATAATAAATGTAAGAATAATAGACCTCTCTTTTCAGATGAAGAAACTATCAATATTACGGGCTCTTCTATTGATAATATAAACATACAGTTCTATTATTTCATCCACACAATCGGATAACCTAAATCTCTTTTGATAGCTTCCATACTCTTTCACCAACCGGTTTATATCCATCTCCATCACAAAGCAAATACTAAAATGTCTTTTTCAGATATACCATATCCACCAGTTGCTTGCCGTCTTCGTACATAGGATGGTCGTAATTGTCGGTAAAGAAATTCTTTAGCCGATGGGAAATGGTGAAGCCACAATGTTCGTAGAAAGAAAGCGTAGAAGGTACATCGCCTGTACCGACCAGCAATTCTGAGCATTTCCCCCGATAATGATCAAATAAAAATTGAATCAAGCGTTTTCCATATCCCTGCCGCTGGAAAAAAGAGATCGTAGCTATGTTCTTGATTTCATAAATTCCTTCCCCTTCACGGGTTACGACACAGCACGCTTTCAATCCGTTATCATACAAGACAAACATATCGCCACGTTCCAGATAGCGGTCGATCATACTCTCCTGTTCATCAGCCAAAAGCAACAGTTCCAAGAACTCTTTTTTATCCGAAATTACTTTTTTTATCTCCATATTTTAAAACTTTGAACCTTTCATCAGTATCTTGCAAAGGTATAAAAATTCACCTGATAAACAATTTCCCGAAAGTATATCTTGAAAAACCGGCTCAGCAATCTCGCACTATCAATACAAACGCTGAACTTTAAGGGCATATTCTTGTTAACTTGTCACTATCGTGACTGATAGTTCTGTGACAGAATTCCGAACAGGTTGCATCTCACAGATGAATAACCAATAATAAACCTATAACTAAAAATCGAAATTATGTGTACGAGAGTCGTTTATTCAGGAAGCAATGGTATGGTAGCAACCGGTCGTTCTATGGACTGGAAAACAGATATGCACAGCAACCTTTGGGTGTTTCCCAGAGGGATGAAACGGAACGGAGAAACCGGAGAGAACTCGCTGGAATGGACTTCCAGATACGGTAGCGTAGTGACTTCCGCTTTCGAGATCGCCAGTACGGACGGTATGAATGAGAAAGGATTGGTCGCCAATCTGCTTTGGTTGCCCGAAACCGAATACCCCGTAAGAGATAAGAATAAACCGGGACTTGCCATTACAGCCTGGGTGCAATATATGCTGGACAATTTTGCCACCGTAGAAGAAGCCGTAGCATACATTGACGAAGATACCTTTCAGGTCGTTTCGGATATGATGCCAGACGGTTCCCGGTTGGCTACTTTACATTTATCTATTTCGGATGCTACAGGTGACTGTGCCATTTTTGAATATATCGGTGGGAAACTCACGGTATATCACAGTAAGGAATACAAGGTTATGACCAACTCTCCTACTTACAACAAGCAACTGGCACTGAGCGAATACTGGAAATCGATAGGAGGACTGAGCTTTCTGCCCGGTACGAATCGCGCTGCCGACCGCTTTGCCAGAGCCAGCTTCTACATCAACGCATTGCCCGAGACCGATGATGAAAGAATAGCTGTTGCCAGTGTATTCAGTGTTGTACGCAATGCTTCTGTTCCTTACGGGATATCCACTCCCGAAAGTCCCGAGATTTCCACTACGCAATGGAGAACCGTTTCGGAGAGCAAGAACCTGAGATACTTTTTCGAATCAAGTCTGACTCCGAATACCTTTTGGGTAAATCTGAAAGATTTCGATTTATCGGAAGGGGCTCCGGTGTTCAAACTGTCTATTGCCAATGGAGAGATGTATCATGGAAATACAGCCAAGAATTTTAAAACAGCGCTGCCTTTCAAATTTATGGGCGTAAAGGGATAAATTGATAGCAGCTTGCTGCATCACATATATCAGAGAAGTATTTTCTCCACGTCTTCGGGAACATATACTGTTCCCGAAAACTCCTGAGCAGCTTCTTCCGTATAATACAACAAAATATTTCCGAATACTATTCACGCACCACACCACTGACTTCCATTTCAAGGAAGTAGTCATTCTCCAATTTAAAGGTGTACTAAAGAATCAAACAATCATCCAAATCAATAGAAAAATAATACAATGCACTTGTTTTCTCTTATTATTATCGTTTACTTTGTTGGCAAAAATTAATTAACGAGCCATGAAAAACCTACTATTAGCAGCCATGCTTTTCTGCACAAACATAGCCATCGCACAAGGTACTATAGAAGATTACCGTCGTGCTTACTCAGCAGGAGAAAAATTCAGTGCAAACAAAGTATTCTATTCCAATGTCAATCCGGAGTGGATTGGTAAAACGCATTATTTCTGGTATGTACGAAATACTCCCGACGGACGTATCTATGTATTAGTGGATGCCGACACTCAAAACAGAAAAGACTTGTTTGACCACAAACTCGTGGCAGCAGCTTTAAGTGAGGCATCGGGACGCAAAATAGAAGCCACTTCTCTTTATCTGGATCGTCTGTCTGTCAACAACGGACTGGATACGCTACGTTTCGTTTTCAACAATCATCGCTGGATGTATGTCATCGATAAAAATCAGCTGACAGATGAAGGTGCTCTGCCCACTCCACGCAAACAACGCCACTGGATGGAAACAGATGATGAAAAGACGGCTGCTCCCGTCACCTCTCCTGACAAGAAATATACAGCATTCATTAAGAATCATAATATATATGTAAAAGAAACAGCTACCGGAAAAGAAAAACAGCTAAGTCTGGACGGTACTTTGGGAAATTATTACTCAGCCTATATCCGCTGGTCTCCCGACAGCAAAAAAGTCGCTTCCTGCAAGATTCGTCCGGTAGAAAAACGTTATGTATATTATGTGGAATCCTCCCCAAGCGATCAGCTTCAACCCAAACTCCACAAACAAGAGTATGCCAAACCGGGCGATGAACTTCCGTTTAAGATACCCTGCATATACGATGTGGAAACAGGACACAGTGTGATTCCATCGACAGATTTATTCTCTCAACAATATTACATTACGGCCCCCGAATGGAACAGTGACAGTCAAGCCATCACTTTCGAATACAATCAGCGCGGACATCAGGTCTACCGGGTATTGGAATTTTCTGCCGCAACAGGAAAGGTACGCCCGTTAATAGAAGAGACAAGCGACAAATACGTTAATTATTCCCGTCGTTTCCGACATGATTTACAAAATGGAAAACGAATGATATGGATGAGTGAACGTGACAACTGGAATCACCTGTATATGTATGACCGTACTACAGCCCAGCCTATTCGTCAGATAACCAAAGGCGAATGGTACGTACGTGATATCCTCCGGGTAGATGAAACCAACCAACTTATTTATTTCTCGGCAAATGGCGTACAAGCTAAAGAAGATCCCTACCTGATCCGTTATTATCGTATCGGCTTCGACGGTAAGAATCTCACTTGTCTCACTCCGGCAGAAGGAATGCATAATGCATGGTTCTCAAAAGATATGCAATATTTAGTTGATGTATATTCTATGGTAGACAAAGCTCCTGTAGCCGTACTCCGGGATGCCAAAAACGGAAAAGTCATCATGCCACTTGAAACGGCTGATATCAGTCGTCTGGAAGCTGAAGGCTGGAAAGCTCCCGAAGTATTCACCGCCAAAGGTCGTGACGGAAAAACGGATATGTGGGGAATCATCATTCGTCCCAGCAATTTTGATCCTGACAAAAAATACCCCGTTTTGGAGTATATCTATCAAGGACCGGGTAATCAATACGTACCCAAAACCTTTATTCCTTATAACTACTTTATGAGTGGTATTGCCGAACTCGGTTTTATTGTTGTCATGGTAGATGGGATGGGAACTTCTTTCCGTTCACGCACTTTCGAAAACGTATGTTACAAGAATCTGAAAGATGCCGGATTGCCCGATCATATTGCCTGGATAAAATCCGCTGCCCAAAAGTACCCTTATATGGACATAGATCGTGTCGGAATTTATGGTTGTTCCGCAGGTGGACAGGAATCAATGACAGCAGTACTGTTTCATCCCGAATTTTATAAAGCAGCATATTCTGCCTGTGGCTGCCATGACAATCGTATGGATAAGATATGGTGGAATGAACAATGGCTGGGTTATCCGGTTGGTGAACAATATAAAGAAGGATCGAATGTTGAGAATGCTCACTTGCTCAGTCGCCCGTTAATGCTGGTAGTAGGTGAAATGGATGATAACGTAGATCCGGCTTCTACCATGCAGGTAGCAAATGCGTTGATCAAAGCCAATAAAGATTTTGAGTTAGTGGTTATTCCCGGTGCTCACCACACTATGGGAGAAAGTTTCGGTGAACATAAACGCTACGACTTCTTCGTGCGCAATCTATTAAATACAACTCCGCCGAAATGGAATGAAATAAAATAGTGAATACTTTGTAGAACAGTATCCACTACTTTATTCATAATCCAGTCAGTTACTTTTTCTATGCTCCAGAATCGTATCCATATTTTCCAAAGCCCAGCCTACTAATCCTTCAATATGCGGAATCAAAGTTCCTCCTGTATCTGTTAGATAATACTCTACACGGGGAGGTACTTCCGCATATATTTTCCGTTCAATCAAACCGTCAGATTCGAGCGTACGAAGAGTAACAGTCAGCATCCGCTGTGAAATATCCTCTATCGTTTTATGAATATCGCTAAAACGCATCGTACCATTCGCATTCAAAGTTATCAGTACCAGCATCGACCATTTGTCTCCCAAGCGGCTTATGACATCTCTTACAGGGCAATTCCCTGTCGGGTGAAAGTTTTTCATCTTTTTAACGTTTTGTATTATACTGAGTTTCAACAATAGTTACTTCCATGTAACTACCTTATTCTAAGGTTCGTTCTTGTATTTTTCAATTAAGGTAGATACATTTGCATCACAAAAGTAATAAACTTACTAAAAATAACTATTGTTTCATTTAAATAATTATGATTATGGCAAAGAAAGTAGCAGTTTTAGCAGTGAATCCGGTAAATGGTTGTGGTTTATTCCAATACTTGGAAGCCTTTTTCGAAAATGGCATTTCCTATAAAGTATTTGCCGTATCGGATACGAAAGAGATCAAAACCAATTCAGGAATGGTCCTAATAGTAGATGATGTGATTGCTAATCTAAAAGGGCATGAAGACGAATTTGATGCACTTGTATTCTCCTGTGGAGATGCAGTACCTGTATTCCAGCAGTATGCAAACCAGCCATACAATGTGGACTTGATGGAAGTCATCAAGACTTTCGGAGAAAAAGGAAAGATGATGATCGGACACTGTGCCGGTGCAATGATGTTTGACTTTACAGGTATAACAAAAGGTAAAAAAGTCGCTGTCCATCCGCTGGCCAAACCTGCCATTCAAAACGGAATTGCCACGGATGAAAAATCTGAGATAGATGGCAACTTCTTTACTGCACAAGATGAGAATACGATCTGGACAATGTTGCCGAAAGTCATAGAAGCATTGAAATAATGCCGGAAAGTATAGAAAGGAATAAATCCACACACAAAAAGAATTGTTCATACAATTGAATAATAAACTCATTCTTTCCTTTAAAACCAACGGCCCGTTCCTCGGTGTGCAACGGGTCCTTCCTTTAAAACCAACGAGCCGTTGGTTTTAAAGGAAAAAACAGTCGCCCATACAACATTCATAATCAACAATTTACGCATTCTGCTTTTAACAAGCAAATATTGCAGCTTCATTCATTAATAAAAACAGACAACAATAGGCCAATTATTGATAAAAACAAGTGTATCCTTTTTCGTACACCTACATATTTTTGGTTTACACATCCGCATAAGGTCGGATTCGAAATTCCTTGAACAATACATCTACTTTATTATTTTTTAATTGGATGCCATCGTTTTTCAGATTGTTTTTAGTACTTTTGCCCGTATCAAATCAATAAATAATATATCGAACACAAACATCATACTCTCATGAATATGAAAAAATATGTGCTAGCATTTTTTCTATGTTTCATATCTATTACTCCTATTTTAGCACAAAGAGACCACATAGATATTTCAAACTATATTTTATGCATCAATTCCTATGCAGAATCTTCTCCTTGGAGTAACAGGATGATTTCAACCGTATCGGAGTACGTTCAAAAGAACCCAAAACTGGCATTATATGCGGAACATATGAATACTTTAATGATCGATAACGATACGATTTTAGGAGAATTCAAGAATATGATCTCTCAGAAATACGAGCATCATCGCCCACGGCTGCTAATATTATTGGGAAACCCTTCTCTATTACTACGTGATGAATATAGAGAGCTTTGGGGAGACATTCCTATTGTACTCTGTTCGGAAGAAAAGTTTATAGGTCCTAAAGACACCTACATCTACAAACAGCCAGTTACACAAGCGGAGCGTGTTCCGATCTCCCAACTTGCCGATCCCTACAATCTGGTACTTTTATATTCAAACCTTTATTTACGGGAAAATATCCAACTGATTTCTCACATAATCCCTGATATGAAGAAATTCATATTTATCGGTGACGAGCGAGAAATCAATCAGACCAATAATTTGGAAATACAGACAAAGTTAAAAGCCATAAATCCTAATATTGAATACCAGTACATCACGCCACAAAAAATGACAACGAACCAATTATTGGATTCATTGTATCATGTTGATCCGAATACAACCGGAATTTTATTTGCTTCCTGGTTCTACAAAACGACATTTGCAGGTAATACTTCATTAGTTACCAATGCTCACAAACTTATCGTAACAACTACAGCTCCAATTTTCACCCTTAATATGGCTGATATAACAGAAGAAAACGGTGGCATGATAGGTGGTTATACTTATGACCAAAAACACTATAACCAGCAATTAATTCATACCATTTCAGAAATACTTACAGGAAAGCCGGCTAGAGAAATTCCCTTTTATATGCCATCAGATGGCGCACCTATTATCAACTATACGATATTACTCCGTAAAGGATTCTCTCCTTCCATGTGTCCTCCAAACACACATTTTCTGAATAAACCGCTTGGATTCTGGAAACAGAACAAATATTTCATTATGGGTACCTTGTCTTTTATGATATTACTGGCAATCGTATTCTTTTATCGTATCCATAGCCTGAATAGCATCAAAAAAGCACAGCAAAAAGAAATTGACGCAATGACAAATTATAAGAATCTGGTTAATAACATGCCCATTCTCTATATGCAGGAAGAAGTGCTTGCTGATAAAAATGGCATTCCCGTAGAACTGATTTACCGCAATGTGAATGCGCATTTTGAGAAAAACTTTTTCCGCAAAGAAGAAGTTGTCGGGAAAAAAGCGAGTGAAATATTTCCGGAATCAATGCCGGACTTCCTGCACTTCACTCAAATAGCCTTATCAGAAAATAAAGTAATAACATTCCCCTACTATTTCAAAAAAATAGATACCTTCTACGATATAGTACTTAAAGCAAACCGGCAAAATAATATGATTGATGTATTTTGCCTGAACAGCACAGAGCTCCATAAGGCACAACAAAAGCTAAGCACTATCAACAACAAACTCGCCATGTCACTTGACGTAGCTAATATCGTGCCATGGAAATGGGATTTGCGAAGTAAAACAATTTTATGCGACATCAACAAACCGATAGAACTTAGCACACAAGGAAAAGACGTTGCCGAAGAACAACTGGCAGTACCCGACTATCACTATTTTTCCAAGATATTTAAGGAAGACCGGAAACGGGTAGAACAAGCTTATCAGAACTTAATAGACGGTCATTCGGAAAAAGTAAAAGAAGAATATCGCGTAGTCAGCACACAAAAAGGATTTCATAGGATAGAATGGGTGGAAGCCCAAGCAGCCGTTGAAACGCGGGACGAAAATGGCAACCCATTGACTCTTGTTGGCTCCTCACTCGTTATCACTGAACGAAAAAAAATGGAGATGGAACTGATTAATGCCAAAAACCGTGCCGAAGAGTCCAATCGGCTGAAGTCTGCTTTCCTTGCCAACATGAGTCATGAAATTCGTACTCCTCTAAATGCTATCGTCGGTTTCTCCGGTATATTGGCATCCACCGAAGAAGAAGAGGAAAAACAAGAATATGTCAGTATCATTGAAAACAATAATACGTTATTATTGCAGCTCATCAGTGATATCCTTGATTTATCAAAAATAGAAGCAGGAACATTGGACCTGCACTATTCCAATGTTGAAATCAATGATTTAATGAAAGACCTGGAAAACATGTGTCAACTGAAACTTAAGTCGAATGCTGTCAAACTGGAATTCGTAGCTCCTGAAGAACCATGTTTCGCACATATAGAAAAGAACAGGTTATCTCAGTTAATTATTAACCTGGTGACGAATGCCATAAAATTCACCATTCAAGGTAGTATCCGATTTGGATACAAACGTCAGAACAATGAATTATATTTCTATGTGGCTGATACAGGTTGCGGCATTCCTCAAGATAAGCAAAAAAGTATTTTTGGACGTTTCGTCAAATTAAATTCATTTGCACAAGGTACGGGTTTAGGACTCTCAATCTGCCAGACACTTGTCGAACACATGGGAGGTAAAATCGGGGTAGAATCAGAAGAAGGAAACGGCTCTACATTCTGGTTCACTTTGCCTTACAAGCAAGCAGAGACTGTTAAGAAGAGCCTTCCAAAGGACATACAACCTATTGCCATAGAAAAGGATAAGCTGGTAATTTTGATTGCTGAAGATAATGAAAGCAATTATAAGTTGTTCGAATCTATTCTAAAATATGATTATCATCTGCTTCATGCCTGGGATGGTCAGGAAGCTGTAAACATGTTCAAGGAGCATAATCCACAAATTATATTAATGGATATCAATATGCCTGTCCTGGATGGATATGAAGCAACCAAAGAAATCCGCAAGTACTCTGCCAAAGTACCGATTATCGCCATTACGGCTTTTGCATATGCTTCAGACGAGCAACGGGTGATGGAAAGTGGTTTTGACGGGTATATGCCGAAACCTATCAATGCCCGTCAGTTGAAGGCGCAACTGACAGATATCATGCAAAAACGTATTGTATTGCTATAGGGGAAATCAATTCCCTTTTGGAAGATAACAAAACAGCTAATAATTCAGCCACATTCTGAATGAAGCCATCTTGTCTTTACTTATCATTATCTTATCTTTGAAAGGTGGTTGTACATGAACGATTGCCTTTCCTAAGAAATAGGATTCAATACGCTGAATGGCATCAATACAGACTAATGTCTGACGATTCGTCCGGAAAAAGTGATCCGGATCGAGTTGTTCACTCAATCGGTCTAGTGCCAGATCAATGAGATACTCACGATTCTTATGGGTTACGGCAAAGGTGAGCTTATTTTCCGAATAAAAGTAAGCGATATCACTCACCTGTAAGGTGAATAGTTTCTCGCCACTAGAAATAAGGAAACGAGTACGATACTTTTTCTGCACAGAGACAGAGGTCTCCTGCGCAGCAGAAAGTTGCTGCAATATTTCCAGCATCCGGCTTTCCTGATTGAAATCATGGATGTAGTTCTTTGTCAATCCTTCAAAACGTTGAATGGTCTGCATCAGGCGGTCTTCATGAATCGGCTTCAAAAGATAGTCAATGCTATTCACTGAGAAAGCACGCACAGCATATTCGTCATAAGCAGTAGTAAATACAATCATACTCTCCGGATGCGCCTGTTCTATAAAAAGAAAAGAATTGCCATCCGTTAGCTGAATATCCAGAAACAGGATATCCGGATGAGGATGCTGCCCGAACCACTCTACTGCCTCTTCAATATTACCGGGCAATAACTGTACCTCCCAATCGGGACGAAGAGACAATAACGTATCCCTCAGCAGACGGGCTGCCGGAATTTCATCTTCTATGATGGCTGCTTTTATCTTATTCATAGAGCAAAGGTATTTTTACGGTAAACTCTTTCCGGTCATTTTCTACCACAATGTCACGGTTGCACAACAACATATATCGGGCAGAAAGGTTCTTAAGTCCCATTCCGGAAGTTACCACTGTTTTTTTAGTTTGTATCCGGTTTCTGACGATCAGTTCCCGTTCCTTTTCCATATAAAGAAGTTCGATAGTCATCGGTTTTCCCGTATGAATGACATTATGTTTGATTACATTCTCCGCTAACAATTGAATAGTAAGCGGAGGCAACTGAGCCTCCATACAAGTCTTCGGAATACGGTTGTCAATATGAATGCAATCGCCCAAACGAACCCTATGCAGAAAAATATAAGAGTTCAGAAAATCCATTTCCTCTCGCAGTGTTGTCAGCCTTTGATTCTGACACTGAAGAATATAGCGATACACATCCGAAAGATGCTGGGTGAACAATTCCGCATTAGCCGGATTGTAGCGAATCTCAGAAATCAAGGTATTCAGACTGTTAAACAAGAAATGAGGATTCAACTGATTCTGTAGAGCTGTATAGCGTGCCGTATTATTCTCTTTTTGCAAGGCAGCCGCTTTCTGTTGTAATCTTAACGTATTACGCATGGAACGATTGGCCAGCAACAATCCAAGGATGACGAGCTCTACCAGCCATACAGTTATAAGAATCCGCCAGCCTCCGTTGGGAAACGTAAACGGATAAGAAGCTCCTGCCAACAACTTGGCAGTTACCATTAAACCGTAGTTCAGCAAAAGAAACATCCCCATTACGATAATATAGACTGAAACCAGCTTCCAACGCCGATGCAAATTCAACGCATACTGATTATCAATCCATGAACTCAGCCTGATGGTAGTATATCCCAGCACATTAAAAGCCAGTATGAAGAACCCCAGTGTACTGACTGAATGTAGCATATCGGCAACCCGATCAGAGAAGGTTGCATAATTTATCAGTAACAGGAAAGAGAATATACCCAATCCTGAAAACAGCGCTATATACAATAAGGTGTTCAACTTTACATTCATACAGTTGGCTCTTTTCATACAAAGTTAGTGCTTTTTATCGACAATCATATCCGTGGAGCGCTTTTATTAACTCCGAATAGTGTCCTTGTGCCGCAGCTTTGGCTTGTACATAATTCACCTGCGATGTCTGCCGATAGGTTTGCGCGTCAATCACTTCCACCACTGACACTTTTCCTTCATTATAACGTTCTATTGCTTTCGCTTCATTCTCTTCTGCCTTCGCCAGTGAACTTTCGCTCAAACGAACCCGTTCCATTGCTTGTGACAGCGCTTTACGTGCCACTCCTATTTCCAGTTCAACCTGATCCATCACTTTATTCAGATTATCCTCTGCCATACCTACCCGAAAGGAGGAAGCACGCTTCTCACTTTTACGCTTCCCCCACTCAAAAATAGGTACTGAGACTTTTGCATAAACAGCATAATTGGGATCCAGATCTTTCTTGAAATTATATCCGGGAGAAGAGTAACTCCCGTCTATTCCCACATAAAACTGAGGTTTGAACTGCGAATCATTCAACTTTTTCGTACTCTCGGCCATACGAATCCGGTCATAAGCCATCTGAATTTCAGGACGTGCCATACCGGTAGACAACCATGTAGAATCATCGACAACCACCACCGGTATCTGTGAATCCAGTTCCGTATGATGTTCCAGCCGGACACCAATCATAGAATTCAATGCCATCCGCCCTGTTTCAAAATTACTTTGTGCCTGGAGCAACTGGTACTCCGCTTCGTTCAGTTTTACTTCCGCCATCAGTAAATCCTGCGGATCAACCAGCCCCACCTCTACCCTTTCTTTAATTGTTTTAACCAAAGCGGCTATTGAGTTACGAAAATCTTCGGCAACAGTCACAATCTCCTGCCGGGCTACGGCACTCCAGTATTGAATATCCGTTTGATAGCAAACAGCATCATTCAATGCCTTTGCCTGATTGGCAGCAAATGATTGCTGATGTTGTGCCATACGGATGGATTCCAGTACTCGTCCGCCTGTATAGACCGGTTGCAGAATGGAAAGAGAACCACCATAGTTCAGTTGTTTCCCTTCCACTGTTCTTGATAATCCTAAAGAAGGGACATCCAGAGTCAATTCCAACGGATTCTCCGTATACTGAAAGTTAGCTGTTCCGGAAAGTTTCGGTTTCAAATCTGCCCGTGCCGATTTTTCCACTTCCATACTGGCAGCTATATTCTTCTCAGCCGCTTTCAAGTCGTGATTGTAATCCAATGCCATAGTCCGGTACTTTTCAAGAAGAGGACTTTGCTGGGCTAAAGCAGACAAAGACCCTAAAGCAAAACCACATAACAACAAGCTATATATCCTTATTTTCATCTTTATTTTCCTTTTACTTTATAAAACATTGAATATAATGCAGGCGTGACAAACAAGGTCAATCCCGTGGCAAACGTCAGTCCGAAAATAATAGTCGCAGCCATTCCGCTGAAAGCGACATCAAACAATAGAGGGACCATACCGAAGATGGTAGTGGTTGCCGCCATCAATACCGGACGGGTTCGGGAAACCGTAGCCTCAACAATAGAGGTATACAGATCAATTCCACTACGATGCTGCACATTGATTTCATCAATCAGTACAATCACATTCTTGATTATCATTCCAAGCAACCCCAGCCAACCGGCTATCGGAAAGAAACCGAAGTCAAAACCGGTCAAGAGCATCCCCACCGCAATACCTATCAAAGACAAAGGCAAGACACAAAGAATAATAATCGGTTCACGGAAATTACCGAACAGCCCTACCAGGATAACCACTAATGCAAGGAATGCCAATGGGAAATATTTAGCAATGGCCTGCATCGCCTCACCCTGATCTTTATACTGGGCATCCCAAAAGAAAGTATATCCTTCAGGAAGCTGGATGTTCTCTATTTCTTTCCGGATTTCTCCATGTACTTCCGCCATCGTATGCCCCGGTTTCACGCCACACATTGCAGCCATTGACAGCTGACGGTTATAAGTTCTCACCTGGGGAAACTCCCAGGTTGTCTCTATCCGTTCTGTTACCTGCGAAAGCGGAGCCGACCTTTCTCCATTCCATATCGAAAAGTCTCCCAAAGAATGGGTGTCCGCTATATCCACATTACCCGATTTCAAAAGAACAGGAACTTTTTTCTCATTATCCCGATAGACACCGACAGGCAAACCATCATTAATTGATTTTACCGATTCCATCATCGAAGCTTTTGTAATTCCTAATGCTCCGGCCTTCACCGGATCATATACCGGACGGATAACCATCGACATATTCCCCCATTCGTTCCGGGCATCCGCAACTTTAGGATTTTGTCGCATAATCTCAATGGCCTGCCCTACCAAAGAATCAAGTACAGCAGGGTCCGGTCCGAGGAAACGAGCCTCGATCACCGCTTCCGTTAACGGACTTAGCTCGAATTTATTTACTTTAATCAACGGTTCGGGAAACTTCAACGAAACAGAGTCCTGCAAACGGGCATGCAGCTGACGGGAAAGTTTCGAAGTCTTGCATTTCACCAAAATTTGTGCATAGTTGGATTGAGGTCCAAAGGAAACGTTTGACAAGTAATAACGCGGCGGAGTCCGTCCTACATAAGTAGATACCATTTCCGTTTCTTCCTGTCCGCGGATATACTCTGCCATATCCATCACCATCTTATCTGTTTCTTCAATCCGTGTCCCTTCGGGCAGCCACATATCCAATGTAAAATACTGCTTATCCAATGCGGGGACAAAGACCTTCGGAATGAACTTGAAACTCCATGCCGACAATACCAGCATAATGACCATACACCCAATCGTTGCATACCGGTGACGAATCACCCATCTCAATGCAGAACGAAATTTATCATAATACTTGCCTGCAAAAAGAGCCGCCTTAAGTTCGTTGGGTCTTGGCCGACGGACAAACTCCTGAATAAAGAAAGGAGTCTGCGTCAGCGCAAAGACCCAACTGAACATCAGCGAAACGCCGATAACTACAACTAAGGATGACAATAACTCGCCGGTAATATGCGGCGAATAATATATAGGTAAAAAAGTTAGAATCGCAATGACTGTCGCCGCCAATAAGGGCAACGAAGTTGAAGAACAAGCCCGCAATATGGCTACCCGTTTCCGCATTCCCCGCTGCATATTGACCAATGCCGAATCGGAGACCACAATGGCATTATCTACCAACATTCCCATAGCTATGATAATGGCAGCAAGTGACATACGTTGCAAGGCAATTCCCTGTGAAAGCATCACAATCAAAGTCGCAAAGATGGAAAACACCAATCCGCTGCCAATCAGAATACCATTCTTGAATCCTATAAAAAACAACAGAATAGCTACTACCGTTACAACAGATATAATCAGGTTCAGAATAAATCCCTGATTGGCCACTGCCGATTCATAACCCTGATCATAAATCGTCTGCAGCTCAAAACCTTCGGGCATGGTCTCTGCAAAATGGTCAATCTCCTGTTTTACCGCCTCTGCCATATCGACAACATTTCCTGTGAGTATCGTAGAAATAGCAATACCTACCGCAGGTTTCCCGTCAATCCGCATTTTGTTACTTGGAGGCGTCTGATAACTCTCTTCAATCTCTGCAATATCAGCCAGCCGGAAATGCTCTCCTGTACGTGATACGATAGTCATATTCCGAATATCATCCAGAGAATAAAAATTACCGGTAGATTCAATCCGTATTCTGTTTACGCCGGCATCAATTCCTCCGGCATCCACTACCCTGTTCTGTGCATCGAAGGCACGTGAAATATCCGTAGTCGTGATTCCACTCCGTGCCATAACGGAAGGATTAAGAATGACGTCAATCGTTGGAGACTGTACACCATAAATCTCCACTTTTGCCACATCCTTCACCCTGAGCAGTACATTCTTGATAAGCTTCGCCTGATTTTCCAGTTCCCGATATGAATATCCTTCACCCGTCAGACCATAGAAAACACCCAGCACATCACCGAAATCATCATTCACCACTGAAGGACCGGCTCCTGCAGGAAGTTTCGACTGTACATCATTGACCTTCCGACGAAGTTTATCCCACAACTGCTGCATCTCATCCGCCCGGATTTCTTTCTTTACATACACCGTGATCTTGGATAAGCCTGCCCGATTTTCAGTTTTCAGATAATATAATTCGCCTAATGACTGTATCGATTCCTCCAATACATCCGTCACCTGAGATTGTACTTCGGAAGGGGAAGCACCCGGATATGGAGTCATCACCAATGCTTGCTTAATAGTAAACGGGGCATCTTCCAGTTTTCCCATCTTGATATAAGAAAACAATCCTCCTCCCAGCACTAATATCAACAGCAGAACAGTCACCGACTTCTTCTGCAAGAAATATTTTACCAACTTCATATTCTTCTACTTACTTTTGAGCGGCAACCGTCCTTTTTTCTTTCTGAGAAATGATATCGACAGGCATTCCGTCCGAAAGAAAACGTAATTTGCTTACCGCTACTTTATCTCCTGCCTGCAATCCGCCTTTCACTTCTACTTTTCCATTGGAAAGCAATTCGCCTAAAACGACTTTTCTCTTCACGACTTGTCCTGTCGTTTGATCCACCATCCATACATAGTCTCCTTCAGTGGGACGATGATTAAGGGCCGTTTGCGGAACAGTCACCATAGGAACAGATGATGTAGCAGGAAGGTCCAACAACATTTTTCCTGAGATACCGGCTGGCCATTCTCCTTGTTTGTTGGGCAGCAATGCCGTCATCAGGAAAGAAAGATTATTGCGCGTCGTACTCTTTGAAACCTCTATCACTTTAGCCGGATATACTGCTTCGGGACGAACATCAAAACGAATACCCACTTCCTTGATTTCCTTCGCTTGAAATGCGATCTCCTGAGTAACATACGCTTCTATCTTCAACTGAGTGATATCGATAAAAGAGACGACAGACTGAGTCGCTTTCACATCCTGATATTTTTCAATGTAGACTTCCCCTATATATCCGTCAAAAGGAGCAATAAGTTTCGTATCTTCAAGTTCATTTACAGCTGTTTCATAAGCAGTTTTGGCAGAAGTATAGTCTGCACGTGCTTTTTCATAGGCACTGGCGGACAGGTTGTTTTTCTCATACAACACTTTGATTCGCTCAAATTCTGCTTTTGCCTGATGATAAACAGCTTCCGCACGTTCCTTACGAATACGAAAATCACGGGAATCGATTTCAGCTATGATATCTCCCCGATGATAGTAATTACCCGCATACACTTCGAAACGGTCAATCGGTCCGCCCACCCGAAAAGAGAGTTCGGTCTCCTTGAATGGTTTGGCAATAAACGAAAATTCACGCTCGGCAGAAGGAACCAGTATTTCCACTTCCGCCACTTTTACCCGTACAAGCTCGTTTGTTTTCTTCTCACCCTTACTACACGATGTGAGCAGGCAAAGACAAAAAATACACAATGAAAAATTAGTCGTTGTCATTCTATTCTACATTAGTTACGTTGTCAACGGCACGAAAGTAGCGGAAAGAAGAAAAAAGAACGGGAATTTAATTTCCGAAGCGGAAAAAGAAAAGATGAAACGGAAAAAGAAAAGATGAAAATCTGAGCCTTTTATCGTACTTATGTGTTTCCTTACTATCTTTGCAGTTCGAATATATACCACAATATCAATTTATGACTGAAGAAAAAATACATAAAGAACGTCATGGCAGCTGGTGGGCATTGAGTCCGTTACTCGTCTTTCTCAGCCTTTATCTGGTAACTTCCATTCTTGTTAATGACTTTTATAAAGTACCCATCACTGTGGCTTTCCTCGTGTCTTCCTGTTACGCAATTGCCATTACGCGAGGATTGAAGCTCGACCAGCGTATCTACCAGTTCTCCGTAGGAGCCGCCAACAAGAATATCCTTCTGATGATATGGATATTCATCCTTGCCGGAGCTTTCGCACAAAGCGCCAGGCAGATGGGAGCTATTGATGCAACCGTCAATCTGACACTGCATATCCTCCCTGATAATCTGCTATTGGCCGGGATATTCATTGCCGCCTGTTTTATCTCATTATCCATCGGAACCAGCGTAGGGACAATTGTAGCCCTTACTCCCGTTGCTGTCGGCCTGGCCGAAAAGACAGAAATCGCCCTTCCGTTTATGGTAGCAGTCGTTGTCGGAGGTTCTTTCTTTGGAGATAACCTGTCGTTTATATCCGATACGACCATTGCCTCAACCAAAACTCAGGAATGCGTGATGCGTGATAAGTTTCGGGTAAATTCTATGATTGTGGTTCCGGCAGCGATTATCGTACTGGGAATCTACATTTTTCAAGGACTATCCATCACTGCGCCCGCACAAGTACAGACTATTGAATGGATAAAAGTCATACCTTATATAATAGTACTGGGAACAGCCATTGCCGGAATGAACGTGATGCTGGTATTAATAATTGGTATCCTGACCAGCGGTATCATCGGCATAGCTACCGGAAGTTTTGGCGTATTCGATTGGTTTGGGGCAATGGGTACGGGTATCACAGGCATGGGTGAATTGATCATCATCACATTACTGGCAGGCGGTATGCTCGAAACAATCCGTTATAACGGAGGTATCAATTTCATCATCAAAAAACTGACCCGTCATGTCAACAGCAAGCGTGGTGCGGAACTGAGCATCGCCGCTCTGGTAAGTATCGCCAACCTATGCACTGCCAACAATACGATTGCCATCATCACCACAGGACCTATTGCAAAGGATATTGCAAAGAGATTCCATCTCGACCGGAGAAAAACAGCCAGTATTCTGGATACATTCTCCTGTCTGATACAAGGTATCATACCCTATGGAGCACAAATGCTGATTGCTGCAGGGTTAGCCAACATCTCTCCTATCAGTATCATCGGCAATCTCTATTATCCGTTTACGATGGGGATCTGTGCCCTGCTCGCTATCCTGTTCCGATATCCGAGGAGGTATTCATAAGAAAAAGAAAGGAAATATTTGTCAATCAAAAGAAAAGCTGTATCTTTGCGCCCGCTATTACGAGTTAGTAGCATAATTCAAATCATTAATTAAAAACAATTATTAAAAATGGCAACTAGAATCAGATTGCAAAGACACGGACGTAAAAGTTACGCGTTTTATTCAATTGTAATTGCAGACAGCAGAGCACCACGTGATGGTAAATTTATTGAGAAGATTGGTACTTACAACCCTAACACCAATCCTGCTACAGTAGATTTGAATTTCGACGCTGCATTGGCATGGGTACTGAAAGGTGCACAACCAAGTGACACTGTACGTAACATTCTTTCTCGTGAAGGAGTTTACATGAAGAAACATCTTCTGGGCGGTGTAGCAAAAGGCGCATTCGGAGAAGCAGAAGCTGAAGCTAAATTCGAAGCTTGGAAAAACAACAAACAGTCAGGTTTGGCTACTTTGAAGGCTAAACAAGACGAAGCTAAGAAAGCTGAAGCAAAAGCACGTCTGGAAGCAGAAAAGAAGATCAACGAAGTGAAAGCAAAAGCACTCGCTGAAAAGAAAGCTGCTGAAGCTGCTGAAAAAGCTGCTGCTGAAGCACCTGCAGAAGAAGCAACTGAAGCTCCGGCTGAAGAAGCTGCTGCAACAGAAGCTGCTGCTGAATAAATTTCGGCAGGTTCCTAACAAGACATTTGGAAAAAGCTATAAATCCTCTTCGGTTCGCCGAAGGGGATTTTTTTATTTCCTGCTATAGAACATATTAAAATAGTTCTCTACTTCTGAATAAATTTCTTTTCTTTGCAACAGCATAGCTCAGCACAGTCATTTATCTTATAACAGTATGAGACGAACTGATAAAAAGAAAACATTCGGTCAACAGTCCAGCAAGGTTACGCAATTAGCGGATACATTAAGCCAGGCGATTTCCATGAAAAAATTTCGTGAAGGAGATTCTTTGCCTTCCATCAATCAGTTAAGTGCAGAATATGGAGTATCACGCGATACCGTTTTCAAGGCCTTTCTTGATTTGCGCGAACGGGGACTGATCGATTCCACTCCGGGAAAAGGATATTATGTAACCAGTCAGGTGACCAATGTCCTGCTCCTGCTCGACCAGTACACTCCTTTTAAAGAAGCCCTTTACAATAATTTCGTCAAACATCTGCCTATTAATTACAAAGTAGACTTGCTGTTTCATCAATATAATGAACGGCTTTTCAATACCATTATCCGCGAATCTGTCGGAAAATATAATAAATACATAGTGATGAATTTCGATAATGAGAAATTCAGTATGGTTCTCAATAAGATTCATCCAACAAAATTATTGCTTCTTGACTTCGGTAAATTCGAGAAAGAAAAGTATTCTTATATCTGTCAGGATTTTGATGAAGCTTTCTATCAGGCATTACTCATGCTGAAGGAGAAACTACGGCACTACCCACAACTTGTTCTGTTATTCTCTAAAAATCTGAAGCATCCCCAAAGCAGTAAAGAGTATTTTACCCGTTTTTGTGAGGAACAAGGATTTTTATGCGAAATTCAGGAAGATATCGAGAATCTGACCGTACGCAAAGGAGTAGTCTACATAGCCATCAAGCAACAAGATGTAGTGAAGGTTGTGAAACAAGGAAGACTGGAAGGACTGAAATGCGGAAGAGATTTCGGTCTGTTGGCATACAATGATATTCCTTCCTACGAAGTGATCGACGAAGGAATTACTTCATTGAGTATTGATTGGGAGATGATGGGAAATGAAGCGGCAAACTTTGTCCTGAACAATGTCCCGATACAAAAGTACCTGCCTACTGAAGTAAGACTCCGAAAGTCCCTGTAATTTTTTTGCTGTATTGACAGCACAGTTCAGCACAGAATTCAATCACCAAATAAAAATTTAGAAACCATGAAAAAGTATCCGAAAATCGGGATTCGTCCCACTATCGACGGTCGCCAGGGCGGCGTTCGTGAAAGCCTTGAAGAAAAGACTATGAATCTTGCCAAAGCAGTAGCCGAGTTAATCAGCAGCAACCTGAAGAACGGTGACGGAAGTCCTGTAGAATGTGTTATTGCAGACAATACTATCGGACGTGTAGCCGAAAGCGCTGCTTGCGCAGAGAAATTCGAAAGAGAAGGCGTTGGGTCCACTATCACTGTTACCTCCTGCTGGTGCTATGGTGCGGAGACAATGGATATGAATCCTCATTACCCGAAAGCTGTCTGGGGCTTCAACGGAACCGAGCGTCCGGGAGCAGTATACCTTGCAGCCGTATTGGCAGGACACGCACAAAAAGGACTCCCTGCATTCGGTATTTACGGACGCGATGTGCAAGACCTCGACGATAATACAATTCCTGAAGACGTAGCGGAAAAAATTCTTCGTTTTGCACGTGCCGCACAGGCAGTAGCAACGATGAGAGGCAAATCTTATCTGTCAATGGGTAGTGTATCAATGGGTATCGCCGGCTCTATTGTCAACCCCGACTTCTTCCAGGAATATCTGGGAATGCGCAATGAGTCAATTGACCTGACGGAAATCATCCGCCGCATGGAAGAAGGTATCTATGACCACGAAGAATATGCCAAAGCAATGGCATGGACTGAAAAATACTGCAAAGTAAATGAAGGAGAAGACTTCAAGAACCGCCCGGAGAAACGCAAAAACCGCGAACAAAAAGATGCTGACTGGGAATTTGTCGTGAAGATGATGATCATCATGCGTGACCTGATGACCGGAAACCCGAAACTGAAAGAAATGGGATTCAAGGAAGAAGCTTTGGGACACAATGCTATCGCTGCCGGCTTCCAGGGACAACGCCAATGGACAGACTTTTATCCTAACGGTGACTATCCGGAAGCATTGCTCAACACTTCTTTCGACTGGAACGGTATTCGTGAAGCATTCGTAGTGGCTACCGAAAACGATGCTTGTAACGGTGTAGCAATGCTGTTCGGACACTTGCTGACCAATCGTGCACAAATATTCTCTGATGTACGTACGTATTGGAGCCCTGAAGCCGTGAAACGTGTAACCGGTAAAGAACTGACCGGCTTGGCAGCCAACGGTATCATCCACCTGATCAACTCCGGTGCAACAACACTCGACGGTTCCGGCCAGTCATTAGACGCAGAAGGAAATCCTGTCATGAAAGAACCATGGAATCTGACTGACGCAGACGTAGAAAACTGCCTCAAAGCAACGACCTGGTATCCGGCAGACCGCGATTACTTCCGTGGCGGCGGCTTCTCGTCCAACTTTCTTTCAAAAGGTGGAATGCCTGTTACTATGATGCGTCTGAACCTGATCAAAGGCTTGGGCCCTGTCCTGCAAATCGCAGAAGGATGGACCGTTGAGATTGATCCGGAAATCCATCAGAAACTGAATATGCGTACCGACCCGACATGGCCGACTACGTGGTTCGTTCCTCGTCTGTGTGATAAATCCGCTTTCAAGGATGTATATTCTGTAATGAACAACTGGGGCGCTAACCACGGAGCCATCAGCTACGGTCACATCGGACAAGACCTGATTACGCTTGCCTCTATGCTTCGTATCCCTGTTTGCATGCACAATGTAGATGAAAACGAAATTTTCCGTCCGGCTGCATGGAACGCATTCGGTATGGACAAAGAAGGAGCAGATTACAGAGCTTGTACAACTTACGGTCCTATCTATAAATAAACAAGAATCTTTCGTCCTATTTGATTTAATAATTTAACTTTGCCGTATCATAGTGGAAGCAGTCTTCAAACACAAGCTTCCACTATATGACGGCTTAAATAAAAACACTATGATAACTGACGAACACATCGAACTGTTTCTGGCACAGGCACACCGCTACGGAGACGCAAAATTAATGCTTTGCAGCAGCGGTAATCTTTCCTGGAGAATCGGAGAAGAAGCACTGATTTCGGGTACAGGTTCATGGGTCCCTACCCTTGCCAAAGAAAAAGTTTCTATCTGTAATATAGCCAGCGGTACACCGACGAATGGCGTAAAACCATCTATGGAAAGCACATTCCATCTTGGCGTTCTCCGCGAACGGCCGGATGTAAATGTAGTACTCCATTTCCAGTCGGAATATGCCACTGCCATCTCTTGCATGAAAAACAAACCGACAAATTTCAACGTAACGGCAGAAATACCTTGTCATGTCGGGTCGGAAATTCCCGTGATTCCTTACTACCGGCCGGGATCTCCCGAATTAGCCAAAGCAGTAGTAGAAGCAATGCTGAAACATAATTCCGTCTTACTGACCAATCACGGACAAGTAGTATGCGGAAAAGACTTCGACCAAGTTTACGAACGGGCTACCTTCTTCGAAATGGCTTGCCGCATCATAGTTCAGTCCGGCGGTGATTACTCCGTACTGACACCGGAAGAAATAGAAGACCTGGAAATATACGTATTAGGAAAGAAAACCAAATAAGTATCCGGGAATACCATGAAAGATACCACAAGAAACACATATTTAGCAGTAGACTTTGGAGGAGGAAGCGGTCGGGTCATCGCCGGCTCCCTTCTCCAGGGAAAGCTGGAATTAAAAGAAATACACCGCTTTACCAACCGACAGGTTAAACTCGGGAATCATGTTTACTGGGACTTTCCCGCCCTGTTCGAAGATATGAAAACCGGACTGAAACTTGCTGCACAAAAGGGATATCATGTCAAAGGAATCGGCATAGATACATGGGGAGTAGACTTCGGCCTGATTGACAAAAAAGGAAATTTACTGGGCAACCCTGTCTGCTATCGGGATGCCCGAACAGACGGAATGCCGGACAAGGTATTTCAAATACTGGATGCACAAAAGCATTACGCCTGCACAGGCATACAAGTAATGCCTATCAATACGCTGTTTCAGCTTTACAGCATGCAACAGAATCAGGATGTACTGCTAGAAGTTGCACAGCGGCTTCTCTTTATGCCCGACCTCTTCAGCTATTACCTGACGGGAGTAGCCAATAATGAATATTGCATAGCTTCCACCTCCGAACTACTCGATGCACACCAACGAAACTGGTCGATGGATACCATCCGTACTTTGGGACTCCCCGAACACTTATTCGGAGAAATTATTCTGCCGGGAACTGTCAGAGGAACACTTAAAGAAGAGATAGGCCGTGAAACAGGATTAGGCACCGTCGACATTATCGCTGTCGGCTCGCATGACACAGCCAGTGCCGTTGCTGCCGTTCCGGCAACTGAAGGTCAAGTAGCCTTTCTCAGTTCCGGCACCTGGTCATTGTTGGGAGTCGAAGTGGATGAACCCATATTGACGGAAGAAGCGAGACTGGCTCAATTTACCAATGAAGGAGGCGTAGGCGGTCACATCCGATTCTTGCAAAACATTACCGGACTGTGGATTCTGCAACGCTTGATGAGCGAATGGAAGCTACGTGGCGAAGAACAAAGTTATGATATGATTCTTCCGCAAGCTGCGGACGCAGAAATTGACACGATTATTCCCGTGGACGATGCAGAGTTCATGAACCCCGAAAATATGGAAACAGCCCTTCTGAACTACTGCCGGAATCATTCACTTAAAGTTCCCGGAAACAAGGCAGAAATGGTCAAATGCGTACTACAGTCACTGGCCTCCAAATATCGTGAGGCGGTAGCACAGCTCAATCGTTGTCTCCCCTCTCCGATTCACCGGCTAAACATTATCGGAGGAGGCTCACAAAATAAACTGCTCAACCAACTTACTGCCAACGCACTCGGCATCCCTGTTTATGCCGGACCGGTAGAAGCCACAGCAATGGGGAATATCCTGACTCAGGCAATGGCGAAAGGAGAAATATCCAGCCTCCGGGAAATCAGAGAAATAGTAAGCCGCAGTGTTACACCACAAGTATATTACCCTGAAAAATAAGAAAGATATGGAAACACCTCAAACTGGCTATCAAGTAAAAACCTACAACGTCCCTGTCAAGCGATATTGCCAGACTCTTGATCTACGGGATTCACCGGAGTTAATAGCTGAATATCGGAAAAGACACAGCCAGGCAGAAGTTTGGCCCGAAATCCTTGCAGGAATCCATGAAGTTGGTATCCTTGAGATGGAAATTTACATTCTCGGCACCCGTTTGTTCATGATCGTCGAAGCACCCGTCGACTTTGACTGGGACACAGCCATGGCACGTCTGAACACTCTCCCCCGGCAACAAGAATGGGAAGAATACATGTCCATCCTCCAGCAGGCCGCTCCGGGAATGAGTTCCGCTGAGAAATGGAGACCCATGGAGAGAATGTTCCATTTATATAATACCTAAAATAACAAGAAATTACCATGAAACACACTAAGCAGTCTATTATCTCAAAGGATGGCGTCAGCTATCTTATTCCATTCATACTTATTACCTCCTGCTTTGCACTGTGGGGATTTGCGAACGATATTACCAACCCGATGGTAAAGGCATTCTCCAAAATTTTCCGGATGAGCGCTACCGACGGGGCACTGGTTCAGGTAGCCTTTTACGGTGGATATTTTGCCATGGCTTTCCCTGCCGCCATGTTCATCCGCAAATTCTCTTATAAAGCCGGAGTATTGTTAGGACTCGGCCTGTATGCTTTCGGAGCCTTCTTATTCTTTCCCGCCAAGATGACAGGAGAGTATTACCCGTTTCTGATCGCTTACTTTATTCTGACCTGCGGACTCTCCTTTCTGGAAACCAGTTGCAACCCCTATATACTTTCTATGGGAACGGAAGAGACAGCTACAAGACGTCTGAACCTCGCCCAGTCTTTCAATCCGATGGGATCGCTGCTCGGAATGTACGTGGCGATGCAATTTATTCAGGCTAAACTGCACCCGATGGGCACTGATGAACGCGCTTTACTGAACGACAGTGAGTTTCAGGCCATCAAGGAAAGCGATCTTGCCGTATTGATAGCTCCTTATCTCACTATCGGACTCGTTATTCTGGCGATGCTGCTTCTGATACGATTTGTAAAAATGCCCAAGAATGGAGATCAGAATCACAAAATAGATTTCTTTCCTACGCTAAAACGTATTTTCACCCAGACACGCTATCGGGAAGGTGTAATAGCACAATTCTTCTATGTGGGTGTTCAGATTATGTGCTGGACCTTTATCATTCAGTATGGTACACGCCTGTTTATGTCACCGGAATATGGCATGGATGAAAAAAGTGCGGAAGTTCTGTCCCAGCAATACAATATCGTAGCGATGGTTATTTTCTGTATCAGCCGCTTTATCTGTACTTTCATTCTGCGCTATCTCAATGCAGGGAAGTTGCTCATGATCCTTGCCATCTTCGGAGGCATTTTCACATTAGGAACGATCTTCCTTCAGAATATCTTCGGACTGTATTGTCTGGTAGCAGTTTCCGCCTGTATGTCTTTGATGTTCCCTACCATTTACGGAATTGCATTGAAAGGTATGGGAGACGATGCCAAGTTCGGGGCAGCCGGTCTGATTATGGCCATTTTGGGAGGTTCCATACTTCCTCCCTTGCAAGCAAGCATTATTGACATGAAAGAGATAGCTTCCATGCCGGCTGTCAATGTATCATTCATTTTGCCATTCATTTGTTTCCTGGTAATCATCGGTTATGGCTACCGTACAGTGAAAAGGAACTGGTAAAAACTAACTTTAAGATAGTGACACTATCCTGTTGCGATAGTGTCAGCATCCCACTCATATAGTGACACTATCCGGACCGGATAGTGTCACTATCTTTTTTCTTTTTTATAAACTATTCCTTTTTTCTTCGTATCTTAATTTAATTTGTTTACATTTGTCTTTCGATTTCAATAATCTGTTAACCCGATGACCCCAGATCAAGACGAAAGACTTTTAGCGCAACAATTCGAAACAATATTCACGAAGTATTATTCAGTAGTGAAATATTTCGCCCTAATGCTGCTTAAATCCGAAGAAGACGCGAAGGATATTACCCAAGATGTTTTCACTAAACTATGGACTAAGCCTGAATTATGGGCAGAAGTTCCTAATCCGACTCCTTATATCTATACTCTTACTAAAAGTACAACTCTCAATTTTATCAAACACAAAAAAGTAGAATTGGCTTATCAGGAGAAAATTATAGAAAAAACTCTCATCGACGAACTTTTCCAATCAGAAGATACACTCAACCCCATCTATTATAAAGAGGCGCAACTAATCATCAAATTAGTTCTCGAACGTCTCCCGGAACAACGCAGAATGATTTTCGAAATGAGTCGTTTCAAGCATATGAGCAATCTTGAAATAGCCGAAAAACTAAATATTTCGAGACGAACAGTGGAACATCATATCTACTTAACTCTGCTTGAAATGAAAAAAATCATCTTTTTTGCATTTTTTCTGCTACTCCCTTAAGTAAGCTGCCTTAGTTAATTGAAGTATTAATATAACAGTTATAACATTAATACCTCAATATGAAGAATTACTTTCAGAAAATAATAACATTATTCACCGGAAATGACTATCCGGAATCTACCCAGCAAGATTTCTACAAGTGGCTGGTAGATGAAGAGCATACTTCCGAAAAAGACGAAGCATTACAAAAATTATGGGATGAGGCTCATAAACAGAGAACTGCAACCGACATGCAGGAGGCTTATGAACTTTTGAAAAAGAATGCCGGAATACCTCCCATACAACGAAAAAGAACAATCCGACCGATTCATATATGGCAGGCTGCCGCTGCGGTTTTCTTTTTAGTAGCGGCTTCTTCTGTTTACCTTTCTACCATCGGCAAAGAAATACAAGAAACTCTTATTCAGCAATACATTCCAACTGCTGAAATAAGGACTCTCACTTTACCCGATGGAACTCAGGTACAGCTGAACTCACAAAGTACACTTTTATATCCACAAAACTTTACCGGGAAAGATCGTAGTGTCTTTTTGATCGGTGAAGCTAACTTTAAAGTTAAACCGGATAAGAAACATCCGTTCATCGTCAAGTCCAATGATTTTCAGGTGACGGCGTTGGGTACGGAGTTCAACGTTTCGGCTTATCCGGAAAATCCGGTGTTGGCAGCCACATTGATTTCAGGAAGCGTATTGGTAGAATACAATAATTTAAAATCGCAGGTGATTCTAAAACCGAATGAGCAGCTGGCTTACAACAAAAATACTCATTGCCATAGCCTGGACCATCCGGATATGAAGGAGGTTACCGCCTGGCAACGTGGAGAACTTGTGTTCAGAGAAATGTCCGTCAAAGATATCATCACAATACTTGAACGTAAATATCCTTATACATTCGAGTATCAGCTCAAAACTCTGAAAGACGACAGATATAGTTTCCGGTTTAAAGACCAGGCACCACTATCTGAGGTAATGGATGTGATAGTAAATGTAGTAGGCCAAATGAACTATAAGATAAAAGGAGACCGCTGCTATTTAATCCCAAAATAATGGCTATCCCCCAAACAAAACAGTAAAAAAACAACAATATAATAACCTTTTTAACCACTAAAGACTTATGCAAAAAAGTATCCGGAATGGAGCCCTAACTCTATCCCGGATATGAAATCAAAATTCTCAATATTAGAGTTTTACTCTATCCAATTACCGTGAAATAATTTAGTTAATAACCTAATACTAAGAAAATGCTACAAATTTATGAATTTATAGTAGATCAAACCGCAAAGGGAAGAAGTTTTTTACTTTTTTTCTGTTTGTTAATGATGCAAGCACCCTCCTTTGCACAAAGTAGTGCCAAGATCACAATTCAGAAGAAAAATATATCTGTTATCGAGGCACTTAAGGAAGTAGAAAGACAATCCGATTATTCTGTCGGATACAATGATTCGCAACTGAAAAACAAGCCTGTTTTAAATCTTGACCTAAAAGCTGTGGCATTAGAGAATGCCCTTAAACAAATCCTCCAAGGAAGTGGATTTACTTATCAGTTCAAAGATAAGTATATCATGATTATTCCCGACAAAAAGTCAAAAGAAACTCCTGCAAAAAAAATAAGTGGAATGGTCATTGACGAAAACAATGAACCACTGATCGGAGTGAATATAAAAGTAGAAGGAAGCTCCGTAGGTGCAATCACCGATATTGATGGAAATTTCAATATAATGGCTCCCCAAGGTAGTACATTAAGCTTCACTTATGTGGGATATACACCTCAAACTGTGAAAATAACAGATAAGAATATCTACGAAATAAGATTAGTAAGTGACACTAAACAGCTGAACGAAGTGGTAGTCACCGCTCTCGGCATTAAACGTGAACAAAAGGCGTTGAGTTATAATGTACAGCAGGTGAAAGCCGATGCGATTTCTGGTATTAAAGATGCCAATTTCATCAACAGCCTGAACGGTAAAGTAGCTGGTGTCAATATCAATAGTAGTTCCTCTGGTGTGGGTGGAGCTAGTAAAGTAGTGATGCGTGGTACAAAATCGATCGAACAGAGCAGTAATGCACTATACGTTATTGATGGAATTCCTATGTTCAATTTTGGCGGTGGTGGCGGAACGGAATTTGATTCCCGTGGTAAGTCCGAAAGCATTGCTGATCTGAATCCGGATGATATAGAAAGCATTTCCGTGCTGACAGGTGCCGCTGCAGCTGCCCTCTATGGTAGCAATGCAGCTAATGGTGCCATCGTTATCACTACCAAACGAGGACAAGTAGGAAAACTACAAGTATCTGTCAACAGTAATACTGAGTTCTCTAAACCATTCGTACTTCCTCAGTTCCAGAATCGCTATGGGACAGGTAGCCGAGGCAAGACAGCAGGTTCCAGCACTTTGAGTTGGGGATCATTATTGAATGAAGCATCACGCACAGGGTTTGAACCAAAGGATTTCTTCGATACAGGATTAATCTTTACCAATTCCGTCACACTCTCCACCGGAACAGAGAAGAATCAGACTTTCTTCTCAGCCGCCGCAGTAAATTCCGAAGGTATCGTACCCAACAATCGTTATAACCGTTACAATTTCAACTTTCGCAATACAACGAGCTTTCTCGACGGTAAGATGAAACTCGACGTAGGTGCCAGCTATATCATTCAGAACGACCGTAACATGACCAATCAAGGTGTTTATTCTAACCCGATCGTGCCCGTTTATCTGTTTCCGCGCGGTGATGATTTCAGTCTTACCAAAGTGTTTGAGCGCTGGGACCCGACACGCAAAATCAACACCATGTTTTGGCCGCAAGGTGAAGGTGATCTTCGTATGCAAAACCCTTACTGGATCGCCTACCGCAATCTGCGCCTCAACCAAAAGAAACGTTATATGCTGTCCGCAGCATTAAGTTACGATATAACCGACTGGCTGAATATCTCAGGACGTGTACGTATAGACAATTCCAATACCAAATACGAACAAAAACTTTACGCAAGTTCTAACACCACACTAACCGAAGGTAGTACACAAGGTTACTATGCCATAGAAAAACCTGATGAAAGCCAAGCTTATGCTGACGCACTCGTCAACATCAACAAGCGTTTTGGCGACTACTCATTGGTAGCAAACATAGGTACCAGCATCATGAACAATAAGTATGACGACCTGAGTTATCGTGGACCGATACGCGAAAAGGGTATTCCCAACGTATTCAATGTTTACGACCTTGATAACACCAAGAAAAAAGCCCGTCAGGACGAATGGCAGGAACAGACACAATCTATCTTTGCCAGCGTGGAAGTTGGTTGGAAAAGTATGCTCTATCTAACGTTAACCGGACGTAACGACTGGGCTTCACAGCTTGCCAACTCGTCTACTTCTTCCTTCTTCTATCCTTCTGTCGGTCTTTCCGGTGTCATATCAGAGATGGTGCAACTCCCCGCTTTCATCGACTATATGAAAGTACGTGGTTCATTCAGTTCCGTCGGTATGCCTTATCCGCGCAATCTGACATCACCTACTTACGAGTATGACGAAACCAATCAAGGATGGAAACCAAAGACACATTATCCTATCGGTGATCTGAAACCGGAACGTACCAATTCTTGGGAATTAGGTCTGGATATGCGCCTTTTCAAGGATTTCAATCTCGGGCTGTCCTGGTATCTTGCCAATACATTCAACCAGACGTTCGATCCGCAGATTTCCGTATCGTCAGGCTACAGTACTATCTATCTGCAAACAGGTTACGTACGCAATACCGGTATTGAACTCTCGCTGGGATATAATCATACATGGAACAATAATTTCCATTGGGATAGTAACTTCACCTTGAGCCACAACAAAAATGAAATCAAGGAACTGGTAAGAGACTATCTGCACCCCGAAACAGGTGAGATTATTAATAAAGACCGTTTGGAAATAGGCAAATTGGGTAAGGCCAAATTTATATTGAAAGAGGGCGGAACATTGGGCGACCTTTACTCACAGTCCGACTTGAAACGTGACAATAATGGTATGGTAGAAATTGACCCTTCCGGTGCACTGGTAGTAGAAAACAACCTTGACGATATCAAGTTAGGTACCGTATTCCCGAAAGCAAATCTGGCATGGAACAATCATTTCTCATGGAAAGGAATCAGCCTCAGCGCACTTATCACAGCACGTATTGGCGGTATCGTTTACTCTGCTACCGAAGCAGCCATGGATCAATACGGTGTTTCCGAACGTTCGGCACTGGCACGCGACAATGGTGGTGTGTTATTGAATGGACGTACTCTTGTAGATGCTCAGACCTACTATACAGCAATCGGCAGCGAGAGCGGACTTCCACAATATTATACTTACAGTGCTACCAATGTACGCTTACAGGAAGCCAGTCTCGGCTACACTATTCCACGCAAGTGGTTGGGTAACGCATGCGATATTCAAGTATCGGTGGTAGGCCGTAACCTGTGGATGATTTATAACAAGGCTCCTTTCGATCCCGAAGCCGTAGCTACTACCGATAACTACTATCAGGGTATCGACTACTTCATGCTGCCGAGCACCCGTAATATCGGCGTGAATGTAAAAATAACCTTTTAACGAATTAAATTCTATATAGTATGAAACAACCAATGACATCTATCCTGAAGATGTTCTCTCTTGCCCTACTCCTTGCAAGTGGAACCGCTTGTACGGACAATTTCGACAAGATCAACTCCAAGGACTATCAGGTGACCAAGCAAGAGCAAGAACGTGAGAACTACAACTTAGGCACCACGCTGAGAGGTTTGCAGGGCCTTGTCATTCCCACCCAGGAACACAGCTATCAGTTCATAGAAGCATTAGCCGCAGGTCCATTTGCCGGATACTTCGGTGCTATCAATCCGTGGACAACCAAATTTGAAACCTACAACCCATCTGTAGACTGGATTGAGGCTACCTTTTCTACTGTTATCACCAATACCTATCCTTACTACCGCGACTTACAAGATCAAAGTGATGACCCGGTGGCACTGGCACTGGGTAAGCTACTACGGGTAGCCGTCATGCATCGTGTAACGGATATGTTCGGCCCTATTCCCTATAGCAAAGTAGTGGATAAGTTAGGTGGCATATCACTTTCTGTACCTTACGACTCTCAGGAAGAGGTGTACAAGCAGATGCTGAAAGAGTTGAATGAGGTTACCGATGTTTTGAAAGAGAATCTCGACCTTGATCCTGAAACGTTCCGCAAGTTCGATGACGTTTATTATGGTAATATGAGCAAGTGGTATAAGTATGCTAACTCTCTGAAATTACGCTTTGCCCTGCGTATGGCTTACGTTGATCCGATCACTGCACAACAGGTTGCAGAAGCAGCCGTACAAGCAGGGGTTATCACAAGCAATGACGACAATGCCCTGTTGAGTGTGGAAGAAAACCGTGCGTCTATGATCTTCAACGATTGGAACGACCATCGTGTAGGTGCGGATATTATCTGCTACATGAATGGATATAATGATCCCCGCCGTGAGAAGATGTTTACTACCGTAAAGGTAAAAGAAACTGTCGGTGGCAAGCCAACCGATGTAGACGGCTACGCTGGTGTCCGTATCGGCATCGACGTACCTAATAAAGATAATGTGAAAGACCGTTACAGCAAACCTATAACATCCACTACCAGTCCATATATGTGGATAAACGCTGCCGAAATCACGTTCTTACGTGCAGAAGGTGCTTTACGCGGATGGAGTATGGGTGGCGAAGCCAAAACTTTGTACGAGCAGGCTATCAATCTTTCTTTCGAACAATATGAGGCAAGTGGTGCCGACACCTATATTGCCGATGCTACCAGTCAACCACAAGCTTATACTGACCCAACAGGCTCCTACTCTGCCGGTCAGACTAGTAGCATCACTATAGCATGGCAAGATGGTAGTTCCAACGACGAAGCTAATCTGGAACGCATCATTACCCAAAAGTGGATAGCTATGTTTCCCTGCACCGTAGAGGCATGGAGCGAATACCGTCGTACCGGTTATCCCAAGTTACTACCTGTAGTAGTAAACAATAGCGGTGGAGTTATTGACGACAGCAAAGAAAAGATCCGTCGCTTATGGTATCCACCTACAGAATACTCCGAAAACAAGGCTAATATTTTGGAAGCTATTAATATGTTAGGAGGAGCTGACAACGGAGCTACACGCCTGTGGTGGGATAAAAAACCTCGATAAAAAGAGGATAATTACCTAGCTACAGTGAAAAGAATAGAGCTTAACTTATATACATAAAAGACATGAAAATGAAAATCTCAATTAATAAATTATATAGCGGATTGTTCCTGTTGTTGATTCTCATATTGTCTGCCTCATGCAGCGACTGGAATGATATAGAAGCCGTAGATATTGACCCTCAGCATGCCAAGGATCAAAATCCCGAACTTTGGGCACGTTATATGGAGTCGCTACGCGTCTACAAACAAGAGCGCACACATTATATAACATATGGCAGCTTTGACAATAGTACTGAACAACCGAAAAATGAAGGTGCTTATTTGCGCTCAGTACCCGACTCGCTGGATATTGTGACTTTGGCTAATTCTGAAAACATTAACGCTTACGACCGTGAAGATATCCCTACATTACAAGAGAAAAGTACCCGTGTGCTTTATCTGGTAGATTATGCCAAGAAAATAACGGAACTTGCCGACGCAGCTGCGCTAAGTACATGGTTGGATAAGGCAGTAGCTACTGCTACAGAACTTAAACTGGACGGCTTTGCTTTCAACGGATTACCAAGCTATGGTGGAACCGATGCCGAGCAAGCAGCATGTAAAGAGGCAGCCCGACTGATTGTATCCAAGTTATCAGCTTTCGGCAAGACCCTTGTGTTTGAGGGAGATCCTGCATTTGTAGATGCTGCCGACCTAAGCAAGCTAGATTATGTAGTATTAAATACCACTGATATAGAAAATGCAGTGAACTTAAAACTGCACGTGGTTAACATATTAGAAACTTATGCGCTATCCAAAGAAAAGCTATTACTAGCAGCAAAGATAGGTGGCAAACTGACTGATGAAGATTTGAATAAGCTAGACGCTGTGACAGAAATGACCAATCGTGTGATATCTCTTGGCCCTTTAGGTGGACTAGCCATATATGCTTTGGGAGATGATTACTATCAAGCTAAGATGAATTATCAGACTAGCCGAATGGCTATACAGACGATGAATCCGTCGAAGTAATGCAAGTGATAGTAATGAATGAACTAATTTATTTTTATATGTACGTACTATAAATTCAATTTTATGAATAATTCATTAAAATATTTCGCTCTTTCGATGCTGCTGGCAACGATGACGGGATGCACGGAAGACATTACACAAGCTGTGGGTCCACTGCCTGATGAGACATCTATGGATAATGTTGGAAGTCAATTATATAGCGGAAAAACTTTCTCTAATATGATTACTATTAACATGTATGAAGACGATGGACCGGCTACCGAAAAAATAGGTTATGCTCTGACAAAACCTGCGACAACGGCTGTTACAGTTAAGGCTATTCCATCTCCGGCACTTGTGGCGGAATACAACCGCGATCACAATACTAAAATGGAAGAATTTCCCATCGATAATGTAACCATGGAAGATAACGGTTCACTTACCGTACCTGCAGGAAAAATGGCATCTGAAAACATCAGTATGAATCTTTCTGCGGAAGGACTAGAGCCTGATACACCTTATTTACTGGCAATAACATTAACACAAAATACTACGGGGATAGAAGCGCAGGCTAGTAAACAAGTAATTTATTACAGAATAAGTTTTCGAATAAAGACCACAACTTGCCAGCCTACAGAATGGGAAACAATAGAGATTCCTCCACTGCTGCCCAATCTGACGTCTGTATTCTATGTAAATACAGAAACTTATCAACCATCGATTGCCGCAGCATGGGGTGCAAAAGTTAACTTCAGCCAACTTTACAGTTTGGGAAATATCGTAAACCTTAAAAGGTCAACAATAGGTTACAATGCCACTAGTCAACGCGCTTTGCTTGAATTAGGAAGTGACATATCTTACGTATTAGAACATAGAGACAAATATATTCGCCATCTCCAGGAATATGAACGCAAAGTATGTCTTTGTATTGAGAATGGCGGTAAAGGTATAGGTTTTTGCAACATGAACGATACACAGATAGCAGACTTTGTCCGTCAAGTAAAAGACGTAATAGAACGTTACTATCTAGATGGAGTAAATTTGTGGGATGAAGATAGTAAATATGGGAAAGCAGGAATGCCGGAAATGAACACCACGTCATATCCCAAACTAATAAAAGCACTGCGTGAAGCCCTGCCCGACAAAGTACTGACACTGGTAGATAAAGGAGATGCTACGGAATATTTCTATGATGTCAACAAGTGCGGTGGTATTGAAGTAGGTCATTACATTGATTATGCATGGCACGGGTACTTCTCACAAACAGAAGATTTGCAAATCATCAATCCGAATCCGGAAGGTAGCGCTCAGGCTTATAGCAAATATACACGTAAGCCCATTGCAGGATTGGACGAGACTCATTATGGAAGTGTGAATGTCCCTCGCTATCCAGCTAACGATCCTAACATTAGACAGTTGACAGCAAAGGCTATAGCTCAATGGAAATCTTCTGGAAATAAAAAAAGCAATATCCTAGTTTTTGGTAGTGATCTTATTGGTAATGAGTATGGTGATAATGAGAATGCAGTAAGAATAATGTTAGGAGAATATACCCTCCTTCAATTTATGGATGATGGTGATGGTTGGGATTTTAACATGAACGATTTCACATGGGGAGAAATATATTATGAAGCAGGTATGTTACATTACTCTCTTAATAACAGCCTCGATCATAATATCCATCGAAAAGATTGGTAAAATACGATCCGATTACAATTGGATTAGAAAAATATAATAAACAATAATCAGTTAATGGTAGAGATTGCATTAAGTTTGACCATAAAAATGAAGAAAGGAGGCTATTTATAACTATTAAGATTATGCATCGCCCGACCAAGAACTGACATTTATAAACACTTTAAAACAACAATCATGAAAAATTTATTATCTGTTTTTGCAACATTGATGATGGTTTTGTTTGCTGCAGGTTGTAGCAACAACGACGACATGGTAGTAGCATCTCAAGATGCCCAAACTACAGTTACTCGTGCTGTGTCCGATAAGACTCCCAAATTGACCACCTATATCGAGACAAACGATATTAATCCGTTAAATATGGGTGAATACTATTTCTGTGGTACAAATCCAAAAGACTATGTAGTAGATCATGTAATCTTGTTCGCATCAAACATTCGCGGTACGGCTTCAACAGTAGAGTTGTATCATAATCCAAACCAAAGTCATATTTTGGCCAATGTAAATACACTAGTACGTCCATTGCAAGATAAAGGAATCAAAGTATTGCTCGGTTTGCTAGGTGACCATACAGGTGTCGGTTTTGCTAATCTGAACGACGCTCAGATAGAGTCATTTGCACAGCAAGTAGCCGATTGCGTCAATAATTACGGACTCGACGGAGTGGACTTTGATGATGAATATGCTGAGTATGGAAGAATATCAGGTACTCCTTCTCCTAGCAGCGCTCTCTATGGCAAGCTGATTCAGCGCTTACGCGAAATAATGCCCAACAAGCTGATTACAGCTTTCTATTTTGGTTATGTTGGTGGCTTCAATCAATATGCTGATTACATGTGGCCTAACTTTGGTTCTGGAAACAGTGCTCCTAGCGGATTTGCACACAGCAAATGGGCTAGTATGTCAATACAATATACCCAAGGCATCCCTAGCGATAGACAAATTCAAGCTGCTGCACAAAACTACGGTGATTATGGTGCCATCATGATGTTCAATGTACGCAATACAGATGCTTCAAGAAAGATGAATCTTTTTGCTCCATACGTATGGGGTGGAAAGACAGTATGCTGGACCGGTGTTTCTTATCCAAAGAATTACTAATGTAATGCTTTAGCTTAGTTCTGTACAACGGTTCTATTTCGTAGCAATCGTTGTACAGAATAAAAAGAAAATAAATTCGGAGGTGCTGTCTTTATAGAATACTTTTACAAAGAATTCTTATTAGTAGAGAGCATTCTTACAGATAGCACTTTCGAACTTTACTTCTCTGTAAATATTTGATTATCCAAAAACGCTTATCATATGAATAAATAACCCCAAAAAACAATCAGTCGTTTCCAATATATAAAATCGATACCCTTTTTCTCAAAGAGTATTAAAATAAAAATTGTTTTAACCTTAATATAATGTATTGAAAACATGAAAGAAGTACTGAAAGCATGGCTGGTGGACCATTCAGTGAACAATCCACCAATTATAGAAGGACTATAAGCAGCTCAGTTAAATCCGTGTTCTTCACAAGGTATTGCATAAAATGAAGCGTGATACTAATGCAAAAGAACCCAATAACCTAGCGTCTAAATAATATACTGTAAAAAACCTGTTAATAAACTTTTAAAACTAAGAATCACATGAAAACAAAAAGTACTCTTCGAGGCATCCTGTCACTAGTCTCATTTGCAGGTATCACCTTGTGCACATTGTTGTCAGTTGTAGGGTGTGACAACAAAGACTACAGCAATGACTCTCCTTTCGACAATGTTGTTTATCTGGACGTCGCCAAATTGAAGGACGTATCAAACTTCACCTTTAACCGTACTATAGAAACGGGACAACAAATCGTTTCTGCCGAACTCTCCCGTCCGGCGGCAGATAATATAAATGTTGGCATTAAGGTAGATCCATCACTAGTCAATGTTTATAATGCGCGTTTAGGAGCCAATTATACTATACTTGACTCCAAGTACTATAAATTGTCGGCTCAGCAAACAACCATTCCGCAAGGAGATATTACATCTGCCCCGGTCACTATTAATTTCACCGGATTGACCGAATTAGATATAGATGCCAGCTATCTGCTACCTATCACTATTGATCAGGTGTCGGGAGGAATGAGTGTTTTGAACGGTTCAAAGAGTATTTGTTATATAGTACGCCGTTCCAGTGCCATTACGACTGCCGTCAGTCTGAAGAATAACTATTTTGAAGTTCCCGGTTTCGATGCCGGTAGTCCTACTGCCGATGTAGTAAATAACATAAAACAACTTACTTACGAAGCTATTATCCGAGTTAACAACTTCAAGACTGATGAGTTCCCAAAGAAAGACATAGCTACTATCATGGGAATTGAGCAATATTGCCTTTTCCGCATCGGTGATGCAGGATTCCCTTTACAGCAATTACAGTTCTCCAGTCCCGGAGAGAATAAATTCCCAAATGCCGATACAGGCAAGTTATTACAACCAAGTGAATGGTATCATGTAGCAGTAGTTTATGACACTGAAAAGAAAACAGCCGTTATATATGTAGATGGACGCGAACAAAGCCGCATCGAAGATTATGGCAACGGTGAACCTGTTAATTTGGGTAAGCAAACGCGTGGTAAGGACTTTATGTTCAAGATAGGTCACTCTTACGGTGAACCTGACTATATGGAACGTCAACTGGATGGTGAAATCTGCGAAGTGCGTGTATGGAATGTAGCCCGTTCGCAACAGGAAATCTTCGATAATATGTATAATATTGAAGATCCCGCCAATACTCCGGGCCTTCAGGCTTACTGGAAATTCAACGAAGGAGAAGGCGATATAGCTAAGGACTATACCGGACATGGAAACGATGCTAAGGCTTATGCAAAAGCAACATGGCCGGCAGGCATCGAAGTAACACAGAAAAATAAAGAGTAGAGAGATAGAAAGCCCTACAATACTCTTTAAAAGTTATGTTGGGGCAGCTTTTTAGAAATTTGATCATCCTTCGGAAGCTACTTTACTCTCCCAACGCTCATATAATTAACTGGAGGGAAAGTTACGGGCAAAAAAAGAAGAGAAGTAGCAACCGAGGATAATCAGATGAATGCTGTGACATTTTTGTATCTAATCTAATTATTATAAGGGGAAAAGCAAAAATGTCACAGCATTACTAATCAACACTTTAAGTCCAAAAAGCAGTTCTTTTTTCTACAAGTTTACAAAAAGCATCTATATACTTTTCGCTTTTTCATAGGAGAAAACTGCACTTTTTTTCATTCCCCCTATCCAATCATAAAGAAACAATAAAGCTACAGTGGAGTAATCAGACAGGCAGACTTGTGTAACAAGTCAGCTACAGTTGTGCCCCTCTGTAGCTACACAAGTGCAACAGAATAAAACATAAGCAACAAACAGCTAATAGATGGCGAGAATTCATTAATTCATATGGTAGAATGCTTCAAACCTACTTGATAAATATAAGAAAAGATATATAGCATTATACCAATTTATTAAGCATACTTCATAGAACCATACTATATTATCAAGGGATGCATGGAATTTCCATGTCCCCCCATCTTTTCCCCCAATAAATCTACATATCAATCTCCCGAACCGGGACTAAAAACAAAGAATTTCATGACAGTTTTGGCCTCAGTATGATTTTTTTAAACACAAGTTAACTATATACAAAGCATCCAACAAGAAAACCAATATTATTTTTCACGAACAACAAATATAACATTATATTAAAAATATACAAGTTTCCAGTACATTTTATCGCAAATTTCACACTAGAAGTAATAGGTCCTTATTTTTAATCAAATATTACATCAATTTTTTATAAATATATACGCATTTTTTTATAATAGAATATTGCTTGTTCTATTATAAAAAAATGCGTATATATTATCCAAGAACCTAAAAATGAGAAAGTCTGAATTGGTACTAAATGGAAGTTACTCCAAAAGTACCCAACACAAAACGCGGGCACCTCCTAGCCTAGCTATATCTTTTACAATCTATTTAACATAGATATTCAATAAAAAATAATCAATTAATTATTGTTACTTGGAGGAGATTCGCCCATTCCTTTCAAAAGGGTTCAAACATTAGAATTAAAACTCTACATATATACTACGCATTCCCGATATCAGCCTTCAAAGAACAAATAATTTTGAGATCATGTTATTTGAACTTATTGATATACAATCATGAGACCATAATACTGTGCATTTTTCCTCGCTTCAAACTCGGACGAGAGGAATAGATCAATTTCACCAAGTGACGTTACTAAAAAACAGATTAATATGAAATATTTAATTATAACGTCATTATACACTTCTATCATCACAGTTACAACCACCCAAAGTGAATTATTCCCAATTTTATTTTCAACAGCAGGAATACTTTTATTGTATTGGTTCTTGTCTCATTCTTTTGCCATGCGGAAAGAAATTGCTTTTTTAAAAGAAGAAAATCAGTATTTCATGGATTCCTTCCGAAACATTCGCACCCCGATCACATTGCTTCATACGCCTTTGAAGTCAACCTATAACAAGAATTGCCCTGACAATATCAAAAAGGATCTGTCACTGGCGATTCGCAATATAGATTGCCTCGATGAGCATTTAACCAGATTAATGGATCTGAAGCAAATAACCGCTCATTCCAAAAGAATGAATATTGCAGAATATGAATTAGGAAATTTCCTTAAAGACAAAATATCTTCTCTGAAAGATCATGCCGCAAGCAGACATATAAAATTAGATATTCAAATGGAGTTTAAATATGCAAGCGTATGGATAGATCAAAGTAAAATATCTCCCGTAATAGAGAAATTCATAAAGAATATTATAGATCATACTGAATATTCAAAAAACGTTACCATATATGCATCTTTATACAATAAATATTGGGAAATTAAAGTAGGTAATAGCGGAAAAGGCGATCTGATGGAATGTTATAAATGCTTTGGAAAGTATCTTCTTAAACAAAAAGCGGAATCCAGATATTACTTTGCAAAAAGTGCTTTATGCAAAAAGCTGACCGAACTGTGCAATGGAGAAATATTAATCAATAATTCATGTCAGACTATCACTTTGCGTTTTCCTGTTAAAGCCGCTTATGAAAATGTATCTGAACGCAGTTTGGTTCATATAGAGGAGAATGTAGAAGAGGAAAAGATTGATACCTTATTCCACAAAAGTTCGCAGAAGAGAAAATCATCCAGACCGGTCGTGATTATGGTTGACAGTAATGAAGAGTTCAGATTCTATCTGGAGACCTGTTTATCGGAGGAATACATAGTAAGAGGCTTTGGAAATGGAGCGGACGCATTGGGATATATCAAAGAGGAACATCCGGACCTGGTAATATGCGATACGGTGCTTAACGGAATGGGCGGAGATGAGCTTTCTTCAAGACTGAAGACTTCTAAAGAGACCTCCATTATACCGGTCATTCTTTACGGATCACATATCGATGCCGACCAACGCAGTAAAAGGGAAGCGTCATTGGCAGATACATTTATGCATACCCCCTTTCATGTGGAGGATTTAAAGATAGAGATTTCTGTTCTTATTAAAAATAGCCGCCTCCTTAGAAAAGCATTCCTGCATAAAGTATTCGGAGAACATTTTCTGCAAGTACAACCAGCAGAAATCATAAAGGAAGCTACTGAGGGTGCTAAAAACTCATTAATCAATGAAGTGAAAGATTATATTCTGGAACGGATAGAGAAAGAGGACCTGACTATCGATGCAATTGCTTCACACTTGAGAATGAGCAGAACTAAATTCTACAACAGGTGGAAAACGCTGACCGGTGAAGCTCCCACTGTCTTTATTGAAGCTATTCGAATGGAGAAGGCACACGAATTGTTAGAAAGCGGGAAATACCCTGTCGGCACTATACCGGAAATGATCGGATTGAAAGATGTAAAGAACTTCCGCAACAGGTATAAAGAGTACTTCGGAATCACACCTAAAGAATCTATCAAGAAAAAATAATCCGAATAAAACGGACATATAAAAGTATGTCCGGAGGTACTCCAGTGCGGTATTTACGGAGAAATCTACTGGAGTACCTTTTTCTTTTTTATTTCCTTGATGCAGTATTCCGCCATTCCCGGTATTTACTCTATGTACGTACACCTTAATTTTGAGAATTAATAATCTAATTTGTTTAACAAGTATGAAAACTTTAACTGAAATGAAAAAAGTATGTTGTTTTAGTCGTTTTGTTTTATTGGTAATGGCGTTGGGGCTGACAAGCACCTTTACTTCCTGTAGTAATGATGATGATGAAAATATTCCGGTATATTCCCTCAAAGATGTAGAAGGAAGCTATGCCGGTAAAATGCAGACAGCGTCTATTGCTCCTTTAGAGAACACAGGCAATGACGCCGAAGAGGGAGTTGCCGTAAATGCCGAATTGAAAGATAATCATATATTAATCAGCAAATTTCCGGTGGATGATCTGATCAAAAGTATTATCGAAGATCCGGACGCAGCCGAAGCCATCATCAAAGCAGTAGGAGATGTAGAATACAAAATTCCCTATCAGGCAGCTTTCAACGACAACAAAGACAACATCTTACTTCAACTTTCACCTGAACCTTTAGTATTGGAGATCCCAATGGAACAACAGCCGACAGTAAAAACCGAAGGAGAAGAAGAGACTCCTAAACTCACTGTGAAAGTGACAATCAAAGCTGACGAGAAAGGCAGTTACGCTTATGAAGGCCAAAAGCTGAAGTTTGCTATTCAAGCAGCAGAAGTTACGGTAGATGAAGCAGAGTTTCCATTTCCGGCTACCACCTTTACTTTTGATATGACCAAGAAATAAGGTGACTGTTTAATTATTTATAGAATAAAATGTAAAAGAGAGTGTGTCTGCGAAAGAAGACGCACTCTTTTTTTTATATTTGCATCAATAATAAATCTACAGCTAATGACAACAACAGAAAGCGTCCGTAAAGAACTGAAAACGTTGGAAGACCCTACATACAGGGAATTTCACTCCTCTTTAATTCCCGGTGCCGATAATATTCTCGGTGTACGCATCCCGCAACTCCGGATAATGGCTAAAGGACTCGCCAAGAAAGAAGACTGGCGTACATTCGTTGAAGCAACCGATACTCAGTATTATGAAGAAACAATGCTACAGGGAATGATTATCGGACTTGCTAAAATGGAGCTGGAAGAACGAATCAACTATATTCGTCTCTTCGTCCCGCGTATCAACAACTGGGCTGTATGTGACATCTTCTCAGGTGAACTGAAAAAGACGGCAGTAGGAAAAGGGAAAGAAACAGTATGGCAGTTTATCCAGCCTTATCTGAAGTCAAAAGAAGAATATGAAATCCGGTTCGGAATCGTGATGCTGTTTCATTATGTAGATGAAGAGCATATCGATTCATTGTTAGAATATGCCGATTTATTCACTCATGAAGCCTATTATGCACGTATGGCAATGGCATGGATGATATCGATCTGTTTCATTAAATTTCCGGATAAGACGATGGAATATCTGAAGCAGAGCAAGCTGGACAACTGGACATACAATAAATCATTGCAGAAAATCATTGAATCGCTGCGTGTAGATAAAGAAACGAAAGACGTCATCCGTTCCATGAAAAGAGCAGGATAAAAAAGAAAAGCGGTGGATAACAAACAGATGATACGGTAAAAACCGCTCCTTGTTTGTCATCCACCGCTTATTATTCAGCGTTTCTTCAGCTTATTATTCAGCGTTTTATCCTATCGCCGCATATTGCCTTTTCTCTTTCTTCTACTTCTGCGGTTCTGTTGTTTCTGACGACTGTAACGCTGCCATCTCTTATAAATCATCCATCCACTCATCAAGGCTACAACAACAAAAATCAGAATAGTAATGCCTACCCCCAAGTTGTCACCTTTGATGCGTGACCAGATATCCAGTACCTCTTTGGTTTTATCTCCGAAGTCACGAATCATAGCGCAGCGTTCCACCACCTTACGGTCGGGATATTGAATCTTGTCAATCTGTATGCTGTCGGCATCCGGACCGAAGAAATAACTTAAATCCGCATAATAATCCAGAGTCGTATCCACTTTCTCTTCCAGAATCTCCGGTGTAGCGATAGAACTTACATATCCACAGAAATCCATATTACGCAACGCAATGTCCGGACGGCACATAAAGTTGATAAAGTAGCTGGCAGCCACCGGATTCTTCGCATACTTAGGAATTACCCAGCCATCATACCAGATATTGCTTCCTTCTTTCGGAACCACGTAGTCAAGGTCCACTCCTACCGCATTCGCCTCTTCAATCGCCCATATCGCATCACCACTCCAGGTCATATTCAGCCATGCTTTATTCTTCGTCATCATCTCCTTACCGAAGTCCGCTTCCCAACCGGCAATATTCGGTTTCATGGCTTTCAGATACTTTTCGGCCACCTCCATAGCACGTGGTGAGTAGTCATTCATCAGGTCTTCCACCGTCACCGTCCCCTCTTCCAGCTCTTTGGCATGGGCATAGATAACGGCTGTTCCGTAAGCGTCACGGTAGCTGTCTTTCATCAGAATCTTTCCTGCATATTTCTTATCCCAAAGGCATTCCCATGAGGAAGCATCGGAATCGGGAACGTATGCCCGGTTATAAAGAACACCTGCGGTTCCCCACATATAGCAGACAGCGTAGTGGCTCGCCTCTTCACCCGGCTGACTCAGTTTATTAATCTGTTCGCGGATAAATGGCGCCACATTATTCATATAGTTGGGAGAATGGGCGAAAGCGGTGTCAATAGGCAACAACAGATGCTTTTTCAACATTCGCTCAATGATATATTCCGAGGGGCAAACCACATCAAAATCCTCGTGTCCCTTTTCTATTTTCGTCAACATGATTTCGTTGATGTCGAATGTCTGATAGACGATGCGGATATTCTCGCCTGTCTGTTCCTTATAGTATGCCTGAAAATCTTCGAGTACACCTTCTCCTATATAATCTGCCCAGTTATAGATTTTAAGGACTCTCTCGCGAGGCTCACCGGAATTGTAGCAACCGCTCAGAGAACCAGCCAGGACCAGCAAAAACAGGATAACAGAAACTATTCTTTTCATTTTATTTACGTAGCAGCACATTTTCATGATTCTTTCTTCTTCGTTTTTCCGGCACGGTAATTAATCACTATGAGCAATGCCAGCACCACCACAAAAATAATGGCGGACAACGGGCGAAGCTCAGGAGTCAGACCTCCCTTGCGGGCATCGGCATAGATATAGGTGGAAAGCGTCTCCAGCCCTTGATTACCGATGGTAAATACAGTTACGGCAAAATCATCGATTGAAAGCGTCAGCGCAAGCATAAAGCCGCTGATCATTCCCGGACGAATCTCCGGAATGATTACTTTCCGCAATGCCTGCATAGGTGTAGCTCCCAAATCGAGGGCAGCTTCATAAATGTTCGGATTCATTTGTTTCAGGCGCGGCAGAACGCTTAATACGACGTAAGGAGTACAAAAAGTGATGTGCGCCAATACCACCGTGGTATATCCCTGTGTGATTCCGAGAGATACGAATAAAAGGAAAAGCGATATACCGGTTATGATATCACCGTTCAGAATGGGGATACTATTCACAAAACCAATCGCTTTGCGCGAGCGTGCTTTTAAGTTGAAGATGCCGATGGCAGCAATGCTGCCCAACAAGGTAGATGCCGTAGCAGCCAGCAGCGCAATGGTAATGGTATTGATCAGGGCATTCATCAGAGAATGATGGGCACCTGTATTAAATAGCGATGAATAAAGTTTGGTCGAAAAACCGGTCCAGTTACCCAATACCTTCGCCTCGGTAAAAGAATAAATCACAATGATCACAATAGGGGAATATAGCAACAGCAGCAATACCCACAGATAAGTCTGCGCGAATATCTTCTTTACCATAACCCACCTCCTTCGTTAGTATTGTCCTTATCATCGGTACTGAACAGTGAAGTAGCGGCTATCAGCAACAACATGATCAGCGAAAGCGCCGCTCCATAGTTCCACATACTGTTATTGATATTCTCCTGAATGGTGGTACCAAAGAGTTTGATATTGTTCATCGTCAGCAGTTCGGCAATGGCAAATGTCGAAATGGTCGGCATAAACACCATCATGATACCGCTCATGACTCCCGGCATGGAAAGCGGAAGAACCGCTTTGAAAAAGACCTGTACAGGATTGGCTCCCAAATCCTGCGCCGCCTCAATGTAGCTATGGTCCATCTTCTGCAACGTGTTATAGATGGGATAGATCATGAAGGGGATAAAGTTGTAAACCATACCGAAGATCAGTGCTCCCTCTCCCAGCGGAACGCTGAAAAAGTCGAATAAAGCGACAGTGGCAAGGGTGCGTACCAGAATATTCACCCACATGGGCAGAATAAACAGCACCACCATCGTTTTGGAACGGTTCAGCTTGCTGTTGCTTAATATCCAGGCTGCGGGATATCCCAGCAGGATACAGATAAGAGTCGTAATAATGGCAATACCAATGGAATAGACGAAGGTATTGATAGCTTCGGGATGTTCGAAGAATTTCTGAAAATTGGCGAGTGTCAGATGACCGTTATCATCGGTAAACGCATACACGACAATTAGAACCAACGGTATGACCACAAAGATCGCCGAGAAAATAATGTAAGGAAGAGTCCAGCTCTTACGTGATGACAAAAATACTATAAACTTCTTATTCACTTCCTTTCCTGTTAATCGGTTATTTTAATTACACGAATCGCATCCGGAGGGATAGTAATACCCACACGGTCTCCATCATCCCAGACATCGTTCGTATCCACAAACACATTCTCGTCCCAGTCAGACCATACAGTCAGGTGGTAATGATCACCTTTATAAAGGATGAACTTCACTTCCCCCGTCAGCGTACCGTCTTCTTCGTTATCCTGCAGGATCACTTTATCAAAGTCTACTTCTACCTTGACATCCGTACCGGATTCCAGTCCTTCCACAGAGGCACATTCGAACGTACAGCCCAGGAACTCTACATGAGTAGCATCCTGCAACTTCCCTTCAAACGTATTGCATACACGTTCTTTCTTCATAATATGAATATCGAACGGCTTCACCAGCAGCCCCACTTCCGCACCGACTTCAAAATGATGATAATCCTGAACAAGGAACTCATATCCGCCACAAAGCACAGTCATTTCATAGTGTACCCCTTTGAAGATCGAAGTCTGTACCACACCGGTCAGTTGCGCCATCTCCGAAACCGGAAAAATATAAAGGTCTTCCGGACGAATAACTACGTCCACCGGAGTATTTTCGCCGAAACCCTCGTCCACGCACTCAAACTCCGTACCACAGAAGCGTACCAGTTTATCATGAATCATCGTTCCGTTGAGAATATTACTTTCTCCGATAAAATCCGCCACAAATGCATTGATCGGCTCATTATAAATATCAATCGGCGTACCGATCTGCTGAATTTTTCCTTCGCTCATCACGACAATCGTATCACTCAATGTCAAAGCTTCTTCCTGATCATGAGTTACGTATACAAATGTAATCCCCAGGGATTTATGCATTTCTTTCAGTTCCATCTGCATATCCTTGCGCATTTTGAGGTCGAGCGCAGCCAATGGTTCGTCGAGCAGCAACACTTCCGGCTCATTGACAATGGCACGGGCAATAGCTACACGTTGTTGCTGACCACCGGAAAGAGAATCTACATCCCGATACTCGTAATCCGTCATACCAACCATCTTCAATGCGGCTTTCACCTTCTTGCCAATCGTCTGTTTCGGCGTCTTTTTCAGTTTCAGGCCAAAAGCAATATTGTCGTATACATTCAAATGCGGGAACAGGGCATATTTCTGAAATACCGTGTTCACCGGACGTTTATGGGGTGGAGTCTGTGTGATTTCCTTACCCGATATTCGGATTTCGCCTTCCGAAGCTGTCTGAAAACCGGCAATGAGACGCAACAATGTCGTTTTTCCGCAGCCGGAAGGTCCGAGAATCGTTACAAACTCGCCCTTTTTCACGTTCAGAGTTACATCATCCAAAGCAGTTTTGTCGCCAAAAAACTTCGATACATGGCTAACCTCAATGATGGATTTGTCTTCTTGCATATTCATACTAAAGTTTGGGCTGCAAAGGTACACATTTCTACGATTTCCACCTACGTGTTAATCTAATATAACAGTGTTTTTCGATGCCAGACAGAAAAAAAATCTATCTTTGCATAAATATTTATTCACTAATTTTACAAAAGCATGAAAAAGTTAACTTATTTAGTTATTGCGACGGCAGCGTTGGGCATGGTAGCTTGTACCGGAAACAAAGCCGGATACGTTATCACAGGTACAGTAGAAGGCGCTGCTGACGGCGACACTGTTTACCTTCAGGAAGCAACAGGCAGAAATCTTACAAAACTAGATACCGCAGTCATCTCTAAAGGTACTTTCACCTTCGAAGGCACACAGGATTCTGCAGTAAACCGTTATGTCACTTGCGAAGTGAACGGAGAACCTCTGATGATTGATTTCTTCCTTGAAAACGGTAAAATAAACATTGCACTGACAAAGGACAATGATTCTGCAACCGGTACTTCCAACAATGACGCTTACCAAGCTATCAGAACTCAAATCAATGATATCAGCCAAAAGATGAACGCTATCTACGAAGCGATGGGAGATTCTTCTTTGAGTGACGAGCAGAAAGAAGCCAAGCAAAAAGAAGGTGCCCGGCTGGAAGAAGAATATGATAAAGTAATCAAAGAAGGTGTACAGAAAAACATCACCAACCCGGTAGGTGTATTCTTGTTCAAACAGACTTTCTACAATAACTCTACTGAAGAGAATGCAGCTTTGCTGGAACAAATCCCGGCTAATTTCCAAAATGACGAAACAATCGTAAAAGTTAAGGAACAGACTGAAAAACAAAAGAAGACTGCCGTAGGTACTAAGTTCATTGACTTCGAAATGCAGACTCCGGAAGGAAAAACTGTGAAACTGTCTGATTACGCAGGTAAAGGTAAAGTGGTACTGGTAGACTTCTGGGCTAGCTGGTGTGGTCCTTGCCGTCGTGAAATGCCTAACCTGGTAGAAGCTTACGCTCAGTACAAAGGCAAAAACTTCGAAATCGTCGGTGTATCTCTTGATCAGGATGCTGCTGCATGGAAAGAGTCTATTAAAAAACTGAATATGACCTGGCCGCAAATGTCTGACCTGAAGTTCTGGCAGAGTGAAGGCGCACAGCTTTATGCAGTGAACAGCATTCCTCACACTGTTCTGATTGATGGCGACGGTACTATCATTGCCCGTGGTCTTCATGGAGAAGGTCTTCAGGCTAAATTGGCAGAAGTAGTCAAATAAATGAAGCTGATAAGAGACTTCACCTGATGAAGTAACACTTGTGCCATACCGTTGTCACACTTGTGCCACCATATTGGCACAGTTATGCCACGCCGTTGGCACAGTTGTGCCAATAGGATGGCACAACATCCGACAAGGTATCTTATTCCTGTTAATGCAGTAGGTAAATCTGATCCAAGTACAGGCACTTTTGCCGAAGATACTGATCTTATCCACGCCGTTACATTGAGATATAAAAAGATAGCCCCTGCAATTTCGATCGCTCGAATTGCAGGGGCTTCTTTTATATAGGGACGTCAAGCAGGGAAGCGTCACTTCCCTACTCCGTCAAGCTATCAGATAAACCAACGCACGTAGCAGAAGTCCTGACGGTGCGGAAGTTCCGGATTCTTCGGGAACATACGGTAAGACACCTTGAAGCTACCGGCATTTGACAGGCTATGTTTAACCTGGAATGTGTAAAGGTCGCCTTCTTTCTTGATAACGCTGAACGGTTCTACAGAGTAAACGTGTTGTTTACCATCCGCAGTTGTATAAGTAGTTACCAGTTCAAGCCCTATAGCATCATTCAAGCCTTTTTCATCGATTACGTAAGTAATAGTATATTCTTTTCCGCTTTCGATATCACCGGCTTTCAAATCTTCCAGCTTGTCGCAAGATACGATTTCGATAGAATCCCACTTGGCAACGACTTCTTCTTTCCATGCAGCAATTTCTTTTGCTTTTGCATTGTCATTAGCAGACAGCATATGGAAACGTTTTGCCAACTTATTGTAGAACTTATTGTAGTAGTCGTCCAACTGGCGTTTCATCGTATAGTGAGGAGCGATCTGAGCGATAGAATTCTTCACTACCTTGATCCAGCCTTCTGAGTAGCCTTTCTTGTTACGAGCATAGTACAACGGCAGGATTTCTGTTTCAAGAATGCTGTAGATAGTAGCAGCATCCAACTGATCCTGATGTTCCTGATTCTGATATGTACGTTTTTCAGTCAACGCCCAACCTGCACCTTCACGGTAACCTTCCAGCCACCATCCGTCTAATACAGAGAAGTTGACAACACCGTTCATCAAAGCCTTTTCACCAGATGTACCGGATGCTTCCAACGGACGAGTCGGAGTATTCAACCAAATATCAACACCGGAAACCAGACGACGCGCCAACTGCATATCGTAGTTTTCGAGGAAGATGATCTTACCCAGGAATTCCGGACGACGGGAGATTTCGATAATACGTTTGATCAGCCCCTGTCCTGCTCCATCGTGCGGGTGAGCCTTACCTGTAAACAGGAACTGTACCGGATAGTCAGGATTGTTCACAATCTTAGAAAGACGTTCCAGATCAGTAAACAGCAGGTGCGCACGTTTGTAAGTAGCAAAACGACGACCGAAACCGATCAGCAATGCATTCGGATTGATCTTATCCATCAATGAAACGATACGTGAAGGATCTCCCTGATTCTTCAGCCATGTATCACGGAATGACTTGCGGATATAATCTACCAGCTTGTTCTTCATCGTCATACGAGTCTTCCAGATCTCTTCATCGGGCACATTATAGATTGCTTCCCAAATCTTAGGATTCGACTGGTCGAACCAGAAGTTTTCATTGAAATATTTAAAGTACAGTTCTTTCCACTCCGTAGCACTCCATGTAGGGAAGTGAACACCGTTAGTCACATAACCTACGTGCATTTCTTCGGGGAAGTAACCTTTCCAGATAGTAGAGAACATCTCCTGAGATACTTTTCCATGCAGCCAGCTTACACCGTTTACTTCCTGAGCAGTGTTGCAAGCAAATACTGACATGCAGAAACGTTCGCCCTTATCCCCCGGATTATTACGTCCAAGGTCCATCAGGTCATCCCAGCTGATACCCATTCTTGCAGGGTAACCGCCCATGTATTTACCGAACAAACCTTCGTCGAAGTAGTCGTGACCGGCAGGAACCGGAGTATGAACTGTATAAAGAGAAGAAGCGCGAACCAGCTCGATAGCCTGATCAAATGTCAGTCCGGTAGCTACATAGTCGCAGATACGCTGAACATTGATCAATGCAGCGTGTCCTTCGTTACAATGATAAACGTCTTTTTTGATGCCCAATGCTTTCAGTGTCAGGATACCACCGATACCCAACAGGATTTCCTGTTTCAGACGGTTTTCCCAGTCGCCACCATAAAGCTGGTGAGTAATAGGACGGTCGAATTCGCTGTTCATTTCATTATCCGTATCCAACAGATATAAAGAAATACGTCCTACGTTTACGCGCCATACGTTAGCATGTACATAATAGTCCAGATAAGGAACATCCACTACCAACGGCTGACCATTCGCATCCATCACTCGGTCGATAGGAAGCTGACCGAAGTTTTGTGCTTCATAGTTAGCAATCTGCTGACCATCCATAGACAACGTTTGAGTAAAGTAGCCGTAACGGTACAAGAAACCTACTGCACAAAGATCTACATTGCTGTCAGAAGCTTCTTTCAGGTAGTCGCCAGCCAATACACCCAAACCACCGGAATATATTTTCAGGACGCTGCTTAAACCATATTCCATGCTGAAATAGGCTACAGACGGACGATTCTCATCCGGCTTCACATCCAGATAATCTCTGAATTTTGTATAAACATCATTCATTCTTCTCAGAATTACCTTGTCTTTTGCCAAAGCTTCCAGCTTCTCATAGCTCATACGTTCCAGCAACAACACAGGATTCTGTCCACATTCTTTCCAAAGTTCCGGATCTAGATCTCTAAATAGTTCTGTCGCTTCAAAATTCCATGCCCACCAGATGTTGCGTGAAATTTCGGACAATTTCTCCAACTCAGCAGGGATACGTGATTTCACTGTAACCTCTTTCCAGTTCGGAGTATTCACATTACTAACTTTAATTTTCATAATGTTTTTGTTTACTTATTGATGAATAAAATGTTTTTTTAGCTTAACTGACGCTTCAGAGCATTGCGCAGAGCAATGTCATAAGCCTCATAATAATATTGAATGAAGTGCTTCCACAGTGCCTGCTCTGCAACATCTGCCGCACGTTTGCGGATTTCCTTCACTTCTTTTTCCGATTTATCCGCAAAGAGCGTAATCGTATCCTTGATACCATCCGCCACTTCCGAATCATTATAGTCCGAACGATGCAGCACTTCTACTCCATCATTGATGCCATGCTGATTCTTCAGACTGTTCACCCAAAGGCCAAAGCCTGCCAGATCAGTAGTAATTGTAGGTACACGGAACGCTACACTTTCCAAAGGAGTATATCCCCAAGGTTCGTAATAGGAAGCATAAACGCTCAAATCCTGTCCCAGCAATATATCATAATACTCTTTGTTCATAATACCATCACGACCGTCCAGATAGCAAGGTACGAAAATCACCTTTACTTTATCTTCGGGACGATTGCCCATTCCTAAATACTTCAGCATATCCAATACCTGGTCATGCGTCATATTGTGCAGCCAGTGAGTGATGAAAGGAACTTCAAGCGGTGTGTCGAACTTTTCTTTGCTTTTCAATCGCGCCTGCAAATCCTCACGGGGATCTCCCACCCAACCGGGTACATTGATGAATGCCAATACATTCTTATGCAGGTTTTTATCTCTGTTCAGGCGGTTCAATGACTCCAGAAAGACATCGATCCCCTTGTTCTTGAATTCATAACGACCACTGGTACCGATGATTAACGTATCATCATCCAGATTTGTTCCCAACAATTTATTGGCTACGTTCAACATTAATGAGCGCGCACGCTTACGTTTTCCGGTAAATGTATTGCCTTTGGGTACGAAATCGTCTTCGAAACCGTTCATCAGTACTACATCTGCCGGTTTGTCGAGCAATTCCTTGCACTCGTTATTGGTGATTTCACTTACTGTCGTAAAACAGTCTACATGATGCGCCGTCTGCTTCTCGATGGAATGCTTCGACTGCATATTCAATTCCTGTGCCATCTGATCGCCATTATACGCAAACAGATAGTCATACAGCGGCTTATGATTGCCGGCTATCGAACGTCCGATGGAAGTAGCGTGGGTTGTAAAAATAGTAGCAACTTCGGGGACAGCTTCCTGTACATAAAGTGCTCCCATTCCGGTCATCCATTCATGTGCCTGATATACCACCTTATCCGTTTCTGTCAGGTTGTAGCGGTAGAAACTTTCTACTACTCTTCCAGCAGCGTACGAAAACATAGAAGCCTCGTCGTAATCGCCATAAGCGTGCAACGAGTCTACTTGAAAACGATTCCACATTTCTGTGTATATATCGTTCTTCTTTTCAAAAAAAGGTTGGAAATCAACAAGAATGACAATAGGTTCACCGGGTATATTCCATCGTCCTATACGGACGGAAAGATGATCGTTTTCAAGTGCATGCGTTTTCCAGGCAGCGCACAGATTATCCGACTCGATGAATAGAGGGTTCTCTTTTCCTTGCCACACATCAGGACCTATGAAAAAAATTCTGTCGCGGAATTTTTCCTGCAATGTATTCGCCCGTGTCGACAATACGGTGTATATCCCTCCCACTTTATTACATACTTCCCAGCTGGACTCGAAGATATAATCGGGGGTTAATAAATCTTTTACCATATAATATATTAAAACTCTTTTTAGTATGCGAGTGCAAAAGTAC
>OOAT01000150.1_pt1 | contig 70193 bp, 70 predicted proteins | sample 1671441 | NCBI WGS metagenome assembly OOAT01 (sample SAMN06348157, study PRJEB24527) | human gut metagenome | biome: human gut; feature: ankylosing spondylitis patient; material: feces | host: Homo sapiens | place: China | collected 2015-10 | reverse complement strand
AGAAGAAAATCGCCGTAATTATTATTGTCTCCGCTTACCACCTGGTCCTTATCGATCGTCAGGAACAGCTTTTCCCAGAGCTTAGCATTGGCTGACTGGATGTCCTCCTCCTTCTGCATCAGCTTTTGATACAGGTCTGCTGCTTCTTTGTCATCTTCCGGCTCCGCGGACAGTGACGTTCCGCTCTCTGACGTCTGCCCGGAGGCATTTTCCTTGTTATTCTTTGCTCCCCCGCACGCTGTGAGGCCAAATGCCAGCACAAGGATGAACAGGATCGCTGTCATATATGATCGTTTCATTTCTTTTCTCCATTTCTATTTGAGTCGGACGCAAAACCGTAGCAAAAGCTGACGGCATCCGTGGGACAGGCATTGATACACTTCCCGCACCGGATACATTCCGTGTGATTGGGTGAGCTTGTGACATCGACATCCATCTGACAGACTCTTCTGCATGCTCCGCAGGATATGCATCTGTGTTCATCCACTTTGATCCCAAGCAGGGATACCTTGTTCATCAGCGCATAAAACGCACCGAGGGGACAGATCCATTTGCAGAACGGCCGATAAAACAGCACACTTAGAACGAAAACTCCGATCAGGATCATAAGCTTTCCGGTAAACAGCTGTCCCAATGCCGACCGGATCCCCGGATTAACGGCTGACAAAGGAATTGCTCCCTCTAAAACTCCCTGCGGGCAGAGATACTTGCAAAAGAATGGGTCACCCATTCCCACATCATTTACAACAAGCGCCGGCAGTGCGATCACAGTAAAAAACAGCACGGCATATTTAAGATAAGTCAGGGGCTTAAGTCTTTCCGTAGACAGCTTTTTCCCCGGAATTTTGTGAAGAAGATCCTGCAGCCAGCCAAAGGGGCACAGAAATCCGCATATGAAGCGCCCTAAAAGGACACCAAACAGGATCAGAAATCCTGTTATATAATAGGAAAAGCTGAATTTCGATGAGCCGACCACCGCCTGAAAGGAACCGATCGGACATGCCCCGGCTGCCGCCGGACAGGAATAGCAGTTCAGCCCCGGCACGCAGACTGCCTTTGCCTTTCCCTGATAGATCCCGCCTTTGAAAAAATTCGGCAGGTGAGGGTTCGTAAGAAGCGCCGCCGCTGCCTGGATCCAGCCGCGAAACCGGCTCAGTATCTTTGATATGATATGTTTTCTGTTATCCAATTCCTACACACTCCAAACACAGCCTGATCGCCTTACTTAACACGGTATCCGCCTCTCCTCGCATCACGCCGACGCACAGCATGACTATACCGGCAATCAGCAGAGCGCCCTGAAATAATGTCTTTTTTGTTCGCAACAACCTAGTCTCTCCTTCTTGTTTGATATCCTATTACAGGTAAATTCACTCATATTGTTTCCTTAAACTATCCATTCCTCTTATCCCTCGATTTCTCAATGCAATTATATCGGAGAACCCGGTAGTTTGTAAAGCGATACGAAACTTTTCATATGCAAAATTTCCTGTAAAGAAACTTTCCCGATTTGCAGACCTCATTTTCTGATCGTCATCGGTTGTCGGTGAGCTGGAGCGTTCTTCTTTTCGTCAGATCCTTTGTTGACCTTTCTTCTCCGGTTCGCTACAATAGTAATCAGAAATATCCTTCAGGAGGAATGTAAACATGAACTCTCATATGAATTTTATCAAAGAGCAGTTATACACCTTAACTTCTATCCCGAGTCCGTCCAGCTTTACAGAAAAAGTGACTGATTACCTGTTGTCCGAATTATCTTCTCTGGGGTATTCCCCGGAGCGCAGCAATAAGGGGAACGTATTCGTTACCCTGGGTGGTTCCGGCTCTCCTCTGGTACTGGCAGCCCATGTTGATACACTGGGGGCTATGGTTCGCTCCATCAAGGAAAACGGACGTCTGCGACCCACAACCATCGGAGGTCATCAGTGGTCCACGGCGGACGGCGAGAACTGCACCATTCACACCCGTGACGGCAGAGTTTACACCGGTGTAGTGCTGAACAAGGAGCCTTCTTCCCACGTTGCTGATCAGAAGACCGAGCTGATCGAAGAAAATATGGAGATCCTGCTGGATGAAAATGTCGCTTCCGATCAGGATACTCTGGCACTTGGGATCCAGACCGGTGACATCATCGCCATGGACCCGCGCACGGTTGTGACAGAAAGCGGATACATCAAGAGCCGTTTTCTGGATGACAAGCTTTCCGCTGCTATCCTGCTGGGTCTCGCCAGAGCCGTACGTGAAGATGCCTGGAAGCTGAACCGCAAGGTTTCTTTATTATTTACAGTATATGAAGAAGTAGGGCACGGCGGAAGTGTCGTACCGGATGATACAGAGGAGATGATTTCTGTCGATATGGGTTGTGTCGGCAGTGACCTTGGCTGCACCGAACGGATGGTTTCCATCTGTGCCAAAGATTCCGGTGGCCCTTATAACTATGATCTGATCACGGCTCTTTCCAACCTTGCGAAGGAGAAAAAGCTGGATTATGCCATTGATGTTTATCCGCATTATGGCTCCGATGTGGAGACTACCCTGCGCGCCGGATATGATATCCGTCACGGTCTCATCGGTCCTGGAGTCTATGCTTCCCATAATTACGAACGCTCCCATATGGACGGAGTTCACAATACCTTTGAGCTGTTGAAGGCTTATATCACAAGATAGCTTCTTTGTAACTGTGAACAGATCTGTACACTTGCAATCGTAAACAATTACTCAAAGGTTCTATCGCTGATGATGTTAAACAAAAGATTTTCGATATTGCTAATACTTATGGCTACGAAATTATTGCTATAGAAACCGACAAAGACCATATACATTTCTTATTAAGTTACGATACAACAGATAGGGTTTGCGATATTGTCAAAATTGTAAATCAAGAAACAACGTATTATTTATGGCACAAATATGGTTCGCTTCTGTCTAAACAGTATTGGAAGAAAAAGATATTTTGGTCAGACGGATATTTTGCTTGTAGCATCGGAGAAGTATCGTCAGCTACCATACAAAAATGTATTGAGAGTCAGGGGTAATGACTAAAGATTTACAAGGCTCCTCCCACCACCTGAAGGTAGTGGGAGGAGCCTATGGCAAACAGCTGGCAGTGGTAGTTAGACCGGAAATGTGCTCAGATATAACCGGAAGGTGTGAGCAGCTCCAAGCAGAATCAATCCTTCTCGTATTTCTCAATCCTGCATTGCTCCCAGATAAGCAATAGTGATTATGCTGCTCAACGAATTTTCATCGTTATACTGGATCATTGATGCATACTGTGAATGAAACTTATCGATTTCAGCAGCAACCTGTTTTTCATCCATTGACAGTGTAGCTGTAAGAAGTTTTCTCGATTCTTGCTGAAATGCAATCAGTTCATCCCAATTACTGCTTCTCACAGCTGTGATTAGTTCCTGTCTGATCTCCTCATTCGGAACAAATGCTGATTCACTATCCTCATTGTATCCTAGATAACCAAGGTGAATCAAGTAGGTGATCACATCGTCACGATTTTGTATCTTAGCCGGATCATTTTTGAAAGTTGCTGTATCAACTTTAACTTCTGAACCTGAAAGCATCTCGATAATCGCATTCCTCAGCCCATCATAATTCATGCAGATGAGTGGTACAACTACCTCATACGAACCGGTCTCAGACCAATAGCTTCTAAATCGTCCTTTTGTCATTACACTTACAACAGCTTTGGGATTATACACTTGATATCCATCAAGCAGATACCCATCATACCATTTTTTGACTTTATCAAAATCCCTGTTGTATTTTTCACAGAGTCCTTTTACCTCATTTTCGGTAAAACCGATGTATGGAGCCAATTCATCTGCCTGCAGCATTGTAAACTCATCCAGGTTATTTACTGCGGACTGGGCCCTTTCTTTCTTAATCGGCAGAATTCCCGTAAGCTATGCCAGCTGGATGTACTTCGTTGGTTCTACACCTTTAAACATTCCCCTTAAAAAATTAAGGTATTCATCCTGAATGTTTTCTATAATTGCTCCATCTCGGATAATAACATCCCATTCATCTATGATAACAACAAATTTCTGTCCAGTACGTTCCTTTACCCGTGAAAGCGCATCCGGAAGAGTCACTACCTCTTGTGGCAGCGCATCTGGATAAATGCCACGAAGTTCATCCAGAACACTTTTTGTTATAAAAGAGACCACTTTATCCGCATCATCACAGTTTGCTAAAAACCACTGAATATCAATATGGATCACATCGTATTTATTAAGATGCTTCTTGAAATCGGCATCTTTGCTTATCCTCAATCCTGAAAACATCTGCTCGGAATCCGTACCCTTGCTGTAATATGCCGCCAGCATGTTTGCTGCATAAGACTTTCCGAACCGGCGCGGCCGGCTATTGCAGATATAGGCATTCGTTGTATCGAGAACGCTATTTGTATACTCGATCAAGCCAGTCTTATCCACATATATTCTGGAGTTAAGAGCAACCTGAAACGCACTGCTGTCTGGGTTTACAAATCTTCCCATGCTTCCGGCCACCTTTCTTTGTAAATGCTTTAAAATATAACAATAAATAACGGTTTTGTTTAATAATTATATACTATCATAAACTAAGCATTATTGCGATAGGATATGGAGCAATTGAGGTGTTGTTCCTTAATTTCCAGTCTGAAATAGCCCTAAATTATTGATTTTTCAGGCTTTTCTTTAAATATTTACCTCACAAAACAGAGCCAGAAGTGTATAACAGTCATTGTGTCTTGTACTGAATAACTAAAAGAGGGTGCAGTTTATAAAGCATTCCACTGGTCTGCTTTATAAAGGCTATAAATCCTCTGTTAACTATGATGGTGAACCTTCCGTGTCTAATGGTAGCTGCAAACATAAAATCGTCGTGAAATACCAGTTCTTCCAGTGCTTTTTTACCCATTTTCTTCCTCCGTGATACAGAGGAATCCTATAAGGATAGATTAACACAAATCCCCTCAGGTGCAATGGTTTTTTCAGGGTACCCGCTGGAAATGATTTCAGAACACCCACCGAAAAAGTCCCAAAGTGTTTCTTCACAGTATTTGAAAATACTATATAAGCAATTTCTCATTTTCATCAATAGAATACTGGCTTTAGCATTTTTTCAAAAAAATATACCAATGACTGGTCTCAGACAATTCTTTTTTATCAAGCTGTTCAAAATATCCTTCTTTTAATATTTGGACTCTGTTCGTTAATCCACTCATTAATTCAAGATATTCTTTCCGGGTTCTATATATTGCATCATAATTATCCTTTAAGCTATCAGACCAGATATGATCCAGAGTTAATCTCTCATTGACCCCTATACTTTCTTCTATATATACGATCGCTCCCTCATTCAGTATATCTGTCAAACTGTCATAACATTTTCTCAGCTCAGCATCATTGATATACATAGAGACCCCTGCAATGATCACTGTATCAAATTTTTTTCCAATTATTTTCTTGTTTTTAAATATGTCCTGAAACGAAGAATTAATAAACAATGCATTGGAATATGATTTAAAACGTTCTCCGGCCGACTTTATCATTTCATCTGAAAAATCTGTTCCTATATATTCTCCACAATGATCTATGATATTCTCTGCCCATCTTCCTATCCCACAGCCAATATCCAGGACTATTTTATCCGGACCAAGATTTAAATGCTGTACAACCTGCTTCTTTTCAAATTCATGCCATTCTTTTCCATAATCCGGTTTATTATCACCAAGTACTACAGATGTATATTGATCTACCTCGCCTGCTGCAAATCTTTTTGCCCTGTTGTTAAAAAAAGCTTTTATATTTTTATCATCTACGTTTACTTTGTCATTGTATACTCTATTATTCATTGCCTTTTATATTATTTTCCTCCTTCTCATTGTCAGGCGGCAAATCCCATACGAAGTTTACATTGTTTACTCCGTACTTCAGAACTAGAGATTCCCTCCGTTCTCGGAAGATACACCACCTTACAATATTCATTCAGATAATCAAATTTTCCAGCCCAATCAGAACCCACCGTGAAAATATCCACATCGTACCTACGAATATCATCAATTTTCTGACCCTCGTATTCTTCCACGATGATCTTATCCGCAAGTCCTGTGGCACGTACAGCCTCAATACGCTCCATCAGGGACTGCTGTACATTAATTTTTCCACGGTTTTTATCAAAATCATCCGCTGTAACGCCAACGATTAAATAATCTCCCAGTCCTTTTGCACGTTCTAGCAGTTTGATATGACCATAGTGAAGTAAGTCATACGTTCCGTATGTAATTACCTTTACTATTTCTTGCTTCCTCTCACTTTTTACAAAAGTCCACGCTTCTGTAAATCCTTAAAAGCATTCACAAGCGTGGAGTTGTCCTCTTTTGTCAATGCACCAATATGACCTACACGGAAGATGGTATCTTTCATCTCTCCACCATTGGGACAAATCCAAATACCATACTCGTCTTTGAGTGTCATAAAGACATCGTAGGCCGACACATTCAGCGGATGCAACGGTGTAACTGCATTAGACATCGACTCAGAAACGATTTCTAGAGGCAATCCCTTAATCTTAGTTCTAAAATCTTGAGCAAGTTCCGCAATTTTCTTTGTTTCGCTCTCAACACCGCCCGCAGCCTCAATTTCTTTTAAACGGGCATTGATTTGACGCAAAGTTCCTACCGCTGGTGTAAAAGGCGTCTGTCCCCGCTCGCCATTTTTAAGAGCAGACTTTAGATTCAGATACATACACTTCACATCACGCTCTTCTACGCGCTTGACTGCTTCATCAGACAAGACAATAACCGACACACCTGGAGGACAAGCCAATGCTTTCTGGGAACCAGTAATCATTACCTGTACCCCCAGTTTGTTCATATTAAAATTGTCTGCAAGGAAGGAACTAATAGCATCCACGACCAGAAAAATTCCGTTTTCCTTACAAAACTCACCAATCATCTCAATGTCATAGTGAACACCTGTTGAGGTTTCATGTACATTAACGAGGAACCCAGTAAACCCTTTACCATCGTACATATCCAACTGCTCTTTTTTGAGTGTTTTACCTTTCTCCAGCTTGATTTCCTCGTATGGAATCTCGTGAATCTGGCACAACTCAACAAACCGCTGTCCAAAGCTGCCGCCGTTTACGACCAAAACCTTATCCGTCCTATCAAAGACATTCATAACGGTTGCTTCCATCGCTGCCGTACCAGAACCAGTGATAAACACCACTCTGGCATCATTGCCAGCTTTCGCAAATTTTTTCATCAGTTTCTCATTTTCAAGCATGACAGCAGAGAACTCAGGCGTTCTAAAATATGGAACCTGTTCTGCACCAATAGCGCACACTACATCATCCGACATTACCGGACCAACTGTAAAATTAAGCATTTAAACAATCCTCCCAACGAACAAGGTCATGGTGCTCAATGTACCAATCCACAATGTTATCATATTCCGTACTTATGTAATTCCCTGCTGTATGATTTTGTAAGTAAAGTGCTATCGCTTCTTGGAGACCATCTTTCATGCCTTTATAGGTTAATTGTGTGATTTTAGATATATTTGCAGAGTGAAAGCGTCTATCATACGACATTTGATACCCCCCCCTCAAATAGTTTATCTATTTCTTTTGTATCATCAGCGAGATAGATAACAGGCTTATAAGAATATTTGTGCAGAATTTCTGAATATAACAACAATATATCATTCCATGTCATATATTCATTTGTAACAATCTGAAATATTCGTCCTAGTGCCGCTTCATTTCCCAACAGCTGCACTATCCCTTTTGCAACATCCACTCCATCAGTCAGTGCTGTATACTTGTCAAGAATTTCATGATTTAAAACAATAGGTTTACCATTGATAATTCGATTCAACCAGTGCCTAATCTCATATTCACCCAGTTGTAATCTATCAGAAGAGTATGTTTTATATGGGCGGACAATAGTAACCTTTCTGTATCCGTTTTTCAGAACATAATTTTCTTGATGCGCCTTTTTTACTGCATATGTTCCAGAATCCTTAAAGTTCTGATCCTCCGTAGTATTTGCCAGTAACGAGCAACTTTCATCAATAACTGGCATTGAATTATCGTAAACACGTGCTGAGCTTAAAAACACATACTGTTTTGCAATTTTAATTAGTTTTGAAAAATTTGTTTTCAAAATTTCATTACGGTAATTCATAAAGTCAATCAAAACATCAAACGAATTATCCTCAATCGTATTGATAAAAACGAGATCATTGGCATTTCCGAGTAGATAGTGGACATTTGCGTATAAAGGTTTACGCTTGCTCCTAGATGTAACTGTAACATCATATGCGGCATCATTTCCAATCACGGATAGAATTGACTCTCCAATGACTCCTGTTCCACCAAGCATAAGTATTTTGGTCATTTAATATCCCTCAGTTGTTTTTCCAATTTTCGATAAGTCTTTAGAACAGTCTGACCATCAGTTTCCAAATCTGTAAAAACCTCAAAAACAATTGTTTTTGCATTATCCGAAACAAAATATTTCAATTTTTCTCGAAAATCAACTTCATTATTAGCCGAAATGTACTCAAATCCAAGAGATTCAACCCATCCCTTTGCAACTTGATGATGCGCTGCCCCAATATGCAAATCAATAGTTTTTAGCTCGTTATGAGAAGGCACAATATAGAACTCTGCTCCACCACCGTTGTTTATCAATAAAACGCGAACATTATTTTTAATATGCTTTATGCCCATTGCGTTCATTGCGTAGAAAAAGCTCAAGTCACCTATAACGATAAATGATAATCCATCAAATGCATAGGCTTGTCCTAAAAATGTTGGAAGACATCCATCTATTCCAAACGAATTTACATTAGAATAAACCCTAATTGACTTATCCAAGTCGAAGAACTGCATTAAACGTGTCGCATTCAAAATGCTCAAATGAAGCAGTGAATCGTTAGGGATTACATTTGCAAAATCTCTAATTATAGAAAAATTTGAGAAAGGCAATTCAGTAACCTGCAATTGTCTGTCCAGTTTTTTCCATTTTTTTAAATATTCATCATCTGTGCGGAACTCTACTCCAACAACTCTGGAAATGAAATACTTTAGAGAACATTCAAAAATCTTTGTTTGACTTCTAAAACAATCTTTAATTTTTCCGTCTTCTGCTATCGACCAATGAGCGCACAGTCTTTCATTTGCCTTAAATAAATCCTTGATACGTTCCTGAAAATTAGCACCATAGGTAATAATAATATCGGGCATATAGTCCTTTATCGTATTCCCATCTAATGCTTTTATTGTTTTTTCCGGATTGGCAGAGTTTTTCGAGTGAAAATTAGTCAAGTTGTCACATAGTACAACCGCATTTAATTTATATATAAGTTCATTAAAGTGCGCTTTTTCTACTTCAGTAAGCGTACAATTCTGGCCTAGTACAAAAAGGACTCTTTTCCCATCAAGCTCATTTTTAAGGAGTTCCCAATTATCTGTTTCATACGAATAGTATTCAATAAATTTGATTGACTCACTTATACTTTCTTGTTTCTTCCATAGATCATTTGTTGAGCCCACCAGCGGTATATTAATATGAATCGGTCCAACATCATGCTGTCTTATGGAGATAAATGCTTCATTCAGAATTCGCTCACAATACCAAGTATCCTCCTCATCTTTTATCATGGGAAGTTCAATATTAGCCTTTGTAATTGAATCAAATACAGTCATCTGATCAATTTTCTGTGTTTCTAGCTGATTTAACACATAAGGTGATCTATCAAATGTAATTGCAATAAGCGGAACATGAGAATAGTATGCCTCCGTTACACCTGTAACATAATTAGAAACTGCTGTTCCACTTGTACATGCAATAGCAACAGGCTCATTTGACTGCTGTGCAAGTCCCATTCCAAAAAAGGCAGCATTTCTTTCATCGACAACCGAAAAGCACTCAAACCACTTATCAACTTCTACGGAACTCACAAAAGGGATATTCCGCGTACCAGATGACAGTACTAACTTATGGACATTATATTTTTTGAGAAAACCAATTAAAATATCATTGCTTATATATGGCATTTACTTTTCCTCCAACAAATTCATTTCCATCATCAGAAATTCTTTCGATGCGCTCCGGGCCATAGCAATTCTTTCATGAACGATCTGATAATCTATTTGTGGTACGCTTAGTTCTTTCACTTGTTCTGGACTTACCATACATTCAGAAAGTTCAAAAAGTTCCAGCAATTCCGTGATTTTCGTATCACACCGTTCACGAGAGAACACATAAAATGGCCTACAATATTGCACTGCAAAAATCATTCCATGGAATGAATTCGTAATCACACATTCCGCATACTTCACAAGCGACAGAAATTCCTCAACTCCAGCTTCATAGAACATCCGGCGATTAGGCTTTTCCGCATTTGTTGCGTGCAAACTAATCTCAATAATTTTCCAGCCATTTTCTGCCGCAATTCTTTCTGCGTACTCTTCCATTTTTGGATTATAGCGTCGTGCATAAAGCAGCAAGTATTTCTCCTGTTCTAACCGTTCCTTTGCAATCCTGTCATAATCACTGCTCATCAGCAGTAGGGTCGGATCGACTACCTTTTTCACCGGAACTTTTGTATGCTTTGTTACATACGGAACCATCAATTTTTCTCGAAGGCCAAAAGCATTAAAATTTTGAAGCCTGTCATTTAACACCTTATACGTTTCATCCGTGAAATGAGAATCACCAAAACTTGCTGCATAAGCGACCGAGCGTTTTTTCATGCACTCATAATTTGCATAGTAGCCATCATCAATTCCGAGCTCATCTGGGCAAAAAATCGTATCGCTTCCACACACAAAACCTGAAATGCCTTCATCCGTACAAATCTCGTTAAAATTCTGTGCCGTATACTTCTTGCTTGACCGAGTAAATCTTTCGTGATAAAACCGATCAAACTTGTAATAGTTCTCTCGAATTGCAGGTAATGTAAGTTCACACATTCTGCGTGATTCCTCATCTTTATCCCACATATTGGCAAATGGATTCAATGGGTCTTTATCAGCTAAAATCTCAGGGCAATAATCAACAAGGACAGGCTCAACTATATTCCCAGCAATCTTTTTTATAGACTGACAAAGTGCCCATGATTGAAGTGCAGAGCCATAATTTGTGAAGTTACAATAGATGTTATAACTAACTATTCCAATTCTTTTTTTCATGTTTTATTCCTTTTAAATTTTAAAATCACACACAAAGTGGTGAGGAACTTGTTCTTTTTTGGGGGGGCCATGTAATTACCATACTGCTGTTCCAACAGCTCTTTGCATTTTCTTATTGCCATAAAGTTCTTTCCGGCAAATTCCAATACTCTATTATGATAACTATAAATGAGCAAATTTGAAAAACTGCACTATTAAGTCTATCACATGCAGACATAAAGAATATTAAGCGGACTAATGTCCATGTTACGTGCACAATAAGTTATAATTTTTGTGCACTTTTCGGTATTTGCTCATTTATAGATGATAAGAAAAAACTCACTACTTTGCAAGCTAATCCGTATAAAAACTTCATCTAAATTTCTCTTTGACACCTTTATGGCTCAGTTCCGCCCGGAATTGGAGACCTGTCCCATCTGTAACAGCACCGGAAATTGCCATATCCATGACTACTACAGGCGTTCCATCATTGACTTTGATGCCGGGCAGCGGACTCAGGGTCTTCTGTGACAGCTATGAACACGCTCATGCTGTTCTTCCCGATGCACACGACCGATGGATGGTTCTTTCGCTACCGCTCCCTTATGATGTAGAAAAACATCCCAAGGAGGCTTTTTTCATGAGCAAAGATACTGAAACAATCAAACGTGATGCCGAAGCGGCCCAGTTCCGCTTCGCCCTGATCGCTCCTGTCATCCAGGGGCTTTTTCCTGATACCTCGGCTACTGCCTACTACAAACGGGTCACTGCTCCTCCGCTGACTCTGCCCGATGGCTCCATCGTTTCCTACAGCTATAAAACACTGGAAAAATGGAAATCCCAATACAAAATCGGAAGATTGGACGCCCTGATGCCAAACACCCGATCCGACAAATGGTTTTCCCGGGCGCTGAATGAAGAGGCCATTGCCATAATCTACCGGAGAATCCTGATGTACAGTTCTTTTTACGGACTCACGTTCAATCCGTTTGACAAACAGCAGCTGAAGGAAAAAGATCATTTCATTTCCAGAGATTTCACCGAAATGACCAACTGGCTGAACTATCCGAAGGATATCCGCGGGATTGGCGTTTTTACTGCCCGCCCCGGAATGGGAAAATCGTATGCCCTTCGCTGCTTCGCCGCCAGTTTAAATCCAAGCCTGTTCCATATTGAATACCTGTGTCTCTCCACCATCAGCGTTGCTGACTTTTACAAGCAGCTTTGCTTCATTCTTGGAGTTCCGGAAAAGGCGACAAAACCGGGATGTTCAAGGCTGTCCAGGAATAGATCACCTATCTTTACAAAGAAAAACGCCAGCCGCTTCTTCTCGCCATTGATGAAGCACAGTACCTGAATACCGGAATCCTGAATGACATCAAGATGCTCATGAACTCCGGCTGCGACAACGTGCCGCCAAGCCGGGAGAAAAGCGCGGTAAATCCCGGCACGGCACAATCGGGTAGGCGAATCTGGAGAAAATACCGTGCGGTTTGCGCCTACCGCAATGTACCGCCGGACATTACTATCATATCAGTACGATCATTAAAGCTTTCTATGATTTTAGCTATTGATTTTGAAACTCCTTTTTCAACATAGTTCATTGGCTTTTTAACTTCAACAGATTTTGCAAATGCTACAATTTCATATCGAATGCCTTCACCATCAAGTTGATAAAAGAATCTTTGATTGTCTTCGACGTTTTCATAACGAACCTCAAAATAATCTGTTTTCCACCAAGGTGCTGGAACATAGATATAGCCTTTCGTTCCCGTAACAATCAACTCACCCTCAGATTTTGCAGCTTTTGCTACCTTGATTGAAGCTACTGCATCACCATAGGTAAAATCAATTTTTGTAAAGGCATCCATATTGGCAGCTTCATCCAAAAATTTCGTAGTTATTACTTTTTTCCTGTACTCCGTTCCAAGTATTTGAAAAACGGGCAACAATGCTGCAGGAGCCCAGCCGCACATACTATTCCATTTCTGGGTTAAATCTGTTCCAGCAATTGAAATACCATCTCGCAGACTAGTACAAACAGCATCAACCGATACAACCTTACCAATTTTTCCAGTCTTAGCTAGAAGGACTAACCGTTCGTATGCCGTTGAGTATGCCGTCTTAATAGCATCCATAAGAACCAGCCCATGTTCTTCAGCAATCGAATATAGTTCTTCACAATCCGCTTCTTTTAAAGCAATTGGTGATTCACACAAAACATGCTTTCCCGCCAAAAGAGCTTTTTTTGTATCAATATAATGGTTCTCTGGTTTGGAAACAATATACACGGCATCCACTTTTTCAAGAAGTTCATCATAGTTTTCGGTATAGAACATCCCATCAAACTCAAGTTCTTCACCCTCCTGAAATGCACATACACCAATAATATCAACGCCGTTTACATATTTAGACTCTGCTACAAACTTTGTTCTGAAAGCAGCCTTTCCAACAATTCCCATACGAAGTTTACATTGTTTACTCCGTACTTCAGAACTAGAGATTCCCTCCGTTCTCGGAAGATACACCACCTTACAATATTCATTCAGATAATCAAATTTTCCAGCCCAATCAGAACCCACCGTGAAAATATCCACATCGTACCTACGAATATCATCAATTTTCTGACCCTCGTATTCTTCCACGATGATCTTATCCGCAAGTCCTGTGGCACGTACAGCCTCAATACGCTCCATCAAGGACTGCTGTACATTGATTTTTCCACGGGTTTTATCAAAATCATCTGTCGTGACACCCACGATCAGATAATCACCCAATGCTTTTGCGCGCTCCAGCAACCTAATGTGTCCGTAATGAAGTAAATCATAGGTTCCATATGTAATTACTCTAACCATTCGAATCTCTTTCTCTTTACAGAATCACTTATCAAGTTCCAGAAGGGCGACCATAAACTGCTGCATATATTTCTTCTCTCCTATGGAAACACGCAAACAGTCCCCAAATTCTCCAACATTTTCATATGCCTTAATAAGGATTTTCTTCTCATTTTTCATTCGTTCAACAATCGTCTGTGCTTTTGTTTTAGGTTCAATAAACAAGAAATTTCCCGCTTCACCTTTATGGTGATATCCACGATCATCAAGTTCACTAATTAAATAACTTCTTCCCTCTTGAAATTTTCTCACAAGGCTTTCGACCATACCCGGTGTTGTCAATATTCTCTCTGCAAATAGCATTGCAAAAGCATTGGTATTATGCGGCGTGCAGAACTTTTGTACATACTTAATATCATCGGGGTGCCCAACAACATAGCCTAATCGACAGCCAGCCATCGAAAATAACTTGGAAAAAGTTCTAGTCACAAAGACATGACGTTCATTCAACGCATACTGAATAAATGTTTTCGGGTAGAAATAATGATACGCTTCATCAATGAGAACTGTAATCTGTTTTTCCTTACATACCTGCATAATAGTTTTGAATTCTTCGTCTGTATAGACATTTCCCATCGGATTATTCGGATTCAGCAAAATCAAAAGCTGTGTATCATCTGTCAACTGTGTAATAATATTTTCAATGCTCATCGTGAGATCCTTATTATAGGGAACCTTGACAAAGTTTCTACCATACATCTCTGAATAAACCTGAAAGATAAAATATGAAGGAACCACGCCAACAATTTTTCCGTTTTCGGATGTAAATGCCTGAATAATGTAGCGAATGCCCTCTGCTGAACCGTTCACTAAGCATAAGTGCTGAATATCTGTGCCCAAATATTGTGCAAGCACTTCTGTAAAATGTAGAGTTTCAGGATATTGTGCAATCAATTGTGGTGTCACATCGCCTAACACTCCATTTACGAACTCTTCCGGCAACCCACCAGGGTTTTCGTTTAAGTCCAGTCGAAGATAGCTCTTCCGTTCATTCTGGTCAAAAATTCTAACCAGATTTTCTATCTTTTGGTTTAGATAATACATTGTACTGATCTCCTTTATATGTTACTTTCTATTCCATATAGACCACACAAAAACTTTCTGACGATTACCCCAAACGTATTTCTGCCATAATAGTTTTATCGATGGCTTATCTGCCCATTTTCTGTTAATATCTTCAATATCCATTTCACTTTTCAGATCCTGCATAAATTGTTCTCGCTTAGGGTTCATTTCAATATGTTTACGCATTGGACCTTGATACCTTAAAGCATCTTCAAATCTCAACTCATGCCCATACATCGAACCTTCAGCTTTTTTCAATACAGATTTTCCTTTTTCAGTATTTGCAATTGCCAGAGAAGAGCCACCATCTTTACCATATAATTCCAGACAATAAATATGTACTCCCCATAGGTCGCCGAGAGATATATCGGCTGTCCGTTCTGTTGTCGTAAAGAGGCATTCATAGCATGAAGGTCGGCTCATAAGATGCTTCAACCAAATATACCAAAATGGGTTAAACCAACGGTCTTTTTCAATTACTTTTTTCTTATTATCATTCATCATAACTGTGGTCCTCATTATCTCGAAATCCCATTTGTGATGTCCGAGAAAAGAGTGGCCCTTATACCTGTAGTCAATACTTTCGATTAAAGCACCGAATTTCTTTTTTAGTGACTGCTCATATTTCCGAATATAAAGGGGACTCGGGACGCCTTCGCAAATAACCTCCACGGTTAATAAGTTATCCTGATTCGTATTACGCAAAAACGCCTTTAATCCAGAAATTTGACATGGCGTTCCAGAAAAAAGCACTTTCTTTCCGGAATTCAAAAAATCTTTAGCCTGCTGATATGATTTACCCATTTTGCTTTGGGAATATTTTGATTTTCTAAACTTAGCCAAATTTTTCTTGTCAGTAATATAACTGTGCCAAACTAAAAGCCCCTTACTTTCTGCACCAAAAATCACATAATTGTCATCGCAAAAAGTATCGACAATAGCTGAAAATGCACCGCCGCTAGTGCTTTCAAAACGTACTTCTTCATCTTTGATATATCCACCAAAAACATACTTGTCCTTGCCATATCGCACTGGCATATTCTCATAAAGACAGACTTGGTGGCACAAATTACATTTTACACACAAGTCTTTATTAAGAATCGGATAACGAAATCCTTCATCGTCCTCTTCCATCTTCAATGCACTTTTAGGGCAAATCTGAACACAGGCTTCACAGCCGTAACACTTTCCCTTATCTTTGTCTATCAAGTATCCCGCCATATCTCACACCACCATTAAAAGCAAGAAGTCAATTCCATGCGCAAGAACTCAAGAGATTTTTTTCTAGCTTCTGCTATGCGACTATGAACTACTTCATAATTTATATCGTTCAAATTACCCTTATCTTCCGCTCCACTTACCAGCATATGGTCAGTCAAGCTAAACAGGGCAAGAAGCTCTTTTATTTTAGTATCACACTGTTCTCTGGAGAATACGCATAACGGCTTACTGTATTGAACAGCAAATATCGTTCCATGGAGCGAATTTGTCACAACACATTCTGCATATTTCGTAAGGGACAAAAACTCTTCAACCCCTGCCTCATAGAACATTCGGCGATTAGTTTTTTCAGCATTTTTTGCGCGCAAACTAATTTCAACGATCTTCCAGCCATTTTCTGCTGCAAGCTTCTCTGCATAAGCCTCCATATGAGGATTATATCTACGCGCATAAAGTAACAGATACTTCTCATTTTCCAGCCGTTCGTCCGCTATTTTGTCGTACTCATTACTTGTCAGCAATAATGTTGGATCAATTACCCTTTGAACTGGAACATCTACATGAGAAGCGACATATGGTATCATTTGATTTTCTCTTAAGCCAATCGCATTAAAATTTTTCAGCTTTTCGTTCAACTTTTGATAATCGTCCTGCTCAAAATGTGAATCTCCAAAACTTGCGGCATACGCAACGCTATTCTTTTTCATACAATCATAATTTGCGAAATATCCATCATCGAAGCCTTCAAACTCATCAATGCAAAAGATCGTATCACTTCCACATACGAAGCCTGTAATGTTTTCATCTATAGAAATATCATTAAAATTTTGAGCCGTGTATTTCTTACACGTGCGTTCAAAACGCTTATGATAGAATTTATCAAACTTATAATAATTTTCCTGAATAGCGGGCAGTGTAAGCTCACACATCTTACGTGATTCCTCATCTTTATCTCACATATTGGCAAATGGATTCAATGGTTCTTTATCAGCTAAAATCTCAGGGCAATAATCAACAAGGACAGGCTCAACTATATTCCCAGCAATCTTTTTTATAGACTGACAAAGTGCCCATGATTGAAGTGCAGAGCCATAATTTGTGAAGTTACAATAGATGTTATAACTAACTATTCCAATTCTTTTTTTCATGTTTTATTCCTTTTAAATTTTAAAATCACACACAAAGTGGTGAGGAACTTGTTCTTTTTTTGGGGGGAGTTCCATGTAATTACCATACTGCTGTTCCAACAGCTCGTTGCATTTTCTTATTGCCATAAAGTTCTTTCCGGCAAATTCCAATATGTACTCTATTATGATAAGAAAAAACTCACTACTTTGCAAGCTAATCCGTATAAAAACTTCATCTAAATTTCTCTTTGACACCTTTATGGCTCAGTTCCGCCCGGAATTGGAGACCTGTCCTGCGTATTCCTTGGAATCCTTTTGTTGCATACCCGTGTCCGTGATGGGGCTAGCAAAGGCAAGCCAGAGTCCAGACAATGGCTAGATGACTGTTTTATAACCGGATTACCAGAAAAGTCCGTAAGGACTCCACAGTTACGATTGATGGCGTCTGCTATGATGTTCCCATGCAATTCATCTCCGCAAAGGTCGATATCCGTTTCCAGCCAGATGACATGTCTTCTGCATTTATTCTGTTTGATGATCAGAAGTGCCCGATTCGCCAGACCAATCGCAACGAAAATTATCCCCGCTCAAAAAAATAAAATATCCGCTTCACAAATTAATCTCTTTTCAATGAGGTGGTTATTAATTGATATTCATTTAATGTTTTCAGATACTCCATGTGCTGTTATTAAAAATGTCAAAACCTTAAAATTATTATCATTATTCTTCTCTATTTCACAACAAGCCCGCAGCAGATAATATCTTCTGCTGCGGGCTCAATACATTGTTTATTCTTTTTAAACCACGGCCTTAGTATTTATCATTATCTCCGTAAGAATTCATAGATGACGGTTCAGATACATCCATGTTATTCTTGCCTGGCTGTGCTGGCTGTGGTGCTGGATCCGCAGAACCATCCTTCAATGTGAATTTCTCTACCAAATCCTTTAAGATCTGTGCCTGGCTGGAAAGTTCCTCACTGGCTGCAGCGCTTTCTTCTGCAGTTGCAGAATTGCTCTGTACAACGCTGGAGATCTGGCTGATGCCTTCATTTACCTGTTTTACTGAAACTGCCTGTGACTCGCTGGCAGAAGAGATCTCCTCAATGGTCTGTGCTACTCCCTGAACGCCTTCGGTCAGCTGCTGCAATGCCTTGGCCGTGTCATTTGCAATCTTTGTACCACGGTCAACTGCGTGAAGAGAACCTTCAATGAGAGCAGAAGTATTCTTTGAAGCTTCTGCTGATTTTCCTGCAAGATTACGAACCTCGTCTGCTACTACTGCAAATCCTTTTCCTGCTGCTCCTGCACGGGCTGCTTCTACGGCTGCGTTCAAAGCAAGAATATTAGTCTGGAATGCAATATCCTCAATCGTCTTGATGATCTTTCCAATCTCACTGGAGCTGTTGCTGATGTCCGTCATGGCAGAAAGCATCTCCTGCATACGCTGTCTGCTTTCTCCTGCCTGTTCTCTTACATTATCAGCCATGTCACTGGCTGCCTTTGCATTTTCAGCATTTTTTTCAACATTATTGGAAATCTCATTAATGGTAGCTGCCAGTTCTTCCACGGAAGAAGCCTGCTCGGTAGCACCCTGGGATAATGCCTGTGCTCCGGAGGATACCTGATCGGAGCCTGCTGCCACCTGATCAGCTGACTGGGTAACACTCGAAAGCGTACTGCTTAAATTATCTCTCAGAAGAACCATAGAGTTATAGATCGCAACAAAGCTTCCTACATAATCCTTTGACATAGAAGAATAAACATTAAAGTTTCCGCGGCTCATCTCTGTAAGGATATTTGTCTCATCTGCCACTACCGCGTTCAGGAACGCTGCTACAGACCGCAAATCATCGGAAAGCTTTCCAAGCTCATCTTCTGCCTTGTACTCGATATCAATATCCATATCGCCGCGTCTCATTTTTTCCATAGCTTCCTGCAACTGTTTTACCGGCTCTACTACGGAACGTATCAGGATCGTTGCCATAATAATGGTAAGGATCAGTGCAACGATAACAATTATGATCCCTACAATAAACAGGATGGTTCTGGTCTCCATGGAAGAATTGTAACTATTATCAACAAGGTCTGTCACCTGATCGCTAAACTGATCCAGAATTCCTTCCAGCTTGGACACTTCCGGGTCAAACTCATCGATAAACGTGAGCCTTGCCTGCTCTTTCGCACGGTCAGAACCAGTGGACAGATACTCTAAGATCTTGTTTGTGACCTCAGAAGTTACCTGAAGCTGTGTATGAAACTGGTTTACCAGTGTCATATCTCCATTATAACTCTCCAGGAACCAGCCTGCGTTCTCCTGAAGGCCGTCTCTATACGAATCAACGTTTGAAAGATATGTTTTTGTGGCGGTGGGGTCATCAGTAATCATAGCCTCCACCAGATTCTGGATTGTTGCCAGCATATAGATTTTTACCTTGTCTACACGTACGATCGCTTCGTGGCTATTTTTATAGAACTGGGTATATCTTGTACTGATATTAACCATTCCATAAAAAAGTGCACCAACTGTTACAAAAAAACAGATGACCACTGCTCCAAAAGCAATCGTGATTTTTTGCTTCATATTACGGTTCTTCATGTTCCTTCCCTCTCTTTGTTATTTCTTTCGTGGAATATTGTGGAATCTAATCCCTATATTTATTATTCGGCAAGTACCGAAAAATCATAAGGGATGTTTGGTTTTTCATTTTTCTCTTTTCATCCATTTGCAAGCTTGCTTTTTACATAGTCCTTGATCATTTTACCGCTGTGTCTATCATCTGGTACTGGCATCTGGATCCGGTCACAGAGAGAAAGCCATTTGTCCAGCGTAAGGACTTCATTTTCCTCCTCTACATAATACAGATCTATGGGAAGGATATCCTTATAAATTGCTGCTGACGGAGAATTCCATTCCTGATATTCCTGCTCTGTAAAACGGATATCACAGTTTTTTTCTCCTTCTGTAACTTTCCTAAATCTGCTGCCTAATACGGTCTTTTCTTCTTTCCGTTCCTTTCTCCAAACCACTGTTCCATCCAGACAAAACTTTAAATAGGTTCCTGATCCCAGATCATCTGCGATCACTTCATTTTCGGATACTGCATATAGCTGTATTTCGTTGCTGTCAATATATAAAAGCTCTTCTATTTTTCCCTCTTCTCTGGTTTCTTTCAGGATGCATCCTGTTCTGGCATCGAAAAATACCAGAGTATCACCACAAACTGTAACCGAAGTGATTTCCCTTTCCGGATCTGCAAAACTGCACCAGGATACTTTTCCTGTATCCGTGTTCAGGATCAGCCATCGTTTTTTATAAGTCTGCGGACATAAAATGTTTCTGCCTATAGAAACAGCCCCGCCAAATACCCCCGGAATACCACGTACTTTATTCTTATCCACCATTGTATAGGTTACATGTCCGGAAGTAAGATCTATGCAAAGGATGCTGTTGTACCATGCAGGCATACAATATAGTACATTACCTCTCTGAAAGCCTTTCAGGAATAACGGCTGTTCTATAAAATGCTCTGCATCACGGATCTGTACGGACTCAAACTGATCCTTATCTATATGGTAAATGGCCAGGTTTCTGGCAAAATATGGGACAAGATACAGTCTGTCTTCTACCCGTACAACAGAACGGAACAGATCTCCCTTAAATGCCAATTCTCCCGGAATCTTTCCTATGCAGGAAAGTCTGTCCATTTGTTTATCATAATGAAACAGCAGGTTTACTTTTCCGTGAACAAACCACACTTCTTTTTCATCTTCCCAAAAAGCTCCCGGCCAGCATGGTATCTTACATTCCTTTTCTCTTACCAGGGAATCCTGATATAAAACCGGTTTTCCTGTTTCCCAGAACAACTGGGCTACAGAGCTGTAATCTCCGTAATAGCAGTCACAGGAAGCAATGGCAAGATCAAGATCGTATCCGCTGTCCAGGATTCCCCAGCCTTCTTCTTCATAAGAAGCCAGAAGTTCTCTATATTTCCGTAAAAACTGGGGCCGCATCACCTCCAGTGTCTGTTCATACAGTGGATGAGGACGAAGCCACAAAGCAAGGTCTTTTCTTGTTTTAAAATAAAGTAAGACTTCTTCTATTTTTTTCATCATATCCGGCTGGTTTAAAAGTGCCCCAATGGAAAGACTGTAAAATACTGTCTTTTTCCTGGATCCGTCAGGACTGTAAAGACATTCCTGCCATTTTTCCGGAAGAGATCCATCTTGTCTTTTCGTATCACGGGCACGTTCAATCTTTGGTGATCCAAGGTTCTGTACCTTCTCTTCCCATTGTTCTGCCTGAACTCCTTTAATCCCGGAACACAGGATATTGATAAAAAGCTCCCTCTCCTGCTCTGTTGCCGTAACAATACAGTCTGCATTAATAGCCCCCGGTTCAATCATAAAACCGGTGCCTTCCGCCTGGCGTTTCGCAGATTCTACGTTTCCAGTACTTGCTGTAGTATAATAAGGCAGATAGATCAGCTGGTCTGCATACTTTTTCAGCCTGCTGCTATAAAAATCCGGGTGGACGCTGGTCAATCTATTGTTCTGGTCATAGGGATTGTGGATAAACACCGCATCCGGTTTCTTATCTTCCAGGCGGAATGTGCGGTAATCTGTAATAGGAACATCTGATGGATACTGATCTCCCTCGTAGTGTTCTACTGTCAGATTCCCGTCCTGGTCTTTATCAAAATAGGGGATCGGTACAACATAGGCATCGCAATCCGGATCCTTATCTGCCGCTTTCCAGACGGTTTCCATAGAATCCCACATAGACACTTTATATGGAAGAAAGACAAAACAGAGACGGTCTGTTTCGATCTCGTTCTCTATATGGTCATATAAGAGTTTCAATTCTTTCTTTATTTTTTTGTACAGCTTCGCCATCTGTTTTTTACTGTGAAGGTTCTGGCTCATCTCATAAAGATCTTCACAATATACTTCCAGAAGGGGGACCAGATCTGCTTTTCCCACATTTTCCAGCTCTGTTCCCAACAAAAGGGCTGTTTCCTGAGACTGTGAAAGAGCATCGATCATCATTTCTTCTGTATTCTGGCCGAATCCCATGAACACTCTTTCATTTGCCCGCATTAAGAGGGCCGCTGTCTGCAAAAGCCTTCTTTTTTCTTTTCTTTTGATCGCCATTTTTACGGTTTCCTCCAAAAATGATCAGATATCCTATCTCTGATAATTTTATCGGCGTTTTCTTTTTTTTTATAACTGTTGTATCAACTTACTGTTTCTTTTTTGAAATCCCCTTATCCATTTTCAACCACCGCCGATAAAGTTAAAAGAAATACTATTCTGATTATTATGAAAAAAGGCGGTGTACAATATGAGCAGTGGTATGGACAGCAGTATTCTGGATACATACCTTTATGAAGAAAACAATCTTTTAGACCAGTTAGACGAAATGCTGGTTGCTGATGAGAAAAACGGTGATTTTTCCACCGATGACGTAAATGAGATCTTCCGTATCATGCATACGATCAAAGGCTCTTCTGCAATGATGGAATTTAATTCGATCTCCACGATCGCCCATCATATTGAAGATGTATTTTTTTATATCCGTGATAAAGGAATCGAAACTCTGGATCCTGAACATAAGAAAGAGCTTTTCAACCTGATGTTCCGTTCAGAGGATTATTTAAGAAGCGAAATCGAGAAAGTAGAACAGGGAGTACCTCTTTCTACTGATATTGATGCGTTCTCCAATGAGATCAATTCTTTTTTGAAGAAGATCAGCGGCGCTGCACCTGCACAGCCGGAAGCTTCACAGGCTGCACCTGCAGCTTCTGGTGCAGCAGCTTCTGGTGCTGCAGCTCCTGGTGCTGCAGCTCCTGCTTCTCTCCCTGATGATAAGGATGCAGCCTGCTTTTTCCATGTTTTTCTGGAAGAAGGCGTGGGAATGGAGAATCTGCGGGCTTATATGATCGTAAATGCAGTAAGGGAATGTGAAGTGACTTTTCGTTTCTATCCCAGTGATATGGAAACAGATCCGGATACTTCACAGAAGATCGCAGAAAATGGCTTTTTCCTTGCTTTTGACTCCAGTGAAGACGCTTCTAAGGCTGAAGGGATTTTAAAAACCCAGAACCACATCCGATCTTATGAGCTTATAAATGTCCCAAAAGCCGCTCCTCCTGCAAAAGCTGAGGAAAAAAAGGCATCTGTTTCCAAACCCACGGCACCAGCACCTGCATCCACAGATACAGCTGCCGGGAAAGCAGCTCCTATGCTTTCCCATGCCCCGGTCAAGCAGAATCTGATCAGCGTCAACCTGATGAAGCTGGACAGCCTGATGGATATTGTTGGTGAGATCGTGATCACTGAATCCATGGTCACATCTTCCCCTGAATTAAACCTGCTGCCAAGGGACAACAGGGATAATTTTATGAAATCAGCACGCCAGCTGCGTAAACTCACCAATGATCTGCAGGATATTGCCATGTCTTTACGCATGGTCCCGATTTCCGGCGTGTTCCAGAAAATGAACCGTATTGTGCGTGATATGAAGCAGAGTCTGGGAAAAGACGTCCGTCTGACCATTGTAGGTGAAGATACAGAGGTAGATAAGACGATCGTAGACAATATACAGGATCCTATCATGCATATCGTGCGTAACAGCATGGATCATGGGATTGAAGAAACAGCCCAGGAACGTATTGCTGCCGGTAAGGATCCCCAGGGCGAGATCGTACTTTCCGCTTCCCATACCAGCAGTGAGGTTGTTATCTCCGTTAAAGATGACGGATATGGCATGGATCCCCAGAAGATTCTTGAAAAAGCCCGGTCAAAGAACATGCTGACCAAGCCTGATTCTGAATACAGCCAGAAGGAGATCCTGGGGCTGATCATGCTTCCCGGATTTTCCACCAATACAGAGGTAACTGAATATTCCGGTCGTGGTGTTGGAATGGATGTTGTAAAGAAAAATGTAGAATCCTTAGGCGGTATCGTTTCTGTATCCAGTACCTACGGTGAAGGAACTACGATTTCCATGAAGATCCCGCTGACTCTGGCTATTGTAGATGGAATGAAAGTAACGGTAGGTGATTCTATTTTTACTATACCTATCGCCAATATCCGTCAGTCCTTTAAGGTAAAAGCAGATCAGGTGATCAAAGATGAATATGGCAATGAAATGGTAGAACGTGTTGACCATTTTTATCCTATCGTCCGCCTCCATTCCTTCTATCACCTTCCAACTGAGGTTACCCAGATGGAAGACGGTATCCTTTTATGGGTGGAAGCAAATGACCGTTCTTACTGCCTGTTTGTAGATGATCTGATCGGCGAGCAGCAGGTGGTAGTAAAGCCGCTTCCTGCTTTTCTCAGTGAATTTAACCTGAAAGACCACGGCATCACCGGCTGTACCATTATGGGTGATGGCAATATCAGCATCATTCTGGATATCCTCAGCTTATATTCCATAGCTGTAGAGAATGCGTAAACAGGAGGTTTTAAAATGGCTGAAGTAACAGAAACAAATATCCAGACAGACGTACCGGCTGAAAACCAGTCCGTTGAACGCTGTCTTACCTTTGAGTCGGGAGACATGACTCTGTTTTTAAGTATCAATAACGTAACGGAGATCATCAATGACTGTGCGATCACTCATCTTCCACTGGTACCTGATTATATTAAGGGAATCATCAATCTGCGTGGTCAGATCCTTCCGGTAGTAGATATACGGCTCTATATGGGCAAGCCTGCTTTGGAATATAACAGTAAGACCTGCTTTATCGTTTTAAATGTAGACGATCTTCCTGTATGCATCGTTGTGGATTCTGTGCAGCAGGTGATCGATATTGATCTTCAGGATGTACGTCCGATCCCTATCAAACGCAGACAGAAGCTGTTAGATGGTATGATCACACTTGAAAATGGGACTGTGCTTATGTCTTTTGACTGCAAGTCCCTGGTCAGCTCTTAATGTACTCCCGGAATCTTTTTGTACTTGATTTTGCGAGAAGATTTTTTGTCAGCCGCAAAGGCAGGTGCAGGAAAGACTCCGAGAGTACATCCGATTCCTAAGGAGGTCATACAATGCTTACATTAAGTGACGGGGATTTTAACCGTCTTTACACTTATATCCAACAGCACTATGGTATCAATCTGAGCCACAAAAAACAGCTGATCACCAGCCGTCTTACTAATATGCTGCAGCAGAAAGGGTTTCATAGTTTTACAGAATACATAGATGAGATCATCTCAGGTAAAGATCCTGAGATGGTTTCTGTTATGTTAAACAAGCTGACTACCAACTATACCTATTTTATGCGGGAAAAAGAACATTTTGACTTTCTCCAGAAGCATATTCTTCCTGAGCTTGCAAACAAGCATTCCCGGGACCGTTCTATTGCGATCTGGAGTGCCGGCTGCTCCTCCGGTGAAGAACCTTATAACATTTCTATGTATCTGAAAGAATATTTTTCCGCTATTCCCGGAAGCTGGGATACCCGTATCCTTGCTACGGACATTTCCCAGCGTGTTCTGGATTCTGCCATGGATCCCAGATATTCCCTTGAAAGCTTAAAAGAGCTTCCGCCTTCCTGGCAGGAACGCTATTTTGTTCCCATGGGAGATAAAACCTATACTGTTTCAGATGCTTTAAGGAAAAATGTGATCTTTCGTTCCTTTAACCTGATGGATCCCATCCATTTCCGCAAAAAGTTTGACCTGATCTTCTGCAGAAACGTGATGATCTATTTTGACCGTCCTACGAAGGCGGCACTGGTAAGGCGCTTTTATGATGCTACCGCTCCGGGAGGCTACTTATTTATCGGACATTCTGAAAGCCTGGATAAGGAAAGCTGCCCGTTTTCCTATATTGAACCGGCTATTTACCGAAAGATCTGATCCCGTAGGTTATCTCATACGTTGTTACAGCTATCTTATTAAGGAGGCATTATGATCATGGATCATAAATTAAAATTAATGGTGGTGGATGATTCACCCTTGTTCCGCACCTGGCTGATCCATTCTCTCTCTGCGGATGACCGTTTCCAGGTTGTAGGATATGCAGTAAATGCCCTTGACGCCCAGGAAAAGATCCCGCTGCTGCAGCCGGATATGCTTACCCTGGATATTGAAATGCCGGGAATGTCCGGCATTGATTTTTTAAAGCAGCTGCTTCCCGTCCACCCTATCCCGGTGATCCTGGTATCTTCCCTGAACCTGAGGGTTTTTGATGCCCTGGAAGCCGGAGCTGTGGATTTTGTACGGAAACCGGATGAAGCCAATGGACTGTCTAAAGAGATCTTTCTTTCTATGCTCCGTTCCAAACTCATGGTAGCGGCTGCTTCCCACGTACACCTTCCTTCTGCTCCTGCAGACCCTCAGGCAGGTGGTATCCGCAAGGTTTCTTCTTTACCTCCTGCCAGAAATACTTTCCTGCAGAAACCAAAGATTCCTCTGGGTGCTTCCCCTGAAACCGTGATCGCTATCGGGGCATCTACCGGAGGTACAGAAGCCATTCTCGAGGTAGTAAAGAATTTTCCAGAAAATACCCCAGGTGTTGTGATCACCCAGCATATGCCTGCAGGTTTTACAGCTATGTATGCAGAGCGCTTAAACAGGATCTGCAAAATGGAAGTACGGGAGGCGAAAAATGGGGACCGGATTCGCAAAGGTCTTATGCTTTTAGCTCCCGGAGGTCTGCAGATGCGTGTGGTACCTCTTGGAAACTCCTATGCAGTCAGTGTACAGGAAGGAGAAAAGGTAAACGGACACAGACCTTCCGTGGATGTGCTTTTTGACTCAGTTGCATTACATGTGCGGGAACACGCCATCGGCGTTCTTCTCACAGGAATGGGAGCAGATGGAGCTGCCGGTCTTTTGCGCATGCGCAAAAACGGCGCCTATACGATTGGTCAGGACAAAAACAGCTGTGTTGTATACGGCATGCCTATGGAGGCACATAAGATCGGCGCCGTATGCCAGCAGTGTCCTTTAAATACCATTGGTCAGACTGTCCTGGCCCGTGTATCCCTTCGTTAACGGATAAGAAATAAATGGATAAAAAATGAAAGATAGAACTTTAAAGAACCAAAAGAAACATATAAATAAAACCTTGAAACAGTTCCGGCTTGCGAAAAGGCTGATCCAGCTTTCCATTACCGGTACAGTTTCAGTGATCACTGCCAGCCTGAGCTTTTATTTTTGCCCAGGCTTTTCTTCCCAGGTCATAAAAGACGCACGATCCGCTATTTCCTTTGTACAGACTGCCAGTGGCCAGAAATTTCATGAACTGGAAGACTTTCTTAAAAAGCAGACCCAGCCAGAACCAAAAATCCAAAGACAAACAGCGCTTTCAGAGGATACTTCCAGGACACAGGGAATCCCAGATACATCTTCTGTGACTGCAGATACATCTTCTGTGACTGCAAATACATCTCCTGTGATCCTTGGAAAAGCAGAAAACCTGCATATGGAGGCTCAGACGGGATCAGATGGCAATTCTTATGATGCTGCCATCCTGGATACCAGTATGGGACCGATGTACTACTATAATCAGGGAGATACCCGCTGGAGCAGTTATCTCTACGGCGGTTCAGATCCCATGCAGCAGTATGGATGTGGTCCTACTGCTGCAGCCATGCTCATCTCCAGCTTCACAAATGACGGAGAAGCCATTACCCCGGTAACGATCGCGGACTGGTCTTCTGCCAATGGCTATTATGCCCCCCAGAGCGGCTCCTATCACAGTCTGATCCCATCTGTCCTTACTGCATATGGCTTTCAGGTGGAATCTGTAACAGACCATTCTCCCCAGAATGCAGCTTCCCTTCTTTCTTCCGGTCATATCCTGGTCGCCCTTATGGGTAAGGGAAGCCTGACTCAAAACGGTCACTTTGTCCTGATCACAAAGCTCCTTCCTGACGGAAATGTTTCTATCGCAGATCCTAACAGCTTTGCTAACAGCACCTGTGAATGGGAACTTCCTCTTCTCATGGGAGAGTTGAAAAAAGTCTATGACAGCGGTGCCCCGCTCTGGGCCGTTTCCATGGCTGCATCAAACTCTTCCCTCTCCTGAGGAAGGAGGATTCCCCTGAACATCCGTTCCAGATCCTTTCTGCCCATTGCCATAGCCACCCGAAGAAGGATCACCTTGTCTTTTATATCAGAATAATCATAAATCTTTCCTAAAAACTGGACTACCTCTTCTGCGCTGACATTGCTCTCTGTAAAACAGTTGATCAGAGTCAGCAGCGCATTCATATCTTTGTGGTCAGTATTCAGTACGATCACACAATAGCGGACCGCTTTCTGGTAATCTCCCAGCCTTCTGCAGCCTTCTCCCAGACACTCATACATCTGGATCAGCATAGAGGTGGTAATGATCCCCCTGTTCACTGTTCCATAGGTTTCCAGCTTTGCTATAGCCAGTTCATACATCTGTACCGCTTTTTCATATTGCCCCTTTCTCCAGTACCATTCCCCCATAACACAGTCAAAATCAGGCTCTTTCGGAAGCTTTTCCACTGCTTCTTTGTAAATAGCTTCCACCTCGGCTTCCGATGCGTTCAGGCACTGGGAGACCCTTAACAGGTTTGTATAGGTATAAGAACTTCGCTGATCATATACCTCCAGTTTTTCCGGCATGGCTGCCACCGCCTTTTTGTATGCATCCCTTGCTTCTTCATTTTTTCCGTCTCCAGAATAGGTATCTCCCAGATATCCAAGATAATCACAGTTTTCAGGCTCCTGCTTCAGGATCTCCAGGATGATGTTCAGATTTCTTTCAAATTTGGACTTATCCTTCTTCTCCTGTTCCTGGTAACCGGTATGGAGGAAAGCCAGCTGCTTTGTAGCATCTGTCAGATGCAGTCCGGATTCTCCTTTTCTGACCAGGTGTTCGTGTATTTTTCCTACATAGCGAAGGTCCGGCCGGTTTACAAAGAATCGGAGCATGGTGCCGCCGCCTGTGATATTGTTATTTTCATCCAGATCTACGATCCCTGTAAGAAGACCATCTACATCGTCTCCAACATATTCCAATATCTCCGGTATCTTCTTTGTATCCTCCGGTGTAAAGCTTTCATCTGCATCAAGAAAGGCGATCCAGTCTCCTTTTGCCTGGTCAATGGCAAAATTTTTGGCAGCAGCAAAATCATTGATCCATGGAAAGAAAAATATCTTTGCCCCCATTTCCCTGGCTATCTCCACGGTACGGTCACTGCTCCCTGTATCTACCACGATCTGTTCACACATGATATCCTTTCCCCAGGAGAGGGCACGGCGGATATTTTTTTCTTCATTTTTTACGATCATACATTGTGATATGTTTTTTTTCATCATCGGTTACCTTCTTTTTATGTTCCAAAATATATTAAAAAAAGGGGAATCTGCATAAAGCAGATCCCCTAAAAGATGCAGAATCAATTTCAAGATTACTGCAGCATGCTTAATACACCCTGAGGCATAGCGTTGGACTGGGAAAGCATAGACTGAGCAGCCTGTAAAAGAATGTTGTTCTTTGTATAAGCTGTGATCTCATCTGCCATATCAGTATCACGGATACGGCTTTCCGCAGAGGTAATGTTCTCAGAAGTAACCTTCAGGTTGTTTACCGTATGCTCCAGACGGTTCTGGGCAGCACCAAGGGTTGCACGGTAAGCAGATACATGACTAATTGCATTATCTACAGCTGTCATTGCTTCGAGTGCTTTTTCTGTATTAATAACAGTAATATTATTAATAGTTAAGTATTGTGCTGTCATAGTCTGCTGAGCAACTGTCATCTGGTTGTCTTTAGCTGAAGAAGCGCCAATGAAGAATGTCAGGTTCGCACCCTTTTTCGCAGGAGCTAATGGTTTCTCACCGTTGAACTCTGTAGTATTAGCAATACGGTCGATCTCCTTGTTCAGTGCATTAATCTCTGCCTGGATGTTCTTTCTTGCAACATCTGTATACGTACCGTTTGCTGCCTGGGTAGTCAGAGTCTTCATACGCTGAAGCATGGAGTGGGTCTCAGTCATAGCACCTTCTGCTGTCTGGATCAGACCGATCGCATCGTTTGCGTTGTTTACAGCCTGGTTTAAACCATTGATCTGGGAACGCATGGTCTCGGAAATAGCCAGACCTGCTGCGTCATCGCCTGCACGGTTGATCTTGTAACCGGAAGACAGCTTCTCTAAGTTTTTGCTCAGTGCACTCTGGTTGGTACTTAAGTTTCTGTAAGAATTGATCGCTGCAATATTATGCTGAATTACCATAATGAATTCCTCCTTTTATAAAAGAAAATATGGCAGTGGACTCCTTTCCTCTGTCTTCTACTGTCCCAAGGGCCCTTTCTGGAACAGCAGAATTTTCTTTTCATATATATATATCGTCTTATGTTAAAAAAACATAAGCCTGTTTTTCATTATTTCTTTCATTTTTATTTTAAAAGTTCAAGTATGGTCTGAGGGAGATTATTTGCATTTGTAAGCATCATATTAGAGGACTGGAGGACGATGTTACTGCTGGTATATTTCGTGATCTCCTCTGCCATATTGGTATCACGGATCTGGCTTTCTGCCGCCTGCATGTTTTCACTTGTAACGCTTAAATTATTGTGGGTGTGATCCAGATGCATATAAGCAGCTCCAAAGGATGCTCTGACCTTAGAAACAGCCTCTATCGCGTTTTCAATGTATTCCACAGATTTTTGTCCCTTTTCTACAGTGGAAAAATTTGTCTTATCCAGCTGTAGTTCCTTGCTTCCTATATAATAGCGTTCTACATCCAGAACTTCTCCATCCTGAGTAGAACCGCCGATCTGGAGCGGGATCGGGTTCTTATCGTCCAGCACTGGCGGCTGCCAGCCCGGTGTAAATGCATTGGCATCTGCCCTGGAAAACAGGGAGATTTCTCCAAATTTAGTGGTAGAACCAATCCTGTCAATCTCCTCAAGGATATGGTCTCTTTCCATGTTCAAGGTTTCCCTGTTGGATTGATCGTAAGTTCCATTTGCAGATTTTAAAGCCAGAGTCTTCAGTCTCTGGAGCATGGAATGGACCTCTGTCAAAGCGCCATCTCCTACATTGGTAAGTCCGATGCCGTCATCAATGTTTCTCATCGCCTGGTTCAGGCTGTTGATCCTGCTGCGCATACCTTCCGAGATCGCCAGTCCAGCTGCATCATCTCCTGCACGGACGATTCGAAAGCCGGAAGACAGCTTTTCAAGGGACTTTTTCAGCTTTCCTGTTTCGATCCCCTGATTTCTGGCAGCATTTATGGATGCTATGTTATTCTGCACCTGCATGATGTTTCACCTTCCTTTGTATCTTCTATGAGAATATCATCAAATAACCATTTGTTTTTATTATCGGCAAAATGCCTTATTTTATTGATACCAGGGTCAAAAGACCGGAATTGCGGGAGTGCAAAGCACGCAGCAATCCGGTATCTGTCTGTCAGATCAGCGTACCCGTATCCTTACCCATATTCATCATCATCTGAAAACGGAGGATCTGCACCATATTAGACCAGTCTTCCCCGGAAAGGTTCTCTCCCTTTCCTGCTGCCAGAAGTGTACCAAGGCTGCCGGCGCCGGACAGATCTGTATTTCCCGCAAAGCTGCCTAAAAGACTGCCTGCTTTCAGACTGCTTCCTGTAAGGCCACTTCCTATAAGGCTGCTCACTGCTGTACTGCCGGATGTTTTCCCATATGTTCCGGTACTCACCGTACGTCCTGCCAGGATCGTATTGTTTCCCGTATAATCCGCCATGATCTTTTTTACATAATTCTGGGTTTCTTTATATGGTGGGATGCCTCCGTATTTGGTCACACTGTTCGGACCTGCGTTATAAGCTGCCAGTGCAAGGCTTACGTCTCCTCCGAACCGGTCCAGATTTTGTTTTAAGTATTTTGCCCCTCCAAGGATATTTTGTCTGGCATTGTAAGGATCGCTTACTCCAAGAGAACGGGCTGTTCCCGGCATCAGCTGCATCACGCCCATAGCCCCTGCTTTGGATACAGCCTTTGGATTAAACCCCGACTCTGCCTTTGCCACCGCCCTGAGAAGTTTAGAAGGGATCTGATATAAAGCAGAAGCTTCTTCGAAAATAGAATCCATATCTTCTTTTATGGCATTCAGCCCATTTTTCAGTATCCCCTGAAATTCCTGGACCGGTGTTGTCTTCTGTGTCTGATCCGCTGCCTGTGCAGCTAACTTTCCCCCATCTCCTGTTATCGGTGCTAAACTCATATTTCTTACTCCTTTCGGCCTGCGCCGTCTGCTCCAAGGTACCAGCCGTCCTGAGAACGGTTTACTGCCATAGATCCATCGTTATTTAGATAATACCAGATATTTTTATCATACAGCCAGCCGATCTTCATATCCCCATCCGGGTTTAAGTAATACCATTTTCCATTTCCTGTGTTCACCCAGCCGGTCTTCATACTTCCATCAGGGTTTAAGTAATACCATTTTCCGTTTCCTGTGTTCACCCAGCCGGTCTTCATATCCCCATCAGGGTTTAAGTAATACCATTTTCCGTTTCCTGTGTTCACCCATCCGGTCTTCATATATCCATTTCCGTCGAAATAATACCATTTTCCACCATACAAGAACCACCCCCTGGTACGGTTTCCTTCAGCGTTAAAGTAGTACCATATACCTCCCACCAGCTTCCAGGTATTGACTGCCAGAGTCCCATCCGGCATAACAAAGTTGTCTCCCTTTAGAGAACCTGCTACGCCTGGACCAGTACTGCAGCTCTGGGAAGTTGCTGCATGTTCTTTCTCCTCTTCCGCACTGTCATCTATATCCTGTTCCTGTGATGTAACAAATTCCCCTTCTTTTAAGTATTTTTTCTGTTCTGCCGTAACCGGGACCGCTTTTACCTGATAATAGTAGATCTTGTCCGGATCTGTCATGTACTCCTTTAAGCTGACAGAGTTACTTGTAACTGTCATCCGTTTCACCACTTTATCATTTCCATATAAAGTCAGGGTATAGCCCGGAGCATAGTCTACCTTCTTCCACACTGCCTTTTCTGAGTCATGTGAACTCCAGCCTGCTAAAGCTGTGTCACCCAGAACAGTGACCGGCGTATAGTTCACTTTTACCTGCATGGTGGTATTATCCAGGGCTTTCGCCGATACAAAATCAGCCCCGGTCACACGGCATTTGGATCGTCCAAGGGACACAGGGAAATACTTTCCCAGTGCAGCATCCACAGTGATCTCCATCCGTACCTTTTTACCAGGTTTCCAGTTTTCATATTCTGTTTTGTAATAAATATCCCCAATGGATACCCCTGATCCGCTGATGGTGATCTGGGGCTGTGGTATTTCCTCCGGATCTCCAAAAGTGGTGTTAAATTTAATACTCATGGTCTCGATGATGCTGCTCTCTGCCCCATAAGCTGTATACATATGAAAGATTCCCCCTGGCACAGACTGTAAGCTTCCTGTGCTAAGCAGCAGTCCTGTTCCGGCACAAAGGAGTATTTTTCTGATCATTTTCATTTCCATTCCTCACATATCTTTACCTGTACCAGATCCCGTCCCCATTAACATAAAATCCATTGATATACTGGTTTTTTGCCATTTCACCTGAATCCGGCCAAAAATAATACCAATTCCCGTCAACCTGATACCAGCCGGCAGCCATAACTCCGTCAGCATCCAGGAAATAAGTTTTCCCTTCCCGGATCAGCCAGCCGGTAAACATGACTCCCTGAAGGCTGTTGTCAAGTGTGTTTAAGTAATACCAGGAACCATTCTGTTCCAGCCAGCCGGTATATAAGGAGCCGTCTTCCCTGAAAAAGTAATAATCCGCCCCTATGATCTTCCAGCCTCCATAAGCCATGGTTCCCTGTGTATGCCCATTTTCCGTTAATGGCCAGAAGTAATACCACTGTCCATTGATCTTTGCCCATCCGGTTGCCATTTCCCCGGTACCATACAGGTAATACCAGTCATTTGCCATCTTCTGCCAGCCGGTGAGCATCGTGCCATTGACATCAAAATAATACCAGTATCCGTTGACCGACTGCCATGTACCCCGGCATATAGAGCCATCCGGAAATCTGTAATTCCATATATTGCCTTTTTTTACCCAGCCTACTTTATCTGTGGTTCCGCGCTTTGCAGAAGGGTTTTTTGATTGCTGTCCTTTACCATCTGATACATACCGGTCTGTAATGGAAAGCTCCCCGGATTCTATCCATTCGCTTTTTCCACCATATTTTTTTTGGGAATCCGTTCCCGGTACTGTGCGTACCTTAAAGGTATACTCTCCTGTTTTTGTCATATATGGATAAAAATTATACTGAACCGCACTGGTCTGGGAGACGCTGTAAACTTTCGTTTTTCCTCTGTAAAGCTGCACTTCGTAATAACCGGATGTGTTATCCGGCTTTTCCCATTTAGCCTGTCCCAGGCTTTTTTCATTCCACCAGGCATCTTCCGGAGCAGCATAGTCTCCTTTGATCCCTTTTACCCGCAGGGTAACTACCAGTTCATCTCCATCTCGTCTGGCAGACACAAATGTGCCCCCACTGATCTTTACATTCGCTTTTTTATAGCTGGAAACAAAATAATCTTCACTGACATCTTCCGGTTCCAGGGTGACTTTCATCTGAGGCTCTTCAGCAGCTTTCAGTTCATTGGAGCTTTTATCCGTCCATTCGGCCTCGGAAACGCTGTATTTACCTCCACTTGCATCTACTGCCACTTCTCCATCTGAAACCGTGGTCGTTTCCAGTTTTATATCCGGAAGCTTGCTGCCTACTTCCAGCTTGGATGTAACACGGATATTTACTGTTTTAATCTCTTTTGCTGCTGCAAAAGCATCTATCTTTCCCCATTGGAACAGCAAGACTCCCGAAAGAAGGAGCAGAAACATTTCCCGTCCGTGTCTGGATCTTCTGTCAGGTATTTTCGACTTTTTCTTCATTTTCTTTTTCCTCCGGTGACGGCACATATCCTAAAAAGTAAATATAGATCTCTATGATCGCCTGATATAATTCTTCCGGCACAGCCGCTCCCAGCTGTAATCTGCTTAAAAGAGTTGCAAGAGAATCATCCTCATAAACCGGAACCCCTGACTTTCTGGCTGCTTCCGTGATCTTTTCTGCCATATATCCCATTCCGGAAGCAACGATTACCGGGGCAGTGTCCTTTTCCGGCGAATATTGAAGCGCAACTGCCTTTTGCTCTAATAACCGCTCAAACGCTGACATTAATACCATTCTCCTTTTTTCTTATCTTTGGAAAAACATCCAGCAGACGGTAATGAGCTTTCCGTTCCTGCACCTGCATCATTTTCACGCGCATCCCGTTTCTGGTACATATTTCCTGAAGCTTTGCCTGTATCTCTCCGGCTCCGGCAGAAAGATTTTTAGGAACTCCCAGCTCCATGGATATTTTATGATCCTGGAGATCTGCCAGAAGCTGGAAATCTCCCAATCCCCTGATCTCAAAGTCCACCAGAAGGCGTATTTTCCTGCCTCCATCTTTTTCTTCTTCTTTTTTCTCTGCATCCGGATCGATCCAAAATTCAGATACTGCCTCTTTTCCCTGATATTGAAAAGGAAGGACAAAATGATTAACAGACATATATACGCTTTCGTTTACCAGCATCCCTCGCATCAGCTGATAAAAATCCTGTACATGTTCCAGCCCGGCTTCTCCTTTGGCCCCTCTTTCCACAAGTGAGCCAAAAATATCTCCATAAATATTTCCTTTTTTTCCTTTTGAACCGGTAAGTACAGCATACAGTTCTTCAGGCTCTGTTTCAAAAAAACGTTTAAAATCCCTATTAGCTGCCATTTGTTCAAAAAGGCTTCTGAGAAGGGCACTGCTTCCGTTTTCATAACGTGCCCCATAAAGGATCAGCTGGATCACGCTGCTTCTTACATTGCCATAATCATGGGTACGGGAAATATATCTTGAAAGAAAGGGGACCAGCTTCTGAAACAGAACCTGGGAATTTTCCTTTGTTTCCCCATTTTCTGCCTTCCAGTCCAGCTGATCCAGAATTGATGCGTATTCCTGTCTTGCAGAGGTGTAAAGCATTCCTTTTATTTCATCTGTCAGTTCCTGCATCTGTTCTAAAAGATGCTCACCGCTGGAATAATTGTTGAATACCTGAAGGAATTTGAGGGCTGTTTCCTGCAGGCCTCTGTTTCCTTCCTGCTGCAAAAGAGTTCTCAGGTTTTCAAAGAAAGTACCGGAAAATTTAGTCTGTCCCTGCATTTTTAAAAAATCCAGCAGCTGGCCAGAATCTTCAAAACTGGCAGAATCCAGCAGCTGCTGCACCATTTTACCCAGACCTTCATCACCTTTAGCGATAAAGGCTCCATCCCGGAACAGGATCCGGCCCAGGGAATCCTTTATTTCATTTTCCTGCCCCAGCTTCTGAAGAAAGTCAGTATAATTTCCATTATAATTGCGAACGCTGAAGCCACTTTCATTTTCCTGGTCACCAGCGGTACCGCTTTTCTGTCCATCTGCCCGCACTACACGAGATGGGTCAGAAGGATTCTGGATCTGGGAACTGTTCAGGGCGCTTTGCTGCTCCTGGCCTGTATGGACATTTCTATTATCTATATATGTAGAAGGATCTGTTACCTGTAATATATTAGACATGTTTTATCCCTTTTCTTTTTGATTCTATATATTATGATGTTGGGGTCAAAAGATTTTGACCCCTCTGATACCGAATTACCCTGCATGCTTCCATATGTATATTTAATCGGCGTTTTCCCGTTTTTTATAATTATTATTTTTCTTATATTTTCAAGAAAAAAGGCGATAATTTACATAGATATAGATTCAGTAAGCATGTGAAAATCACAGGATACTTTTGTGGTCCTGCCGTTTTATTTTAAGGTGAGGAGTAATTGTATGAAAATTCAAAATTTTATCCAGGAGCAAATACACATGGAACATGTATCAATGAGACAAAGCAATATTGCTTTGTCTGATAATATTTCTGCAAAACCGGCTGATCTTGACCGAGCCAGTTTTGAATACACCGAAGGTATTTCGGCTGATGAAACACTTTTCGCACGCTCTCTGGCTCACAGCATTACAGAAGATGTCTGCCGCGAGAAAGGCGTTTCCGTTGAAAAGGTTGCCCAACTGAAAAAACAGGTTGAGGAAGGAACCTACGAACCGGATCCCATGGCCATTGCAAGGGCCATGTATAATCTATGAGGGCGCCTGAAAGCCTGATCCCGGTATTAGAACAGCTGTGTACTGTATTAGAACAGCTATGCCGGGTTGAGGCTGATAAACTAACCGTTGTTTCAGCTGATCATCCTGACCAGCTGGAATCTCTTTTAAATGATGAAAACATGCTTTTACTGCAGCTGCGCGGACTAGATAAAAAACGAAGTGATCTTCTTCGCAGGTCGGGTCTTGATGGTCTTACTTTCCGCCAGATTTTGATGCAGGAGGACAGCGAGGAGGCTGTGGCACTTCTCTCTCCGATCCTGGAACGGTTATCCAGCCAGGCAGAAAAGCTGAAAAAAGTAAAAGGTGGCACAGACCGTCTGATCCGGATCCGCATGAAGCAGTTAGAACAGCGCCTTGCCGGTGCGAAGCAGAGCGATCCTCATGTTTATGACAAATATGTCTGATAAAACTGTGGGGACTGCAGGATATTTATATTTTGGAGGTAATAATACTTTATGGTAAGAGCAACTTTTTCCGGTTTTAATACCGCTCTGTCCGCTCTCCAGGCCAACCAGAAACGTCTGGATATTACAGGACAGAATTTGTCAAATATGAATACTGCCGGATATACCAGGCAGCAGTTAGAGGCATCCAGCCTTAATTATACGAATCCTGTTTCCCATTATTCTAATGGGAATGAAACTGCAGTAGGCTTTGGGGTAAGCATGGACCGGGTCTCACAGATCAGAGATCCTTATCTGGATATCCAATACCGCAGCCAGTCTGCTGACTGCAGCTATACCAATCGTTTACAGACTGCCCTTAATTCCCTGTCAAAGGTACTGGACGAAACAACCATTTCCGGCATCCGTCAGGCATTTGATGATATCCAGTCTACCCTTACAAGCATGCAGGATCCTGCAAAGGTATCCGATCCCATCTATGAAAGTGAGCTGCGAACTAAAATGCAGTCTGTATGTAATCTTTTTAACCAGGCATCCAGACAGATCACACAGGCCGAACAGAATGAATTTCAAAGGCTCACAGGGGAAGGCAGCAGTGAACAGGGCGATGTGCAGAAGATCAATGACATCCTCCGCCAGATCGGCGACCTGAACGTGCAGATCAAACGTAACCAGGTTGCCGGTCATCCTTCCCTGGAACTGCAGGATGAACGAAATCTTCTTCTGGATGAGCTTTCCGGTTATATTCCTGTTGAAACCAGATATTACAAGGATGATGCCCATTCCGGGAATAACGCCTATGACTATGATGCAAATGGTGCTGTAATAGGCAAGAAGGACTGGCCTGATGACCTGGAAGTGAGCATGAATTATATTGATGCCCAGGGAAAGAGCCAGAAGCTGATCCTGGTAAATGGATCTGACCTTGGTGCTGACGGTCTCACAAAAAACTACGGTCAGTTAAGTGTGTTAAAAGGCGATCACCAGACAGCTGCTTCTGTTTCTGATCCTGCAAACATTTCCATCAAGTTTGAAAAAGCCCCCAGCTATAAAGGGAATGGACAGGCAGCTGCAGATGTATACGCAGAGTTAAAAGGGATCCATTTTGAAGGCGGCTCTCTTCAGGCAAGCCTGGATATGCTCCAGAAAACAGGTACCGGCAATGTGATAAATGGATCTACTGCTGTGGATGATGTCCGTGGATACCAGTATTACTCAGGAAAACTGGATCAGTTAGCTTTAACTTTCGCAGAATCCATGAATGCCATCAACAATGGCAAAAACCACAAGGATCAGAATCTTTTATCTAATTCCACCAATGACTCAACAAAGGATATAACAGCCGGAAATATCGGTATCAGCAAAGGCTGGACCAGTGGAACGATCCATATTTCTACAGACGGCACCAACCGCACAGATACAATCCTTGATATGATCGCAGCTATGAAGGATACCAAGAAATTGAACGGGAAAACATTTGCTGATTATATGAATAACCTTTCCACCCAGCTGGCCTCTGATTCCAGCTCCAACCAGACTGCATTAAAGACGGGCACAACTGTTTTAAACAGTATCCAGGACTCCAGAGACTCTCTTTCCGGTGTCAGCCTGGATGAAGAAGCAACCAATATGATGGCCTACGTTTCAGCCTATAATGCTGCTTCCCGTCTGATGACTGCCCTTGATGAAGTGTTGAATACCCTAATCAGTAATACTGGTGCATAAATATAAGGAGGATTAATAAATTATGAGAGTTGTACGTTCATCTGTTTACCGCAGGTATACTTCTTCTTTAAATGATCTTCAAAGCAATCTGAACAAAAGCATGAACAAGGTTTCTACCGGCGCTGCTTATGAAACAGCTGCTGATAATCCTCTTGCTTATTATCAGGGAAAGAAAATGGATCATTTATATCAGGATGCAAAGAGTAAAAGTTCTATTTTAGGTGATATTAAAAACCGTCTGTACCAGCAGGAGCAGGGCGCAAGGGATATCCAGAAAACTTTAAGCAACAGCAAGACTTCTATGCAGTATCTGCTGGATTCCTCCCACAACAGTTCAAAGACCTCTGTCCAGACAAAAAGAGATGCACTTCTCCAGGATGTGCAGAGCATGGTCAGCAATCTGAACAGCCAGTATCAGGATTTCTATGTTTATGGAGGAAATGATATTACAACAGCTCCGTTTTCTTTAAGCGGAGATGGAAAAACCCTTACTTATACCCATAAGTATTCAGACGGTACCACAAAGACGGTCAATATGACCATGGCTTATGATAAAAATAAAAATACTTACAGTTATCATTTAAGCGATGATGACCTGAACAACCTTGTGACAGCTATGAGAGAACAAGGCCGGGTAGATATCGGTTATGGCGATATTTCCAACCGCCAGTCTCTTTTAGATACCTATACCGGAGGACTGAATATGCTTACGGGGCTTACTTCAGATTCCCTAAATGCCATGTCTGATGCGGATGCAAAGGATGCGGTCAAAGCTGCCCTGGAAACAACTCCTGTGGCACTTCTCAGCCGTTCGGTTATGGCCTGTGATAATTATATCAATGATACTACGACCGTTGATCAATTTACAGATACTATGGGCAGTGTACTTAAAGATGCAGCTAATACAGAGCATACCATCAGCACCATTTACAGCGACCTTGGCAATAAATATTCCCTGGTAGAAACTACAAAAACCCGTCTTGATACTTTAAGCGACAACCTGACAGAGGAATACAAAGACATTCTCGGAGCTGATCCTTATGAGGCCATCACAGAAATGTTCTCTTACCAGTACTCCTATTCTGCTGCTTTAAAAATGGGGTCAAACCTGATGCAGTCATCTCTTTTTGATTTTATAAAATGATACCGGTACATTGTTTACAAAAAACAAGTAAAAAATAATTTTCTATTTTCAGGTCTGAAGAAGGTGAAAATGTATGAAACCTGTGATTGAAGCAAATTTTAAACCTTTTGAATCTGTCCGTTTCCGTCAAAATGCCAGTCTGGTTTCAAAGGACCAGCTGGCAGCAAGACAGCATCAGGCGATTTCCCAATACCGCCTGAAAGTACGTCAGGCTCAAAATTACGGGATCAGTTCTCCGGAAAGCATGACCTGTATCCAGGATATCAGACAAGCTTTTAATCTCCGGGATACTGTCCAAAGAGTACATGGCACAGCAAACGTCTCTGGATCAGGAAACAGCTTTTGTGATCCATTTTCTGGCAGCCCTGACAATAATGGGCTGTATACCCTTCAGAGAGGTGAATTTGAATTTCGTGTGGCATCTGGCAATCTGGAATACGTACCAGCCCTGGAAATGACCATCATAACCTCTTATCCAAAAGTAGAGTTTGTGTATACCGGCACCCCCAATTATGTTCCACCAAAAAAAGAGCCGGATTCCCCTGCTCTTAATGTTACCATATAAAAACTGACCCCCGGAGGCTTATGCAATCATGAAGATTGATACAAAATATTACGGCGAAATTGATTATACAAAAGATGAACTGGTTGTATTTCCAGATGGTTTATTTGGTTTTTCCCAGTACCATGACTATCTTCCCCTCTCTATGGAGGAAGATGACAGTTCCCTGCTGATATTGCAGTCTGTAGACGAACCTTATGTAGCCTTTTTTCTCATCGATGCAGCAGCACTCTTTCCTTCTTATTCACCGGTTCTTCTACCGGAAGAATTATCCTTTCTGGAAGTAAATTCCAGTGATGAATTATCCTATTATGTCATATGTGCTGTAAAGAAGGATTATCTGGATGGAACCGTCAACTTGAAATGTCCTCTTGCCATTAATCCGGATACCCGCAAAGGAATCCAGGTGATCTTATCCAACGCTGACTATGATTACCGCCATACCTTACGTTCTCTTCTTGGTAAAGAGATAAAGGAACAGGACACTAAAAAAGGAGATAAATAGCCATGCTGATACTGAAACGTAAAAAAAATGACAGTATCCTGATCGGGAATGACATACGCATCACTGTACTTGACTGCGACAATGGATCTGTCAGCCTGGCTATAAATGCCCCGAAGCATATTTCTATTTTGCGGGAAGAATTGACAGAAGCAGAACGCAGCAACCTGGATGCCTTATTATCTGATACAGATTCACTGCGCTCTATTGAAAAAGGACTGAATTCTTATATGAAGAAATAGACCATAAGCTTAATGACCCGCAAACGGGTGAATACTGATAAAATGACTCTTATCTGCTATACAAAATATCATATAGCTCTTTCAGCTGCCGGCGTACGAGAGAAAAAAACTCTCTCAGACGCCGGTAAAATAATGCTCTTTTTTCCATGCGGTTTTCCCGCTCTTCTTCTTTTAATATGTCTGATCTAAGATCCAGCGCCTGTTCATCTGTTTCCGGCCCAAATTTCCCTGTCATGCCGTAGAATACATTTTTCTCCAGTATATCAAATACCTGGAGTTCTTCTTCCTCTGTCTCCATGCTGGCACATTCTTCCCGTGTTCCAAACCACATATAGCTTAAATGCAGAAGCTTCTGCGCCAGTATGTTTACTTTAAATTCCTTTAGCCGGTTCTCAAGCTCCTGAAACTGGTCTTCTTCTGCTGCTTTTCTGTAAAATACATATAAGTCTGCCAGATGGCGTATCTGCAGATGTCCTGTTACATATAGGTAAGCGGACTGGATCATCAGATAGACTAGCTGGTCTATGGCATTCCATTCATAAATGTAGTCACCATTTTCTTTCAGGAAAGCACGCTGGAGCAGCTTTTCCATCCCCCTCTGGTATACCTGGGTTTTAAAAGGAAAGGTATGATAGATCTCCACAGAAAAACGGCCTGGTATACGCATCTTTTCACCCACTCCCGGATAGAGAGTATCCGTTTCGTAGCCTATATTGACCAGATAGCCTTTTGCAAAAAGATAATCTTCCGGGTCAAGAAAAAAAAGCTTTAGAGAGCTTTCCCCTGCCATTTCCTCCCTTGGATACAGCTGTCTGCGGCTGCTGGAGGAAAGGACGAGTACCGGGATTTTTTTTAATTCCAGAAGGACCAGTATCTCCCGTTCTCCTTCTGTGCAGCTTTCGTTGAATTTCAGAATATCGCTGTAGCGCTCATAAAGGCGTGTTTTCCACCGTTCCGGCATTTTTTCATTATTTCCAAGGATTGCAAGATAGATCAGGTTTGAAATTTTGTTATAATCTGCAACCCGGAACAGCCTTTCCCAGTCCAGATTTCCATGAAGCGGCTTTAAATCATCCTGGCGCATAACAGATGCAGCCATATTTACCAGTATGCGGCCTTCATAAAAGTTTTGATTTTCCATTTAACTTCACCTGTTTTTTGATATTCTTCTGTTAAGTCCCCCATCGATCCTGCGTATCTTATCTAAAAGCTTTTCTGTGCGGCAACGCAGATCCTCAATACGCTTCTCCAGCATTTTTTCCTGCTCTGTCTTTCCTTTAAAACAGCTTTTTACATTCTTTAATGGACCTTTAGCCAGATCTCGTAGATACCGGGCCCGAAGGCTGTTTCCCGCAGTCTGCAGGATGATCTGTTCTTCACAGTCTGCATGGCGCTGCAGCTGTTCTCCCCTCATATCTAAAAGAAGAGAAGCGGAGACTGTGTCGCCGCGCTCCACTGCCTCCGCCAGTTCTTCCGTCAGACTACAAACTTCTCTTAATATATTATATCTCCTTTGAAGATATATCAAAATTGTTTCCAAGTCTGCGCTCATATATTCTCCTTTAACCGAAAACACTTCGTTCTCTCACAATATGCTGATCGCCGGAAATCTTTCCTGCCTGGTTAAATGCATCTCTTAATTCAGAAAGTATGTGGCTGATCCTTGGAATCTCTTCTGCCCTGCGTTCCCTTCCTGCTTTAACACGGCTGATATCATAGATCAGGTACTCATAGATACGTTTCAGATCCTTGCTGATGGGATACTGCATATCCAGTATCTGTATTAAATACCGGACGATCCGTCCTGTTCTTCCGAGACATTCTTCAAAAGTCTCATATTTTTTATCCTCAAGTGCGATCTGTGCCATTTTCAGACGCTTCACTGCTTCATCATACAACAAAAGCAACAACTCCAGATTGCTCATAGAATAGATCGTACTTTCCTTGTACTGCTTAAACTTTTCGTACATGCTTTCTTACCCCCATCAGCCACCTAACTGTGACAGGTAGCTGGACTGTGAATTCATCTGATTGATCAGCCTTTCCATCTGCGTAAACTGGCTGATATAACGGTCCTGCTCAGTTGACAGCTGGGACTGCAGGTTTGTGATGGTTTCCTGCATATCCTTTAATTCTTTATAAATACTGTTGTTAGTCAGGGTCAGGCTTAGTTTTTCAGATCCTGCCTCTTCAATAAGCACACCATAGGAATTTCCATTCTTGCTTGCATATCTGGTGGCATAAGTAGAAAGAGTACTGTCTATGGTGTTTACAATACCATGCGTGCCTGTGAACAGGTCTGATACCTTTTCCGGATCACTGTCCATGGCAGTTTTAAACTTTTCTTCATCAAATACGATCTTTCCACCTGCTGTGTAATCATCTGAGAAGGAAATTCCGATCTTTTCAAGATCGTCATAAGAAACACCGTTCATCATCATTGAAGAGAAAATGCCCTGGGTAGCATTGTCCAGGTCTTTTAAAGCGCTGCTGTTGTACAGAATACCCTCTTTTGCCTTATTCTCCCAGTTTTTAATGGAATTTTCATTCATTTCATTTTTCTGGTCTTCTGTCAGAGGCTTATAATTACTGTCCGGCCTGGTTGTTGCCTGGGTGCGGACCTCATCGATCATGGCATTATAAGCTTCAATGAATTTCTTTACAGTCTCTGTCACCTTTTCTGTATCTGCTGATGCAGTAAAGCTGACGCCGCCTTCTGCTGTTGCAGAGCCTGTATTAAATGTATTCGTGGCTCTAATATCCAGACCGTCAATGGAGAAGGTATTGCTGCTGCTGGTAATGGTGGTCTGTACCCCATTATAGAGAATACTCATCTCACCATCTGAGCCATCTGTGCTAACCCCGCCGAAAATGAGATTTGCTGCATCATCTTTTTTATTGTTTGGATTGTCTGGATCTGGACCAAGGGTGATCTTACGGCCCTCACCTTTTTCATTGGAAGAAAGAACAAATTTGTTTGCACTGTCCAGATAGATGGCAGTTACTCCCGCATCTTTATTATTATTGATCGCAGTAAGCAGTTCGCTAACTGTAGTATCAGCAGTAATGCCTTCTATTTTTGTACCATTGACTGTAAAGTTCTCTAATGCTTTGTTTAATTCTTCTTTTGTAGTGTACTGAGGGTTCTTATCCAGTCCCAGCTTTTTCCTGTTCTCCCACAGGCTGCTTCCTGTATTGATCTTGTTTGACTGGGTAGATGTGATACCCAGGGCATTCTGGAGTTCCTTTGAGTCTGCGGATATCTGTAATGTCTGTTTGTTGTCTTTTGCAGTGCTGTCTGTTGCAGTGCTGTCTTTTGCAGTTCTGTCTGTTGCAGTAAACGTCAGGCTGCCATCCTTACCTACAGTAACCTTTCCTGAACCGAAGGCTTTATTCAGCTTTTCCTGTAAGCTCTTCGTAAATTCATCAAATTTTGATATCACTTCCTTATCGCCGATCAGTTCAATATTCTTTGTCTGTCCGCCATAAGAAACAGAAATTGATTTTCCCTTAAGATAGGTGGAAAGGGGCTGCTCTGTTATAGCTGCAGCCTTGAATGAAGATTTAGGTTCGTTAAATTCATCAAATGAAATGCCATCCTGATTCATGTTGCCGGAATTAAAGCCAAGACTCTTTAAAGCAGATGATGTTTCCCTGATCACACAGCTTTTTCCTTTATCGGTAATACTGTCTGTCTGCCTGATCTTGATCTCATCACCAACCAGTTCAAATTGAATACCGCTCTTCCCATCTTTTCCGAGAAATCCCTGGGAATCAAGGGCTTCATTCAGCTGTGTTACTAGATTTACTAGATTGTCAGAACTAGCCGTATAATCAATGGTAACTGTCTCTGTTTTTCCACCGTCCAGCTTTTTTTCATAACTGGTGGGGAACGTAAAGGTTGCTTCCTCTGTGAATTTCTTATCTGTAATACTGTAGGTTCCAAATGTCAGCTTCGTTCCGGAAAGATTGGAGGTCTTTACTTTTTTAGTTTCAAAATTAGACGCGCTGATGCCGCCTAAAGTAATAGATGAAGCTCCTTTTTCGCCGGAGGTCAATGTGGCAGACGTTGCTAATTGTTTTACTCCCAGAACTGATACTCTGGATGCAGTGTCTGCGTTTCCTGTCGCTGATATATATTTTGTATAGTCAGGATCTCCCTGTACACTGACCTGGTTTTTTGCAAAGAAATCACTGTTTTTTAAGCTCTTTGTTGCTGAATAGCTAAGGTAATTGTCCTGAAGATCTATGATCTTATTGCTGATAGAACGATATGCATCCCGCTTCCATTCCAGTTTGGTCATAGCCTGTTTCTTGGATGTGATCTTGGATGTTGTGCTTGCTGTCATCTTTTCGATCAGTGCATCCCTGTCAATACCGGAAGCTAAACCACCAAATCCTCTTAAAGCTGTATTTCCAAGACTGCTGCTTGTACTTGATACACTTGACATATCTGCTGCTCCTTTCAGTCATGTGATGTTGCGGTGTACATAAAATGCGCCGCTTCTGTATACTTTATCCCTGTGATTCTATAGATTCTATATAAATATTTCGGCGCAGCATGAAAATTTATAAGATATGGCGTGGATGTTCTTTTACTTCCATACAGGCTCTCATGGACTGACTTAAAACAGCCACACGGAATTTATTGCGGTAAAAGGTTAACAGCATCGGGACTGTCGTATTATCTGCTACAATATATTTGGGCGGCAGCCTGGTAAGCATCAGCGCCTTCACATCTGCCTGACAGCGGCTGCAGGTACAGGTATCATTGCTTTTCAGTGCGTCAAGGATCAGTTCCGGAGTAAGAATCTCCTCCATGATATTTACGACCCGGTAACTTGGACCATCTTCCTGCTTCTGCTCTTCCTGTTGTTCCGGTTCTTTCTGTACAGGTGTCCCTGCGTTTGTTTTGGGCTGCTCTGTCTGTTCTTCTGTCTGTTCTTCTGACTGTTCTTCCGACTGTTCTTCTGTCTGTTCTTCTGACTGTTCTTCCGACTGTTCTTCCGACTGTTCTTCCGACTGTTCTTCCTGCTCCCCGGGCTGTTCTGCCTGCTCTTCTGTCTGTTCTTTTTCCAGCTCCTGGATCAGATTCTTCTGGATCTCTTCTGCCAGCTTTCCTTCTTCTCTTGGATCAACTACAGTCACATTAGCGGAAGGCACTCTTACCGGTTCTTCAGCAGCTGATCCTTCCTGCTGTGTTTCACCGGAAGCTGAAGAAGACGGCTGTGTTTCGCCAGAAGACGCAACTGGCGGCTGTGAACCTGTGATAAGGTTCAGCACATGTGAGGTTTTATTTGTTTTTTTTGCCATATTATTTCTCCCTGAAACCTATGATCTTTTCTACCTCATCTAAAAACTTTCCATAATCCTTTACAGCTGATGCTCTCGGACTGTACTCAAAAATACTTTCTCCATGGGCCGGTGCTTCTGCAATCGCCACTCCGGACCTTATTTTTGTGTCAAATACCCGGGTTTCCAGCTGCGCGGCCAGCTGCCCGGCCATTTCCAATACATCCCTGCAAAGACATGTTCTTGGATTAAAGCGGTTTAGCAGGATACCCATGATCTTAAGGCCGGGATTGATCTGTATGCGGACAGATTCTACTGTTTCCTTTAACTGTGACAGTCCAACCAGACTGAGGATATCCGATGCCATTGGTATAATAAGATAATCAGAAACTGCATATGCGTTAACTGTGAGAAGATTTAAGGCAGGGGGTGTATCGATCACAATATAGTCATAAAAATCCATTACCGGCTTTAAAACATTTTTTAAAATAGATTCTTTTTCTTCTCCCGGATTATACTCCAGACCACTGCTGCTTAATGTAATATCAGAAGGAAGGATATCGATCCCTTCTGTGCGGCTGATAGCCTTTTGTATGGATATATCTCCTTTTAATACATCCAGTATAGTAGATCCTCCTTCGGTATCCAGACCAAGGCAGAATCCAAGATTTCCCTGGGGATCCAGGTCTATACACAGAACCTTTTTACCTGCCATCGAAAATCCTGCAGCCAGCGCTGCTGATGTTGTGGTCTTTCCCACACCGCCTTTTTGATTTGAAACCGTAATGACCATTTATGTATCTCCTTTTATCCTCTCTTCTGCATACAATATTTTCTGAAAGATCTCCCTGTATTATTCTCCAAGGCGTTCCATGGATTCCTCTACCTGTTTTACCAGTTCCTGGATCTCCTGATATACAGCTGCTGACTCATTTGCCATACGTCCGATCTCATCTGCTACAACACCAAAGCCTACACCTGCTTTTCCGGCACGGCCTGCTTCAATGGCTGCATTCAGGGAAAGCATTTTTTCCATCGTGGCTGTCTGCTCCAGTCCCTTTGCCTTATACTTGATCTGTCCTACTGCATCCCGTACTTTCTTTTCCTCTTTTGCAAATGCTTCTACGCTGTCTGCATTGCTCTTCCGGTAATAAAGGGCATTAGCCCACAGATTCAGCATCTCAGCTAAAAGCTGCCCACCGGCACTTACTACTTCCTGGCTTGGGGCTGAATCATCCGGGTAATCTCCAAGGACGATACCGCCGATCACTGTACCTGCACGGAATCCTCCTACTGTAAGATCCTGGGTAAACTCTCGCAGCTCATTATGTTTTCCATTGGTATACCTGCTGTAAAAGCTGGTAAAGGAGTTTCCTCTCGTAATGTATTTTCCTTTCATATCCACTACTGCTGCTGTCATGCCTGTGACCGTTAAAAACAGATCCTGGATCCGCTGAAGTTCTTTTATATCCAGGATCTGACGGATATCCAGATTTTCTGTACTTTCATCTTTTGTAACGGTATCCATATAGGAAGTTTTCCCTGATACAGCTGATCCTGTTGCCACTTTAGAAGCTGTAACTTCATTTTTGGCTCCATTCTGGATCCACTGGGCCAGCTTGCGGTCTGTTTCCCGGATATGCTTAACCAGCACGCTTACCATATAGTTGATCTCGCCCAGGGAATTGATCGTCGGACCTTCCTGCTCCAGTTTTATAATGGCATCCCCCAGTTTCTGTTTATACCATTCATGAAATTTATGATGTTCTGTATATTCCGGATATTTTGACTGCTTCTGGAGATCCTCCTCATCTGAAAAGTGTTTCGTTACATATTCAACAAGAAATTCTCCCAGACTTGAGAGATTTTCTCTTCCCTTTCCTTTTGAGCATGCATCCAGAAGGGTATTGACTTCGTCAAAAATCTTCCTGTGCTCACTGTCGATCAATTCATTTCCTGTTACAAGATCCTGTGTTAATACATATTTTTCCATCCTTAGAGTCCTCCTTACTGCTGACTGTACTGTTTTTTAAAACGGGCAAGCAGTTCATCCATTACTGTGATCAGATGCCCGATCTCCGGCTTGGAAAGCTGTTCGTCTGCACCTAATTCTTTCCCCTTCTGCCTCATCTGCTCATTGATCAGGGAAGAGAAGATGATAACCGGGATCTTCTTTAAATGTTCGTCATCCTTGATCAGCTTTGTAAGCCTGTGGCCATCCATTTCCGGCATTTCGATATCTGTAATGACCAGATTGACCTTATCATACAGATCAGAATCATTATGTATTTGTGAAAGGTAATCCCATGCCTCCTGGCCATTGGAAAAATTCTTTACATTGGTAAATCCGGCCCTTTCCAGGGAATCATCGATCATTTTACTTAAAAGAATGGAATCTTCCGCGATCACAATAGGACTGTTGCAGATAGGGCGGTCTCCCATCTTATCTACATCTGTCACCTGTATAGTTGTTTCCGGTGCGATCTCTGCCACGATCTTTTCAAAATCCAGGATGATCACCAGCTCTTTTCCGCACTGGGCAATACCGGTAGCAACACTGTCATCTCCATTTGCAATGGTCTTATCTGGCTTCTGTATATCTTTCCATGAAATCCTGCTGATACCTTCGATACTGTCTACCCGGAAAGCGACCGTCATTTTATTAAAATTTGTTACGATAAACAGATCTCTTGGCCCATTTTCCCGGTCATCTCCTGTAAGATATTTTGCCAGGTTGATCACTGTGATCAGCTCATCCCTTGGTTTAAAGATGCCTTCTACTGCCGGGTTTGCATGAGGCATCGGTTTTACCTTTTCACTCATGATGATCTCCTGGACTTTTGCCACATTAATGCCATAAAATTCACCCAGAACTGTGAATTTCATTACTTCAATCTCGTTTGTTCCTGATTCTAAAAGAATCCCTTCTTTTTCATTTTTGACCATGATCTTCTCTCCTTTTTTCTGTAAACAGGCATGTCACAGATGGTGACACCACCATAAATGAAAGCCCTGGCTATAGATGGCGTTCCGGTCGTCCCACTGTACGCACGATCACATCGCCTGTTGCAAGATCTAAAAGCATGGTACGGGCATAATTTCCTCCTGTATCCTCTGCTGCGATACAGATTCCTTCCTGGGCCATGACTTTTTTTACACTTTCTGCATTTCTCTGCCCGATATTTCCAAAGCTGCTGTTTCCGCTGATCTCAAACATCTTGGCTCCCCCTGCGATCTTAACTACCATCCGGCTTTTTACCATACCGAATATTTTCAGCTTTCTGAGGGTTTCCCTGATGCCGCTGTCTGCAAATTTAAATGGATTGGAATCCTTTCCTTCAAACTGTGCCGGAAGCATGATGTGCAGAAGTGCTCCCAGACGGGTAACCGGATCATAAAAGGTTATCCCGATACAGGAACCCAAAGCATAGGTTATGATCCTTCCTTCCCCTCGTGAAAACTTCATATCACCGATTCCTACTTTTAATTCTGTGCCTCCGATCATTATGAAACTCCCAACCTCTCTAAAATATCGTTTAGAGAACGAATGTCCGGCAGCATGAGCAGCCAGTCAGAAAGTGCTTTTCCGCCGATCACAAAATCTGCATTGCAATACATCAGTTTATCTGTTTCATATCCATACTCAGCAATAGGTACCATTAAGATCCCACCCAGCATGTTGATGGTAGCACTTGGAACAGACAGTTCCACCTCTACATTTACAAGTTGTGAAAAAGCATTTATATAAGAACAGATAATGATGTTTCCTACTTCTACCAGTGCTGATCTGGCCATTTCGTCCATATCCAGAAAGGACTTATAACGGCTTCCAAGCAGTTTTTCCAATACCTCATTTGCAAAATCCAGGTCGAAAAGGAACAGCATCAACCCCTCAATATCACCTGACATTTTTACAAGGGCTGCCGCAACAAGCTCCTCCGCATCACCGATCCGGTTCATGGCATCATTGTATCCAAGGATATTCACAGATGGGATCGAGATCCGGACTTCTTTCTGCAGAAGCTTGGAAAGAGCAGTTGCTGCATGACTAGTACCGATACTGCCGATCTCCCGCATTACATCCAGAGCCTGCAGGTCCATATCTTCATATCGCTTTATTTCCATTTTTTACCTTATCCTCTCAGTGAATTGATCGTCCCCTCTATATCATCTGATGTAGTGATCATTTTTACAGCATAGGAAAAGGCTCTCTGACATTCGATCACATGGACCATTTCTTTTGCCATATCGGTGCCTGAATTCTCCAGTGCCCCTTTTTGCAGGACCGCATCTGATTTTAAAGAAGCTTCCATTCCATCCTGTGCTTTATATTCATTATCTCCTACGCTTAAGAGACGGCTGGGGTTTGAAAATGTGTATACACTTACCTTAGGAAGGTCAGTATCATCCTCTGTGCTGTCTGTATCATCTGTATCGTAGTCATCGTCTTCTGACTCTGATTCCTCCTGCAGCTTTTCTACATCTGTTACTTCCAGCTTAAGAGGCTGCCGGTTCTGGTCCAGCACCAGCTTTCCATCTTCTGTTGTAAGATAAAATCCATCTCCACGTTCTCCCCTGTGAAAATGACCGTTTCTTGTATAGGTGATCTCACCTGATGCAGGATCCTGTATCATAAAAAATGCATTAGGCTCCATAATTGCATAATCATATTCTTTTCCGGTCTGAGTAGCACCGGCTGTACTAAAATCCGTCCAGGTACGCTCCACTCTGGCTCCTGAACCTGTCTGCAGCTCTGTCTGGGCATTTTCAGAATCATTAAGATTATAGTGGATCAGTTCAGAAAAAGCCGCTGTTTTAGGTTTAAAGCCTGTATTGTTGATATTGGCCAGGTTATTGGATACAACTGACAGTTTTTTTGTAAACTGTCCGGCTCCTGCTGCTCCTGTATAAAATGACATATTCATTTCTTTATCCTCCTTACAGCTTACCGACATCTGACACAGACTTACTCATGATCTGATCATACATTTTCAGTGACTGGGCTGCGCTTTGAAGCGCTCTCTGGGATGACATCATAGCTGTCATCTGCTCCACCATGTCTACATTGGATTTTTCCAGCATTTTCCATTGAACAGTTGTATCTGCAGGCGTTGTTTCTGCCTGTGCAGTAGAGAAAAGTCCATTATCCTCTGCATGAAGCTGCCCCTGATCTGGAAAATCCACTACTTTCAAAGTTCCATAATCCTCTATGGTAACTTCCTGGCTGCCGCTTTCTTCACTATCAGACTGATTTGTAATAGCAGCAGTAATGTGTCCTTTGGAATCAACTGTAAAGTTCTCATTTTTGATCTGGACAGGCTGTCCTTCTTTGTTTAAGACTCTTCCTGCCTGATTTAAAACCAGATATCCATCTTTATCTACTGAAAATGAACCATTCCTTGTATACCGGATGCCCTGTGATGTCTGGATGCAGAAAAAGCCATTTCCATTTAAGGCAAAGTCATAGATCCCATCTGTCTGTTCCAGACCGCCCTGGTCATAATTGGTATAAACCTGCTTTGCTGTCTTTATTTTTGAAACAGTTGCCAGCTGGGTTGGATTTTCTTTGCTATACTGTCCTGTACGATAAAGCATTTCTTCTTTGAAAGTACTGCTTACCATTGTTTCGTTTTTATATCCAGGAGTCTGGATATTCACCATATTATTGCTGATGGTATTTAAGTTCCTGCTCTGGGTCAGCATGCCTGACGCCAGATTATAAAATCCCTGATACATCTGACTTTATCCCCTTTCCATTTTTTGTTTCTATAAAATGGCGCAGCTTACGCAAGGCGATCGTGTGGATCTGGGATGCTCTGGGCTGGCTGACACCTATGACCCGGCCCACCTGTTCCATTTTCAACCCTTCCATATAATGCAGTGCCAGTGTTTTTTGCTCTTTTTCATTTAGCTGGGCTATGCCTTCTGCCAGCACCCGCATATCCTCTTCCCACAAGCATGCCTCCTCAGGCTGTACCTGGGTATCGTTGTTTGTAATCTGGAGTCCATTGGATGTATTCTGGTTTTCCAGTAAAAAATCAAGAGACTGGATATTTCTCCTGTTTTTCATGGAAATGATCCTCTGGCAGCGTTTTTTTTCTATTCCAAGATGCTTTGCCAGTTCATCAACTGTTGGTGTTCTTCCTAATTCACGCTTCATGTCCTCGCATGCAGATTCTATAATCCCCAACTGCTTGTAAAATCCCCGGGGCATCCACTCCTGTTTTCTTACATAATCCAGCATTGCTCCTCTTACCCGCGTTGTAATGTAAGTGGAAAACTTAATGTTTTTATCCGGATCATACATATCGATCCCTTTTATGATCGCCACCACACCTTCATTCACTGCATCTTCCATCTGCATGGTGGTAGAATAAAGATCATATAGTTTCGTTGCCGTGGTTCTGGCTATGTACAGATACTGCATTGTGATCTCTTTCTTTATTTCCGGATCTTTCGTTTTTTTATAAAGCGCAAATAACTCCTTCTCTGCCTTTTCCTGCTTATCTTCCATAACTTTACTCACTCCTGTTATCTGCTGTTTATATCATTTGACCGTACACTTATGATCCTTTTTTCATTGTACTTATATTTCCAATTGACTGGATCTGCACATTATTTGCGATCTCATTAAATGAAAGCACCCTGATATTAGGATAAAAGGGTTCTACCAGATGGTAAAAATGGATCCTCATAACCTGTGAAGTCAGGATCACCGGATTCTGTGATAAACCACTGAACTTTTTTATCTGCTCTGCCAGCTGCCGGATCACATGCTGGAGCATTTCCGGGTTTAATGCCAGATATAAGCCATTTTCCCCTTTTGACAAGGATGCGACCATTTCCCGTTCCAGCTGGGCATCCAGTGTGATCACTTTCATGCATCCATCTGTACAGTACATGCGGGTAATGGTACGTTTAAGAGCTGTCCTGATCTTTTCTACTGTCTGGTCCAGCTCTCTTGGAGGAAGACCTGTTTCTGAGGCTGTCTGCATCAGATTCTCTACAATGGTCTCCAGGTCGCGGATCGGGATTCCTTCTTTTAGAAGGTTTGTAAGAACTCTCTGGAAATAACTGTAGCTGATCATCTGTGGTATTGCCTCTTCCACCAGTTCAGGAGCTGTTTTTTTCAAATTTTCCGTAAGCCTTACCACTTCCTGTCTTGTAAGCAGTTCGTATGAATGCTGCCGGATGACTTCTGAAAGATGCATGAGCAATACAGACAGAGGATCAATGACCGTATAACCATATAATTCAGCCCGATCTCTGTTTTCAGGCTTGATCCACCTGCTGGGTATACCGTATGCCGGTTCAATGGCCTCAATACCTTCAATTTCTTCTTCCACCTCCTCTGGTTCCAGAGCAAGGAAATAATCAATCAGGATCTCTCCTCCTGCAACTTCTTCTCCTTTTATGCGGATACTATACTGACTTGGTCCCAGGGAAGAACTGTCCCGGAGCCGGATGGATGGGATCACAAACCCCATATCCTGGGCATATTGGCGGCGGAATATAACGATCCTGCTGATCAGCCTTCCGCCTACTGACTCATCTGCCAGAGGGATCAGACTATAACCAAACTCGATCTCCACTGGCTCCAGTGTAAGAAGGCTGTATACATTATTTACATCTTTAAAATATTCTTCCTCACTTACTTCCTCTTTTGCAGCAGCCGCCTGAGCCTGTGGGGAATCCTGAAGCTGGGTAGAAGGAGCCATTGCCATTTGTGACAATGCCTGTGGCTCTTTTTTTATCTTTCCGGAAAGATAAAATCCGCTTCCCATAAGACATGCAGCCACAACCAGAGTCCTTACTGCCGGCATTCCAGGTATCACAGCCATAACCGCCACTGCTGCACCACTAACGATCATAGCATGAGGCTGGGCCAGAAACTGCTTTGATACATCTTCATTTAAGCTGCCTTCTGAAACAGCTCTTGTAACGATCATTCCTGTTGCAGTAGAAATAAGAAGAGCCGGTATCTGGGATACCAGACCATCACCTACTGTCGCAATGGAATAGGTACTCAGCACGGCTGAGATGCTGCTGCCGGACTGTACAATACCGATGATGCTGCCGCCGATCAGATTGATGGCAGTTGTGATAAGTGACATAACTGCATCACCCTTTACGATCTTAGTCGCACCATCCATTGCGCCATAAAAATCTGCTTCTCTCTGAACCTTGGCACGCCGTTCCCTTGCCTGTGTTTCATTGATCAGGCCAGAACTAAGGTCTGCATCAATAGCCATCTGTTTTCCCGGCATGGCATCCAGATTAAATCTGGCTGCCACCTCTGCCACTCGTTCTGCACCTTTTGTGATAACAATAAACTGCATCAACACGATGATCAGGAAGATGATCAGACCTACTACTACGTTTCCTCTTAAAACGAAATCACCAAAGGCAGCAATGACACGGCCTGATGAACCTCCCTGAGAAAGGATATTTCTCGTGGTTGAAACATTGATACCCAGACGGAACAGCGTGGTAATAAGCAAAAGAGAGGGGAATATGGAGAATTCCAATGGCTCCCGAATGGTCATGGTTATTACCAGGATCATCATGGAAAGGGACATATTCAATATGATCGCCACATCCACCAGTCCCGCCGGAAGGGGAATGATCAAAAGCAATATGATCGTGATCACAAACATAACCACTGAGTAACTCAATAACCGTTTCATTCGTCCATTAATCTCCAACTATTATTTTTTATCTTTATTTTTCCCGTTATCCTGTTTATACAGATATACCAGGATTTCTGCCACTGCCGTATAAAATTCTGAGGGGATCGGCCTGTCCAGTTCACAGGAATTGTACATAGCCCGTGCAAGTGGTTTATTTTCAATGGTATAAACATTGTTTTCTTCCCCCACCTTTACGATTCTTAACGCCAGTTCATCTAATCCCTTGGCAAGTACTACCGGAGCATTGTCATGATCAGGATCATATTTTAAAGCAATGGCCACATGGGTAGGATTTCGTATGATCACATCTGCCTGGGGAACCTTCTGCATCATCCTGCTGGATGCCATCTGACGCTGCAGGCTTTTGATCCTGTTTTTAATCTCAGGATTACCTTCTGTCTGTTTATACTCATCTTTTACTTCCTGCTTTGTCATACGAAGCTCTTTTTCGTATTCCCAGCGCTGATACAGATAATCGCCAAAGGCAATGACCATAAAGGCAATACATACACGTATCAGCAGATCAAAGATCATTTTCATCATATAAGCCGCAGATGCTGCAGGACTCATATCGATCATTGATGCCATGGGCTGCAGATCCTGCTTCAGTATGTTGTAAAGCAATACCAGCAGCAGTGTTATCTTGATGGAGTTTTTCACCAACTCTACTGCATTTTTCATGGAAAACAGACGTTTTATACCTGAAAGAGGATTAAGCCTGTTCCATTTTGGCCGGATGGATTTAAAGGATACATTAAAACGTGTTTGTACTCCATGCGCCACAATTCCAAGTAAAAGGGCTAAAAGCAACAGAGGAAGCGCACATTTTAAAAACACAGACAGTGTAACAAAAACAAGGCTGGCTGAAAGCATATCTTCTGAGGACCGGGCTGCTCCATCTATGACCCAGGTCATATAATTTTTCATCTGTCCATATATAAAAGGAAGCCATATGCGGATCCCGAAAAATATGCCAGCCAGGATCACTACGGTAGCTACATCCCTGCTTTGGAAGATATTTCCTTCTTTTCTGGCATCCCGCCGCTTTTTGGCGGTAGGCTGTTCGGTTTTCTCCTGGCCACTCTGTCCCATCTTCTATGACACTCCTTTAGACTGGTTTCATATTGCTTAAAAGCTTCCACATCATCTGATACATATATGTAAAGATGGTATCTATATAATCTGCCATTGGCGAAAACAGTAGCAGCATCATCAAAAGCCCCATTATGATCTTTACCTGGAAATTTACCGTAAAAACATTGATCTGGGGAATGATACGCATCAGAATCCCCATTGCCAGTTCTGATACAAGCTCAATTGCTATCATTGGAAATGCAAACTGCATACCAGTAAGGATCCCCTGGCAGAATCCAGCTGTGATCACATGGACCAGCATGGGATTAAATGTCACTTTTCCAAAAGGGATCAGCTGTACCGACTGGTAAAACAATTCTAACAGCCGCAAATGACTGTTGCTGGCAAAAAAGATCAGTACCATAAATGCATAATAAATACCGGAACTGACCGTTGACTGGGTTCCATACTGGGGATCATAAACCTGAGCCATGCTAAGTCCCATTGAATAATCCATAATGGAAGAAGCAAACCGGATCGTAAGGAATGCCAGTTCCATTGCAAAGGCTAACACTGCCCCAAGAAAAAGCTCTCCCGCAAGCATTAGGATGTATTCTGCCATTGATCCCGGATATGCCATCTGGGTCTGGTCTGCAGACAGATACAGGAGCAGTGACAGGGCAAAAATAAAATATGCCCTTATTTTTACAGGAAAATTACTTTTTCCAAAAAGGGGATTGAATCCGATGGCTCCGCTCATACGCATCACTGCCATTGAAAATGTGATAAACATAGATCTTCTTTACCCCTTTGCGATCAATTCCACTATGTATTGAAAAAATTCCTGAAGCATGACCAGCATAGAACTTCCTAAAAAACCTAAAAGCACCATAATAGCCAGCAGCTTGGGGACAAATGTCATTGTCTGTTCATTGATCTGTGTGGCTGCCTGAAAAACAGCAATGACCACACCTACGATCATACTGATCAACAGAAATGGCAGCGACAGCTTCATTGCCAGCTGGAATGCTTCATACATGATATCCAGGATCTGCACTTCTGTCATATTCCCACCTCTTTCCTACCGGAAGCTTTGTACCAGACTGGAAAATAAAAGTTCCCAGCCATTTACTGTAATAAATAAAAGTAACTTAAAGGGAAGAGAGACCATAGTTGGCGGAAGCATTACCATACCCATGGACATAAGGGTGGTAGACACCACTATATCTATAAGCAGAAATGGAAGATAAATCAGAAATCCTGCAAGAAACCCTTTTTTTAATTCGCTGGTCATAAAAGCCGGTACAACAACAGTAAGAGGATATTCTTTCACATCTTTCTTAACTTCCTGTTTTGACATCTGTACAAAATGATCCAGCGTATCCTTCTCTGTATTGCGAAGCATGAATTGCTTCAGTGGATCTGCCATGCGGCTTACTGCCTCCTGCTGTGTGATCTCCCCATTTTTATAGGGCTCGTAGGCAACCGTATTGATCTGGCCTATAACCGGACTCATAATATACAGCGACAAAAAAAGTGCCATGCCTGTTAATACCATATTAGGCGGTGTCTGCTGGACTCCCATTGCATTTCTCGTAAAAGAAAGTATGATTATAATACGCATAAAGGAACTCATCATAACCACAATGGAAGGAAGCAATGCTGCAAAGGTAAGCAGCATGATAATATCCAGCGCAGGAACATTTCCTCCATTTAAGCCTGTAATCAGCTCATTCATTCGTTTTCTCCTCCTTAAACCGTTCCAGAACCTGGATCCCCGTCTGACTAGTCCCAAGCAGATATTGGTTTTCATCCAGTTTAAGAAGAATAATGTACTGATCATTTCCTACTTTTAGTTGTTCCAGTATCCGCATCTTTCCCCCTTTATTTCCATAAGGGGCGTTTTTCCCCAGGTACCGGCTTGCCTGCCATGCCAAAAACAAAATGACTACAAAAGCAAGCAGCATACCTGTTGTAGAAACAATATCTGTTATCATATTAAGGGCTCTCCGGATTGATATCCCTGGTTACAATATCGGTAATACGGATACCAAAATTATCCTCTACTACTACAATATCTCCCCTGGCAACACACTGTCCATTTACATACAGGTCTGCCTGTTCTCCTGCCATTTTGTCCAGGACTACAAGAGATCCCTGGGTAAACTCCAGAATATCCTTTACCAATTTCTTAGTGCGTCCTATTTCCACTGATATCTCCAACGGCACCTTCATGAGCATTTCCTGGTTGGCGCTTTCTTCTCCATTTTCACTTCCAGAAGATTCAAGACCAGGCGCATTGGCCGGCCGGATCAGGGCAGGTTCCCTGGATTCCTTTTTCCCTTCCTGTTCCCGTTTTTCCATATCCTGCATCAGCTGCATCATCTGCACCTGTGACTGCTGCATCTGATTCAAAAGCTGTAAAATAGCCGGATTCATATCTGCAGAAATACCAGCTGGAATCTGGGAATATACCGGCTGCGATGTAGGTGCTGGCTGCGGTGTAGGTACTGGCTGCGGTGTAGATGCTGGCTGTGGGACCGGTGCTGGCTGCGGGGCCGGTGCTGGCTGTGGGGCCGGTTCTGGCTGCGGTGTAGGTGCTGGTTCTGGATCAGGCTGCGTTTTTTCTTTCTCTGCTGCCTCTTCTATTACCTTCTCTGCAGTTTCTTCTGCTGCCTTTGATCCTGACCCCTTATCTTCTGTCTGAACCTCTGCTGCTTCTTCCAGGGATATCTCAAATGGTTCCAAAAGCCTTTTGGCAAGCTTTTCCGGCATAATATTTAAAAACTCACTTTTCAGCTTTCCTTCGATCTCAAGGGTAAAGGAAATGACCACCATAGGAATTGCTTCCGGAAAATACTTGTTTTTAAAGCTTTCTGCGTCTGTGATCTCAAAAGAAACCGGTGTGGATATATTAACTGTAAATTTCAAAAATTCTGAAAGTGCCGTTGCTGAAGCACCCATCATCTGGTTCATTACCTCACAAATAGCACTTCTGTTGATCTCATCCAGTTCAAATTTATCATCTGGTACCTCTTCGCCCAGAAGGGTTCCTACTATGATGCGCACGTCATTTCTGCTGAACATCATAATATTGCTTCCTTCCAGGCCCTCTACATAAGCGATTTCTACTCCTACTGCCGGTTCCAGCTTTTTAAACTCAAACTGATCCCTTGTAAGGATCTTTACCTTTGGAGTCGTGATGTGAACGGTAGATCCCAAAAGGGTAGACATTGCTGTCGCTGATGCTCCGAGGCTGATATTCATCATCTCCCCAAGAGCATCTATTTCCATCTCATTAAAGCTGAGTGCACCCATTCTTATTTTCCTCCTGTTTTCTACTTACCGATTTCCAGTGCTTTCTGAGCCATCAGCTTAATTGCGTTTAATGCTGTTACATTTGCTTCATAAGACCGGGTCGCTGACATGCTGTCTACCGTTTCCTTCAGCACATCCACATTTGGCATAGTCACATAGCCGTCTGCATCCGCATCCGGATGATCCGGATTGTAAACTTTCTTAGCTTCTCTGTCATCTTCCACAATGCCAGAAACTCTTACTCCTGCATGACGGCTGGTTATTCCTTTTCCCCGTGCTGCATTTTCCATTGCCTGGGCAAAAGACGTATCTGAATAGCTTTCAAGAAGTACATTTTTCCTTCGGTATGGACCACCTGACTCTGTCCGCGTTGTGTCCATATTTGCTATGTTTTCTGCCGCAATATCCATCCTGACACGCTGTGCGCTCATTCCAGAAGCGCTTATATCGAATGAACCTAAAAATGCCATAACAGTTCCCTCCTTATGGATCATTTTCCTAAAATGTCATTTACAGTTTTTACAATTCTCTGTGCATCAAAAGGCTTCACCACAAAATCACGGGCACCTGATTTGATCGCATCTACAACCATGCTTTCCTGTCCCATTGCTGTACACATAACAACTTTGGCATTTGGATCACCTTCACGAATTTTTTTCAAAGCCTGAAGCCCGTCCATATTTGGCATGGTGATATCCATAATTACCATGTCCGGTTTTTCCTCACTGTATTTTTTTACTGCTTCTGCCCCATCCTGTGCCTCGATAAAATCGTTATATCCACTTGAACTGAGAGCTTTCTTGATCATCATCCTCATAAAAGCAGCATCGTCTACCAGCATTATCTTAGCCATTTCTTATTCCTCTTCTTCCTTCATTCTTAATTTATACTCCCGTATTCCGGGGCGTATTTATCCTTGTTCTTTTACAGATCCGTCACTGTTATCAGGATCTTCTTCCTTCTGCGGCATTATATCCGTTTTCTTTTCTTCTATTTGTGACGCAATGCATTTTTCAATCTTCACAGCCACATTTTTCTTATAACATCCCATTTGTCCTGTAAACCAAGGCTGACGTCCTACAAAAAGTCTGACCGGACTGTCTTTTGGCTTTCCAAGATCGATCACATCTCCTACCTGGATCTGATAAAGTCCTTTCAGATCCAGCTGTACCGTGCCAAGCTGTCCTGTAATAGGCAGTTTGGAGTAACGGATATTATCCATGATCTTCTCTTTATTATCCTGATAAGAAAATCCTCTTGCCAGGTGCTTGCGGTTGTCAATACTGTGAAAGATCACCGTAAGAAGATTGCCCGGAAGGCAGATCTTTACTTTTTCCTGTGCCTGTCCAGATATGTCCACATTTAAAATGATAATGGCTACTGTTTCATCCAGACCAACATCCTGGACCATGGTTGGATTTTCTTCTACATGTTCTACGGAAAAAACAATGCTCACATAATTCGAAAATCCATCCTTTAAGGCACCTGTCATATATTCTACAATCCGCTTGTACAAAGCACGTTCCACGTCGGAATACCGGTAATCATCCTCTACTGCTACAACATCTTCGCCCCCCAGCATATGGTTGATCAGTGTAATCACCATACCCGGAGTTACAAACAGCATCAGTGGAACACTCATTTTTTCTTCTCCTGCTATTGATGCGTCTATCATTGTCATGCAGTCGTTTTCGTGAAGGGCATTTACGTATTCGTAATACCTTCTTTCCTGTACATCCAGCACCGTTATGTCCGTCATCACGCGGAAAATACCGTTGATCTGGGAAGTAAGAATACGTGCATAATTCTCAAATACACTCCTGAGGATCTTCATTTTTTCTTTTGTGAATTTCCTCGGGCTGAAAAAGTCGTATTTAATATAGTTCTTTTCTTCTGGTGACAGAGGCTGTACAGATTCGGTTTTCTTTTCCTGTGCTGGTGCATCTGCACTCATGGATTTTAAAAGTGCATCTATCTGGCTTTGTGATAAAACATCTGCCATTCTTCCTGACCTCTCTTATTCACTGGTATTTTGCATTTCCTCCACAGACCCTGCATCTTCTGCACCTGCATCTGCTGCACCGGTATCTACCGGTGCCTCTGTATCTGCCGGTACGGTTTCACCACCCTGGGAAGAGCTTTGTGACTCTCCTACTGTTACTACTGTAGTATTCGCATATTCACCGCTCTTAAACTCTTTATAATACTCATTCAGGTCTCTTTCTTTTGCCCCATTATCTAAAAGCAAAAATTCAATCCTGCGGTTTTTTATCCTTCCTTCTTCTGTGGAATTATCTGCTATAGGGCGATATTCACCATAACTTATATCCACCAGCTTCTCCGGCTTTATTACATTCTGCTGCTGAAGATAAATACATACTTCTGCAGATCTCATCGCCGAAAGGATACGGTCTTTTCGTATAATCTGTGGATTGATCTGTGAATTATCTGTTACTTTCGCAGTGTGGGACATGATATTAACCTGTTCAATCCCACCTGCTGCAGGAGCTATGGCTTTTGCAAATGTATAGAGGACTGCCTGTCCTTCCCGTGTAAGCACGGAGCTGTTTGCACCGAAAAACACATTATTTGCAAAAGAAACATAAGTATAATCATCTCCCCTGATGACCGTAGCCTCCTTTACACCCGCCTGATTCAGGCTTTCAGCGATCGTAAGATACAGCTTATTTACATCTTCTGCCTGAAGATCTTCCTGGCCGATCTCCTGGCCTTTGCTATCCACCTCTGGGGTATCTGACATCTGGGAATTAATGGTAATATTCTCTGATCCCTGGTTCTGTATGTTTGGGATGCTTTTCACAAAAATAGTCCATTTCTGTGCGTCCAGGTTAGACATGGAATACAGCATGATAAAAAATGTAAGCAGCAATGTTACCATGTCTCCATAAGTATCCATCCAGTTGCCGCCGCTGTCTGTGGGGCGATTTTTCTTACTCATTTATCTTCCTGTTCCTTCCCCTGAGAATCTCCACCTTCTGTTTTTGCAAGGATCTTCTGCTGCTGTGACTGTTTAATCGATGCAAGAAGATGTTCCCTCAGGTATTTTGGATTTTCTCCTGCCTGTATGGCAATGATCCCTTCAATGATAGTAGAACAATACAGTTCTTCCTCATCCTGACGGATCCTCAGTTTCTTTGCGATCGGATTAAAAATAACATTTGCAAGAATACAGCCGTAAAAGGTTGTGATCAATGCTATTGACATGTCACTGCCGATAGTAGATGAACCGCCTGCATCCATATTCATTCCCTTCAGCATGTTGATCAAACCGATCAGGGTACCTATCATACCAAAGGACGGTGCATAAGATGCAGCTTTTTCATAAAGACCTGCCGCCTGGTCGTGACGGACCATCATATTATCCAGTTCTCTTTCCAGAACCAGCCTTACTTTGTCCGGATCGTTTGCATCTACGATCATCAGGACACTCTGCCTAAAGAAAGGATCCTTGATCTCCGCCGCTTTATCCTCCAACGCCAGAAGGCCGCTCTGCCTTGCTATGGTTCCCAGATCTACAAGCTGTTCGATCAATTTGGGGATATTATAGCGGTTTCCCCTTATAAGTACTGCAAAATGCTTTGGGATATCCTTTAATATCCCTAATGGATAGCTGGACAAAGTTGCTGACAGAGCCCCACCAATTACAATGACCATACTGGGGATATCAATAAAGTTACCAATCTTGGCAAAACCGATTCCGTTTACAATTAAAGCAAAACCCAGGATTATACCTAGTAATGTTGTAGGATCCACCTGCTTTTCCTCCTAAATCTGCATCTCTTTTTTTATGCTGACACACCTTTGAAAGAACCCGGTCACCTGATCTTTGATGCTTTCTACACTGTCTTTTACCAGATAGTAATCTCCATTCATCATACGGATCTTTGTTTCCGGAATCTGTTCGATCAATTCAACCTGAAGCCAGTTCAGATATAAAATCTCTCCGTTAAGTCGTTCTACACAGATCATATTCCTTACCGCTTCATGTTGATCAGATCAGACAGGATCTCATCACTGACTGTGATGATCTTTGAATTGGCCTGAAAGCCTCTCTGTGTTGTGATCATATCAGAAAATTCCTTTGCAAGATCCACATTGGAAGCCTCCAGATATCCGGTCATTAAAGAAGAGGTGCTTCCTCCTGGGATCGTAGCGGAAGCATTACCACTGTTATCGCTTTCTGCTGCCCCATAGTAAAAAGAACCCTTTTTGCTTAAGCCCTCCGGATTCTGGAAGGTGGCAATGGCAACCTTACCGATGCTGACGGTTTTTCCATCCTTATCCGGATCCGTTGACTTTACTGTACCTGAAATCTCTCCCAGACTGTTGATCTTTACATTTGTCAGCTGCAGCGGATCATCACCAAAATCATTGCCTGTTACATCACTAGGAACCTTGATGGCTACAAGATCTCCATCAAATCTCGTTGGCTTATCTACCTCATCCGGACGGAAACCATAAACAAAATTTCCGTTGGCATCTGTAAGATATCCGTTTCCGTCAATTTTGAACTGACCAACTCTGGTATAATCAAAGTCCGTTTTCTTCATATCCGCTACTGTAACCGTTTCTGTGCTCTTTGGGAATGTAATAAAGAAGCCTTCTCCGTTTACACTTGCATTAAGACCACCTACATAGGTTGGTGTAGAGGCACTCATATCCGTACTGATGGAACCCATCATGGAACCATATCCATACTGGGCTGCATTTACACCACCGGCATTCTCGCTTCCCTTTGTGGAGGTGGTGGAAGTCTGGTACATCGCCTCTTTAAAGCTGTAGCTCTGGGACTTAAAACCAAATGTATTTACGTTTGCAATATTGTTGCCGATGACGTCCAGTTTGTTCTGATGCGCCCGAAGACCTGATACTGCTGAATCCATTGCTCTTAACATATTCTTTTGCTCCTTTTTACATTTCTTCTGTTTCTGTATCTTCAGATCCTGTGTCTTTCAGATCTGCATTTGCTAACTGTTCTGTGATCTTATCTGTTTTTTCAGATCCTCTGTCAGGATCTTTTTCACCTGCTTTTTCTGGAAGCTTTCCTACTCCCAGGACACTGGACATCTTATAGCTGGTATCATCACCTTCCAGACGTACCACCGGATCTCCCTGGGTAAAATCAACAGAAATTACCTTCCCATATTTCACGCCATTTGCTGCCCCGGTATCAGGATCCGTAACCGCCACTGTTACCTCCTGACCGATCAGGCTGCCTGCATATGTCTGAGTTGTAACAGCAGCTGATGTATTTAATGACTCTGTCATGGCAGTAAGTGACTGGACCATTGCCATATTTGTCATCTGGGACATCATTTCGCTGTTATCCATAGGGCTTGTCATATCCTGATTGGAAAGCTGTGCTGCTAACAGCTTGATAAAGCTGTTTACATCCATCGTGTTCTTGCTGTTGGATCCGGCACTGTAAACACCTGCCTGATACGGGTTTGCAGTGCTGCTGACTGTTATTTGATCTGCCATATCACTTTAATCCTCCTTCTAGGCCAGTCCCAGCCTTAGCTGTTGGGCAAAGCTGTCATCCTGCTTCTGGCGCTGCTCTTTTTGATCCTGCCTGCCGTTTCTGCCATGACCGGGATCCTGATCCATGTTTTGCCTGTTTTCAGTCTGTTCCGGTGTGTAAATAACAGTAGGAGTTCCTGTTTTTTCTTCCAGGATCTGTGCCAGATGCCCTGCTTCTTTGCTTAATATCTCCAGTGTTTTTGCACTGGTTGAAAAAATAGTGACCTCTGTTTTTCCTTTTTCATACTCCAGCCGGATAGTCAGCTTTCCAAGCCTTTCCGGCTCCAGGGAAAGCTCCAGCTTTCCTTTTTTTTCACTGATCTTTGTATCCAGGTAGTTTCCCAGATCCTCTGTCAATGTATCCTGGGCTGTTGGCAGCCGGTCTGCCGGTCCTGTATCAACAGCAGCTGGTTTTGCTGCTGTGCCAGCTGAACTTTCAACAGTTCCTGTATAACCGGGCGATGCCAGGGCTGTCATTTCCTTTCCGGAAATATGTTCCTTCTGGTCTGGTATTTCTTCTTCCCGGTTCATTTTGGCAGTTTGCTTTGACTGCCCGGCTTCTTCTGCCTCTCCTGATTTTTCTTTCTCTCCAGTCTGGTCCGATCTGTTCCGGAGCTTTAAGTCATCTGCATGGACAGCTGTTTCTGTGTGGGGGGATTCTGTGTGGGGGGATTCTGTCTGCTGTATGGTACTGACCGCTGCCGTCTGGTCCTCCATTCCTGTTTCCACCGTTGTCTGTACAGCCAGATCTTGTATTCCATTTATTTCATTGTTGTAAACAGCAGGCGTTTTACTATTTTCTGCTGTTATCTGTACAAAGGTCCTGTAACAGGCTTCAGAAGCATAGGCAGCTGCCAGTTCCTGCTCCTGCTCTTTTTCTCCATCCTGGCTGTTCTTTTCGTCCTGTATGTCCGTTACTTTTATTTCTGCTTTTATTTCAGCTGTTTTTTCGTTTTCTCCGGACTGCCTGCCATTAACCTGTTTTTCATTTCCCCTGTTTTTGGTTTCTTCTGGCTGTGTTTCTTTATTTTTTGTTTCCCCTGTTTCTGCTTTTTTTGTTTCGTCATCCTGGGCTGCTTTTTTCTTGTATTTTGTCAGCATCGATGCAAAATCTGACCCATTCTCCACTTTTTCTTCTGGGTTCGTACCTGACTTCACAGAATATCCTGTTTTTATCTGACCGGTATTTTCAATCCTGCTCAACCTAGATTACCTCCCTGTTTTGAGAATATCTGGCTGTTCTTGAAGCAAATTCTTCTATAAACAGCTCCTGTGCCTTTTTAGCAGCTTTTTCATACTCACTCTGCCGCCTGTCCTTTAACTTTTCATAACGGGACGTATCTATCTTTGCAGCGATCACCTGTACTTTTTTCTTTTCTTCTTGCTGCTGTAAAAGCTTTAACTGTTCCTGTTTTTTCCGGATCTGATCTTCCATTTCACTGATATACATACCATAAAGACAAATATCTTTTATCTGTACATCCTGTTTTTTCAAATCATCCATCTTATTCTGGGCAGATACCAGCTTGTTCTCCAGTTCCTGTATCTCTGCTTCTTTTTTCCGGATCTGTGCCAGAAGTGTACCATGTTCTGCCTTAATGCTGTCCAGAATCTGTTCCTTATAATGAAGTACATTTTCAAGACTGTATTTAAATCTCTTCATCTTAAGTATCATCTCCTATAACTGCTAACCCACGATTTTTTCCATTCTCCTTATGCTTTCCTCATAAGGGATATTTTCATTTGTTTCCTGTTCCAGAAATTTATTCATATCACCTATGCGGTCAACTGCTTCATCCAGAGCACTGTTTGCACCTTTTTTGTAAGCGCCAATGGAGATCAGGTCTGCATTTTTCTGATAAAGACTTAACATGTTCCTGAACCTTGAAGCTGCTTTCCTGTGTTCTTCCCCGGCTATATCATTCATAAGACGTGAAATACTTGCACTGATATCAATAGCCGGAAAATGGTTTGCATTAGCCAGCTGCCTGCTTAAAACAATATGACCATCCAAAATACCTCTGACTGTATCAGCCACCGGCTCATTGGTATCGTCTCCCTCCACCAGTACCGTATAAATCCCGGTAATGGAACCTTTTGCAAAATTCCCGCTTCTTTCCAGAAGCCTTGGAAATTCTGCATAAATAGAAGGTGTATAACCTCTGGCTATAGGCGGTTCTCCAATAGCAAGACCGATCTCCCTCTGTGCCATGGCATATCTGGTAAGAGAATCCATCATCAGCAGCACATCTGCTCCCTGATCCCTGAAATATTCAGCGATCGTTGTTGCAACCAAGGGACATTTCATACGCAGCATTGCCGGCTGGTCTGATGTGGCTACAATAAGGACAGAACGTTTCATGCCCTCTTCTCCCAGATCCTTTTTAACAAATTCCAGAACCTCCCTGCCTCGCTCTCCTACCAGGGCGATCACATTGATATCTGTTTTTACATTCCGGGCGATCATTCCCATCAATGTACTTTTTCCAACACCGGAGCCTGCAAAAATCCCCATTCTCTGACCTTTTCCAATGGTATTTAAACCATCAATGGCCTTAATCCCAAATTCCAGATGTTCCCTGATAGGAGGACGGTTAAGAGGGTTGATATAGGCACTGTCTACTGTATAAAGCTTCCCTGGGGGAAACTCTCCTTTTTCGTCAATGGGATGCCCCAGCGCGTTGATGATACGGCCTTTCAGGAAGTCTCCCACCGGTATCTGCAAACGGCATCCGGTATTGCGGACAAAACTTCCCGCTGTGATCCCGCTGATATTTTCATAGGTCATCAGCTGTATTTTGCCATTTTTGAATCCTACCACTTCCGCAGGAACCTGACAGTTCTCAGCTTCATTGTAGATCATAACAATATCACCAATACCGGATCTGCCTCCGGAAGCTTCCATTGACATTCCCACTACATTTTCAATTTTTCCAATGCGGTCTGCTGTTTCTGCCTGCTGTATTAACTTCAGGAGATTTTCATACATGGTTTTCACCTCTGTGTACTTTATGTATCCATAAAATCTTTATGTATTGGCGTTGTCTACAAGTCTGTGTATATTTTCAAGCTGGGTATCTACACTCATATCTATAATCCCGTCCGGCATTTCGATGATACAGCTTCCGCATTTTCCGTCCTCCATTACTATAAATTTGACGTTGTCAGAGAGCCGTGACAGTTTCTCTGCCAGATGTCCATCTGCCTGAACCATGGTCTCATAGTCTTCTTTTTCCATATAGATCTTGACCCAGTCCATTTTCTGCAGTTTTTCTGTTTCAGCTTCTATCATCCTGCTTATAACAGAACCGCTGGATCTCAGGCTGATATGGATCACTTTTTCAGCCACTGCCACAGCAATATCTTTTAATTCTTCCAGATATTCTCTGAGGCATTTTTCTTTTTCTTTGTTGATCTCTATTAAGGCTTTTTCCAGGCTTTCTTTAAAAAACCGCTGATTTTCACGATGTTTCGCCTCATTTTCCTTTTCTGCCCTAATCAGTCCCTCTTCATAGCCTTTTTGTCTGCCTTCTTCAAATCCTTTCATCTGGGCTTCCTCAGAGATCTGTTCTGCCTTTTCCTTTGCTTCCTGTTCAATGGCTGCCGCTTCTTTCCGGGCTTCTTCTAATATTTTTTCTTTTTCCCTGAGCCCCAGCTCTATTTGTTCCTGACTGCATTCCAGACCATTGTATGTATCATTGTCCGCATTTAAAGAAGCTTCCGTTTCTTTTTTATTCTGCTTTTCTGTTTCTGGTTTCTGTGCATCCGGTGCCGTAAATACCTGTAAGGGAAGCTTCCGGACTCTGGCTTTATTTTCAAAGCCTGTATCCTGATCAGACAACAATGTTATCGTCATCTCCTCCCTTATTGATTATTACTTCTCCTGCATCTTCCAGTTTACGGATCAGATTAACAATACGCTGCTGTGCCTCTTCCACTTCCTTCAGTCTTACATTGGTAGTGATCTCCCACGAAAAACGCATGAGTAAATAAATTGTGAACATGCCCCTTTTCTGGTAAAATT
>OOAT01000134.1_pt1 | contig 74109 bp, 50 predicted proteins | sample 1671441 | NCBI WGS metagenome assembly OOAT01 (sample SAMN06348157, study PRJEB24527) | human gut metagenome | biome: human gut; feature: ankylosing spondylitis patient; material: feces | host: Homo sapiens | place: China | collected 2015-10 | reverse complement strand
AAGTGCCTTCAGGAAGAAGAAGGCGATAACCGTTTAACTCCATAAGCTATGAATTTGGAGACAAAGATAACAATTTATAAATTTACCCCTCAGGTTTTTACATTGACCCTATATTTCATCATGTTCGATAAATTTTTCCCTGCATCTTCAAGACCTCTTTTGACCTCTGCTAATCTTGAATTTAATTCGCCCATAGTAGCCGTATATATTTCACTATTGATTTCCCCTAAACCCAACCTTACTTTGACTGCATTAATTTGATTTTCACACTCTGTTTTTCGTTTTAAAAGGACTTTCTTTGTTTCACCTTTATTTTGGTTGTATTCTTCAAAAACCTTTCTTAAAACGTCTGTGAGTATCGGAATATATTCATCTGGTATATTATATTCATTCAAAAGATTGATATATTTCTGATGCAACTTTTCTGTACTGTGATTACTCTTGCATCCTTTCTTATTGCATTTATAATAATCCTTCCCACGTGCTTTCACTGTGTATCCAGTTAAATAGCCGCCACAGTCTGAACAGATGATATGCCTTTTCAATGGAAATGGCTCTGTTATTTTTTTATGTTCATATCCAGTATTAGATATGCCATTCACTTTATTAAAGGTAGCCTCATCAATTAATATCTCTTGATTACCTTTTATAATTTCATCACCCAACAAACTATGCTGTATATACCCACAGTAAAATGGATTATGCAGAATTTTATTCAAATGTTTTCGGTCAATAGATAACCCTAATTCCTTTAACCGCTGAACTATTTCTATATCCCCAATCCCCTCTGTAGCTTTCCAGATAAAAGCATTACGCAATATTCTGCCCGTTTCATTTACTGTAAGAATATGGTCTTTTTCAACCTTTACTTTATTATACCCTAATGGCGGTTTGGAAAACCAATTACCCTTTCTTAGACAATCAGTCATGCCAATAACAGCTTTATCCCTCCTTAAACTATTTTCAAATTGATTAAAAAGAAAAATTATATTCTCCATGAATGTACCAGCCGCACTATCTGGGTCGGTTGCTTGCGTTGCTGAAACGACATAAATGCCTTTTGCTTTTAAATATGCCTTTGTCATTATACCTTCTGGACCTGTACGACTAAAGCGGTCATAAGAAGCAACTAATATTACATTAATCTCCTTATCTTTAGCCACTTTTTCAATCATATTACGATATAGTTTTCCCTCAGTCTGTGCGCTCTCATTAGTATCCCCAAAATATTCTTTTATGCGGATACCTTTACTAGCAGCATATTCATCACAAATTCTTTTTTGAGACTCTAAACTACCGTTGTTGTCCGCTTGTTTTCCCGTTGAGACTCGTGTCCAGACAGCAGCAACTTTATGTTCCAATTTGGAATACTCTACTACTTTCTCTTTACTCTTTTTCTTACTCATAAATCATCAAATTAAAGGTTAAACGTAATAATACCTAATGTATAGAAGAACTCCAGTATCTTTTTTTGTTCTTCTTTGTCTAAAATACCTATTGCTTGAAATTTCTTATCATAAACTTTCAATTCATCCTCGTTAAACATTTGTTATAAAGGATTATTTGTCATGCCATTGCACGACTTATTTTCACACGTTCATGCAATATCCACAGAGCAGGGAAGTGCATACACATGAACGTGCTTCCTGCTCCTAACTTGTTCCAATAAAATTGAAATTGAAGTGTCTTTCGTGGTGGATTTACCTTTCTTCCAAGCAAATATACGACTTATAGATTATTTTACCACCCTATTGCGTTAATTTACATTAAACCGACTAATTTACGAAGAGTATTTACACTCGTACCAGTCAATTTAGACACATTTCTTAAAGAGTAATTTCTTTTCAACAGTTTAATTTCTTCTTTATACTGTTCTTTCATCTCCGATATAGTTTTACGATAACCAGGTTTACGTCCAACAACCCCACCATTTTGTATATGATGTGCATATCCGCTTTCCATTCGTTGTCGAATTGTAGCACGTTCCATTCTGGCAACTTCCAGTAAGATAGTAATAAGGAATTGTGCCATTGGATTAATATTTCCCAAACCGTCCAGCGTTTCGATATTATAATTCTTTACACATAAACAAATTTTCTCATGGTTAAGTAATTCAATCACTTTCAGAGCCTCCAGCGTATTCCGTCCTAAGCGGCTGATTTCAAGTACCAATACTTTATCAACGTGGTTTTCTTTTACATACTGTATCAGTTCAATGATTTCACAACGTTCATCATTACTTTTAGCTCCACTAATTTTATTAGCAAATATTTTCATTATATTCAAATTGTTATTCAATGCATAAGATTTCAACTCATCAATCTGACGGTCAAAATCTTGCGCCATTGTACTTACTCGTGCTAAAATTACTGCTGTTTTCATATTAATTACTATTTAACTGTACAAATATACGGTTCCAGTTTCAAATTGGCACAACAATCATAGTTAATAATCTCTAGACCAGACGGTTAATCAATAAAATCATCTGTATCAAAATAAAATATGCAACTAAACATTTATAATCAAAGTAAAGCTATTATCTTTGCACTGACATATTAGAAATTTAACGTAGAAGCGTTTAGGATATTATCTCGTTTTCAGAATCTGGTAAATTCTTTCACACACAGAGATAATGGCAACTAAACGCTCACGTCCTTGTTTTATAGGGGGCGTGGGCGTCGTTGTTTATTTTGTGTGTGGGTTTACCAGAGCCTTGAAAACAAATAAACTAACGAATTGCCCACGCTTCTTCCCATTTATAAACCGCTTATCGGGGGCAGATAGCACAAATCTTATTTTAAAATGAAAAAGAATTTATTTATGCTTTTTGCAGTCATATTGACTGCGTGTGTTTTTGCGTCATGTTCAAAAGACGATGATGACAATTTGGGTGCAGCTTCCAGTCTGACAATGAATGGCGAAGCTATTAAGGTCAAAAGTATTGAAGGTGAGTATGACCCTTCCACCTCTTTCAGAGCTTTTACATTCTGGGTAAATGACGCCAGCGTTATTAATACTGGAGTGTATATTCAAGGTACTCTATCCACCAAGCTAAAAAATCTTTCAGCAGGAAGTGATATTACCAGTAAATTAGGGCTATTAATGGAATATAATAGTGGAGATGAATATATTACAGATAGTGATTTTCGTTCTGGTAATCTAGTGGTTCAAAATATTGATACTTCAAAAAAGGTACTAACATTGGAATTTAAGAATTTGAAATATACCAATAATCTTAAAAAAGAAGTAATATTAAATGGAACACTGACTATCCCATATAAGATATTAGAATAAGAAATTTAATCTTTTAGATTAAACTGACACAAAAAAAGTGTATTAATCAGTCTTTTATAAGATTAAATTGATACACTTTTCTTTTTGATACATTAAAATTTCACAGCTATGCTTTTAAGCTACTTTTTTCGTTCTTTTTGAAGAAGTTAGCTTTAAAACAGAATCCTTTTCAGGGGTGGTTGTTATAACCCCTAAAAGCAAGTCATCCCAGTCTAACTTTATACCTTTATATTCAAATCTGATGAGGCTATTAAGAGTTTGGTCAAATAGGTCATACAAAAATCTATTATCTATCAATGAATAGAAAGACAGTTCTTGTTTAGTACGGTTCAAATATTCTTTTACTTCGTCATTATTCAAATGTACTTCCAGACGATGTAACTTGCCTGGATTATTATAGAACTCTTCAATGTACTTTTTACCCGAGCTATTGGCTATTTCTGCCTTTTTATTATACGCTGTTAAAGTAGTACCCTTACCCTTATCTTTTATTGCTTTTTTTTGCTTTATAGAAACTGTTAAATACTTGTCCTTGTTCATGTTTCCACTGGTTATATAAGTAATTTCTGGACGGTCTTCATTACGGTTTTTAACCTCTTTAGTATTGAGGAAGGTTGTTACATTTTTGTTGCGAATCAGCCTCCGAATCATCCGAGCCACATCACAAGACAAGTCTAAACATAAGTCCAAAGCAGTTATATTATGCAGTTCCAGACCCAAATTATCTTCAATAAAATCCAAATAATATATTTCATCACTATATAACACACGATTACTCACACTAATCCATGCCTTAGCATAACCATTAGAATGAAAGTTACTATCTTCTTTATCATCGTTGATACCTAATCTCAATTCTCCGAATAACTTATCAATGCCTAAATCATTGTAACGGATTTCATATACAAATTTGAAATGTTTACCCTCTATACGTCTTAAGTAGAAATAAAGAAAGTCTACTTCTTCATCTATTTCCCTTGTTCTGAGAATATTGATATTGTTCGGCTCTTTGATTTCGTAACACAACCGAAGCATATCTATGTTTAACCCATATATCTTATTCATTTTCTTCATTTTTAGTTTCGTTATTATTTGGTTTGTTTGGCACTTGCTTCCAGTATTTTTTAAGTCCATCTGATATGGATTGTACATGTGTCGCACTTTTAGTTCTTCCTCTTAAGGCTTGACTAATTTTTTGTTTGGTAGTATCATCTATCTGGCGATACTGTCTCTTGTAGTTAGTTTCCATAGTTTTGGTTATGAATTTTATATATAATAATTAGTTAGTTTAATAAGAAAGTAAAGATTAGTAAGCTAATTTTTGAAAAAATCTGGACCAAAATTTCATTCACCCAATCGTTTGCCAAATCAACCACACCTACTAAAATGCAATATTCAGAGAGTCGGGTTACAGTGCTATCCCTTTTCCTAAAAGGGAATAGGAACTTATTTCTTCCTCAAAATATTTTCTGTTTGTATATTACCGTACTTGCTTTTTTCCAGAAAAAGAAGCAGTTTAAACGTATATCTATATAAACTTTTTATATCTTCGCAAAAAAAACAATGGAAACAACTAAAGTATATTATTACTCTGATGGTATGTATTCACGTGAAATAGAAAGAAAGTCTGTAAAGTGTCCATTTTGTGGAGTAATAAACATTCCTGAATATCTTTTTCTAAAAAACGTAGAAAGAAGTGATTTTCTCAATGTATTTACTCAATGTACTAACCCGACATGTCGGAACATGTTCATAACCCAATTTAGCACTGTAGGGGTTAGGAAGCCTGTCTTTACAAAAATTTTGCCCACTGCACTTCCCGAAAAAAGAACCTTTAGTAACATTATATCTGAATTATCTCCAAATTTTTGTGAAATATACAACCAAGCATATATAGCAGAACAAACCAACCTCATGCAAATTTGTGGTACTGGTTACAGAAAATCCTTAGAATTTCTAATAAAAGATTATTTAATTTCAACCTTACCTGAGGACCAACATGAAGCAATAAAGAATAAGTTCCTCAATAATTGCATTAGAGACAACATTAGTAACATCAACATTAAGACAGTGGCATCACGTGCTGTATGGCTCGGCAATGATGAAACACATTATACCCGTAAATGGGAAGATAAAGATATTAATGACTTAAAATCAATAATAGAGTTAACCCTCCATTGGATTGAATCAGAAATCAGAACGCAAAAACTTTTAGAGGATATGCCAGAGTTCAGATGAAACAATCTTTTCAAAATCGGTTATAAACTTGTTCGATAATTCGATAGTGTAGCCGACACAAGTAAAAAATAAGCCGTTGTTTTTCACAACGGCTTATTTTATTTTAAGAAGCTACATTATGTATTGAACCTTTCCTAATCATATAGTGATTTAGCAATTCCCATTTCCAGTCCTCTCAACTCTGCCAATCCTCTCAGACGGCCGATGCAGGAGTACCCCGGGTTGGTTTTCTTCTTCAAGTCATCCACCATCTGGTGACCGTGGTCGGGACGCATCGGGATGGAAACCTTACGGCGCTGCTGCAGCTCGAGGAAAGCCTTCATCACATGGTACATGTCGACATTGCCTTCCAGATGGTTGGCTTCGTAGAAGTTGCCTTCCTCATCGCGTTGCGTGCTGCGCAGGTGCACGAAGTTAATGCGGTCGCCGAACTGTTCCATCAGGGCGGCACAGTCATTGGCGCTGCTTACACCCAAAGAACCGGTGCACAGGCACAGACCGTTGCTCTTGTTGGGAACGGCGTCAATCAGAGCCTGGAAATCGGCGCCGCAGCTCATGATACGCGGCAGGCCCAGGATTGAGCAGGGCGGGTCGTCCGGATGGATCACCAGCTCGATGCCGGCCTCGTCGGCAACGGGACAGATTTCGCTGAGGAAATATATCAGGTTGGAACGCAGCTTTTCGGGGGTGATGTCCCTGTAACGGTCAAGCTCTTTCTGGAACTGCTCCAAGGTAAAGCTCTCTTCCGAACCGGGCAGGCCGGCAATCATGTTGCGTACCAGCAACTGCCTGTCGTCTTCCGTCATCTGCTCGAAGCGGGCTTTGGCCCTGGCCTTTTCCGCGTCGGTGTAATCGGCTTCCGCACCAGGGCGTTTCAGCAGGAAGAGGTCGAAAGCGATGAAGGCCGCGCGTTCGAAGCGCAGGGCGCGGCTGCCGTCGGGAAGCTCGTAGGCAAGGTCGGTACGCGTCCAGTCCAGTACGGGCATGAAGTTGTACGTCACGATGTTCACACCGCATTTGCCGAGGTTGCGCAGGCTTTCCTTGTAGTTGTCGATATACCGTTGGAAATCTCCGGTCTGCGTCTTGATGTGCTCGTGTACGGGTACGCTTTCAACGACCGACCAGCGGAGACCTGCAGCTTCAATCATCTCCTTGCGTTTCATGATTTCTTCCACCGTCCACACCTCGCCGTTGGGGATGTGGTGCAGGGCGTTCACGATGCCGGTGGCTCCGGCCTGTCTGATGTCCCATAGGCTGACAGGGTCGTTAGGACCGTACCACCGCCAGGTTTGTTCACAAAGTATCATATTGTAATGGTATAAGTTTATAAAGTATATGTCTGTCTATTATGAATGAGGATGTGTCAAAATATACTTGATGATTTCTTTTTTAGGCACGGATTACACGGATTTCATCAGATGGAGAATGCGTCGAAACCGCCGTCCACCACCGAGAGTGCCCCGGTCACGAAGCTGGAAGCGTCACTGATGAGGTAGTGGATGGTTCCGAACAATTCTTCCGGTTCGGCAAAGCGTCCGCACGGAGTGTGGGCGATGATGGTCTTTGCACGGTCTGTGTACGAACCGTCGGGGTTGGTGAGCAGCGCACGGTTCTGGTTGGTGAGCAGGAATCCCGGAACAATGGCGTTCACGCGGAGTTCGGGGCTGAATTTGGTTGCCAGTTCGGTCGCCATATAGCGTGTATAATTGCCGATGGCCGCTTTGGCAGAACCGTAACCTACCACGCGCGTCAGCGGACGAAGGGCGGATTCGGAGCAGAAGTTAACGATGGCGCCTTTCTTGTTCTTTGCCATGACGTCTACGAACACCATGGTGGGAAGCACCGTACCGAAGAGGTTCAGGTCTACCACTTTGCGGAATGCGTCCACATCGAGGTCGAGCACGGTCTTGTCCGGAGCAATGGTAGCGCCCGGCATGTTGCCGCCTGCGGCGTTCAGCAGCACGTCGATAGTGCCGAAGCGCTCGAGGATGGCTTTCTTGTTTTCTTCCAGCACTTCCTTGTTCAGTACGTCGGTTACGAGAAACAGGGCTTCGGACTTTCGGTTAAGCTCGGCTTCCAGTTCCCTGCCTGCCTCTTCCACACGGTCCAGAATTACGATTTTAGCTCCTTGCTCGGCCAGATAGTTGGCGATGTTTTTTCCTAAAATGCCACAACCGCCTGTTATGACGATTACTTTGTCTTTAATGTCGAATAAGTTTTTCATATCTTCCGTTTTAAATATATCGCTTAGTTATTCTTTATGCTTTCCAGAAACTCAATCTCTATAATGCGAAGATTGTGTTTTCCTTTATTCGCCTTTGCTTTCTTCTCCATGTCATTGGCCGCTCCGCCTGCCACTTCCACAATTTGTCCGAAAGCATCCTTATCGGTAGTACTTCCTTTCAAGCGGACGGTTATCTTATCGGAACGTACCGGGTTATCCACTTCCAAATGTACATATCCCAAGCTCTTTTCCGTGTTACCGCTCCAAATCAATTCGTTTCCGGCATACACTTCCAAAGGATAGCTACGGGAACGCCATCCGTTCAACTTGATGCAGATGTCATCAACACTTGCCTTTTCAGCTAATGTATAAGTTATCCAAGCGGTACTTAACTGACCGTCATTCGCCCATTCACTCAACTCGTTGTCATCATAGCTATTTCCCGTTTCAGTCTGGTTAGCACCTGCTTCAGCGGATACAATGGCTATGTCGCGTTTAGTATCCTTATAAGAGGGAGTCAACGGTGTTTCCCCTTTATCCAACTTTCCTTTCAGAGTCAGTTGAGGCAAGTAGCCGCTCAATCCGTCCACTACCTTCACCGGAACAGTTTGCAGCGTAAGCGTTGCGGGCGGAAGTCCTTCCGCCTCAGCCATAATAACAATCTTACCGGCTTTAGTCGTGCTACGGATGAGTGCACGATTGATACCACATTCCACCGGAAGGTTCATATCCAAGATATGGTTGTCCTTCCCCTGTGCAATACCGCCACGCCATTCGGCTTCACCTTTCAAGGTAAACCGTACCGTGCGATTATCCAACGGACAACGCCTGCCGTCTTTATCCACAACTTCCACTTGAAGCAGAGCCATATCCGCTCCGTCCGCATGAAAACCTTCAGGGTTCTGGATAGCGGTAAGTTTCAAGCAAGCGGCTTCGCCAGCTGTGGACAATGTATAACGGCTTACCTCCTTACCTTTTCCGTCATAACTTACCGCTTCCAGTTTACCCGGTTGATAAGCTACCTTATCGAAAGTGAAAAGAAAATGATACGCACGTTTTCCCATACCCAGGGATTTTCCATTCAACAACAGTTCCACCTGCTCGCCATTTGATACGACATATACCGGTTTCACCGTATTTTCGGGATAATTCCAATGTCCGATAATATAAGTCTGATACTTATCCGTATCTACCCAACCGTTCCACATTACCTGATGGACAAAGAAAGCATCTTTCTCTATGCGCATGGGATCTGTTACGCCACTGCGACGATAATTCTCTTCACCGCGATAGTGTGTATTAGAATCTGAGAAGATAATCTTCGTACCGCCTGCACTTACCCTTAATCCAGTACCCGGACGTTCGCGCCAGTAATCATACCAACGGCGAACCATTTCCAAAGCCAGCATATCCTGATTATGGTTATAATCCGTTGCAGACTGACCGCGGTAAAGCGGTCCCGCACCTTCTTTATGGAAAGGATAGCTGTATTCATCCCAATATTTACGCAATCCCTCATCACGGCAATATTCGGTAGCCCACATCGGATGCTTCTTGCTCTTGTTGATATAAAGCATCTCACCGCCATATTCCGCTTCATTAATGTCGAGCATCTCACGCGAACCGATAGCACGACCGCCGAAGGGGTCGAATTTATCACGGATACCTTTCATCTCAATCATGTGCTCGCGACTGATAGACTCATTGCCGCATTCGTAAAACAGAATGCTCGGATTATTACGGTTATAAATAATAGCGTCGCGCATCAGTTCCGTACGGTGTTCCCACTGGCGTCCCTGACGGTCTTTCTCCGCATCACCGGCAGGCATGGCCTGAATGAGACCGACACGGTCGCAAGACTCCACATCCTGTTTCCAGGGAGTGACATGCATCCAGCGGACAAGATTCGCGTTACTCTCTACCATGAGACCATTGGAATAGTCGCTCAGCCATGCAGGAACGGAAAGCCCCACTGCCGGCCATTCATTGCTGGTACGCTGGGCATAGCCCTTCATTTGAATAACGCGGTCGTTCAGCCAGACTTTTCCTTCACCAAACTTTGTTTTACGGAAACCGGTACGAGTAACCACTTCATCAAACACCTTACCCTTGTCGTCCAATAAAGCCGTGTTCACTGTGTACAGATAACCGTATCCCCAGCTCCAAAAATGCAAATTGCTGACATCGGCAACAGCTTTCACAGTTCCCGTCTCTCCGGCTTTCAGTACAGTTTTGTCCCCATTGAAGGTTTTCACCAATTTACCGTCCGCATCGGTTAAAGTTACCCGATAACTGAAACTGCGTGTTTCGCGGCTATCGTTTCTCACCTCAGACTCGGCATGTATCTTCGCCTTACGACCCTTGATATCGAAATCGGTTGCATATACATATACACCGGTTGTTTTCAGATTGCTGTATAGAGGCAATGTCTGATACACTTCATCCGTCACATATAAAAACACATTTTTGGGAATACCGCCATAGTTGGCATTGAAATTACGGTCGCTCCACTGAAATTTAGAGTTAGTACGCTTCTCGCGATAAAACCAATTGTTGTCCGTGCGCACGGCAAGCACATTATCTCCTTCCTTCATATACGGAGTCAGGTCAAAGCCTACAGCCATGACGCCGTTTTCATGCAACCCCAAATATTGTCCGTTCAGGAAAAACTCCCCACCTTGTCGAACTCCCTCGAATTCCACGAACACCTTTTTGCCTTTCAGTTCCTCTATCCGGAAATGCTTGCGATACCAGACAACCGTATCGGTATGCTGTTCGATGGATATTCTGAAAGCCTCATCTTCGTTGAAGGCATGAGGCAACGTAACTTGCTTCCAACTGCTATCTTTAAAGTCAGGCTTCTTTGCCTGTGGAAAGTCACCCACCTGCAGGCGCCATTCACTGTTAAAATTATACTTCTTGCGCTCTGCCGCATAACCGTTTATCGTGAAAAAGATTATCAACAGAAAGGTAAGTAGATAAAAGTTACTCTTCATGTTCTTATTGCTATAATTCATTAGTATTCTTTTAGTTTAGCCATTCATTACTTATATGCTTCGTTTTGCTGATACAGTCCTTCCTTCGCTTTCATTTGCGTATCGGGGATAGGATAAAGATAAGTACCCGGCTGTACGTTATTGATATAGTTATCATAGACAGAAGTTCCGGCTGCTTTGTCCGAGAATTTGGCACGTACCTTTTCCATGTATGTATTGTGACGCACGAGGTCGTGCCAGCGAATACCTTCAAAGGCAAGTTCGCGCCGACGTTCATCTTCCACACACTGCAAGAAAGCATTTTCCGTTTTCTGTACAGCGCTCAATTCCGCCAGCCCGGCGCGGGTACGTATTTTGTTTACCAACCGCACACCTTCATCCGTAGGCCCTACAATCTCGGCATACATCAACATCACATCTTCTAAACGGATGAGCGGATAGTTGATGGGGAAATAAGTACGATCCACTATTTGGCCGTCGATATCACTATATCCCAGTTCTTTCCGTTTGATTTTATGTTCGAAAAATTTTGTGAAATAGTTCTTTTTGGGGTCGACCGTCGCCTCATAACGCACATCCGCCCTGTTCGCTTCATAAAGTGCTGCCAGCGCATCCGAACAGGTTATGCGGTTACCAGACATCTGAATACCGATATAGTCTGTTCCTACATTGGGTACGGACATAAATACGACCGGATTACCGTAGTTCTTTTCCGCCACATATTGCACTTCGAAAATATGATATTTGTTGTCGTTATCGCTAATCCAGATACGTTTCCAAGTATCACCGTCGGCCGCCCAATACTTATTGTTCTTCTCTGCATACTGGATAACATCACCCAACACCTCCTCCGCAAGTGATAATTTAGCCGTATCATACAAAGGAAAACCGGCCATAGTCAGACAGACTCTGCCAAGCAAAGCCTGTGCAGCCGGCAGTGTAGCGCGTCCTGCTTCGGCTATGCCCCCACTGCTTGTATAGGCTTGCTCTTTCATATTTTCTATGGCATACTGCAAATCGGGAATAATCACTTCCTCATACACGTCTTTCGGTTCAGACTGCGGTGTACTCATTGCTTCTGCCGCACTTAAGGATTGGGTAGCAACCGGTACACGTCCGAAATACCGCACCAGTTCAAAATAAGCATAGGCACGTAAAAAGCGTGCTTCAGCCATGAAAGTGGCTTTTATGTCTATATCGACATCCTCTCCGCTATTGAACTCAAGCTTTTCCACCCTTTCAAGAAAAAGATTTGAACGGGAAACAATTTTATAGAAAGCATTCCAAGCGCTGTTTATTGTTCCGGCAGTATATATATTCGGATTGAAAACACTGATGTCCACGTAGTCACGTTGTTTATCATCAGCAGGTTCAGTCCATACATCATCCGAACGACCGTCGGACATAAGCAGAATATATTCAGGAACAGGCAACAGGCCGTTATAAATACCCAACAACGCTTGTTCGGCCTGAACGGGTGTCTGAAAGAAATCCACCGTAGGACGCGAGGTCGGCGATTTCACTTCCAGCCAGTCCTCGCAGGATGCAGTAGTAAACAGCGTACTTGCCAGCAGGATGATGTAAATACATATATGATAAATCGTTTTCATAAGTGATGTTTTTTTAAAGGTTATTTCTTTAGAAACTGAAATTGGCGCCAATCGTATACGTACGCGCTTGCGGATAGGCATTGTTACCTTTGTTTTCGGGCGAATATCCACCGTCGTATTTATCCCACATCCATACATTCTCTACCGTGAAATAGACACGCGCATTACGTACAATCTTCCGGTTAAGCGGCAACTTGTACCCCAAAGTGATATTCTTAATGCGAATATAGTCCGAACTGTAAAGCCAGCGCGTATCACGCAATTCACCGGTAGTAGAGGTCAATGCCGGTGTCTTACCGTCACCCGGTTCTTCTTCCGAACGCCACATATTCTTCCACCAGGAAAAGACATTCTGGGAGATAGCCATACCCGGATTGTCCATATAACGTCCCGGTGACATACTATAAAGCATACCGCCAAACTGTGCCGTACACAGAACAGACAGGTCGAATGCTTTCCAACTCAACTTATTCGTCATACCGAAAGTGAAGTCAGGATTAGGCTTGCCTACCAGCGTACGGTCATCGTCATTAATAACACCGTCATCGTTCACGTCACGGTAACGCACATCACCCAATGCCGTACCTTTACGCACCGGATATTTCCGCAAATCTTCGGAATACTGGTACACACCCACGGCATCATACATATAAAAACTGCGCATAGGCTGTCCCACCATCAATACCTGCGTATTACTGTTACTGAATATTTTGTCATTATTACCCAAGTCTGTCACCTCATTTTTATTGTAAGCCATATTAAAAGAAGTGCTCCAACGCACAGCCCCTGTTAAATTCTGGCTCTGCAGCTCCAGTTCGAAACCTTTGTTCTGCACTTCGCCCACATTATCCCACATGTCGCTGAAACCTATGATACCGGGCATAGTCACTTTATAAAGCAAGTCACTTGTTTTCTTCTGATAATAATCCAATGACACCGACAGCCGACTGTTGAACAGAGAGAAATCGGCACCGACATTCCAACTGTAAACCTTCTCCCATGTCAAATCTTCCACATCGAGCGATGACATGGCATAACCATTCATCAATGAACCACCCAAAGAATAGTTTGTACTCGACATCAGTCCCAATGCCGCTCCGTCAGAGAGAGAGTTATTACCATTGGCACCCCAACTGCCACGCACTTTCATTGAATTTATAACAAAATCCTCCGGCCAAAACCGCTCGTTGGAAATACGGTAAGCAAGGGATACAGCAGGAAAAATACCCCAACGTTTATTCTTGCCAAACTTAGACGAACCGTCACGACGGATACTGGCTGTCATCAGGTACCGATTATCGTATTCATACTGTAGACGTCCGAAGAAAGAAGCCATACGTCCCGGATATCCGATAGTGGCGTAAGCCGTAGTCAAGTCCACATCAGTCATATCGAAGCTCTCCACCAGATTGTCGGGAAAATGCGTCGCCGCAAGACGGGAAGAATAAGAAGTTCTGGCTTCCAGCGAGAAACCCGCCATAGCGCCCACCGTATGCTTGCCAAAAGAGTTGTCATAATTCAGCAATGTCTGAAACAAGTAAGAATGGTTACGCCCGTCGGTACGATTAGCTGTAGCATAATAACCTTCACCCGTATTCCAACGGTTAGAAATAGAACTGGGCAAGAAACTACGCACCTGCGTACTACGGAAATTATAAGAGCCTGTTACTTCCGCCCGCAAACCGTCAAACAACTCGGCACGGATAAATGCGGAAGTATTAATACGCGCATCTTCCGTCATACTGGACTTACGTTCCAAAGTAGCTACCGGACTGACACGAGTTCCGGCCCAGCTATATCTGCTATAAGGCTCCGCACCCGTATAGATTCCTGCTTCCGGCTCGGCAAACGGGACCATGGAAAGCACTGCCACTGCATCCGCCGTTCCGCCGTTATTCCACGACATGGAAGGAGCCAGATTAACACCCAGCGTAATACGGTTAAATATTGTAGTCTGCATATTGGCACGCAAATTGAGCCTTTTATAAGAAGTGTTGATGGCAATACCTTTCTGATCTACATAACCCAGACTCACACGGTAACTGGACTGGTCGGTAGAATTAGATACCGACAACGTATAATTCTGTTTGGGAGCCAAGCGGAAAACCTCATCTTGCCAGTCAATAGTCATCAGGTCACCATATCCGGGTTGCGTCCAACGGGGATCATTTATATACGATGTATTCACGGAACCACCGGTATAAGCCAAACGTATCTCGTAATCATCGGTAGCCATAGCACCTTTTGAACCATACGCCCTGACATAATTCTGGTTATTGATTTCCGAACGCCAGGCAATCCACTCCGCCGGTGTCAGTACATCCAGTTTCTTCTCCATTTGCTGAATACCGAAAGAAGCGGAAAATTGCACGTTCACCTTACCGGTCTTCTGCGCCTCTTTAGTCTTGATAAGGATAACGCCGTTAGCCCCACGCGAACCATAGATAGCAGAAGAAGAGGCATCTTTCAGCACATCAATGGACTCAATGTCATCCGCATTCAAATCATTCAGGTCGTCTACAGGAATGCCGTCTACTACATATAGAGGCTGGTCACTGGCATTGATAGACGCAGCACCACGGATATGTACTTCCAGTTCACCACCCGGCGCTCCGCTGTTTGTCGTAATCTCCACGCCCGCCAATTGCCCTTGCAGCGAAGACAGGACGTTTTCGTTCTGGCGATCAGCCACTTTCTCCCCTTTCAAGGTAGCGATAGAACCGGTTACATTGCCTTTCTTTGCAGTGCCGTAACCGATAACCACCACCTCATCCAGTGCCAAGTCTGCCACTTTCAGCTTCACATTATACACACTTTTTCCAGTGTTCAACACCAACTTGGCCGTTTCATATCCAACGTATGAAATCTCCAACTGTCCGGCATCTTTGGGTACGGAAAGCCGGAACTGTCCATCCAGTCCGGTGATCGTCATGCTATTTGTTCCTTTCACTACCACAGTAGCGCCAATAGCTGGTTGGCCCGTCTCATCCAGTACCGTTCCGCTGATTTCCCGGTTCTGTGCCGTTGCCGTAACGCCACATAACAAGAATAACAAGAGGCTGAGTATTGAGGCTACTGCTCGTCCGAAATCATAAATCTTTCTCATCTTATTTTTCATGGTCAATTAAAGTTATCATATAAAAAACTGCGATGTATATTTCATAATACTATATCATGTGTCTTGCATTTGCAAAAGTAGCGGTCGAAACCGATCCGCACATGTAATTATGTACAGAAAGTATGCAAAAAAGCCCACCATGTACCTTTCACGGCACTTACAGACTGTTTTATACAAACACTGTATAAATGTATAGGATATCTGAATAATATTGCAGGTATTTGAGATAAAGGTTGCGTAATTTTGCAACAGATAAATCAAACCCTGAATAAATATCATGAGAAAGATTCTATTGATAGCAGCAATTTTATGTTCGCTGGTCACTTTCGGAAAAGGAAAGAATAACCAACCGGCAACCGTTATCATCACCGCCGGACAGTCCAATACGGATGGACGCGTGTTAAACAATGCGCTTCCCGATTATATTCAACAAAATAAATATAAGTATTGCCAATGGTGTTACGGAAGCGCCGGACAGCAGATCACTGGAAAGTTCGAAATTTTCTGGCCCCGTATGGTACATAAGGCACGCCCGGGACGCTGGGCATATGATGCCGTAACTTATTACTGGCTGGAGCAGGCACTTCAAAAAGAATTTTACGTAATAAAATGGTCTTTGGGTGGAACCGCCATCGATACAGGCTGTAGCAGCACAAGCGGTAAATACTGGTCGGCCGACCCGAAATGGCTTGCAGCCAATCATTCAACGGCTACCGGTGGGAAATCGCTTTTGCTCTCATTTACAGAGAATATCTCAGCGTGCATAGACAATAAACTGGATAAACTTCCCGAAGGGTATGAGATAAAAGCTTTCTTATGGCATCAGGGTGAAAGCGACCGGCACAAAGGTAAGAACTACTATAAAAACCTAAAGGCTGTAGTAACATATGTACGAAGCTTCCTTGTGGAGAAAACCGGAAACAAACGATATAAAAAGCTACCTTTCATCTGCGGTACGGTGGCCCGTAGCAACAAGCAATACAGCACTGATGTGGAAGCTGCGCTTTACAGACTTGCCCAAGAAGACAAGAATTTCTATGTCATAGACATGTCTAAAGCCGAATTACAAAGAGACCAACTCCATTTCACTGCTGAATCTGCCGAATATTTAGGTATTGAAATGTACAACAAGCTGGTTAATTTGGGTATTGCCGGTAAAAAAGCAAAGAAAATAGGTATTAAATAATAAGATTCTCATAGAATATTTTGTGTAAGTAAAAGGTCCGGGCTTGTGAAAGTCCGGACCTTATTTTTGATATTCCAGACAGATATTCAATATCTGTCCATTAAATGAAATAGCCTCATTACTCTGCAATGATTCCCGCCCAACTGTTGCACCAACGGAAATTACCCACATTACCGATGAAACCGCTACGGTTTCTGAAAGAGACAGCACGGATAGCATGTTTCAATACATTCTCCGCATCACCTTCGGCAATACAAGAAGCTTCTGCCGGTTCTTCCGCACTCAGTTCCGGGTCTACAAACAAAGAAACTTTCTGATTGGCATAATCCAGTTTCAGCACCAACAGATGGGTTTTGTCATAATCGTAAGCCATGGTAGTTTCAGCTTTCACTTTCAGCAAGCTTGTCCCGAAACGGATTCTATCACTGCCTTCACGAGCCACATAGATGTTGGCACGATTGCTACCGCCTACATAGCTGGCACTCAGTCCCAAGAAATCAGCCATGCCATTTGCTCCGAGCTTGGAGAAATTCACCAGACATGACAAGTAGAATGTGCCGCGACCGTATTGTTTTCCGTCAGTCATGGAATAAATACTGAAACGCGCTCCTTTCGTACCGGCAGGATAGCCGCCTATATTGATGGACGGACCTTTTTCCGCATATCCCTCGTAAGTCAGTTCCTTACCAATGGTAGGACTCGGATTGGTGTTGGGTTTTGAAGAAAATGCTCCACACCACGTATTCATGACAATCGGAGCCGTCTTCTCGTTATAAACGGATTTCTCCAGTTTATCTCCTTCCTTGTATCCTTTCAATAAGTCATTCTTCAAAATCTGCGCATTTCCAGCCAAAGCAAATGCCGCTAATGCCAATGTTATAATTTCCTTTTTCATGATTTTATGTATTTAAGTTGTTAGCTATCAGTTTCCGTCCGGTTTTTCTATCTCTGTAAATGGTGACAGGTTCCATTTAAAGTCCTTAAACTTATCCGGCTTTGCGGGATCAAAGTTAATATAATCCGCTTTTAAATCTTTTACAATGGGAAGCTTTGCTTTTTTCATTCCCTCAATCACACATTTTGCCACTTCATAAGCTCCAAAGGTATTAAAATGCGTGTTGTCTTTCAGTTCCTGTGCCTGTCCGGGATAAGTATTGGCGGGATAATGCACATAAAGATGCTTGGACTCTTCTACTCCCATTGCTTCGCAAAGCACTTTTGTCATATCCTGCAAGTCGATGACAGGGATATTCTCACGCGCAGCAATATCCCGGATAGCGGCAGGATAATCGGCATGCGTATCCTTGATTTTACCATCCTTGTCATACTGACGACGACGGGTCGGCGTCACCAATACCGGATATGCGCCCTTCAAACGGGCCTCATCGATGAATTGCTTGATATAATAGGAGAAAGAATAATAAGCTCCCCTACCCGGTCCCTTCTGTTTTTGGTCATTATGACCGAATTCCACCAGCAGGTAATCACCTTTCTTCATCTGGGTCAATAGTTTATCCAAACGTTTTCCACCGATGAAAGTATTGGCAGAAAGCCCTGACTCGGCATAATTGGCTATACAGACTTTATCTGTAAAAAAACGGGTTATCATCTGTCCCCAGCTTGCCCAGGGTTCATTATCATTATCTACAACCGTTGAATTACCGCAAAGGAAAATGGTAGGGATTTTATCCACTTTTTCAATTACCAAAGAAGACAAACGGGGAGCATCACCATTAAACTCCAAAGTCAGTTTATCGTCCCAATTCAATTTTTTCTTCTCACGTTCTTTGATTTTTACTTTCTGATTTCCCTTGATAATAGTATTACGCTTGTTGATTGTAAAAGTCTCTGTTACGAGCTCTCCTTTCTTGGTATTGAGATTTTCGATGAAGAGACGGCGTGATTCACCACGAACAGTAGTACTCCCTGCCGCATCCTTACTCCCTAACGTTACAGTCACTTTATAATTTCCATCGGGAACATTCACCGAAAAGAAGAACGGTTTATTACTTTTACCGTCCCAAGCTGGCTGAAAATCATAACCGTAGCCCTGCTCATTATTAAATAAAGTTGCAGGAGTTATTTTAGTAAAGCCTTCTTGTACCTTTTTATCGGACGAGAAATCGAATTTGAAAGTTTGAGCTTGGGCAAGCACGGAACTTGCCACAAGCAATAGAGAATAGACAAATATTCTTTTTTTCATTATCGAGATATGTTTAGAAAGCAAACGCAAAATGAAAATATCCGGTACTGCTATTACTTGTTCCTGAAAAACTGAACGTATAAGCATCATTTTTCCAATATACACAAGCCATTGAAGTTGCTTTCTCTTTATCAATTCTTCCTTCTGTACTACTCCAATACCTTGCTTTCTGTAAAATTGCTGTTGCCCCTAATTTTTCCAAAGAAGCAGCCACATCTGCCTGAACAGAGTAAATGGGAGTTTCTGTTTCAGTACCAACTATTAATGTCTTCAGTTCTCCTAATGAAGGAATATACCAGCCACTAGTAGTATTTGGCAACGGATTGGCTTCAACAAATAAGTCCAGTGCTGTGAGTGCTAAGATTTCGTGAGATTTTGCCTTGGCAAATTCTTTCCATTGGTAAGTATTATTATAACCTAAGAAATTATTTTCAGCATCCTTGTCTGGAGTAGAGCTTCCTACGGCATTACTCACCTCATCCCAAGCATAACGAGACGAATAAATAGTACTTGTACTTAGACCACTTTCATTTTTAACCCATGTATTCATCAGCCCACCCGCTGTAGCCAATTCTACATCTGTAAAATGAGAACCTTTTGCAGCTTCTACACTTAAAACTAACCCATGAGTGCAATTAGGAAAATTCTTACGAAGTATATCCTGTTCCTCGGTATAAGTACCTGCATATTTTACAGAAGGCTGTGGATTACCTACATAATATACTACACCTGCAATAGTTTTATCTGTTAATTTAGCCAAGTCATACTCCTTATCCACCAAAGTACCGTCTGTACAGAAGAAATCGCCTACCTCAAGCGTAGGATTATAATTAACCTCTTCTTCCACATCAATATTTCCTTCATCATTAGGTGTCCACCCGTCTATAGTCGGAGAATCAATCTGCAAGTTCTCTCCACTTTCCGTCTTACTCAAATCAACAGAATACTTATATTCCTGAGAACCATCCAAAGCGGGAGTCAGACTTCCGGCATAGATTTTATCTCCTACCTCGATCACCAGTTGGATAGGTTCTGCCGTACTGCCGGCAGCCACCGGCGGCAAAATAATAGAAGAAGCAGTGCCCAATACAGCATCTACTTTCACATTGCCCTTTGTGCTACCCGGTGTAATTTCACCGGTTCCGGTATTGAAAGTTCCATCAATAATCACTCCCTGCAATGTATAGGAGACAGGAGTTTCCGCTTTAGTTGCGGGCGCATTGCTATCCGTTATATTCAGACTTACTTTACTCATCTGATGCTTGAACACGAATGCAACTTTCGGATTGCTCCGCGTAGCCGTACCCGTAGCATACATAAAATCTACCGCATTATGACCAGCATACTTACCACTTTCATCAACAATTTTAAACTGTAGTTCTCCGGCAGACGCACCTTCATTGCCGGCATACGGATAATAAGCCGTATACGTCACTTCCTCACTACCTAAAATATAAATCCCCGTGGTACTGGTGAAATCACCCATAGCACTACCCGCCACATATTTGATATTCAGATTCGGATTGGAGAGATTATCGCTTACACCGATTGCATCACCTTCCGTCCACTCGCTACCGCTATCGCTCAAGCGTGTATTCACCTGGTCGATGCTGGCCGACACCGCAAGTTTTGTCCCGGCAATATCCTGCCCGTCATAATCGTTATTGCAACTGTTTAGCAGAGCCAGTGCGACAGCACTGGTCAAAAAAATCTTTTTCATCTTCATGATATTAAATATTTATTAGATTATTAAAGTTAAACCGTCCTGTTTATTTCCCTTTTTTGTTGCAAATGTAAACAATACACCCCGAACCTGCCATGACGTTTATCCATTTTGCATGTAATTTCATTCACCATCCGTAAAGCACTCTTTTTCCATGCTTTGTGTACATATATACATCTTTAATAGAAAAATATCCGCTACTTTTGACAGCGAAAAACAATATCCCGTAATCCAAGAAACAAAAGATAACATGAAAAAACACCTGCTTTGTCTAATTACAACGATACTGATTGCCGCGAGCCTGAACGCTCAGCCCAATTATAACTACGAGAAACTGCAACGCGAAGATCTCGGACGTGGTGTGGTTGCTATCCGCAAGGATGCGTCTACCGTCACCGTATCTTGGAGATACCTCTCGTCCGACCCCATGGATACCGGATTCAACGTATATCGTAATGGCAAAAAGATAACTCCCGAACCTGTAAATGCCGGAACGTTTTATGACGACTCCTATGCAAGCCCGGACGCTGCAACTTACGAAGTGCGTCCTGTTGTAAAAGGAAAAGAAACCAATCGCAAGAACAGCCGTTATACCCTGCCCGCCAATGCCCCGACAGGCTATATCCAAATACCGATACAGAAGCCGGCAAACGGTGTCACTCCTGCGGGAGATACCTACACTTATTCGCCCAATGATGCTTCCATAGGCGATGTAGACGGAGACGGAGAATATGAAATCATCTTGAAATGGGACCCAAGCAACTCTCACGACAACGCCCACGACGGCTATACCGGCGAAGTTCTGATAGATTGTTACCGCCTGAACGGCGAACAACTGTGGCGCATCAATCTCGGAAAGAACATCCGTGCCGGTGCCCATTACACCCAGTTTATGGTTTACGATCTGGACAATGACGGTAAGGCCGAAATAGTAATGCGCACAGCCGACGGAAGCATAGACGGCAAAGGCAATGTCATAGGCGATGCCACAGCCGACTACCGCGAACCGGGCGAAATGTACACTCCCCGGAAGAAGAAAGGGGATACCCGGCCCCCCGCACCGAGACTCCGCAATCAGGGACGTATCTTTAAAGGAAAAGAATACCTCACCGTATTCTCCGGCATGACGGGAGAAGCCCTGCAATCCATCGAATACATTCCCCAACGGGGCGAACTGAAAGGTTGGGGCGACAACCGTGCCAATCGCAGCGACCGCTTCCTTGCATGTATCGCCTACCTGGACGGCATACATCCCAGCGTAGTCATGTGCCGCGGTTATTATGCCCGCACCGTCCTCGCCGCTTTCAACTGGGACGGGAAGAACCTGAAAAATCACTGGACTTTCGATACCGACCAACCGGGCAATGAACACTTTGCCGGTCAAGGCAACCATAACCTGCGCGTGGCGGATATAGATGGCGACGGTTGCGATGAAATAGTGTACGGTTCCATGACCGTAGACCACAACGGAAAAGGATTATACTCCACAGGCATGGGACACGGTGACGCACTGCATCTTACACAATTCGACCCCGACAATCCGCAACTGCAACTATGGGCTTGTCACGAAAACAAGAAAGACGGTTCTACATTCAGAGACGCAGCCACCGGAAAGGTCATCTTCCAATTGCCGCACAGCACGGATGTAGGCCGCTGCATGGCAGCGGACATCGACCCCACCCAGCCCGGAGTGGAAATGTGGTCGGCACGCTCCGAAGGCATACGCAATATAAAGGGAGAGGTTGTGGCACCCAGAGTGAAGAAGCTCCCGATAAACATGGCTGTATGGTGGGACGGAGATTTGCTACGGGAGATGCTCGACAGGAATGTCATCAGTAAATACAACTGGAGAGTGGAAACCTGTACGCCACTTGTCACTTTCGAAGGCGCAACCAGCAATAACGGAACCAAATCCAATCCATGTCTGCAAGGTGACATCATCGGCGACTGGCGCGAAGAAGTATTGCTACGTACCACCGACAACACAGCGTTACGTCTATACGTAAGCACCATTCCCACGGAATACCGTTTCCACACATTCCTCGAAGACCCTGTGTACCGTATCAGCATAGCCACTCAGAACGTAGGTTACAACCAGCCTACCCAACCCGGATTCTACTTCGGAGCGGATTTGAAAGGTACATTCAGAGGATACCGATTTAAGGAATAAAGTTCTAAACAACAAGCGATTGCAGTTTCCCCCTGAAGGAAACGAGCGTTTCTCCGGACAGGAACAACTGTTTCCCCTAAGGGAAACGCACGTTTCTCCTCAAGGAAACCAAAGTTTCCCTTAAAGGAAAATGAAGTTTCCCTTAAGGGAAACGGCCGTTTCCTCTGAAGAAACCCGACCGCATCCATAGCATTAAAAAACGACTGTCATTATGAAAATATTAAAAACCCTGTTCCTTCTGCTCTGCCTGCCGATAATGCTGAACGCCAAAGAGTATTACGTAGCGACCAATGGCAACGATGCCAACGCCGGCAGCATCGATTCTCCCTTCGCAACGCTGGCACGTGCACAATCGGAAGCAGCGCCCGGCGACATCGTATATATACGCGGCGGAAGATACACCATAAAAGAAACGCAAATCATGGGAGAGAAAGAAAACATCTACGCCTGCGTATTCCTGATGGACAAAAGCGGAACGGACAATGAGCATCGCATCTGCTATTTCGGCTACCCGGGCGAACGTCCGGTGTTCGACCTCTCTCACGTAAGACCCGCCGGAAAACGTATCAGCGTATTCTATGTCAGCGGTTCCTACCTGCATTTCAAGAATATCGAAGTGGTGGGTACGCAAGTTACCATTGTGGGACACACCCAATCGGAATGTTTCAGCAACCGGGGCGGCAATAACAACATCTATGAAAACCTGTCCATGCACGACGGTATGGGAATCGGCTTCTATCTGGTAAAGGGGGCCGGCAATCTTATACTGAACTGTGACGCTTACAATAACTATGATACCGTTTCGGACGGCGGCAAAGGCGGTAATGTAGACGGATTCGGCGGACACCCCGACAACAACGGCAGCGGTAACGTATTCAGAGGTTGCCGCGCGTGGTGGAACAGCGACGACGGCTTCGACCTCATCCACTCCGGACAAGCCGTCGTGATAGAACAGTGTTGGGCTTTTTACAACGGTTACCGGCCGGGCGGCATGTCCGACAAAGCAGGAGACGGTACCGGCTTCAAGGCAGGCGGATACGGTATGAGCAGCACTCCCAAGGCCCCCGAAGTCATACCGATGCACGAAGTAAAGAACTGCATTGCCTATTACAACAGCAATAAAGGTTTCTATGCCAATCATCATCCGGGCGGTATTCTCTGGTCGAACAACAGCAGCTATATGAATCCGTCCAATTATTGCATGCTCAACCGCAAGTCGATAGAAGAGGCTGTCGATGTAGCCGGATACGGACATATCCTAACGAACAACCTCTCTTACAGCCCGCGAAGTGCGGGAAAACATATCATCGATATTAACGAAAGCCGTTGCCAAATAGCCAATAACAGTTTCCTCCCCGCAGCCATGACACTTACGGAAGCGGATTTCCTTAGTCTGGACGCCGGCCAATTGACAGCAGAACGGAAAGCGGACGGCAGTCTGCCGGATATCACATTTCTGCAACCTTCGGAAAGCAGCCGGCTTTATACCGCCCGAATAGGCTATTCGTTCGAAGGCGAAAAGGACTGGCTCATGGAAGCCGCCATTCACATCAGCGACAACACTGCCTGCATAGAAGGACCGGGAGCAGAAGAGTTCACTACGTTCTACATCAACGGGCAAAAAGTAAACATGAGTAACGGAACAGTCGATTTGTCCGCGTACAACGGCAAACTGGATTTAAAAGCCACCTCTACCTACGGCGGTATCTTGAAACTCACCCTGAACAAATAAATACTTAACGATTCATATAAACAGCATAATCATGAGAAGAATCATTCATACATTCATCCTCGCCTTTCAGTTTATCATCTTACCGGCCGTGTTTACCGCCTGTAAAGATGACGGCGGCAATATTTCCCCGCTTCAAGAAGTCACTCCCGCATTCTCTTGGGAAGAGAATTCATTTCTGTTGGAAACGGATAACGGCTGGGGAATTACCCGCTTTTCCAACCGTATTGCACTTAGCAACTTTAGTCAAAAGCGCCAGTACCACCTCTCATGGAACGGTGGTTCCGGTGCGGGAGAAAAGACAAGCGGTGTCCTGAGGATAGCCGAAGCCGGAAAGAAACTGCAAACCATCCTGCTCGACAAACTGCTCATAGAAGATATCGACGGAATGTATTACAATATCCATTTCCAAAAAGACGAAAAAACAGGCACATTGCTATTATCCAAATAGCAATGCCGGAACAGACGGTATATACCATCCAACGACTCCCGTCAAGCCTGTGACACACCGTCCTTATTCTTCTGATAAGCCGAAGGAGATACGCCGAACTGTGCCTTGAAGCACTTGCTGAAATAGAAAGGATCATTGATGCCTACCTGATAGGCCACCTCCGCAACAGTGACGTCCGTTTTCAGCAACAACTCCGCAGCTTTCTTCATACGCATCACACGCAGATACTCTTTGGGAGCATAACCGGTAACTCCTTTCACTTTCCGGTAGAATATAGTCCGCCCCAATGCCATCATAGAGGCAAAATCATCTACGGTGAAATCAGGATTCTCCAATTGCTCCTCTACGATACGTGTCAGCTTGTCGGTAAATTCCTTGTCCTTATCTGTTGTGCATATAACCGGACGTACCATGGAAAGGTCGCTTGAGAACTTCTCGCGCAGCTTATCCCGTTGTTCAATCAGTTTAAACACGCGCGCCAACAGCAGCTTTGTACTGAACGGCTTCGTGATATAGGCATCCGCCCCGCTTTCCACTCCTTCCAAATGGCTTTCGGGCGCATTCAGGGCAGTAAGCAGGATAATAGGAATATGGCTTGTATTGAAGTCGCTTTTCAGTTTCCGGGTAACTTCAAATCCCGACAGGCCCGGCATCAGGACATCACAGATTATCAAATCGGCATCATACGAATAAGCCCGTTCCAACCCTGCATTTCCATCGGCTTCTGCCACTACTTCAAAGTAAACGGAGAGTTCCTCTTTCAAGAACTCACGCACATCCGTATCATCTTCTATAATCAATAGCTTCCGTTTATTCAAAGGTACAACCGGCAGGTTTTCCTCCTGTGCCTCTTCCTTATCCGGTGCGGTATCCGCACTTATAGCGGAAGCCATTACCTCATCTCTCTCTATGTCCGACAAATGCTTCTGCGCCATTTCCTCCTCGCGGAGCAGGACATTGTTGGGTATCAGAAAATCTTTTTCCCCGTACACCGAAATATCGGTAGAAAGCGTCACCGTGAAGACAGAACCGCCTTCCGGATTTTCATCATACGTTATGGTTCCTTTATGGACATTTACCAATTCATGGGTCAGGTGAAGCCCTACCCCCACACTGCTACCGGAGAAATTGCTCTGCATGAAACGTTTGAAAAGCTGGTCGCGTTTCTCCTTGGGAATGCCGACTCCCGAATCGGTTACCTTAATAACCAGCTTATGTGCAGTAACATCCACCTGCACGGAAAAGTCAATCTTCCCACCCGACGGAGTATATTTGAATGCATTGGAAAGCAGATTATAAGTCACCTTATCCAGATTACCCTTATCGATGAACATTTTATAAGACGCCACGGAAGGGATAAACCTGAAATCCATCTTCTTGGACTCGGCGGCATCCTTGAAGCTCAGATAAATCTCGTAAAGGAACGATATGACATCGGTTTCTTCCAATGAAAGCGCAAGCTTGTTATTCTGCATTTTCCTGAACTCAAGCAACTGGTTGATAAGCCTCAGCATACGCTGCGTACTCTTATCCATGACTTTCACGGAATAAGCCATCTCTTTGGGTATCTTGCCTACACGGTGCATCTTCTCCAAAGCAGCCTGAATCAGTGTCAACGGAGTACGGAACTCATGGGAGATATTAGTAAAGAACACCAGCTTGTATTCCGTGAGTTGCTCCTCTACTTTTATCTTATTGCGCAAGTCATTCATGTTACGGATGATGCGATAGACGGTATAAAGTACAAAAGCCAACAACAGGAAATAAAGCAGGTAGGCCCAAGCGGTACGCCAGAAAGGAGGCGCAATGACAATCCGGAGTGTCGTATCCTGTTCGCCCCATTGCCCGGCGGCGTTGCATGCTTTTACATGAAAGTCGTAAGTACCCGGTTTCAAATTCTTATAGGCGGCAAAAGTCAAAGCGGACGGAACGCTCCATTCCTTATCGTACCCTTCCAGTTTATAGCTGAACTTCGGCGGAATCGTAGCAGAGTAATCCAACGTGGAGAAATTAATTCCGAATGAATTCTGATTATGCCGCAGATGGATGTCCCGGACATAAGCAAGAGAATACTCCAAAGGCGAATTAGGGTCATCGGAAGCTACCGAAACACCATTCAGCTTCAGTTCCGTGAATGTGACGGAAGGAATATTCCGCACACTCTCCACTTGCAAAGGATTGACAACAGTGACTCCTTGGTTGGTTCCCATAATAATCCTGCCATCCTGCAGTCTCAACACACTGCTTTCGCTATATACATTGCACAGCATGTCGCTGGAAAAGAAATAATTCTCAAAAGTCTTTGAATCGGGGAAGAAACAGGAAACGCCGTATTCGGTGGTAATCCACACCTTGCCTTCCGCATCTTCCACGAAAGCCTGTACCATACTGTTTACCAAACCATCGGCAACGCCGTAATGAGTAAACTCCAACTTTCCGTAATCATTGCCGGGCGTACAGATACAGAATCCCGCACCGGATTCGGCAATCCAGATATTTCCCTTGCTGTCCTGCATTATATGCCGCACTTCATTGCTCAACAAGCTCCGATTACTCCAGTTGTAATGATGGTAGGCTTCAGGATTTGCCAACAGTTCTTCGGGACGGAACACGAATATGCCGTCGCTCGTTCCCGCCCAAATCCAACCTTGTCTGTCCTCAATCAATATGCGTATGCGTTTCTGCGAATAGTATTCATTGAGAAAATGACGGAACTTATAACCGCCCTGTCCGTCGGGTTCGGCAAGTTCCAGACCACCACCAAAAGTGCCGATCCACATCCGTCCTTTACTGTCATGCAACATACAAAAGATTTCATTGGCAGCAAGCGAGTTCGCATCATCTGCCCGGTGGGTGTACCTTTTACCGTCCACATACAAGCCGTTGCCACGACTCCCCAACCAAAGAGTGCCTGCGGCATCTTCACAAAGGGCATATATGTTCTTGCCGTACACTTCTTTCTTTTTCGGACGGGACAAGGCGGCATCGTACACATACACCTTTCCATCGCGGGTGCCCAGATAAATATCCCCATCAGTGGCAGTAGCCAGCATACGGATATTATTTACATGCGTTTCCGTGTCGTATTCCACCGGTTCCGGATAAAATTGTACGGCGCCCTCATTTACTACTTTCAAATGAGACACCCCCGTATATTCGGAGCTTAGCCAGATGCTGCCCGAACGGTCTTCCATAATATACTGCAGGGCATTGGACGATATTAATGAAGAACGGCTGTCGTCCGCTTTGAAATGGCGGAGCTCGTCAGTCCGCAGGTCGTAGGTAAAAAGTCCGTTGCCATAAGTTGAAATCCAAAGGATGTCACGTGAGTCGTGCACTACATGATAACGCTCCATATCGATATAGCCCACCTTTTCCCGAGGCATCAGCTGAAATACTTTCACAGCGCCCGTCCCCGACCGGATATAATACAACTTGCCCGTCTTGTTGTGTACCCAATAATTCCCCCGGTTATCCACAGAGACTTCACCACCGGGAATATTCCATTCCGGGGGTGAGGGTCTCAGCATATTGCTCTCCGTATCAAAAACAAAGCTCCCCTCTGAAGTGAAAATAACCCATTGGCTTCCGACAGCCAAGTTACCCGGCAAGTCCAATCCGTAAGATACATCCGGCAACTTTGCCGCCAAAGAAAGCCTGCCTTCCTTATCGGCAGTCCGAATTTCCCCGTCAACGGTTATGAAACAAGTCTTGCCTTTAAAGCTACAGGCACGCTGGAAGCTGTGTGACTTATCGGCACACTGCAACACATTATCTTTCCAACAATAAAGTCCCTTATCCGTACCGATCCATACCCGCCGGGCACTGTCCTGCAACACAAACTGGACATTATCCGATTGAAGCTGCCCGTCTTTCGCATTAAAAACTTTTGAAGCAAACTTACCGTCCCCATATTGTATGAGCCGGCAGCCTTGTCCCCGCCCCCACAGCCAAACCGCATCAGGCAGTACGGTAATATAGCCGTAATGGTCTTCATGTTCCCCACATCCGGTGAAGTCCACGAAACAATCTCTCTTCAAGTCGTAACAACTGAAACGGTCGGCAGAGGTGGATATCCATAAGAAGCCGTTGGCGTCTTCATACAAATGCTTTACACGCCGGTCGGCAAGTGACATCTGCCCGTTGTTCTTCGGCAGGAAAGTGCGGAATGAATTGCCGTCATAACGGTTCAGCCCGTTCAGCGAACTCATCCAAATAAAACCTTTACTGTCCTGATGGATGTAACGGACGGAGTTATTGGACAATCCGTCCGCCGTAGTCAGATACTGCACATGTACCTTGACGGAAGCATACCCTTGCAGATTCATTACTGCAACAAGGCACGTAACCAGAAAGGTATAAATTCTTCTCCCGCAGGCTCTTTGTTTCATGTTCCTCATAAGTTTCGATGTCGTTACGGCAAAAATAATGATTTTCTCCGTACCATGAGGAACTTCTATCTAATAGTTACTATAATTTCATCGCCAAAAGGGTCGAAATCGAAAAAAGCCTTATCGGAACGGAGCTGTACGGAGAGTTTCTTTTTTCCCTGTCTGGCGGATACTTTTTTCATTGTTCCGCCTTCGACAACCATTGTCAACGGTTCGGTAAAAAGTTCTTTGTCCAATGGCAGTTCGGGAACGACATGTAACTTATTCTTCTTCTCCGTTACAGTGAGGCGGATTGCTTCCCTCTCTTTGAGATAAGAGACAACTTCATGGAAAGTACCTACCCATATCTTGTCTTCATTGGCTTTGACCTGTTCCCAATGTTCCCATAAGCGTTGCGGATTGCCGAAGGCATCGTACCCGTAGGTCAGACCGTGCGTCATGCCCACGCCCCAATCTCCTGTCTTAATCAGTGTTTCCATCCACTTCTCCAAATCGCGGGCTGTGCGCTTACTGCCTACGGAACGTTGTTTCAGGCGCGTACCTACACGATTTCGGGCTACAAACGCCATTGCCTCTCCCTGTTTCGTATTATTGGGATAGGCATACGTACGGGGCATAACGCCTACATGGGCATATATCGCACTGTCGTTTTTCAGTATATCTTCCTTGAGTACTTCAAACGGGAACTTAGCAAAGTTACGATGTGCCCATCCATGATTGGAAATTTCATGCCCCTTTTCCGCCATTTCCTTCAACTGAGGCCACGTCACACGAGTGGTATCTTTTATGTGCCGCTCATCCTTATTCACTTTGGAGCCGTTAATGAAAAATGTTCCGCGAAAGCCCCGCTGTTCCAATTGCGGAGCCGCCAGTGTATAATGCTCTGCCAACCCGTCATCGAAAGTGTAACTGATGGCACAAACTTTATCGTGCCTGTACTTGGCGACAGATACATTCCAATCCGCTCCGGATGAGAAACCTGAATAAAAAAATACGCATAAAAGGGTAATCAAAAAAGTTTTCATGGTTATTCTATATTTAAGTGTTTCTTACAGCAAAGATAAGGATACACCTCCATATACAACAACCATGAATATTCGGAATCCATGTAGTTTTGTACACTTCATCGTTGAAGCGTAATGCCCATTATTCCTATCACCACCTCATTGGAGAGTGTCTCCAGTACAAGATGCGAAAGCTTTTTCCCTGCATTCAACGGCATTTCCAACAGTACGGCGGCACCACCGTCCACCTCGCGAGACACGCCGGTAAAGCCAAGTTCCTCACCAAAATTATTGCTCAGTTCACCGGTCTTCAGACGCAGGCGATAGAGAGACGGTGCATGACGGTTAAAAGACTTTCCATCTTCAAAGAATATCTGTTCGATGGGCGGCCAGTTGTCCGGATTTACCAAAGACAAGGTGTCGTAAGTACCGTCTTCATAATACACACGGATTACGCCATTGTCGATATGGCACTGCATGTGGTTAGTACTGCCTGCCATTAGTAAATAGGCACGGGAAGCCTTGCCTTGCAGGGGAATTTGCAGACTGTCCGGATAATTGTCCCAAAGAGAGGTGAAAGCTATGTTATGCCCTTCGGCAGGAGTACGGAAAGGTATCCCGAGCTTTGTCTCCAACAAGCCTTTACGCACAGCGGCACGCAAACCCGAATCATCTATATCTGCTGTCTTCAGCGGATGACACCACTCGCCTATTCCCTGTTTGGGCAACTGCAACGTGGTGTACGGAGAACGTGGCGACAGGTATTCATTGCGGAAAATATCCGTTACATTCGCATTGAACACTTTCTGCATATCGACTGGAGTGCATCGGGCTGAATCGACTGCTTTAAAATCACCTGCCGGAACAGGTTTCTTACCCTTATCGGATACCGGGTGCTCTACCGGCGCCCACCATTTCATCTGTCCCTGTTCCATAGCAATGAAACTGACGGGGCCCGCCTTACGGACGCGAGTTGCAGGATAAGCATCGACAGAAGCAGGAGCTTCAAGCAACTCTCCTTCCCAAGCGACATTGATTGTTACCTCCTCACCGGAAGCAGCAGGAACGGAAACGGAAAGCATGGGCCGTCCAACTGAATTTTCAACCAGTCTCCACGCTGCATTCTGGCCGTTTACTGTCAAACGCGCCACAGCCGAACGACGTGCAGGGAATTGCAATTCCAGATTCCGTACGGCAGGCAAACGGTGTGTAACGGTATAAAGCGAACAGTCGCGGGAAGAATACTTACCGGTAGCCGCTTCGCCCGTTTTAAAGTCAAAGTCTATATCCGGCGTATGCAGTGAAGCATACTCCCACTCTTCCGGGAAACCGGGTTTTATCAGCAGACGACCGTTCAAAGCATCGGGCAAGATTCCGTAAAGCCCCTGAATCAATGCGCGGGAAGCCACTCCGATAGGGTCGCCGAAGTCGCGGTAACATTCGCCCCGGGCAGCATCATAGAAACTTATCTGCCCGAAATTGCCCGGACTATCGCCCAGGTACATGCCGTCCAGAACAGAACTTTTCAGCAATTTGAAGCCTGCCTCTCTGCGTCCTGCCTGAAAATAAGCGAGCGACGTGTGCATCACTTCGGCAAAGGCTACATTGTTAATGCTCCATGAATACGGCATCCAGTCGGTAGTGGCCACAGTGGCATACTTTCCGGCATTGACGGCAGCACCCGCTGTTTTCAACTGTTCCTGCCAATGAGCGTACGGGCCTGCATTGACAGGCAAAACAGCATCGGCGGCAAGCACATCATCCGAAGTCACGACAGGAATATGAGGAATTTCACGGTCTATGTAACTTGTGGCAAGATATGCCTGAAACGGATCGGCCACATCGCTGTCGAGAGCGTGATAGATGGTCCATACGGCAGCATCTTCATGCAGACGGCGATGGCCCATGAAATCTTGGAATTCCGCCCAATGTCCTCTCTCCGGCAACCAGAGACGGGTGTTGAGCGCTTTCAATATCTTATCGGCCTCTTCCCGATAGGGTGTGGGGTCTTCGCCTATCTTCTCAGCAATCAGTGCAGCCAGTTTATTGCCGCGATAGTTATAGGCAGAGCTGTGCGTAACGGCGCCACTGTTATAATACAGCGCATCGCTTGCCCAAATGCAGGCGTAGGCATCGTACAAGCCGTCGTTGTCCGGATCGAAGTTGCGTTTTTCCCAAGCAAGATGCAGTGTCAGCAACGGCCACATGCGACGGGCATATTCAAGGTCGCCCGTCCAGTTGAAGTGCCACAACAGTTCGTCTATGTAACATAGGTTCATGTCATAATGGTGCATCTGATTGTTACGGCGAGGATTGCGGCAGATATATCCGTTGCTGTATTGCGGTGTTCCCCATATCTTGGCCGAACGTGCAAGCGCAAGGGCAGAATCCTGTGCCGGATGCGGAATCGTATTGGGAACTTCGGTCACCTGACTGGCAGCATAGTTGTCAAAATGAATGCGTGCGCGGTCGTGCCAGCCCAACACATCGCCTACGTATGCTGCACGCCAGCCGCTCAACGGCATACGCCAGCCGACAGCTCCATGCAGCCACACGCCCTCTTCCCCCCAGATACCGTCGGCAGCAACAGCAAGTGCACCGCCAAGCGTATTGAAATAAGGATCGGGAGTAGTGATTCTGATGCGTCCGGCCAATTCACGGCAAGCCTTTTGAAGGGCAAGATACTGTACACCGCCATCCTGCATTTCCTTCAGTTCATTACCGGAAATGCCCACATACAAATGCCCGTCGGCCGGAAAGCGGCATTTCAGTATTTGCAGCACTGTGCCGTCTTCTGCCGGCTCAAAACACCCCGGCGGGTCTGCCCCCATATCTCCGCTACGGGAAAGTTTCTTCCGGCGGATAGGCGAATTCAACACTTCCAGCTCGCAGCCGGCAGGCAACTCACCGGAAAGCTCCCAAACGGCCATCTCTTCCGTAAGACTTGCCAATACGGAAACTTTCAGGCTGCAATTTTCTCCCCATGCCTTGTCTTTCAAGGCATACGTACGCGTACCCGGATTATAACGCGCCTCGCACCAATCGGTTTCTTCCAACGGTGTAACCGTACCGTCCGGCAGGTGCAGGCGAAAACGGATATTACGGCAGTCGTTCTTGACATACGTGGCAAATATCGGACGGTCGCCGGTTTCCAGGCGCCATGCCGTATGTCCGCCATACAAAGCACGTGTGTAGCGGTTCTTGCCGTTGACGCAGACAAACTCTTCACCGGACGGCAAGTATTGCAACATACGGGGAGCTCCCCGCTTATGGTCATTGTAGGAAGTGGATTCTATCAAATCGCCTGCTTTCTTCGGAGTTTTAGACGAAGAAGCATATTGCGCGTAAGAACCCAAAGGGATAAACAGAGTAAAAATAATTGCAAAAACAGAAATACGGTTCATAAGGTTTTATTTAATTCAAAGGATGAAGGCATAACTGAAAGCCATTCACTATACGATTGAAATACATTCAGTATACGACTGAACCTATATCAGTCGTATACTGAATGCATCCTTCTGCAAGCTATTCAGAAAGGGGATAGTACGGAGTAGTCCCAGATTAGTTATATATAATAATATTTATATACAAAGAAGAGGTTACGGCATCGGCTTCAATCCTTCCCAACGCACATCCCATGTACCGTCTTGCGGGAAACCGGGATTCTTCACCTCACACCCGTCCCAACCGGCACACATCAGCGCTACGGCAGTCAGCAAGCCGCCATTACCCGGCAGGTAGCAACGCAGACGTCCGTCCTGATAATTGTGTCCGTTCAACAAGTAAGTATTGGTGCGCTTATCCATCAGCAAGGCGCCTACAGCCTTTTCGGGCTCACCCAACCGAGTGGCATTCATAGCGGTCATCGGGTAATCCCAGCCCCATGTCTTGCCCCAGTTCCAGTTGTCCCACACCCAATGAAGCGTATTCTTCATATAGTCGGCACGTATCAGCTTGTTCATCGGCAGGATACCCACAGAGCCAAGCACTGCCATGTGGTCGCTGGTGAAACGGATATCCTTGTAAGTATCCACTGCATTTTCGGCAGCCAGATAAAGGCTGTCTTCATTATAGGCCAGCGGAGAGAGTTTGTCTATCATCTCATCCCATTCCAGATTACGCTTTTCACCGGCACGTTCACGCCACTGCTGGGCCACATTCATGGCATAATGCCAGTAAGAGAGTTCGAACGGCGGATTGATGGTAGTAGCCGCACGCAATGTTTCTTGTGCGGGAATAGCGCCTTTCAGGATAAAACGTCCATGGAATTCATCGTAAGTGGCGAAAGAATACATGAACTTTGCAGTTTCCTGCACCAGATGATTGTATTTCTTAATCACCTCATCCGAAGGATTGGCACGGTAAACGAGTTCGGCCAAATAGATAAAATGCGGTTGCTGCCAAATCAGGAAACTGCCTACATTGGACGGAGCTTCCGTTCCGCTGGGATCGGTCATTTTCATCCAACGCACTCCGTCGAATCCCTGACGGCGGGCTATCTCACGGGCAACAGGTTCTACCGTTTCGTACCAGCCGAGTGTGCGGTCCAACAATTCGGGATGCCCCCAAAGTGCCTGCCAAGCCTGATGCCACCATATCATTTCGAGGTGGAACTTGCCAAACCATGAATTGTAGGTCAGTCCTGTTTCCTGCGGCGGAACACTGCCTGCCGACTGAATGGCGAGCAGGTATTGGCTCAATACGACACGGCGTTCCAGTTCTTTGGCACGCGGGTCGGTACAATGTGAGAAGTCTACAGCCGCACCGTTCTTCCAGAAATTGTTCCAATAGCTGTTGCCGGCTGCCAGAGTTTCGGCGAAAGTAGGCAGAGTATCGGCAGATGTATAGACAGCCGGTTCACTCTCGAATACAGTTCCGGGAAAAGCGAACGTAAACTTGCAAGAGAAAGCGAGTTTATCTTCCGCCGGTGTCAGTACAAAATAGTTTGCAGACTTCTCCTTGAGGGAAGCTTTTCCTTCCCAACGCAGAGATACATAATAAACGGTAGAATCGAGTGTACGTTTGAGAACTGCACTTTGCGCATTCTCAAAGACTATATCTGTAGTGTGTTTGTTGTTGGCATCCCAATTGCAGGCATCATCGGCATGAGCGCCCGTAGGGTATGGAAAATGCAGTTTCACCCCAGCACGTGCCGGACTGGTGATACTGGCTGAAATCATGTCCATTTGCGGATGACATACGGTCTGTACATCAAAGGCGTTGCCTTTCAGTGTGAAGTGACTGTTGATGACACCGTTCCACATATCCAATGTCTGGGCAATATCGGTAATGTCAGAAGTCTTCACATCATTGCCCAACTCCAGTCCCACGATACCCAGATGCAGGCGGTGAGGGTTCATGCGATACCAATTGGAAGCTTCTTTCTGACGTCCGTCTTCTTTAAACTGACAAGCGTATATTTCTTTATGTCCACGACCGAAATCGTGTTCTTTCAAGTATTCTTCCGGTTTGTAATTATTGGGATTACCGAAACTATGCCAGCCCCATTGACTTTGCGTACCCAATGGCACGCCTTTCTTATATACTGAAGGAAAAGTCTGTAGACCGGTAGCATCCACTGTAAAGGCAAACTCACCGTTGCCGACCGACAACGATGCCAACGAATCAAATGAAGATACCTGAGGGTTGTTACGGGCAACCAGCGCCTCACGATCTATCGGCGCTTGCTTTTCCGAACCGCAAGCTGCCAAGACGACTGCAAGTAGAGAATAAAACAGTTTTTTCATGGTATTTTTAGTGTAAGTAATATATCTCATAGTTGTGAACGAAGCAAAGATAACGCATTTCCGCCAAACCGATTCTGTCCGGTTTGGCGGAAATGCTAAGAGAAATGATTATCGGGCATACACAGCCCAAGCTGTCACAGAAAGTCAAATGCCAACTCCAGTTTCAACCCCTCATCCCCTTTTTTGATACGGATAGTTCCAGGCTGGCTCTGCGGCCCATGCTGACTTATCGGCTTGAAAGAGCGAATGGCGGGAATATCCAATAAGAAAGAAAGATCCCCGGCCGGAAAGTCCGGCATTGTACGGATGCCATCCTGACGCCCACGAGGTTCATCCGGAGTGAATACACGAAAGAACACTCCGTCCGTAGCCGCATAGACGGTAAAAGCATTCTGCTTGCCTTGAATTGTGGTCCAATAAAGATTGGCGTGATACCCTTTAAATTCCGGATAGACCAGTTTGTCCGCACTCTCTCCGGTAACAGTATTATTAAAGTCTTTCTGCCAGATACCGTAATTCGTACCCGGAATACGGTTCTTCCACACACGGTAAGGACCGCGCCCCAACCAACGCATACCTGTACATTCGCTTTCAGGATAAGAGAAGGTAAACCCGAAGTTAAGTATGGCATTATCCGTAAAAGCATCATCAAAGCCGCCACCGCCCGATGCCCGGTTCAGCAATACGGCATCCATCTTCAACAGCCCGTCCGGACGCAAACGCCACACAACGGAATCCGCCCCGCCCCGATAACGGGCACAAAGGACAGCATCACCTCTCTGCTCCATACGAGCGGAAAGGGACACCAGTTTCATTTGCATTCCTACAGGCAGCGGACCGTCTTTCAACGGAATTATCCGGTTGTCTTTCTTCCGCAATACAGAGTATATGGTAGCATCGTTTCGGCGAAAGGATATGTCCACCCAATCGGAACACAACGTTATTAAAGAATCAGTCTCGTTCACGCAACAACCTTTTCCTGTTCTTTTCAAAGAAGCCAGTTGCCCTTCAAAATAGCTTTTCGCAAAACTGATGGGATACGTACGTGTACACACGCTCTTTCCATCCAACCCTATAGCTTCCAACTCCAAAACATCTCCCTTAGAGAAGAATTTTTCCCGGATTTCCGGATTCTCCCATGCAGCTATACAGGCATATCCGGTTTCACCCGGTTCCAAAGCAGGCAAATTCACCCGGCCGCTGTCTACTGTGCATCCCTCTGCCTGGCTCTGTAGCGGAGAAGGATAGGAAAGAACGCGATAGCACATAGAACACTCCTTCAAATTAGTAAACAGATAACGGTTCTCCACTAAGAAACGGCCATTGAAAGAAGGCGTTAGCTGGAGAGGCTTTATCTTTATAGGCGACCATATTTCCCGTACGGAATAGAAACTGCCTTCTTTTTCCCGATAAGGACCTACAATACCATCAGGCGCATTATAATCTTCACTGTCCAAAATGCCGTTACAGTCTGTCCGGCGTACGGCTTCATCGCTATATGCCCATAAAAAACCTCCGGCAAACAAAGGGTGTGCCGTATATCGCGCCCAGAAATCCTCCAGTCCGGCTCCATGTCCCTGGTCGTACAGACCATGCATAAACTCTGTCGGCATGAAAACCTTATATCCGTTGGTGAAACGGCCTACACCGGTCAGGTAAGCCGGGTAATGGTGTGTATCCAATTCATCAAAGTCCGCCCAAGGATGAATGACATGACGGCGTTGCGGATCATAACGGTAGAACAGTTTGTCCGTAGCTATATTCCACCCGCCTTCATTTCCATTGCTCCAAAGTACGATACATGGATGATTTACATCCCTTGCTATCATTTCTTTTACCAACTTGCTGCCTGTAACAGTGTCGTAAGCATTCTGCCAGCCCGCAAGTTCATCAATATAGAGCAATCCCAACGAATCACAAGCATCCAGAAAATGCTCATCGGGTGGATAATGGGAACGCACGGCATTCATATTCATTTCTTTAATGAGCAGGGCATCTTGAATGCTGAGTTCCTTATTGGTGGTACGCCCGCCATCGGGGTGAAAAGAATGACGGTTTATGCCTTTCATCACCAGTTTCGTACCATTCAGATAAACACCGTCGCGTGGACGAAAGTCAACGGTACGGAATCCGACGCGGACAGATGTCCGGTGTAAAGCCTTCCCTTCTTCATTCCGTAAGGTAACAATGAGATTGTAAAGCCGAGGTTTTTCCGGAGTCCAAGGTTCTACATTTTTCCAAACATGAGCAAACACACTGTCATGCCCCACTTCCCACGTCCGAACCTCCGAACAAACGTCCGTTCCTCCCAAAGGATGTAAAGCAGCCGTTAACTTTTCCTTCCCTTTCACTCCTTTCAGCTCGGTATAAAGCTTCATTTCTCCATCCATTTTCGCATCCACTGCAATATGTTCGATACGTGTCTGAGGTTTGGCTTCTAACCATACAGGACGGTAAATCCCCCCAAACAACCACCAGTCCGCCTTACGTTCGGCCGCATTCACCGACTTATTTCCGGAATGTTTTTTTACCCGTACTTCCAGCTTATTGGCAGCACCATATTTCAACAAAGAAGTTATGTCATAGGAAAAACGATAAAATCCGCCCCGATGTGTTTCTCCGGCCGAAACTCCGTTTACAATCACATCCGTATCTGTCATAACCCCATCAAACCACAAACGTATGTTCTTACCTCTCCAATCTTCCGGTACACGAAATGTATGACGATAAATCCCCTCTTCCATACTGGGATTCTTAACCCCTTTCTTCTTATACCAACGCCCGTAGGTATATTCACCAAAACCTTGCAGCTCCCATTGAGAAGGCACTTCTATCTTACTCCACTTCCCGCTGTTCCTACCCTCGGAACAATAAAACTGCCAGGTTACACCATCGCCCAGTCCGGTACCGGAAAGATAACGGCGCTCTGTCTGCTGAGACCATATGCAAAGAGCGGACAATAGTCCTAAAACAGTAAAAAAGATTCTTATATTCATACTTCTTTTATATGGATTTTAATTTTCAAAAATAATAAATTTGAATTCAATATAAAATCAGTGTAAGTAATATATTGATTTTGAACAGAGTCAGAAATACCAAGGGAAATAATGTTCATTTTTCCAAAAGTCCGTTCAGATAAATCTCAATATTAGTATAATTCTTATCCAACGTATAGATGGAAGCATCAGAGGCGTCATCCGCATTCAATCCGTACCGACGTTCCCACACGTCAGGCATTCCGTCCGCATCAGTATCACGTAAAAGCTTTCCAACTTTCAACACAGGCCATCCGCCTACTTCTTTCGGAGAATTGATAATCCCCTTTAGACCAAATGTTCCAAGCCCTTTCTTTACTTGGCGCAAAACTTCTTTATCGTACATGTCACGCGAGAAGCTACACCCTACCTCCTTTAATATTTTATGATAGGCCACCACCGGTATATCTTCTTCAATGGGCTCATACGGAAAAGGACTATCAACCAAACAAGAAAATCTATCCATCACAGCACGATGGTTGTCATAAGTCACAGTATCATCCCCTTCCATTACGTTTTCTGCCACATAGTAACGACCAGTACCGTCTTCAGCCACATCAAGTAAACGATGATGCTGAGAGGCAGGCCCCGGCTTATAATAATTGCCCACCATATTTATCTCACCATGATGTCCACCACCATAGGCAGTTTTAAATCCCCAATTATACACCACATTATTACGATAGTCTACCCATTTAGTTCCATCGACAGAAGAAAACCGGGGATTACGGCTGGCATGATTTGCCAACAGGTTATGATGGAATGTAGCCTTATACCCTCCCCAAATACCACCAAATCCATGACTACCTTTCGTATGGACTGAAGAATTCAGGCTATGGGTTACCAAACACCATTGTACGGTAAGATTTTCTGTTTTATAGATAGAAAGACATTCGTCTATACTCCAGCTTACAGAAATATGATCCAGAATTACACTCTTCTGCCCATAACGTCCTCCACTCAAACCATCACTATCTAAGCGATAACGATCGCCCACACGGACTCGGACGTAACGGATAATGACATTGCTTGCATTAACAATTAACGGATAGTCTTTTAAACAGACTCCATCACCCGGAGCAGATTGACCGGCTATGGTAATGCTGTCGTTATTTATTCGAAGTGGAGATTTCAATTCAATATTACCGTCTACGGCAAAGACTACGATACGCGCTCCTGTTTGCTCTACAGCATACCGCAAACTTCCTTCGCCGCTGTCGTTCAAGTTGGTTACTATTAATACTCGTCCACCACGTCCGCCAGTAGTGTATTTGCCATAACCTTCTGCACCAGGAAAAGCCAACGACTGGGCCTGCAAGGTTACTGCCGCCAAACAGGCGACCATCCATAGAAATATCCTCATGGGGGTTACCATTTTAAGTTCATGAAAAGAGAAACGATAAAAAAGAAGACGTATGCCGCACATACCGGCACACGTCTCCACATTTAAGCTATGATCATCATAGTTACATCATTATTAATAACAAGGATGTTGCTGACCGGTGAGCCCTGGATTCACGTCAATAATAGCAGTGGTACTGAACGGCAGAATCTCTACCATATTCTTCTTCATACCATAGTAAATACCTGTATTACCCGTAATCCAGGCATTGTTTGCACTAATTGTCACATCCGCCCCAGTGAGGTTTCCTTCCTCATCGACACCAGCTTCTTTTTTCTCCTCCACACTCAAGTTACCTTTCTGTTTAATGGTTTTCACACTGAACATGTTCAGTATTGTATATTTTACCTCTTCGACCTCTTGACCTGCGGGCACTTCATCCTTGGTGTAGTACACCTTGTCACCCACCTCATAGAATGTTTTTTCCACATAACCATTGGAACCGTTGTTCATGATATGCAGCTTTTGTAACTCATAAGCTGTCAAGATAGGTTTCACATCATCCTCATCCATCTCAATGTAATCCAGCGCAATAGTAGGATCGAGGAACTTAGGGGTAGAAGTTAACTTATAAGCGCGGTAGGGCTTCACATCAACATACTCACCCTCGCGATTACACAGACGCACCAACTTGGCTTTTTCCTCTGTGAGATAGTCTACTAAAATACCCCAACGGGCCAAGTCGCTCTTACGTAATCCCTCATTGCTTAGCTCCAACTTACGTTCCTTGATAATGTAATCACGAAAATCCTCGTAGCTTGTAGGAATAGTACCAATCTTATTCTCATCGTTGCGGAAAGCACGCATACGCACTTGTTTCACTGCATTCACGGCCTCAACTGTAGCACCGTTATTCAGTTCGTTCAACGCTTCCGCATACATCAACAGTACATCGGCATAACGTAGTAGCGGCCAGTTAATGTTACGACGGTCATCTTTAGTACCTTTTTCGGCCTTCCAATTAATGCGGTACTTACCCACGCCCATACCAGCAAATGTGTTCATTTGATACTCATTACCATTGCTAGACAGTTTCAGACCATAATTGCAGATGGAAACGTCGCGACGCTGATCATCTTCATCGAACTCGAAATAGAACGTAGGCATAGCAATCATCTGTGCACCACCTTTGCCCATTCCGCCATTGGAATTATCCTGCCCACTGGTAGGAATGCCATTGGTATAGCCTGTGCGGGTATTAGTGCCGTTAGGGCCGTAACTACCGAATTCGAACATTGTTTCTTTGTTGTAAGTTTGGTTAGCCAAATCGCGAAAAATCTGATCGTAGTCATCCAGTAAGCCGTTCTTTCCATGGCTAATAATCTCCTTGCAGGCATCGGCAGCAATCTGATACAACTTCCTGATGCGTTCCGTGTCCTCACGTTGTGCAATCTTAACGGTACTCTTGTCATAGGGCACCGTACTGAGATCCCAACGCAAGGAATAACCAGCAGCATAGAGAGCCACACGGGCCAAGATACCATAAGCAGCGTTTTTGGAAATGCGTTCAGGAGTTGACAGGTAGCCCTCGTCATACCAAGGCAATAACTCGGCAGCACGCTGTAAATCAGTCACACAGTGGTCATAAATAGTATCGCGGCTCACGCGGGACGAGGAGTACGTAGTCAGCTCACTAGTTGGCACATCAGCATATGGTACATCACCGTAGAAGCGCACAATGTTCCAATAGGCATAAGCACGAATGGCTAGTGCCTCTCCCAACAGTCCATTTAATTTGGTTTGCTCACTCTCGCTCACACTCATGGTCGGTAGATTCTTGATGCACACATTAGCATACTCAATGGCCTTGTACATGGCTGTATAGGTCGAATTAAGCATGGACGATGTGTTGGTGTAGTCATAGTTACTCACATTATATTTAGAGTTAGACTCTGCGGAAGCACTCTCGTCCGTTCCCTCCAAAAGTTGATAGCCCAATTCTTGATTATTCAACGAATTATAGGCCCCCACCACTGCCATCTCAGCACGATCCAACGACTCAAAAATGGTGGAACTGTCAGCTTTCGATTCGGAAGGCATATCCAACCAATCCTGGCAAGAAGTGAATACCAACAGACATGCCGACATACTTAAAATAGTTGTTATCTTTTTCATGACTTTCATTTCAATAATTAGAATGTTAAATTAACGCCCAATACCCAACTTTTTGAACGGGGATAAGAAGAATTGTCAATGCCCGGTGTCAGGGCGCTACTTGACGATGCCACATCAGGGTCATAGCCTGTATAGCCAGTAATAGTGCAAATGTTGTTCATCGTACAATACACACGGGCATTACTGATTTTAGCGCGCTGAACCAGTTTTTTAGGCAGTGTATAACCAAGGGTTATGGTGCTGAGACGTAAGTATGAACCGTTCTCAATGTAGTAACTGCTATGGTCACTAATGGCGGTCTTGTTGTTGCCTGAAATGTTCCACATCAAGTCACCACTGTACTGACCAGGATTCAACTCAGCCAAACGAGTCAAGTTTACGCACTCCTTACCGTTGAGCGGGTCAATAAGTTTGAAACGGTTAGCCATATCTCCAATGGAGTTCTGGTTAGCTAAATAGGGACCCACAAAACGTTGCGTACTCATGTTAAACACGTCATTACCCACGGAAAAGTTCATGAAAATATTCAAATCGAAGCCCTTATACGTAAAGGTGTTATTCCAACCACCAGTGAAGTCGGGCGAGGCATTGCCAATGACTGTACGGTCATTGGTGCTCCACACCGGATTACCGGCATCGTCTGTCTCACCGACAATTGGTTTATATTTCACGTCACCAGGCTTCACGCTGTTACGGTCGGTTCCTTTCAGTGATGCTATACCATCCTTCAAGCGATAGGTTTCAGCATCTACCTGCTCGAAGTCATCGGTAGTGTAAATACCGTCGTATATCAAGCCATAGAACTGCCCCATGGGCTTGCCCTTTTCAATTTTGAAGCCCATACGACTCTCATAATCTTGGATGAAGCTGTTCGTATCGCTGTTATCACCATAAATGTCGAGCACCTTGGAGCGATTGAAAGCAATGTTAAAGTCCATTGTCCAAGTGAAGTCATTCGTGCGAATATTGGTAGAGTTCAACACCACTTCCACACCTCGGTTGCGGATGGACCCAATATTTTGGTACTGGTCACTATATCCCGTTGAAGTAGGTATTTTCTGCTTAATCAGTAGGTTGGAAGATACATTGTTATACCAATCCACTGACAAATTGAGACGGCTGTTAAAAATTGAGACGTCCAAGCCAACATTGTTAGTGGTAGTCTTCTCCCACTTTAGATTTCTATTACCGAGCGTACCTCCGGGAATAAATGTGATAAAGTCCTTACCATTGATAGCGTAATGACCTGAACCATAATCTGTAGAATACATGTTGTTATCAATGTTGTTGTTACCCGAAGTACCATAACCCACGCGCAACTTCAGATTCTGAAAGAAATCTGTATTATCTTTCACAAATGCCTCCTCGGAAATACGCCATGCAGCCGAAGCTGAGGGAAAAAGTCCCCACTGGTTACCCCGAGCGAACTTGGACGAACCATCGCTACGGATGGTACCGGTGATAAGATAGCGATCGCTGAAATTATAGTTAACGCGAGCAAAAACCGATACCATGCCCTCGCGGCTCTTGCTGGATTTCCACTCGTAGGGCGTACCCATAGAGACATCATTCAAACCAAAGTTTCCATTGGTGAACTCCCGGTACTCGTTCTCCAACTTCATAGACTCTTGATACCATGTCTCTTGACCTAACAGGACATTGAAATGATGGTCATCTTTCACATCGAAAGTATAGTTCAACGTATTGGTCCATTGGTAAGAGAATTTCTCACTATTATCACGCGAACCGTATCCATAAGGACTGTTGTTACTCTTGGCAGTCTTGGTAGAACCATCATCCCACATGTCGTTGCGTACCTGCTGCCACATGTAACTACCCGCCGTACGGAATGTGAGGTTTTTGATAATGTCGAACTCCAAACCAGCGTTCACTGTGGCCATACGAGTGTACTTCTCTTTAGTGATAGCCTTGTTGTTCAGCAGCGGATTATTAGCATCGTAGCCTGAACTACCAGGAATTTCCTCCATATCATCAGCTAAGTCCGAGTTAATCATTTCCTCGTTAGTCCAACGTTCGCCGCCGGTTACGGGCTGCAAAATGGTCTGCTTCAGCGTACCACCCAACGAACCACCGCCTTCGAGCTTGGTCATCTGCAAACTGCTGGAGAAGTCAAAACGTACGCCTTTCCACAACTCGTGGTTGATCTTGGCACGAATACTGTTTTTCTGGTAACCATGCTTGGACATAATACCATCTTCACCAGTATAGTTATAACTCAGCATATACTTAGTCTTTTCACTACCACCACTGATGTTGATGTTATGGTTCTGTGTGATGCCAGTACCACCAAACACCTCATCCTGCCAATCAATCCCCTCACGACTACCGTATTGGTCGTGAATGCGCTGGTAGGCACCCGTATAAAAGTCGGCATCGTTAATGTTTCCACCAAAAATGCTGGCAAAACTATCCTCGTTACCGCGTAACAACTGATACTCGTATTGGTAGCGCACATAGTCCTCCACACCTAGTAGGTCAAGTTTCTTGCCAAGACGGTCAAAACTGACGAAACCATTGTAGCTAACCTCTGTCTTGCCAGACTTACCGGACTTGGTGGTGATGAGGATAACACCGTTCGAACCACGCGCACCGTATATAGCTGTGGCCGATGCATCCTTCATTACATCAATGCTCTCAATGTCATTAATATCAACGTTCTGCAAGCCGTTCTCCATCTGAAAACCGTCCACGATATAGAGGGGAGTGGTACTCTGAGTAATGGATGTTCCGCCACGCACAGTTATGTTAATATCGGCACCCGGTGCGCCGCTCTGTTGCACAATCTGCACACCAGCGGCCTTACCAGCTAAGGCTTGGGCTGCGGTAGTCACAGGAGCGATGGCTAGTTCCTTGCTACCTACCGACACAGATGAACCGGTCAAATCCTTACGCTTCACTTTAGCATAACCGATAGCAACTACTTCTTCCAACATTACTGATGATTCTTTCAAAGTAATATCGAAATTTGTTTTGTTACCAATAGTTACTGTCTGATTATCATAACCGATAAATGAAACCACCAGTTCTTTGACCGAAACCGGTACAGAGAGAGTAAAATTACCGTTCATATCAGTAATAGTACCGATACCAGCATTACCTTTCACTGTTACAGAAGCACCGACAACCACATCGATCGCATCGCGAACTGTACCAGTGATCGTCTTGTTCTGAGCAAAAAGACTAAAAGGAAAGCTTATTAATAGAAGCATCAACAAGCATAGTTTTTTGTGTAAAATTCTCATAGACTATTAATATAAATTGGTTGATTAATTAATTCAAGATTAACAGCCCGATACAACTATTATTGAGTATCGAACTTGTAAGCGCAAAAATAAACACAATAACACCTTGCAAAAATATAATTGCTGACACAAATACTTTCCTTTTTGACTTTCTCCTAAGAAAAAAGGAAGTTTTTACATAATAAAAAGCTGACAATCAAAGTTTTTATAACAATTTTGATAGTAGACTATTCATTTTGACATTAATCAAAATTCTCTTCCTCCACCTCAGTCTCCCGACCAAAAGAGCGATATTCCAATGGGGTAAACCCTGTGCGTTTTTTAAATAATGAAAAGAAATGTTCGGTAGATTTATAATCGAGCATAAAAGAAATCTCTTTAACGGAATGAGAAGTACCAACCAATAATTGTTTGGCTTTACGTAACTTCAATTCCTGGAAATATTTAGCCGGTGCATAACCTGTATAGTCCTTGAATACTTTCCGGAACCAGGAATAGCTGATATTCAATTTCATAGCCAACTCTTCAGGATCAATATCCTTAAAGACATTCTCATTCATTATAATCTTGGCCTGTTCAATCTTCTGATCAACATCGCCCACCTCAAAAATTTTATTTTTAGAAATGGACAGTATCATACCTACTATGTGCAGCACTATACCGCCAAGATACTGTTGGGAAGATATTTTATCCGCTTCCGCTATTTCCAAAGCACGGGAAAAAAGAGACACCAACTCCTCATTCAAACCCACCTCAAGCACTTGATTGTCTTTAGACAAGAAACCGCCTTTCACCAGATTATCAATGACAGGACCTTCAAAACCGATATAATATTCGTTCCATCCGGTTTGGCGATAAGGGTGATAAGTATGCCATTGACCGGGAAACAATACCATCAGACGTCCTTTGCATACCTGCTTTTCCGGCGTTGTTTCCGAAGAAAACAATCCCCGTCCTTTCGTGATATAAACCAATTGATACTCACGCAAGACACGTCCTTTCTGGGCATTAAAGAAATAACCGGAAGGATGATCCTTCAATGGATACGGAGAGTCCGGCTGAATGGATTGAAAGCCGACAGTATTCACCCACAGACCAAACTTTTGGTCCATGTCATTTACGATAAGGTACTTAAATTCCACTCCTAAATCATTGTAATTCTTAGTCATACCACGTGTCCTTCATGATGGGTTCGGGACAAAAATAGGAAATATTTATGAAATAAGAGATACCTATGGAATATTTAATAAAAAAATCCCGCCTGGAAGTATCTTTGTGCTTCCAGACGGGATTAGCATACTATCTAAAAGGATTATTACTTTTTGACTACAATTTTATCGTATTGCTGTTCAGCCTTAATCTCTGTATACTTCGGTGCATCCATCATTTCAATCAATGCGCGGAGAACAGGCCCCTCACCCATCGGATCATTCTCTTGGGTAGGACGGTTGTAGTAGTATGCAGGCGACGGCATGATACCCGTTCCGACACAGATTTTGGTCACATCGCCTTTGTCGGACATCAGTGTCATCATTCCTTTCAGCCCCTGCTCGGCAGCATAAATGAAATCAGGATGCAGCCAACCATGCTTTACACCACGTGCGATACCAAAAACAAACATGGCCGTACCCGTAATTTCCTCATAAGAATCTTCCTTATCAAGAAGCTGATGCCAAAGACCGTTCTTACCCTGATAACGCACTACACCGCTACATTGACGGCGGAAGCACTCCAGAACCTCAGGACGCATGGGATGATTCTGCGGCATCACTGCAAGCAAATCGGCAGTTGCCATGAAAACCCAACCGTTGGCACGGCTCCAATGAGCAACACCGTGCTCGTCCGTATCCGTATGATAGCAATGATAGAGAATCCGTTTTTCGGGACACCACAAATATTTGTGATATTTGATTACCTGATTGGCAGCATCATTGATATAACTCATGTCACCGGTCATCTTAGCCATACGCGCAAGGAAAGAGATAGCCATGAAAGCATCATCAGCCCAGATGGTATTTTCATGAGGCCAGATACGGGCAATAGTACCGTCAGCCAAACGAGGCTCGCCATAGTTCAAGTGCTCGGCTGTTTCATTAATATAATTCAAGAAAGAATTATTCGGATGCTTCATCTGCAGGTCAATCAGGCTGGCTCCCATAGGACCGTTATCATCCAAACGCTTTCCACGGAATATCATGTGCCAACTCAACTTACGAACGCCATACCATCCTTCATTTTTCATTGCCTGCTCATACTGCTTCTTAAAGAAGTCAAGATTACCCTCGTTAAATACGAAATTCATATTTTTAAGAACGTAATCATCATACTTCTTCGCTCCCGTTTTATCGGCCAATTCCATTAAAGCGATATGGGTTACTCCATTGGTATAATGCCAATTATTGTACTTACATGTAACCTTGACATTCATATCCAAAGGCAAGTTCTTGACAGACTTATAGGTTTTACCGGTCTTGGTATTCTTAAACTCATAAGTAGTAGTTGCAAGGATACGGTCTGCTATTTTCACAGCAAGGTCAGAAGCCGAAAGCTTAGCTTCTGCTGCCGTCTTCATTGGTGTTTGCGAAAAAGCAGTGACAGCTGTTAAAAACAGCACACATGAAATAATAGTTTTCTTCATGGTAATTCAAATTATAATTAAAAAGCTTTACGATACAAAGTCTCAATATCTTCGACAGAAGTAGGACGAGGATTACCGCCTGTACAAACGTCATTGAAAGCATCAACAGCCAATTGATGCAAATCTTCCTCTTTTACATTTATCTCATGTAGCTTTTGAGGAATGCCAATGCTCAATGACAGCTTCCGGACTGCATCCACAGCCGCACGAACTCCCTCAGCCTCGGTCATACCCACCGTATCTACTCCCATAGCTTTAGCTATATGAATATATTTGGGAGCAGCCGGAGACTCTGCATTATATTCCATCACATAGGGCAAAAGCAATGCATTGGCAACTCCATGCGGAGTATCATAATGAGCACCCAACGGATGCGCCATAGAATGAACAATACCCAAACCTACATTACTGAAACCCATACCGGCAATGTACTGAGCCTGTGACATCGCTTCGCGAGCTGCGGTATCATTGCCATTGTCTACCGCAGCTTTCAGATTAGCGGCAATCATCTCGATGGCTTTCAACTCAAACATATCGGACATCGCCCAGGCGCCCGGTGTTATATAGCTTTCAATGGCATGCGTCAAAGCGTCCATTCCTGTTGCAGCAGTCAGCCCTTTCGGCATGGAATACATCAGTTCCGGGTCTACAATCGCCACAACCGGAATATCATTAGGGTCTACGCAGACCATCTTCTTCTTTGCACCCTCATCAATTATCACATAATTGATAGTGACTTCAGCGGCTGTTCCAGCCGTTGTAGGCAATGCAAAAGTCGGGACAGCCTTATGACGGGTTTCAGCTACACCCTCCAATGACTTCACATCCGCAAAATCCGGATTATTCACTACAATGCCGATACCTTTTGCCGTATCAATGGAAGAGCCACCGCCCAGCGCTACAATAAAATCAGCACCGGATGCTTTAAAAGCGGATACGCCATTCTGTACGTTCGCAATCGTCGGATTTGCCTTTACATCACTGAAAAGCTCATAAGGAATACGATTCTTTTCAAAAACTTCAATTATTTTGTCTGCGACTTTAAAACGGATCAGGTCTTTATCTGTCACAAAGAACGCTTTCTTAAAACCTCTACGCATGGCTTCCACCGCAATTGTTTCCCGACATCCTGCTCCGAAGTAAGAGGTTTCGTTCAATATCATTCTGTACATATACTTCACTTTTATTTGGGTAAATTAAAAGCCACAGTCATCTCTTTCATTTGTTCCTGACTCATTCCGTCCGGTTCAAAGCCCATGTTTTTAGCTGCAATGTAAATCAGTGCAGATTTATTCAACACATCTACCTGGTCAAAAGCAGACATAATATCCACATCTACAGCAAAGACTCCATGCTTTTCCCACATAGCTACATCATAATCGTTCAAAGCCTCAATAGTAGCGTCTGCCAATTTTACCGAACTTGGCAATTCATAAGGAATTATACCCAATCCGCGAGGACAGAACGCCTTTGTTTCCGGAATCATACTCCAAAGCAGATTGGTAGCCACATCCTTCTTCAGGAATTTCTTGTTATGGGTCATAGCAATCAATTCGATAGGATGTGTATGCAAGGATGCTCTGTAAGGAGAACCTTTTTCAAGCAGATAATTATGAACGGCAAGATGAGAAGGCAATTCCGATGTGGGCATTACAGGCTGGTCTGCTATAATTACGTAGCTGGCACAGTCATCCAGAATACGGATTATTGAACCGTTTGCCATAGGCCAACGTGCCAAATCACGCATACGCATCTGAGTACCTTTACAATAAAAATAACAACCTTTCAGATAAGGAAGTACCTTTCCTATCTGTTTTACTTCGCTGATAGCCGGCAAAGCCCGGATTTCATCATCTACATATTCAGTGATGTTTAAAGTTATATTACCACCATTACGTTCCGCCCAACCTTTTTGCCAAAGATAACCGGCCACTTCTGCCGCCTGATTGACTTCATAAGCCAATTCGGGACGATTTTCAAGAATTGATTTCATGTGTCTATTTAATTACAGTTTATTAGATATTATTTTTATGCTTGCGCCATCGCCACTACAATGATAGAAGCGATGAGAACGGCCAACCCCAATATCAATACGCCTATTGTACGGGAACCGCATCCCTTCCATTCTTTCAGCAGGATTCCCCAGACATTACTGAATGTAACATTCAGCGACATCAGTATACTCCAGGAGAATGCAAGCAATATCGGACTACCGCCTAAGAAACTCTTACCCATTTCCAGACCGAAGAATTGCGAATACCATAATACTCCGGCAAGAGCACAGAACAAAACATTATTCACAAGGACATCGCCGCTGACCGACAAATACTCCTTGCCCGTCCTATTCTTTATATTTTGCTGGATACAATAAGCCGCATTCGTACAGAACCCGCCCAAAGTTACCAGAAAGATAACAGGAAGTCCGGCATACAATGGAGCCACCCCACCTGCCAGCGCCGCCTCCTTAATAGGCGTTCCGGCATCCAGGCCGAGAGCAAAACAGGCACTCATCACACCTGCCAGCAAAGCAACCAGCAACCCTTTTGTCAACGCAAAATCTTTCACGGCAGCCTTTTTTTCCTCCTCACTCATATTTCTGGAGCGTAGGCTGCCCGCATAACCGATAATGGCAATTCCCGCCAAAGTGATGCAAACACCAATAAGGAGCATCAGACCGTCACCGTGCAGCAAATCTTTCCCTGCAAACAGAGCCGGGAACAGGGTTCCGAAACCGGCACAGGTACCCAAAGCTATACTTTGTCCTAAAGCAACGCCCAAATAGCGCATACTCAATCCGAATGTCAGACCGCCGACACCCCAAAGGACACCGTAAATAATAGCCGGCAATGCACCACCGGCTCCCCAAAGTTCTATCAGGCTGCTATCGGCAGGAATGGCAAGTAAAGCACCGAGCAGCGGAAAAACAAGCCAGGCAAAAATACCCTGTACCAACCAGAAGTTTTCCCAGGACCAACCCTTGACTTTATTGATAGGTACATACGAGCTGCTCTGCCCAAAACTTCCCACAGCGATAATTAATAATCCTATTAGTGTATTCATGATAATCAACGGTTAATGTTCTATGAGTAATGAAAGTAGCGGGCAAAGATATGCTTTCCCCGCTAAACACTATCACTAACTCTGATAAACTTAGTTACGTCTGGATGTAACCTCAGCTTCGTATTTTTCTATTTCAGCAATGAATTCTTCACCTACCGGAACATTATTCTTCAAACAGAACATATCCCAAACGGCATTCCAAGGCAAAGCTTTAGCTTCTTCCAACAGGGCAAGACGCTGGAAGCCCTGACCGGCAGCCTCATACTCGCGAAGTTTAGCCAACGGTTCCAGCAATGCCCGCAACATACATTTCTGTGCGGCACGGGTACCGATGACATAAGCGCCTATACGGTTGATGGAAGCATCGAAATAATCAAGACCGATGTGTACACGGTCCAAGGCATTGCAACGGACAATCTCCTGGAAGAGTTCGAGAGTCGGGTCATCCATAATAGTCACATGGTCGGAATCCCAACGTATCGGACGACTTACATGAAGCATCAGTTCGGGTACGAACAACAACATGGACGAAACTTTATCAGCAGCACTCTCCGTAGGATGGAAGTGACCCGTATCGATTGTTATCAGTTTCTGGTGTTGCACGCTATAACCTACACAGAATTCATTAGAGCCCACTGTATAGCTTTCCAGACCGATACCGAATACTTTAGATTCCAGACAGTCCTTCATATTTTTATATTCCGTAGCAAAAATCCGGTCGAGAGAGTCTTTAAACAGTTCACGGTATTTCATACGGTTTACCGTAACATCCTTGCTACCGTCGTGTACCCAAAGATTCATGATGCAAGGATCGCCCTGACGGCGTCCCATCTCTTCCGCAATGGCACGGCAGCGTTTGGTATGTTCAATCCAGAAATCACGGATGCCTTTATCCGGATTGGCTAAAGACAAGTTACCGCTTTTAGGATGTGAGAAAGAAGTCGAGTTGAAATCCAGTTTCATCCCGTTTTCAGCCGCCCATTGCATCCAGCTTTCAAAATGTTTCACTTCCACCTGGTCACGGTCAACAAACGTACCGCCGAAATCACCGTAAATTTCATGCAGATTCAAGCGATGTTTGCCCGGTATATAAGAAGCGGCCTTTAAGATGTCGCTACGCAATTCTTCCATATTACGGGCCTTACCGGGATAATTACCTGTAGTCTGGATACCGCCGGTCAGCGAGCTGCCCGACTCAAAGCCGATAACATCATCGGCCTGCCAGCAGTGCATGGAGATTGCAACCTTCTGGAGCTGTTCCATTACCTTTTCCACATCTATCCCAAGAGCAGCATAACGTTCCTTTGCCACTTCATAAGCCTTTGTTATTAATTCTTCTTTCATGATACTGATTTATTTAATATGATTTTAAACATTAATGATTCATTGTCACCAGTTTGAAGTGTAAATATGCGGCATCCCACACGTCCGTATCTTCCGGATAGAAAGTTTCCAAAGAAATAGAACGATTGATTAACTGGCGCATGGAAGCAATATCCTTTGCCGTTCCCGCCGCCAATGCCTGAATCATGATATTACCGATTGCCGTAGCCTCAGACGGGCCTGCCACAACAGGAATACCGACTGCATTGGCTGTCCAACGGTTCAATAATTCATTACGGCTTCCTCCGCCAATAACGTGAAGTGTCTCTATCGGGTGAGGAGAAAGAGTGCGAAGATTATCCAAAACCTGACGATAGCGCAGAGCGAGGCTCTCAAAGATACAACGTACAATTTGCCCCCGTGTCTGCGGAACAGGCTGATGAGAATCCGAACAGTACGTCTGTATAGCCTGTTCCATATCGGCAGGATTGGCAAACAGGACATCGTCAGGATTAATCAGACTGCGGAACGGCTCACTGGCATTCGCTTCGGCTATCAGTTCCGGATAAGATGTCTGTCCCCACGCCGCACGGCAGCGTTCCAACAGCCACATCCCACAAATATTTTTCAATAGACGGATAGTGCCATCCACACCGCCTTCATTCGTAAAATTCAAAGATTCGGTTTCCTCTGTAATAACCGGTCCCTTCGTTTCCACTCCCATTAAAGACCAGGTTCCGCTGCTCAGATAGGCAAAATCAGGATTCATTGCAGGAACCGAAGCCACAGCAGAAGCCGTATCATGCCCGGCAACTGCAATTACAGGTATATCTCCCAATCCGGTCATGCGCTGTACTTCCTTTGTCAATGTTCCTATTTTCTCACCGGGATAAACAAAACGACCGAAATTACTTTCCGTCAGTCCGAGTTCGCGCAATAAAGCATCTTCCGGTTTACGGGTGTTTGCATTGACCAACTGCGCCGTACTAGCAATGGTATATTCCGTTACCATTTCACCGGTCAGCATATAACTCAAAGCATCCGGTATAAAAAGCAATTTATCGGCAGCAGCCAATGCACTGTCATTATTACGTCTCAATGTATCAAGCTGGAACAAAGAGTTGAAATTCATCACTTGAATACCCGTCCACTCATAGACCTGCTTGCGGGCAACCTTTTTAAAGAAAGCCTCAGGCGCTCCGGCCGTATGAGGATCACGGTACGAATAAGGCTGACGAAGAAATCCGCCGTCTTTACCTACACAGACAAAATCCACTCCCCATGTATCAATACCGATGGAAGTAATTTCCACATCCTTCTTCTGAGCGACTATTTTCAGTCCTTCGATAATATGCCGGTAAAGCTCATATATATCCCAATAAAAATGTCCGCCGGTTTCAATCAGATGATTCGGGAACCGATTCACATCTTCCATTTCCAATCCTTCCGGTGTGAAAGTTCCCAAGATGGTACGGCCGCTGGTAGCTCCCAAATCGACCGCAAAAAAACATTGTTTCATGGTAATTAGTTTTAGTCGCTATTTCATGATACAAAAATAGGGGAATCATCCCCTATTCCTTGTACTTATTTTGACTGAAAGGGTGTCAGATTTGACAATCCATTTCATCCGCTATTACCACATCCGGTCTTCTATTTCACATCCTCACAAAAACGGGTGACAATTTGCTCGCCTTCCGTATTCCGGATGGTTACGTTCTTCATCGTAACGGCCTTGCTATAAACAAATTCGGCTCCCAATCGGGAAGTTATATCAACATCTTCCAAAACCACATTTTCAATCGGCATTTCCGGGATACCGTTGAAGAACAATGCACGACGGGCGCCTGCGCATACCAAATTCTTCACATGAATATTCCGGAAACAAGGAGTTGTTTCATCCACAGGAAGAGGATCTACTTTAGCCGGAACTTTTTCACCGCTCTCCAACACTTCAACGGCAGATTTTCCACCATAATAAAGATTGAAAGTAATCGGTTCGGTCGGAATATCCATCATAGACACATTGGTAATCCATATATTTTCAACAATACCGCCACGACCACGCTTGCTCTTAAAACGCAGTCCCACATCCGTTCCCAGGAACTGGCAATTGCTGACGGATACATTACGTACCCCGCCACTCATCTCACTGCCGACAACGAAACCTCCATGGCCTTTAAATACCGTGCAGCCATCTACCACTACATTTTCGCAAGGACGTGCACGACGGCGGCCATCTTCATCCTTACCGCTTTTCAGACAGATTCCGTCATCTCCCACATCAAAGGTGGAATTCACAATCAGCGCGTTTTTACAAGATTCCAAATCCAGTCCGTCACCGTTCTGCGCATAGCTCGGATTACGCACCTGCACATCTTCAACCAGCACATTCTCACACATCAGCGGATGCAGGTTCCATGCCGGAGAGTTCTGGAAAATCACCCCTTGCAACCACACATTCTTACACTCTATCAGACTCACCATCACCGGACGAAGGAAATGACGGACACTTTGCCACTCTTCCTCCGTTTTCAGATTCTGGGGGACATTCATATTGCTGATAGTATCCCCTTTCAAAGTTTCAGGATAAGGGAACCAGTAGGTAGGACGTTTATATACACCGCCACGGGCTGTTGTCTGCTTCCAGACGCTCTCCGTAACCTTCTCACGCTTCAACGGACGCCAGTAATGGCCGTTTCCGTCAATTGCCCCTTCGCCGGTTATAGCTACATTTTCCAGGTTACGGCCGGAAATCGGAGACTGGCAACGACGGGTATCCAACCCCTCAAACACTGTTTCCACCAAAGGATAGAGGTCCACATCAGGAGAGAAAAGGATAACAGCCCCTTTTTCCAAATGCAAGTCAATATTACTTTTCAATACGATCGGCCCTGTAAGCCAAACACCGGCAGGAACAACAAGATGTCCTCCCCCTTGTTCGGAAAGGGCATTGATTGCATCGGCAAAAGCCGATGTACATAGAGTTTCCCCATTACCGACGGCATTAAACTCTTTCAGATTGACCGTACGGTCGGGAAATCTCGGCGCTTCCACACGAGGCATGTCAAAAGGCAGGTTACGATAGACAGCTTCATACTTATAGTCCGCAGACTGGCAAGAACTGAATATCCATAAACAAACAGCAGCAATTACATACAATGGTTTTGTCATTCTTAATAGCGTTTTAAAGTTAGCAAACATACCGGAACATCTTATTCCGATACATGTATTAATTATCTCCTAAATAATAAGACGGTACGGGTGCTTGAGGATACCCCATGCTACGATGAGCCACATAACTACGGTACAAAGCGTCCTGCATCAACGTTACCCTACGGTCTGTCGCAGGAATATCGGTGCGGTAAATACGCAGTTCGCCGGGCAAAGCCGTTATCAGTTCCTCGCGCCAGTCACCTTCCATATCAGCCATCAGTAATATATCCCCCTTGATATTTTCCGTTAATATCTCACCTTTCCATTTCCAGATGCTCTGGCTACGTCCACCGGAAGAAGAGCCTGCTCCCCAACGGTTATTGTCTCCCTTAAATGTCTCACGCAACAAATCAGCATCCCACCATATCCAGTTACGGCAGCCGGGTATCTCATCTTGAGCTACTTGCAGTTTCTTCCCGTCGGCAGTAAGCAAATATCTGTCGGTACTTCCCCCCTTACGGTCTTCGCTGGCAAAACACTCCAAACCGAGATGAGCAGGATCAAAATCCGTTACCATACCGTCACCTACATGATAAGTAGTATGACCGATGCTCCATATCAATTTACCCGTAGCCGCATCCACTACTGAAACGCCACGGCCATCTTCCTTTTTGGGTTCACTTACCATAAACACCTGCATGCCTTCCCTATCGGGATGCAACTTGCAAAGATATGCCTTGTCGCTATGTCCCAAGCCCGAAGACCACAAAAGTGTTCCGTTATCATCCAGCATACAGGAACCTAACATAACCTCATCACGGCCGTCACCGTCCACATCGGCAGTAACCATGCTGTGCGCACCCATACTACGGACAATAGGATTCTCCTCATCACCATCCCAACGCCATGCACGTTCCAATTTACCGTTTTTCAACATCCAGGCATCCACAACCATCAGCTTGTAAGTGCCGCGTGCCGCCAATATAAACGGGGTCTTTCCGTCTAAATAGGCAACCCCCATCTGATTACGATTCTGACGAATCAGATTTCCGTAACGGTCATTGCGCTCAGGCCAATCCACCCGGTCTATCTCCTGTCCGGTCATGCCGTCCAGTACGGAAAGATATTCACTCCCGCCGCAAACACGTCCTTTCTCGTTTTTCACATAGTCAGTGCCTGCTGTTTTAATCGCCACCTCAGCCTTACCGTCACCATTGAAATCGTATACGATGAAAGGCGAGTACCAGATACCCGGTTCAATCCCCGGTCCCATATCGTATGTCCATAGGTAAGTACCGTCACTCAAATAAGCGGATATTTTATACGTTTTTCCGGTAGTATCACCCGGCATGCCCGGATCTACGTTCGTTTCGGGAGTACGGACGATATAATCATAAGTTCCGTCCCCGTTCAGGTCGGCCAATGCTATCTTTCCTGCTTTTGCATTATCTTTCAAGCGGATAGATGTATAAGGCTTCAAATCGGATAACACGACCTTCCGTTTTTCCGATACAACCGGCTTCTGTCCTTTTGCAACAGCTTCCACCCAATAGACGGCTTGTGCATGAGGAGCGGTGTCCACAAAGTCACAAGTACGGGAAACGGCCTTTTTCGTCAGGCGGCAAGCCTTTCCGCCCACCTCACGATATACATGGAAAGCCGTGGCGGGAGCATCCGATGCCAGCAAACGCCAGCTGAGATACACGGATTTGCCGTCCCGGGAAGGGGCAACCGCCAGTCCGCGATTTAAATTTTCAGTAATCCGCTCTTGGGCAAATCCCTCTACCAACGGTTTCGGTTCATGCTTAGGATCAAGGATTTCATAGAAATAGTTTCGTTCACGCGGGTCTTGAGCATATAAGGAGCAGAAAGCGCAAACAAGCGCTACTCCGCCCAGACTGATTTTTTTCATTGCATTTCGTTTTTAGTTATCTTCAGTGGTATAATACGTACAGGGCCTAATAATCCGCTTGGCACAGGTTCCCAGCCGGCATAAGTTCCTTTTTTATAACCAAGCGCTGCAATATTTATATCTTTGAAGATGCGCCACTTCACTCCACGGCGATCCATATCGGCTATGCGATTGGCAGGTAGATTGGTTACTTCTATATCCAAAGTATTCTTTCCCGGACACAGGTATTGCCCGACGGAGCAACAATAGGGCACAGCCCATAAAGTGGCAACATTCCGGCCATTGATACGTACACGGGCACTTTCACGGACATCGCCAAGTGAGAGTAACCAGTCCTGGGCCGATGCCGGATTTTCAATCACAAAAGTGGTTGTATAACAGCCTGTTCCCATCGTCGTTTTAGCACCTTCAAAGGATAAATCCGTCCATGAGCCCAAAGCAACGGAATCCGGCACACTATGTACCGCAGGAGCGCTTTCCACAAACCGCAGGTTCCATAAGCCGGACAGTTCGACAGCTCCCCGTGCAGCAGTCTGATACTTCCATTCCGGAGCTTGTACGTCAACTTCTGTAAAAGTTTTCAATATGGCAGATTCTCCGGAAGCCAATTGCAAATAAACTTCCGTCTTTCCATCCTTCTGACGCAAGCGAGCCTTGCCGGAAACGCCGTTCATCGGATTATAAAGCATGGCCGAACATGCAGGCACAGCCAACGGTATCCAACTTTCCGTATCTTTTCCGGTCAGTGCAGAAATGAAATAATGATAACCTTCCGGGTTCTTCCGACGGATACAGCTCAAATCAAAAGAAGTTTTCATCGCTTCCGGTATAGCAGCAGTCTGCGCCAGTGTACGGACATAATCCGTACCGAAGAACACCGTCTTACCTTTACCTTGTTTATTTCCTAATTTCTTTACCTGCTCCAGAGTACCCTTAAAGTCCGTACGGCGCTGCTCCAACCTGGCATACCCCGGAACATCCTCCGGATACCGGTCCAGAAACACAACGGTCGCTCCCTCTTTTGCCAATTCGAGCAGGCGGGCAAGTACGTCCGCAGGCATTAAACGTGCACCGGGAACAACCAATGCTTTATAAACTGTTCCGCCTGACGTCACAATTTTCTTATCACGGCAAGTGGCCGTACGAATGAAGTTATCGGAAATATAATCCATATCATAACCGGCATCGTTAATGCGGTGCACCGCTTCTATAAAACCCGGAGCACGCCGTGCCATTTTATGAATATCAAACATCAGCAGACGTCCGTCCTGCTCCTGCCACATATCATATACCGGCAAATACACAAGGAAGTCATTATCCGGCTGTCCCATCTGCAAAAAACTCTGGCAACGGGATATATATTGAAAGAAAGCAGGCGCATCACGCCAGATGCTGTTCGTCGGACTCATATCCACCGTAGCATAAAACTTCCAGCCGGGCCAGGCAGCCTCAGCAGGAGAATAAGTCGTACCATGGAAGAAAGTATGGTTGACGCCGGAAACGAACATGAGGTCGATATCCGGCTTACACTGTGACAGAGAAGTGCGGAAATGTTCCGTCAGCCAAGTAAAAGTTTCCGAAGAAGTATAAGGTTTACCGGCAATATGAGCGCCCGAAGATGCGTATTTCAACATGGAGAGGTCGGAATCATTGGGACGCGTCAGCGAATCCTTACGCAATCCCCGTATACCGAAATCAGACAAACCGAAACCTTCACACTCCGGAATATCCACCGTAGCATAAAGGTCTATCAGATTTCCCGGCGAGCCATGAGCCTGATTTCTGGTTTTAGCCCCGTGCCGATGCGCCCACTCCGTCCACTGACGGGTGAAATTCTCCTGCAACAGTTCACCGAGAGTTTCACGATAATCGGAGATGATGCGCCGGGTCTTGTCCGAACGCTCCCCTGCCGCCAGAAACTCCGGCAGGTGTTCTTCCAGTTTATAACCGCGACGCGCCAGAAACTCATCAAAAAGTCCTTCCGACCAGTCCGCCCCGTAAACCTCATAGGAGTCGTTAAAGAATTTATGGGGATAAGCTGTAGCACCACCTGCCGTATCCTTGAACTTTCCGTCAAAAGCGCGTTCAAAGCGTCCGAGATAGTTTTTCACGGCACGGGCCGAGAAATGATTCATCACATACCCCTCACCACCGGGTGCCGCACGCTTCACCTTCTGCAAAGTCTTGCCGCAAAAGGCGGCAATCAAACGCCAGCTACCTTTCGGAGCTTTCCAGCATAACATTCCGTCTTTTACCTTATCCGTCAAATCCAGACACTTCCCCATATCGGAAAAGGCCATCAGACGCTCCAGTTTGGCATAAGGCTTTTGTTTTTTATCGGCAACCTCTATTCTCTTATCAAGCGTATTCCCGCCTTCTAACCGATATTCCGTAACAAACAGTTTGCAGGCGGCATCCTCTATCCCCACTTCAGGGCCTCCGAAAGGCCAGCCGGTACCGGTGTTCATATCAATCTGCATGCCCAGACGGGACGCTTCACTTTCCGTATATTGCAGCATCTGCATCCATCGGGGGGAGAGAAACGGAATATCCTTCGCATCATTTCCCTGTACGCCATAAATCGGAGTAATCTCCATCGTACCCATTCCCGCCGCAGCATATGCTTCCAGATTACGGGTCAGATTTTCCTTATCCACCGCACTTCCCATCCACCACCAGCGTGCAGCCGGTTTGGCATCCAAACCAATCTCCGGCCACGAAACATCTTGTGCAGACAAAAAACCTGCACAAAATGCAAACATGGCAATACAAAACAATCGATTCATACCTATTTTATTTTCTCCAGTTCCAGACATCCCATAATGAACGGTCCCGTTGCTTTGGCGTCATTATCCCTCATCTTTTCACCTATATAATATTCAAAACTTCCGTCGCGATACGGATGACCGCCCAAACCACCAACCTGGCAACAACGGGTCAGAGTCAGCGTTCCGTCCTGTTTCTCCACCAGCAATTTATCTTTCAAGCCCTGCAGAGCCTTTTCCGCTACAGCGCGGTATCCGGCATCGATATATCCTTTATTCACTGCTTTTGCATAAGCATACATACATTGGGTGGTCACAGATGCCTCAGGGAAATTACCCTTGCGTTTAGGCTGGTCGATAACCTGATACCAAAGTCCCGCTTTATCCTGATATTTCGGCAATGTCTCCGCCAATCCGCGGATATAGCCAATCATGTCGGCACGTCCCGGATGATTTTCGGGTATATAATCCAAAGCATCCACCAGCGCCATAAACCACCAGCCTATACTGCGCCCCCAGAAGTTGGGAGAATGTCCGGTTTCCGGGTTCGCCCAACGCTGGCTCTTGCTTTCGTCCCACGCATGATGATACAGTCCTGTCTTAGCATCATAGGTATGTTTATGGCAGAGACGGAACTGTTTCACCGCCTCGTCAATCCATTCCGGTTTATTGAATTCCGCACCATACTGCGCCATAAACGGAGAAGCCATATACAGTCCGTCCAGCCACATCTGATGCTGATAAATCAGTTTATGCCAGAATCCACCTTCCAAAGTACGGGGCTGGTTCTTCAACTGTTTGATAAGGATATCCATTGCCGCTTTATATCGTTGGTCGCCGGTTTCACGGTAAAGGTCAAACAGCACCTTTCCGGAGTTAATGAAATCCAGGTTATAAGTGGACTTATCATACAGATGGATTTCTCCCTTTTCATTAATCAGAGAGTCGGCCCATTGCTTCACATAATCATAGTAACGACGTTCGCCCGTTGCTTTCCACATCTGCAACATGGCGCAGCAACCCACTCCCTGGGCATAACCGAAGAACAGGCGCTTGCCGTGATCCAACCGGTAAGCCTGCGGGAAACGCATCATCTCGGAGTCGGCAAACCAACGTGCATACGAGCCTTGTTCCCATGTATCCGTACGGAAAGGTACTGCGGGCAAACCCGACTTATTATAAAGATTTACACGGAAGAAGTTACAAAAGCCGTAACGTACGGCAACCGGCTCCGCCACCTGCGGAGCGGAAACTTCCAGCCGGCTACCTTTTATCACAGCCACCGCCGGATAGAAACGCCGGTCGGCTCCCGCAACCAGAAAGCCCTTGACCGGAGCATTCTCAGGTGTCACCAAACCGTCTTCGGCATATTCAAAACTCAATACAGCCTTATTGCCGCTGACTTTCATCGTTTTGAAGAGCGGGCCGGAGTATGCCACATCCTTCCCATATTGTTTGGCAAGCGCCCACAAAGCCATGCGTTCACCCGCCACGCGCTTATTACGCGGATGAATATCCGTAGAATCCGCCGCATCCGTAACAACCGCCATGCCCACATTCTTCAGCCCGCTTTGCCATGTTTTGAGCTGTGCTTCACGAATACCGGCCGGCTGTCCTTTATGCGGAGCAATCTGCATGAAATAGAACGGCATGTCGGGTTGCTTCCATTCTTTCCGCCAACTGTTAATCATATTGGTGAATACCTGCTGATATTTTTCATGACGAATGGCATTCGATTCTCCCTGATACCAGATATTTCCTTTCACCGTATATCCCAGAATAGGATGAATCATACCGTTCCAAAGCGTAGCGGGGACCTTGCAATATCCCTTCTCCTGCTTCACATTCTTCAAAGCAAAATCTTCAAGTACATCTGTATAGAGCGGATTGTTCTTCATAACACTCATCTTCGTCCACGATTCCGCATGCGTGCCTCCCCATGTAGACTGTATCATACCTACCGGCACATTCAATTCCTTATGCAACCGGCGTCCGAAAACGAATCCCACAGCCGAGAAGTCATACAGGTTTTTCGGCGTGCACACCAGCCACCGGCCTTGACAGTCATCCATTTCACCGTCGGGAGCCAACTGATGTTCCACCCGAAACAGACGAAGTTCCGGATAATCCGCGTCCTTCATCTCCTCGGCTTCCGTTATCATACCGGTCATCCATTTTTTATCGGGATGCCTGGAAACCGGATATTCCATATTGGATTGTCCGGTACAGAGCCATACTTCACCTACCAGTACATTATTAATAGTAATCGTATTCTCACCGCTCACCGTAACAGACTGCCCTTTTGCAGCCGCAGGCGTTTTCAGTTTCACAGTCCATTTGCCGTCAGCCGCAGCCTTGGTTGTCACGGTTTTATCTGTCCATGACGCTTTTACCGAAACCCGTTCACCGGGCGTTGCCTTTCCCCACAGATTGACTTGCGCGTTTTGCTGCAATACCATATTATCGGAAAAGATAGCCGGAAGTACCACTTTGGCAGAAACGGAACCTGCCAATACTAAAAGAAAGGAAATTAATCCAAGTAGTTTTTTCATGTGCCTTTGATAGTTTTAATAGAATTAAGAAATGAACTTTATTCTGTATTGCAAAAATAAGAGCTTCACGGCAAACGGACTCTGAGCCTTTTGGCAGTTCTCTTATTGTTTTTGTCGTTTATCACCAACTCCACCCCGCCCAAGACACGGTTATACTTGCCGTTTCTCTTACGGCAGCCAGGAACAAACCGCACGCAGACAGCTTGCACTTACCCCACACTGAGTTTTTCAGGCTACCTGTCTGAAATTGTCGCAAAGATATAATTAAAAGATTTCCGATAAAAGGCTTTTAATTATATTCCAAACCTGCATACATATACCGTCTTTTTTACGTTTTTTGCATATTAAAGAATAAAAAAATCCCATTTCTGTATATTCTTTCCAAAATATTCCCTACTTTTGCACCAACCTAAGAATAATTATACAGAAACATGAAAAAGAAAGCCAATCGGTTAGATGCCATCAAGATGATTATCTCAAGCAAAGACATCAGTTCTCAGGAAGAGCTGTTGCAGGCTTTGGGCAAAGAGGGCTTTGAGCTGACACAAGCCACCTTGTCACGCGACTTGAAACAGTTGAAAGTAGCCAAAGCGGCCAACATGAACGGGAAGTATGTATATGTTCTTCCCAACAACATCATGTACAAGCGCAGCAACGACCAGAGCGCAAGCGAAATGCTGATGACCAGCGGCTTTATTTCCCTCCATTTCTCCAAGAACATTGCCGTCATCCGCACCCGGCCCGGCTATGCCAGCAGCATGGCTTATGACATCGACAACCGCGAATGTCCCGCCATACTGGGCACCATTGCCGGTGACGATACGATCATGATGGTTCTGCACGAGGCTGCATCCCACGAAGAGGTACGCGTGTTTCTGTCACAAATCATTCCTAACATAAAGTAAACCTGTACAACTATATTACAACGAATATATAACGAAATAAAAGAAATGGATTCGAAACAGATTGATGTGATGGTGGCCGACGCCTCACATGAAGTTTACGTGGATAAGATTTTGGATACCATCCGAGAAGCTGCCAAGGTGCGCGGAACGGGCATCGCAGAACGCACACACGAATATGTGGCGACTAAAATGAAAGAAGGAAAAGCTATCATAGCTTTATGTGGAGACGAATTTGCAGGTTTCACCTACATAGAGAGCTGGGGAAACAAGCAGTACGTGGCAACATCGGGCCTCATCGTACATCCCGATTACCGCGGCTTGGGACTGGCCAAACGTATCAAGACGGCTTCTTTCCGCCTGGCACGCCTGCGGTGGCCCAAAGCCAAGATATTCAGTCTGACCAGCGGAGCGGCCGTTATGAAAATGAATACCGAACTGGGCTACGTACCGGTTACTTTCAATGAACTGACAGACGACGAGGCTTTCTGGAAAGGCTGCGAGGGCTGTATCAACCATGACATACTGGTGGCCAAAAACCGGAAGTTCTGCATTTGCACGGCAATGCTTTACGACCCGAAGTTACACGAGGAAGATAAAATATAATTAATTATAGATTTTGAATTATGAATGGGAACACACGGACTCGTTATAACAAGCCTGATTCCCAATTTATAATTCAACATTCAAAATTCATAAGTATTATGGAAAAGAAGAAAAAAGTAGTAGTTGCATTCAGCGGTGGTCTGGACACCTCATTCACAGTTATGTATCTGGCCAAAGAGAAAGGATACGAGGTATATGCGGCTTGTGCCAATACCGGCGGTTTCAGCCCCGAACAGCTGAAGACAAACGAAGAGAACGCCTACAAACTGGGTGCTGTAAAATATATTACTTTGGACGTAACGCAGGAATATTACGAAAAGAGCTTGAAATACATGGTATTCGGCAACGTATTGCGTAACGGTACTTATCCTATTTCCGTAAGCTCCGAACGTATATTCCAGGCGCTGGCCATTGCACGCTACGCCAACGAAATCGGCGCAGATGCCATTGCACATGGTTCGACCGGTGCGGGTAACGACCAGATTCGTTTCGACATGACTTTCCTTGTCATGGCTCCGGGCGTGGAAATCATCACGCTGACACGCGACATGGCTTTGAGCCGCCAGGAAGAGATAGATTATCTGAACAAGCACGGCTTTGCAGCCGACTTCGCCAAACTGAAATATTCCTATAACGTAGGTCTGTGGGGTACTTCCATTTGCGGCGGTGAGATTTTGGACTCCGCACAGGGACTTCCCGAAAGCGCCTATCTGAAACATTGCACCAAAGAAGGCAGCGAACAGTTGAGCCTGACCTTCGAGAAGGGTGAGCTTAAAGCGGTCAACGATGAAAAATTCGACGACCCCATCAAGGCCATCCAGAAAGTAGAGGAAATCGGTGCGGCTTACGGCATCGGTCGTGATATGCACGTAGGCGACACAATTATCGGCATCAAGGGCCGCGTAGGTTTCGAGGCAGCCGCTCCCATGCTGATTATCGGCGCACACAAGTTCCTTGAGAAATACACATTAAGCAAATGGCAGCAATACTGGAAAGACCAGGTAGCCAACTGGTACGGTATGTTCCTACACGAAAGCCAGTACCTGGAACCGGTAATGCGCGACATTGAAGCCATGCTGGAGTCCTCGCAACGCAATGTAAACGGTACTGCGATTCTCGAACTTCATCCGCTCTGTTTCTCTACCGTAGGCGTGGAAAGCGACGACGACCTTGTAAAGAACAAATTCGGCGAATACGGTGAAATGCAGAAAGGCTGGACTGCGGAAGACGCCAAAGGTTTCATCAAGGTAACTTCTACCGCGCTGCGTGCCTATTACTCAAACCACAAAGACGAAGAAATCTAAATGATGAACCGGAAGCAAAAATTAACGCGCCCCCGAAACGGAAGAATGCTTTCCGGCGTATGTGCAGGACTGGCAAACTTTTTCGGACTCGACGTGTCACTGGTACGCATCATCTACGTTTTTGCTACGATCTTCACTGCGTTTGCAGGTACACTTATATATATCATATTATTAATTATAATACCAGAAGAACCCAATAGATATTACCAACATGATTAAAGTAGGAATCATCGGCGGAGCCGGATACACGGCAGGCGAACTGATACGCCTGTTACTGAACCATCCTGAAGCGGAAATCGTATTCGTAAACAGCTCGAGCAATGCCGGCAACAAAATAACCGACGTACACGAAGGGTTGTACGGAGAGACGGATTTAACGTTTACTGACGAACTTCCGTTGGACGAAATCGATGTGCTTTTCTTCTGCACGGCGCATGGCGACACCAGAAAATTCATGGAAAGCCACAACGTACCGGAAGACCTGAAGATAATCGACCTCTCCATGGACTATCGCATCAAGAGCGACGACCATGACTTCATCTACGGCCTTCCCGAGCTGAACCGCCGTGCCACCTGCACGGCAAAGCATGTTGCCAACCCCGGCTGCTTTGCCACCTGCATCCAGTTGGGCCTGCTTCCGCTTGCCAAACATCTGATGCTGAACGGCGATATTATGGTGAATGCCATCACCGGCAGCACCGGTGCAGGCGTCAAGCTGGGAGCTACGAGCCACTTCAGCTGGCGCAACAACAACCTGAGTGTGTACAAGGCTTTCGAGCACCAGCACGTGCCCGAAATCAAGCAATCGCTCAAACAGCTCCAGAACAGTTTCGATTCGGACATTGATTTCATCCCTTATCGCGGTGATTTTCCCCGCGGCATCTTTACCACTATCGTGATAAAGACCAAAGTGGCGTTGGAAGAGATTGTCCGCATGTATGAAGAGTATTATGCCAAAGACTCCTTCACGCATATCGTCGACAAGAACATCGATTTGAAGCAGGTTGTCAACACCAACAAATGCCTTATCCATTTGGAAAAGCACGGCGACAAGCTCCTTATCATCTCCTGCATAGACAACCTGCTGAAAGGAGCCAGCGGACAAGCCGTACATAACATGAACCTGATGTTCAATCTGGAAGAGACTGTCGGTTTGAGACTGAAACCCAGTGCTTTCTAAAGTATCTTTAATTTGTAATCAGTTACTGAAAGAATGAAACTATTCGATGTATATCCCCTTTTTGACATCAATATTGTCAAAGGAAAAGGCTGCCATGTATGGGACGATAAAGGTACGGAGTACCTCGACCTCTATGGCGGTCATGCAGTAATCTCTATCGGACATGCACATCCGCACTATGTAGAGATGATCGGCAAGCAAGTAGCCACGCTTGGATTCTATTCCAACTCCGTTATCAACGAACTGCAACAGCAACTGGCAGAACGGTTGGGAAAGGTCTGCGGATACGATGATTATTCCCTTTTCCTTATCAACAGCGGAGCCGAAGCCAACGAAAACGCGTTGAAGCTCGCTTCGTTCCATAACGGACGGACCCGCGTGGTATCCTTCTCGAAAGCTTTTCACGGACGTACTTCATTGGCGGTAGAGGCAACCGACAATCCCAAAATCATTGCTCCCATCAACAACTGCGGACACGTTACCTATCTCCCGCTAAATGATACAGAGGCAATGAAAGCCGAGCTGGCGAAAGGCGATGTATGCGCTGTAATCATCGAAGGCATTCAGGGAGTGGGCGGCATACAGTTGCCCACCGATGAGTTTATGCAAGCCTTGCGCAAGGCCTGTACAGAGCACAATACGGTACTGATTCTGGACGAAATCCAAAGCGGCTACGGACGTAGCGGCAAGTTCTTCGCCCATCAGTACAACGGTATCAAAGCCGACATCATCACCGTAGCCAAAGGCATAGGCAACGGATTTCCGATGGCGGGCGTACTTATCAGTCCGATGTTTACTCCCGTTTACGGCCAGCTCGGAACCACTTTCGGCGGAAATCATCTGGCTTGCAGCGCTGCGCTTGCCGTACTGGATGTCATAGAGCAGGAAGCTCTTGTAGACAATGCCGCCCAAGTAGGCGCATACCTGATGGAAGAGCTGAAGAAATTCCCGCAAATCAAGGAAGTGCGCGGACGCGGACTGATGATTGGCCTCGAATTTGAAGAGCCTGTCAAAGAACTGCGTTTGAGGTTACTGAAAGAACAGCATGTCTTTACCGGTGTCAGCGGCACGAACGTACTCCGCCTGTTGCCGCCCCTGTGTCTCGGCATGGACGAAGCGAACCTCTTCCTGGAACGTTTTAAGAAAGCACTTTGACAATTTACGGATAATCAGCCGGCAAAAGATACGACCGAAAGAAGAATACCTTCCTGTTTCGGTCGTTTTTTCATTAAAATCTTTACCTTTGCCCGAAGACAACTTTTTAAATGACAAGATGATATGAAAACAGCAATTATCGGTGCAGGAAATATGGGCGGCTCCATCGCCCGCGGTCTGGCAAAAGGAACCATCATCCCCGCCAGCGACATCATTGTTTCTAATCCCACGCAAGGCAAACTGGATGCGTTAAAGGCTGAGTTCCCCGCTTTGCAAACCACACGCGACAATCAGGAAGCCGTTACCGGCGCCGAGCTTATCATACTCGCCGTCAAACCGTGGCTGATAAAACCGGTGGTAAGCGAACTCAAGCTGAAAAGCAAGCAGATACTTATCTCCGTAGCTGCCGGCATCCCTTTCGAAGAACTGGCACACTACGTGGCAGACAAGGAGATGACCATGTTCCGCCTCATCCCCAACACCGCCATCAGCGAGATGGAAAGCATGACGCTCATTGCAAGCCGTAACGCCAGCAAGGAACAGGAACAGCTTTTGCTCGACATCTTCAACCAGATGGGACTTGCCATGCTGATTCCCGAAGATAAGATAGCGGCAACCACCGCCATGACTTCCTGCGGCATCGCTTATGTACTGAAGTATATCCAGGCAGCCATGCAGGCCGGAATAGAACTGGGCGTTTACCCCAAGGACGGCATGCGCATGATAGCCCAGTCGGTAAAAGGCGCCGCCGAACTGATTCTGAACAACGACACGCATCCCGCCATAGAGATTGACAAGGTATGCACTCCCGGCGGAATTACAATCAAGGGTATCAACGAACTGGAACATCAAGGATTCTCTTCCGCCATTATCAATGCCATCAAAGCAAGTAAATAACCGTACTAATCCACTTAATAAAAACCACATGGACGAACAGATTAAACAAATAGCCGAACGCCTGCGCGGACTGCGCGACGTATTGGAATTGAATGCCGAAGACATCGCCCGCGATTGCGACATCCCGGCAGAAGAGTACCGTCTTGCCGAAACGGGAGAATTCGACATCTCCGTAAGCATGCTGCAAAAGATAGCCCGCCGTTACGGCATCGCACTGGATGCCCTGATGTTCGGTGAAGAGCCGAAGATGAGCAGCTACTTCCTTACCCGTGCCGGCAAGGGAACCAGCATCGAGCGTACAAAAGCCTATAAATACCAGTCACTGGCTGCCGGCTTCATGAACCGCAACGCCGACCCGTTCATCGTCACCGTCGAACCCAAGCCGGATAACGAGCCGATACACTACAACAGTCACTCCGGACAGGAATTCAACCTTGTACTGGAAGGCCGCATGATGCTGAGCATCGACGGCAAAGACTTGATTTTAAACGAAGGAGACAGTTTGTATTTCAACTCCAAACTGCCTCACGGCATGAAAGCGCTGGACGGAAAGAAAGTACGTTTCCTTGCCGTAATCATGTAACAACACATAGAAGAACGGAGAATGAAGAAATTCCAAAAGTTATGGTAGAAAGATTTTTATCGCAAACGTCCTTTACATCTCAAGAGGACTTCATCAAGAATTTAAAGATTAACGTACCGGAGAATTTCAATTTCGGTTATGACGTAGTGGATGCCTGGGCGGCCGAACATCCCGACAAGCCCGCATTGCTCTGGACCAATGACAAGGGCGAGCACATCCAGTTCTCATTTGCCGACATGAAACGCTATACGGACATGACGGCTTCCTATTTCCAGAGCCTCGGCATCGGCCACGGCGATATGGTAATGCTCATTCTGAAACGCCGCTATGAGTTCTGGTTCAGCATCATCGCACTGCATAAGCTGGGAGCCGTCGTTATCCCCGCCACACACCTGCTCACCAAGAAAGATATTGTATACCGCTGCAATGCCGCAGACATCAAGATGATTGTCTGTGCCGGCGAAAGCGTCATTACCGACCACATCACGGCTGCCATGCCCGACTCTCCGAGTGTGAAGAAGCTGGTCAGCGTAGGCCCGGAGATAGCCGAAGGTTTTGAGGACTTCCACAAAGGCATTGCCGATGCCGCCCCTTTTGCACGGCCGGAGCATCCCAACAGCAACGACGATATTTCCTTGATGTACTTCACCAGCGGCACTACCGGCGAACCCAAAATGGTGGCGCACGACTTCACGTATCCGTTGGGGCACATCGTTACCGGAAGTTTCTGGCACAACCTGCACGAAAACAGCCTGCACCTCACCATTGCCGATACGGGCTGGGGTAAAGCCGTATGGGGCAAGCTGTACGGACAATGGATAGCCGGAGCCAACATCTTTGTATACGATCACGAGAAATTCACTCCTGCCGATATTCTGACAAAGATACAGGACTATCACGTCACCTCGCTTTGCGCACCGCCTACCATCTTCCGGTTCCTGATTCACGAAGACCTGACGAAGTACGACCTCTCTTCATTGCAGTATTGCACCATTGCCGGAGAAGCGTTGAACCCCGCCGTATTCGATACATTCAAGAAACTGACAGGCATCAGCCTCATGGAAGGTTTCGGACAGACCGAAACCACCCTTACCGTAGCCACCATGCCGTGGATGCAGCCCAAGCCGGGCAGCATGGGATTGCCCAATCCCCAATACGACGTAGACCTGATAGACCATGACGGCCGTTCGGTAGAGGCCGGTGAACAAGGACAGATTGTAATCCGTACCGACAAAGGCAAGCCGCTCGGTCTGTTCAAGGAATATTACCGCGATGCCAACCGCACCCGCGAAGCATGGCACGACAACATCTATTATACCGGCGACGTTGCCTGGAAGGACGAGGACGGCTACCTCTGGTTTGTAGGCCGCGCCGACGACGTTATCAAGAGCAGCGGTTACCGCATCGGCCCGTTCGAAGTGGAAAGCGCCCTGATGACGCATCCCGCAGTTATAGAATGTGCCATCACCGGAGTTCCCGATGAAATACGGGGACAAGTGGTGAAAGCCACCATCGTATTGTCCAAAGACTATAAGAACCGTGCCGGCGAGGAACTGGTCAAGGAGTTGCAGAACCACGTAAAGAAAGTGACCGCTCCTTACAAATACCCCCGTGTCATAGAGTTCGTTGACGAACTTCCCAAGACCATCAGCGGTAAGATACGCCGTGTGGAAATCCGGAAGAACGACGAGAAATAACCGCTTCGGAATAAGCAGAAGCATAGATGGCTTGTAAAAGAGACAGCGGTTGTATCAAAATGATGACTGACATATTATCTGTCATTCTATAATTGATACAACCGCTGTCCTGTTCTTTGGAATAAAGCCTACAGCTTCCGCACTATATTCTGCAAACTCTTCTCTGCCGGCGACCACACATTCTCGGCCAATGCCGCCATACGAGGAAAGGGCGAGAACTCCGTTTCCATGTAACAGGAATATACCCTGTTCATAAGCACCCCGGATAAGTTCAGTCTGTTGAATGGTCAACGAATAAGGAAGCCACCGGAAATTCCACCATTGTTCCGATTGACCAGCATATTTCTCGAATAACATAGATGATGAATTATTAACCTTGCAAATATAAGATTTTCATGCAAATAAAAGGATAAAAGGATTATATTTGCACAAGATTCAGAGAACGCCACGACATCATGAATAGTAAAATGCGGACCGGAAGAGATATGATTCTCTTAATGATTATACTGTTCCTGTCCGATAATATATGCGCACAAGATGCTTATATCCACCGTCTCGGCATTGAAGGCCGGGCGGGATATATTTTCCCCACCAGCTCCTTTCTGCGGGGTGAAAACGATATGCGCAAAATAATGAGGTCCGTTTGCTCCGCCCACTTGAAGTACTCATTCCGGCTGCCACCGGGTACTGCCGCCGACCGGGTATACGGAAGTTCCTATCAGGGAATAGGATTGGGCTATTTCGATTTCGGCAACCGCAGGGAAATGGGAACTCCCGTTGCCCTCTACGCCTTCCAAGGCGCCCGCATCGCCGGAATCACTCCCCGCTTGTCGCTTAACTACGAATGGGGGTTCGGCGCATCTTTTGGCTGGAAGCCGTATGACTATCTCAGCAATCCCAACAATACTGTAATGGGAAGCAAAGTAAACGCCTATCTCAGCGCAGGCATTCACCTGAACTGGATACTTTCCCCGCGGTTCGACCTCAATATCGGCGCAACGGCAGTACATTTCTCCAACGGCAATACCCGGTACCCCAACACCGGACTGAACACGATAGATTTTAAAATCGGAGTGGCATATAATTTCAACCGGGACATTGACAAGATCTTGCAACCGTTGCAGCAAATTCCGGTTCCGGCATTCCCCCGGCATGTTAGCTATGACCTTATGCTGTTCGGTTCGTGGAGACGGAAAGCCGTTGACGTTCCCGGCGGACAAGTCCCCGCTCCCGGCAAATACGGCGTAGCCGGGTTCTGTTTCGCTCCGATGTATAACTTCGGATATAAATTCCGTGCAGGAGTATCCCTGGACGGTGTCTATGATGCCAGCGCCAACATTTATACAAAGGATTACGCTACCCAGCTCGACGATGCCAGCGAGGAAGAGGCATTCGGCACTCCCCCGCTTCGCAAACAACTCTCTCTGGGTGTATCGGCACGCGGAGAATGGGTAATGCCCTACTTTACCGTGGGCATAGGTTTCGGAGCCAATATCCTGCATGGCGGGGGCGACTTGCAATCATTCTACCAAATCCTGGCGCTCAAAATAGATATGACCCGCGACACATTCCTGCATGTCGGCTACAACCTGAAGGATTTCCACGAGCCCAACTATCTGATGCTGGGTATAGGGTATCGGTTTAATAACAGGCGTCCCCGACTTCACATCGGTTTCCCACTTTAGGAAAGGTGGTAGGAATGCAGTCCGGAGAATGGCTGGATGTAGCAGGCTATGAACTGATATTGAAATAAAGAAAACTGTTTTTTGGTCGTCACTCGTCACCTATTGCCCGTATCCCTTTACCAGAGGGCGATACAGAGGTGACGAGAAGTGTGACGACCGGTGACGAGAAACTATCGGTCATCACTAAAATATCCGCTTCTTCAGCATTTCATCTTCTATAACTATTTAATTATCTGTCACTTTACCCAATAATACACATCTCATCATATTTTGCGGCATTCTGCCCATATTAAGGGGAAAAAAGTACCCCAACCCCTTACATTTCACCCCAAAATGCACAAGGAAAATACACTTTCTCCCTGTTATTTTTCTAACGTTACACCCTATATTATGTCATCATGGCTCTTGAAAAATTCCGTTTTGCAACTGCGAACCATACGGTTTCCATCTGCGGGCTGTACAGCCCGCAATTGGCAACCGTGGAGCCCGCAATTGCAAAACGAGGTTTTTGCTGATATACAGCTGCATTTACAACGCTCCTTTACGACATAATACACTATGGACAACGATATTTCTTACAGGGGATTCCAACTGAAACAGCTAACGTATATACTTTTTCGGTTTACATCTTGGTTTACATGAGCGGCATAATTCAAGTAAAATGCGACTCTATTTTTGCTGAAAAACAGGGGTCAATGTAAAAACCTGAGGGGTAAATTTATAAATTGTTATCTTTGTCTCCCAATTCATAGCTTATGGAGTTAAACGGTTATCGCCTTCTTCTTCCTGAAGGCACTT